>OLGD01002455.1_pt1 | contig 21168 bp, 17 predicted proteins | sample 1605311 | NCBI WGS metagenome assembly OLGD01 (sample SAMEA3888917, study PRJEB22519) | human gut metagenome | biome: human gut; feature: human-associated habitat; material: faeces | place: Denmark | collected 2010
CTGACGCTGCTTTCTGATATTGACCGGTATTTTGAACAGATCCTGGCTTTTGAAAAAGAGCGGTCCGCTGCGGGACTTTTTATGACTGATACATGCGCTGACGAAATCATTTCCCAGGCGCAGCCTTATCTGCTTTCAGCAGAACATAACCTGATGGGAACGGAATTTAATGCAAAGATCGACGCGATGGAAGGATTAAACGCCGAGGAGAAGAAAGCGGTCAAGGAACAGAACCAGCAGGTCGTGACGGAGCACTTTATTCCGGCTTATAAGGCGCTGCTGGAAGGGTTGGAGGCATTAAAAGGCACAGGAACCAATGCAGAAGGCATCTGTCAGTTCCCGGACGGAAAGCTTTATTATCAGTATCTGGTGGATTCCTCCATCGGGCCAACTTATCAAACTATGGACGATCTTCAGAAAGCGATCGAAGAATCGGCCGATGAACTTGGTGTCAGCCTGACGGATGCGCAGAAGCAGAAACTCGCACAATTATTTGACAAAATCAGTAAATTGGATCTTGATGTCGACAAGCTGAAGCAGCAGGCAGAAAGCATCTACAACAAACAATTTTTTGTTTGACAATTCTTTTACAGCGATATTTTTCAGTTCTTTCCAAGCCGCTTCGCTAACCGGTTTATTGTCATTTTTGTATTCTTCAGAAGTCCACCATACTGTATTTTCGCTGGTAGCATCTTTCACAAAAAATTTATCTTTAGGAGAACGGCCGGTATAAACACCTGTCATTACGTTCACAGCACCCAGTTCAGTTACCTGACCTTTTTCAAAACCTACCAAACCCGGTTTGGTTTCTTCTGCGAACAATACGTCGTATGACGGATTGTGCAGGATTTCAGTAGTACCAGTAATACCGTACTTGCTTAAATCTAAATTTGCCATTTTCTTTTGGTTGAATTAAATGATTGACTGAATATAATTAATTATCTCTCTTCTAAATCCGATGCAAAAGTAATATAATTTCGGTACATGGTTACTCTAATTAAAGAAATTTTTCGCTAATTGACTCATTTTTTTATTCCGGATCAGGAAGTTAATTCTTTTTAGTCCCCATGTCTGAATTTCACTCGGTCCAGATTTAAGAGTTTCTTTCGAGGGCATTTCCTGTTTCTGCATCGAGAATAGCATACTATCCGACAAATAAAAACGGGAAAACAGATCAGAAATAACCCCATAGATAACCTGATATAATTTAATTGAAACAGGGCCTTATATCGTTTTTCAGAAGTTAATACACTGATTTTTCGCAATAAATATCTATTTTTGCATTCCATTTTAAAAGTTACGAAATGAAGATCGTCAATTTTGCAGAAATGAATTCGGAACTAAATCGTTTTGTTGCAGAAATACGGGATATACATATCCAGCAAGATCGTCTCCGATTCAGAAAAAATCTGGAAAGAATAGGAGAAGTTATGTCTTATGAAATCAGCAAAGACTTTCGTTATAGCGAAAAACTGGTTACGACTCCATTAGGCACAGCCCGTGTAAACACTGCCGATGACAAAATAGTAATCGGAACGATACTACGTGCCGGAATACCTTATCATCAAGGATTTCTGAACTATTTCGACCGGGCCGAAAATGCATTTGTTTCGGCGTACCGGAAATATAAAGACAAACTGAATTTCGAGATTTTCATAGAATACATTGCCTCTCCGCGTATCGATGGGAAAATTCTGATTCTGACAGACCCCATGTTGGCCACCGGAGGTTCTATGGAACTCTCATACAGAGCTCTGCTCACAAAAGGTGAACCAGAACATATTCACATAGCATCGGTAATAGCCAGTCAAAAAGCGATCGAATATATCACCACCCATTTTCCCGAAGAGAAAACAACGGTTTGGGTCGGAGCTATCGATCCGGATCTTAATGAGCATTCTTATATCGTGCCCGGATTGGGAGATGCCGGAGATCTGGCTTACGGTGAAAAAGAATAATCATATCAACTTCGTCTAATAAAAGTGCTAAACTCAAAAATCTATGGAGATAACCATTCGTGAAATCTCAGGCAAAAAAGCGCTGAAGAAATATGTACAATTCAATATAGACCTTTATAAAGAAAATCCGTACGCCGTTCCTCCTCTTATTTTTGACGAAGTAGGAACATTAAGCCCGGACAAAAACCCGGCATTCGAATTTTGCGAATCGGTCTATTATATGGCCTATGATGAAGAAAAACCAGTCGGACGTATCGCCGGTATTATCAATCATAAGGTAAATGAAAAATGCGGAAAAAAAAGCGCCCGCTTCGGATTCGTAGATTTCATAGACAACACAGAAGTCAGCAGTGCACTATTCAATGCAGTCGAAAAATGGGCTCGTGAAAAGGGAATGGAAGAGATCGTAGGGCCGTTAGGATTTACAGATATGGACCCTGAGGGGCTGCTAATCGAAGGATATGACCAGCCCGGAACAATGGTCGCTATCTATAACTATCCTTATTATGTAAATCATATTACCCGGCTCGGATATGAAAAAGATAACGATTGGGTAGAATTCAAAATATATGTACCCGAAGAGATTCCGGTAAAACACAAACGCATATCCGATATCGTTCAAGCAAAATACAAACTGAAAGTATTAAAATATAACAGTATAAAAAAAATAGTCAAGGACTATGGACGCAAGATATTCGAACTTATAAATCAGGCATACGCCGACCTATATGGATATTCGGCATTATCTGAAAAACAGATCGACTATTATGTAAAAATGTACGTTCCTATGGTAAGGCTCGAAAACGTGTCCCTCATTGTCAATGAAAAAGAGGAACTCGTTGGTGTAGGAATCGCCATTCCGTCCATGACAAAGGCTCTACAAAAAGCTAAAGGAAAACTCTTCCCATTCGGATTTATTCATATTTTAAAAGCTCTTCGTGGTAAAAACGATGTTGTAGATCTTCTTCTTGTCGCCCTTCGCCCCGATTACCAAAATACAGGAGCGAATGCATTGTTATTCTCCGACTTGATTCCCGTATTTATAAAAAACGGATATAAATATGCCGAAAGTAATCCTGAATTGGAAGAAAACGGGAAAGTTCAGTCTCAATGGCAATATTTTGAAAACGTGCAACACAAACGCCGTCGTGCTTATAAAAAGCGATTATAAACCGACTAAGAGGCTATCTGAATTTTAAACAATCTACAATAATTTAAAAATCAACGGGAAAGCCAATAAGACTTCCCGTTTTTATTATATTATTTCCCTTCATAAACTATCGGGCAAGAGCCTTTATGATACAGCAAAAAAGAGAATATTTTAGGGAATGGATTATTTTAGAAGTATTCTCTTTCATTTTTTGACGAAAATTAACTACCTTTGTCCCCTCTTAAAAATAAAAGCTAATCGGTGAAAATTAAAAACAGATTAAATAAAGATATGGATAGCAAATTAGATTTCCATCCACGCTTGTTCAGTGCGTTAAAAAATTATTCTAAAGAAAAATTTATGGCCGATCTCATGGCCGGAATTATAGTCGGAATCGTAGCTCTTCCATTAGCTATAGCTTTCGGTATAGCTTCCGGAGTAAGTCCGCAGCAAGGGCTTATCACAGCCATTATCGGAGGTTTTATCGTCTCTTTTCTTGGAGGAAGTTCAGTACAAATCGGAGGACCGACAGGAGCATTTATCGTAATCGTTTACGGAATTATTCAATCTTTCGGAATAGAAGGATTGGCAATAGCCACAGCCATGGCGGGAATCATATTATTGCTGATGGGAATATTCAAACTCGGAACGATTATCAGATTTATCCCCTATCCTATCGTAATCGGCTTTACGAGCGGTATCGCTTTAACGATCTTCACGACACAGATCAAAGATCTGTTCGGTCTTACGATGGAATCAGTACCGGCAGATTTCATATCTAAATGGATCGCCTACTTCCAAAGTTTCGGAACAACGAACATCTGGTCTCTTGGAATAGGACTTATAAGCATATTGCTGATTATCATAACCCCGAAATTATCTAAAAAAATTCCCGGGTCATTGGTTGCCATCATCATTATGACAATCATTGCTTATGTATTGAAACATCATTTCGGAATTACCGGAATCGAAACGATCGGAGACCGTTTTACGATCGACTCTTCTTTACCGCAACCGGCAGGTTTACATATCAATATGGAAACGATCAATCAACTGTTACCGGCAGCTTTTACAATAGCGATGCTCGGAGCTATCGAATCATTGCTGTCGGCAACCGTGGCGGACGGAGTTACCGGAGATAGACATAATTCGAATACGGAATTAATCGCACAAGGTGCGGCAAATATCGTTTCTCCGATCTTCGGAGGAATCCCTGTAACCGGAGCAATAGCCCGTACAATGACAAACATCAATAACGGAGGTATTACTCCTATTGCCGGAATCATTCATGCTATAGTACTGCTGCTTATATTATTATTTCTCGCTCCCCTTACCACTCATATACCGATGGCTTGCTTAGCCGGGGTATTGATTATTGTCTCATATAACATGAGTGAATGGAGGACCGTAAAATCAATGATGAAAAATCAAAAAGCGGATATTGCCGTATTGTGGGTAACTTTGATATTGACCGTTATTTTCAATCTGACAATAGCGATCGAGATCGGGTTATTGCTTGCTGTACTCTCATTCCTTCGCCGAGTAACGGAAAACACCCATATTTCTGTATTACGCAATGAGCTGGACCAAAGTGCGAATAAGACGGAAACGCTGTCGGAAGAGCAACTCTCTCTCGAAAAAGGGGTCGAAGTATATGAAATCGACGGGCCGTTTTTCTTCGGTATTGCCAATAAATTCGACGAACAGATGCGTATCTTGGGAGATAAACCGTTGGTTCGTATCATTCGTATGAGGAAAGTTCCGTTCATCGACTCTACCGGAATACACAACCTCGAAATATTTATCAACTCTTCTCGTAAAGAAAACATTCATGTCATCTTGTCGGGCGTAAACCCCACCGTACATGCATCGCTGGAACGAATGGGTGTCGAGGCCTTATTAGGAGACGAATATATATTCGATAACATACATAAAGCTGTTGCTAAAGCCAATATAATGGCTTCAGAGCTAAAAGCTCAACCTAAATAACCCAAAAAATTCCATAGAAAACAAGAAAACAGCCCTTTGCTTTTTAAAAGCAAAGGGCTGTTTTCTTATCTATCACAAAACTCGTCTATTCCCAAATTTTCCATTTTGCAAGTCCGTTATTCCACATCTCATTAAGGTCCTTCTTATCTTTCAGCGTATCCATAGGTTTCCAGAATCCTTCATAACGATAAGCACTCATCTGTCCCTCTCTGGCCAAACGTTCCATCGGTTCTCGTTCCCATACGGTCATATCGCCTTCGATATAATCGAATACCTGAGGTTGACAAACAAAAAATCCGGCACTGATCCACAAACCGTCACCTTTCGGCTTCTCGGCAAAAGAGGCAACACCATTATTCGGGCCCAAAGTCACAGCTCCGAAACGTCCAGTAGGTTGAACCGTAGTAACAGTGCACAAACGGCCGTTTTCCTTATGGAATTTCAATAAATCGGCAATGTTTATATCCGACACACCGTCACCATAAGTCAGCATAAAAGGTTCATCACCGATATACGGTTTGATACGCTTGATACGTCCGCCGGTCATTGTCTCATTACCGGTATCTATCAAAGTTACCTTCCACGGTTCGCTCGTCGTATTTAAAGTTTGTACCGTATTATTGCCCAAATCGATCGTTATATTCGCTCTGTGCATAAAATAATTTACAAAGAACTCTTTAATAACATATCCCTTATACCCGAGACAAATGACAAACTCATCGATTCCATAATGCGAATAACATTTCATAATATGCCAAAGAATCGGCATACCTCCGATTTCTACCATAGGCTTCGGCTTTACATCCGTCTCCTCACTGATACGTGTACCGAGCCCACCTGCTAATATTACAGCCTTCATGTATATTTAATTTTTTAAAATAGTCAAAATAAAGGAGATCCCGTATTTCTATAATATCGGTGATACCTCCGATAATATTTATTGAGTCTATTCGGATATCTCGAATAAAAGAAAAAACGCAACTCATTTCCCGGAGCAAAATACCGGATATAGTCATAACACTCTTTATATATTTCAGGAGTAAGCGAACCAACTACACGCTGACGCTTCAGATGATGAGCAGAATATAAATGGTTCTTTTTCCCCAATACTCTTATACAACGCAATTTGGCTTTTTTAGAATAAGAACTATCCGGCAAAGCTAAAACCGTCTTAGTCCAAAGAACTCCATAAATATGAAATACACCTCTCGGATTACGGGAATTATCGCGTGAAAGAGATGATTCGCTCAGCAAATCCAAACCGCTCCAAAATACCGAGATACGGTCTAATCGGGAAAGCGTCTCGAATACGATATTGAAACTAAAAAAATAAGGATTTCGACATTTCTCAAAATCCGCAATATCAATAATCTTACGAGAAAAAATAACAGCTCCGGAATAAATCAGACACCATCCGAGATCATGTAAAAAAGCATTCGCATCGTTATAAACACGGGAAGGTATCCCGAACGAACGCTTATTACAAGCGATAACATATAAATCGGGAGTCTGATTACTCAAGGTATTTATAACAGAACATAAATAACTACCATTCAACCGATTAATATCCCGAATAACCCAACAATAAGGAGTACGGGGTAATTTCAACGCCATTTCGAAAAGAGCATCATTATCCAACTGTCTATCCAAACGAATATAAGACAAATTCTCATAACGATCAGAATAACCGGCTACAACCCCTTGCGTATTATCTGAAGAACAATTATCGATAATAAGAAGGCGAATATGATACGAACTTATTTTGGGAATCATATCCTCCAACATATCACAAAGAATAACCACTTGATTGCAAGTAGGCACACATATCGTCAGCAAATCGCATCCATCAAGACTCATCCCCGAATACAAAGTTTAGATTACGATACAAAAGTAATGATTTCATTCTAAATACAGTTCAAACCCGATGATATAAACATCGATATCAAGACCTTTGTCTGTCCTTTTTCATATAGAAAGCCCGTTCTTCGGGAGAAAATTTCTCAATTGCATACCGGAGCATAGTTCTCGGCATTATTTGATAACGAGATTCCAAGAAATGTAGAAGAACCGCCTTATCTCGTTTTCCGACTTCCCTCAACATCCATCCTACAGCCTTTTGAATCAGGTCATGCGGATGTTGCAACAACTTATCGGCCAAATATAAGGTATCCTCAAATTGTTTTTCACGGATATATTTCCATGTCGCCACTATCGAAATTCGTTGTTCCCACAAATAGCCGCTCTCAGCCAACCGATATAAAGGAGTATGATCTTTATCTCTCAAATATTCTCCGACGATTTGATAAGCAGACAAATCGACCAAATCCCAGTTGTTTATTTTATCGGTATTCGACAAGTACAAATCAAAAATCCGCTTCCGACGCAGTTTATCACTTTTAGGAAATTGGGCGACCCAAATCAAAAGAGCCAGTAAACGACATTCATGAACGGCATCCGACAACAACGGAAGGACATCCTCCGGTGCAACATACACATATTGTTTTGCAACAGACCTCGTTTTCGGGACTGGAATCCCGACAAACTTATCCCCTTCGCCATATGCACCTTTTGCTGTCTTAAAAAAACCTTGCAACACAGAAGCTTTCTCAGGATCGGCAAATACAAGTAAACTCTCCCGGATCTCTTTTGCTATCGACATATACCGTTTAATCTATGTGATTTACTTTAGCGACCGGCCCTCCTTCAAAAAAATGAATAATATTCCTTGAAACGAAAGCGGCCATTTCATTACGCACCTCAAACGTCTGAGTTCCGGTATGCGGATTCAAAACGACATTATCCATCGATAACAGCTCCTCTGAAGGATAATCCCCGAATTCAAAAACATCCAATCCGGCTCCCCATATTACTTTTTCACGTAGCGCTTTAACTAAAGCTTTTTCATCGACCAAAGGACCTCTTGCCGTATTAATTAGAATCGAAGTCGGTTTCATCAGGGAAAGCTCTCTTTCTCCTATCAAATGATAAGTCTCCGTCGTATATGGCGCATTTACCGAAACGACATCGGAAACTCGTAATAACTCATCCAAAGACAAATAAACAGCTTTATACTTATCCTCTATCGTTTCTGCGACCCGATGACGATTACAATAAACGATCTTCATTCCGGCCGCAACCGCCCGTCGGGCTAACGCTTGTCCGATACGTCCCATACCGATAATACCGATCGTACCGCCATACAAAGAATGTCCCAGGTTCTCCAATAATCCGACCTTTACATCTCCTACTCGAAGACGCCTGTCCAACTCCGAAATACGTCGACTGACAGCCAACAGCAATCCCATAGCCTGATCTGCGGTAGGCTCTGTTACCGGATCGGGAGTATTCGTGACCTGAATACCTTTCTGCGTTGCATAAGGAATATCGATATTGTCATATCCCACTGCATAATTGGAAATTATTTTCAACTTCACACCGGCATCCATCAACTGTTTATCTACCGGAAAATTAAACATCGATTGCAATGCGTCATACTCCGGAATCATTCGTAAAACCTCTTCATAAGTAAAAGATTCTGCTCCGTCCGGAGGAAAAGTGACGTCATACTTCTCGACTAACTCTGCATAACCGCTCCGAAACATATTATATGTTACCAAGACTTTTTTCTTCATATATGATTTTAATTTTTAGATTATCTCTACACAGACAATAATACTACCCGTCAAACCCAAACTTAACACGGTCTAATTCTTACATTGTCTATCTCAGATATAGCAAACCCGACAATGCATTTTTATTTCACTTCGAACAAGATTAAACATAGGTCTTATCCTGAAATGAGAATTTTCAAAAGTATAAAAAAATGCTATACAAAAGCCTCCGCCTTCTATTTTTTATATTCTTACGAGTCTGTTTAAATTTTGCTCGGTCTGATTCGAAAATCAAAACCGGGAAACAAACCAAAAGAAACCGCAAAGATGTTCTGATAATATTTTCTTATCGGAAAATTTAGACAAGCCCTTGAGAAAGTTGCATTTCATAACATTTGTAAAATACAACTTTATTCCTCATTTTCCTTAAAATAAATCGGACAGAAATACGGGAAATCCGTAATTAAGCAATTCTGGAGAAGATAAATTTTCAATAAATACCTATTTAACAGCACATTATAACAGAAATACAACAACCATTTTTTTTCTCAAATAAATCTGCCATCAATTTATTTAACTTCAAATATGCCGTATTCGCACAAAATATATAAATTTGTTCACATCACGTAAAAATTATCCCCATGGTCTTAAATTATATTTGGATCTCTTTTTTCCTGATTGCTTTTGGAGTTGCAGTAATTCAATCTGTATTTTTCGGGAATCTGACAATTTGGAACGATATCATGAATTCTTCATTCACTTCAGCCAAAACGGCTTTCGAAATATCATTAGGACTTACCGGGGTTCTATCTTTATGGCTGGGGTTAATGAAAATAGGAGAACGAGGAGGTATCATTGCCTTATTCTCCCGACTTATCAGCCCTCTTTTTTGCAGACTTTTCCCTGACCTTCCCAAGAACCACCCGGCATTCGGATCTATCTTCATGAATGTTTCTGCAAATATGCTGGGACTCGATAATGCGGCAACACCCCTCGGTCTGAAAGCAATGAAAGAAATGCAAGAGATAAATCCCGATAAAGAGACGGCAAGCAATCCGATGATCATGTTTCTTGTATTAAATACTACCGGACTGACTTTAGTCCCTTTAGGAGTAATGGTATACAGGGCACAAATGGGAGCAGCCAATCCTTCAGACATATTTCTGCCTATATTGATAGCAACATATTGCTCCACATTAGCCGGGCTTATCGCAGTATGCCTTAAACAAAAAATAAATTTATTTGATCGGGTAATCATGGGTTCTATTTTGGGACTTACCGCCATAATCGGTTCTATACTTTACTTTTTTGCCGAACTTCCTCAAGAAAAAGTATCTCTATATTCCCAATTCGGAGCAAATTGTCTATTATTTTGTATAATCATCAGCTTCATAATTGCAGGAATACGAAAAAAAATAAACATATACGACGCATTTATAGAAGGCGCAAAAGAGGGATTCAAAACTGCAGTTACAATCATACCCTATTTAGTAGCGATGTTAGTCGCCATAGCTATTTTTAGAGCTTCCGGAGCTATGGACTTCATAATATCCGGAATAACAGCAGGGATCAATGCTTGCGGTATCGATTCCGATTTTGTAGGAGCGCTCCCCACAGCCCTCATGAAACCGTTAAGCGGCAGTGGTGCTCGGGGAATGATGGTTGATGCGATGAACACATACGGAGCAGACTCTTTTGTCGCCCGTGTAGCTTCAACGATACAAGGATCGACAGACACGACATTTTATATTCTGGCGGTATACTTCGGAAGCGTAGGTATCCGCAATACCCGCTATTCTGCCGGGTATGGACTTTTTGCCGATCTCGTAGGAATCATTGCAGCTATCGTTGTTGCATATATCTTTTTTAAATAGTTGCTTCTCAAGATACCGAATAAACGTTTTTTCGTATTATCAGGCATCTATGTACAGGATAAAGCCCTATCTTTGTAATTTCGTTTATAATCTCAAAGATAATAGGAACATGGCTATTACATTCTTTGCCGAAGGGGTAAAGCTTCCGGCAATAAAAAAAAGAGAAACCGGAGACTGGATAAAAAATGTAGCCGGAATATATGGCAAAAAATGCGGTGATATCTCATACATTTTTTGCTCGGACGAGAAAATATTAGAAATAAATAGAGAATATCTCGATCACGACTATTACACAGACATCATTACATTCGATTACACCGAAAAAAATCGTATCAGCGGAGATATATTTATCAGCATCGATACGGTGAAGAGCAATGCCGATGAATTTAAAGTATCATACGAAGAAGAATTGCATAGAATCATAATACACGGGATATTACATTTATGTGGAATCAACGACAAAGGGCCGGGAGAAAGAGAGATAATGACTCAAAAAGAAAACGAAGCTCTTGTTCTTTTGTCTGACAAAAAATGACCTGTTTATAAACAAATACAGCAAAATGACTTTCAAGTACGACGTAATTGTTGTTGGAGCCGGACACGCCGGATGCGAGGCCGCTTGTGCAGCCGCAAATTTAGGTTCAAAAACCCTGCTCATTACAATGGATATGAATAAAATCGCACAAATGAGTTGCAATCCGGCTATCGGTGGTATTGCAAAGGGACAGATTGTGCGGGAAATAGACGCACTGGGAGGTAACACCGGAATCGTAACCGACAAGACGGCGATACAGTTCAGGATGCTCAACCGCTCTAAAGGACCTGCCATGTGGAGTCCTCGAGCACAAAGTGACCGGGAAAAGTTCATCCACACATGGAGAGAAATAATCGAAAATACAGACAATCTGTATCTGTGGCAAGATTCGGTAAAAGAGTTGGTCATAAAAAATAATACGGTAACCGGAGTTCTTACAAACATGGATGTCCAGTTTTCAGCAAAATCCGTAGTTATCACTTCCGGAACTTTCATGAACGGACTAATACATATCGGAAAGACTCAACTGCGAGGAGGTAGAATTTCTGAACCTGCATCGTACGGAATCACCGAACAATTATCTGAATTAGGAATCACTGTCGGGCGAATGAAAACAGGGACTCCAGTACGAATAGACGGGAGAAGCGTCCATTTCGAATTAATGACAGAACAACTCGGAGAAAACGACTTCCATAAATTTTCATATTTAGATTTTGAGCCGCGCAAATTAAAACAACAAAGCTGCTGGGCGACATATACGAACAAAGAAGTGCATCGGATACTCCGTCAAGGACTACCCGATTCTCCCCTATTTAACGGACAAATCAAAAGTATCGGACCACGCTATTGTCCCAGTATCGAGACAAAAATCGTCACATTCCCCGATAAAACAGGACATCAATTATTTTTAGAACCGGAAGGTGAAACGACCCGAGAATTTTATTTGAACGGATTTTCATCTTCTTTACCACTGGAAATTCAACTGAATGCTCTGCAAAAAATACCGGCATTTAAAGACATTCAAATCTATCGTCCGGGATATGCGATCGAATACGATTATTTTGATCCGACGCAACTTTTGCATAATCTCGAAACAAAAAAAATCAAGAATCTTTTCTTTGCCGGACAGGTAAACGGAACAACCGGATATGAAGAAGCTGCAGGACAAGGTATAATTGCAGGAATAAATGCCCATATCAACTGCCACGGGGGAAATCCGTTCATTTTAGCTCGGAACGAAGCATATATCGGAGTATTAATTGATGATTTGGTAACAAAGGGCGTAGATGAACCTTACCGAATGTTTACATCCAGAGCCGAATATCGCATTTTACTTCGTCAAGACGATGCAGATATGCGTCTTACCGAAAAATCTTATAATTTAGGATTAGCTTCTACCCAAAGGCACAGTCTTCTCATCGAGAAAAAAGAGCATATCAATCATCTTATAGAATTCGCAAAAAACTATTCCGTAAAGCCTCAATACATAAATAGCGGCTTAGAGCAACTCGGAACATCCCCGTTAAAACAAGGAATAAAACTGATCGACTTAATTTTACGGCCTCAATTATCCATTTCTAAAATTGCAGAACTAATCCCTGCCCTACATAAAGAAATCGATAAAATCAAGAATCGTAAAGATGAAATCATAGAAGCTACGGAAATTCGAATAAAATATGAAGGATATATCGATCGTGAAAAAATGATTGCCGATAAAATATCTCGTCTTGAGAATATTCGAATAAAAGGGAAATTCGACTATAATTCGATAAAACAACTTTCGACTGAAGCAAGACAAAAGCTCGACAAAATCGATCCGGAAACAATTGCTCAGGCTGCTCGAATCCCGGGAATTTCGCCAAGCGACATCAATATTTTATTGGTATTATCCGGAAGATAACTTTTAGTTCCACGTGAAACAATAGAAAGAAACTCTTTAAATAAACAATACAAACATCAATAAAACAATAAGATAGAACAAGCCATGAGCATCGAAAACATTAAAGAAAAGATCAGGGATGTAAAAGACTTTCCACAAAAAGGAATCATCTTCAGAGATCTCACAACAGTATTTAAAGACAAAGACTGTCTACATGCCCTTAGTGAAGAACTGACAAAACTATATAAAGAAAAAGGGATAACAAAAGTTGTAGGGATAGAATCCAGAGGGTTCATAATGGGCCCGATTATCGCCAACAATTTAGGGGCAGGATTTGTTACATTAAGAAAACCGGGGAAACTTCCTGCCGAAACATGGAGTGAAAGCTATGAAAAAGAATATGGTACCGACACAATCGAAATACATAAAGATGCGCTCAATTCAGAAGACATAATTGTATTGCATGACGATCTGCTGGCAACCGGTGGGACAATGCTGGCTGCATACAAATTAGTAAAACGGTTTAATCCTAAAAAAGTCTATGTAAATTTTATCGTAGAACTGGAATTTTTAAAAGGAAGAGATGTTTTTCCTCCTGAAGTAGAAATCGAAGCTCTCATTAAATACTAAATGGCAGAAACAACAAGCGAACATATTAAAAGCATCATTGCCCTCCTACCCGAAACTCCTGGCGTGTACCAATATTTCGATAAAGAGGGCAAAATTATTTATGTCGGGAAAGCAAAAAATTTAAAACGCAGAGTATCTTCCTACTTCAATAAAGTTCATGACTCGGTAAAGACGAATGTCTTAGTACGGAATATTCGCGATCTAAAATATATCGTAGTAAAAACCGAAGAAGACGCCCTACATCTTGAAAACAGCCTGATCAAGGAATACAAACCCCGATATAATGTTTTATTGAAAGATGATAAAACATACCCATGGATCACCGTTCGCAATGAGCATTTCCCCAGAGTATTCTTAACCCGAAAAGTTATAAAAGACGGCTCTAAATATTATGGTCCGTATGCAAATGTGCATTTAGCAAAAACCGTTCTTGAGCTTATTCGTACACTCTATCCGATACGCACGTGCCCACATAACCTTACTCCGGAAAACATTCGTCGGGGAAAATTCAAGATTTGTCTCCAATATCACATCAAAAATTGCAAAGGCGCATGTGAAGGCCTTGAAGAGGAAAAGACCTATTTAGAATATATTTCTCAAGTAAAACAGATTCTTAACGGCAATATACAGCAATTAAGCGAACACTTGTTACAAGAGATGGGGAAACTCTCGGAAAACCTGAAATTCGAAGAAGCTCAAGTCTTAAAAGAGAAATACCTCTTATTAGAAAAATACCGGGCAAAATCAGTCATTGTAAGCACGACAATACATAACATCGACATATTTTCTTACGATGAAGAGGATGATGCCGCATTCGTGAATTACATGCATATCCGCAACGGTTCGATCGTACAAAGTTTCACAATCGAATACAAGAAAAGGCTTGATGAAGCAAAAGAAGATATTCTTGCATTGGGAATCGCAGAATTACGTACTCGCTTTAAGAGTCTGTCTCGTGAAATAGTCGTTCCGTTTCTACCTGATCTTGAATTTGAAAATGTAGAATTTATCGTTCCTCAACGCGGAGACAAGAAAAAATTACTCGAAATATCGGAGCAAAATGTAAAACAATACAAAATCGACAAGCTAAAACAGACAGAAAAACTTAATCCCGAGCACCGCAGCATGAAGCTGCTTAAAGAAATACAAAAAGAACTCTGCATGAATAAACCTCCTGTACATATCGAATGCTTCGATAATTCGAATATTCAGGGTAGTGACGCTGTTGCTGCATGCGTTGTATTCAAAATGGGTAAACCGGCAAAAAAAGAATACCGTAAATACAACATAAAAACTGTCGTAGGCCCGGATGATTATGCCTCGATGAAAGAGGTCGTCAGACGCCGTTACCAGCGCCTAATCCGAGAAGAAGCACCTCTTCCCGATCTCATCATTGCAGATGGAGGAAAAGGTCAAATGGAGATAATCAGAGAAGTAATAGAAGATGAACTGCACCTTGAAATTCCTATCGCCGGATTAGTAAAAAATGACCGACACAGAACCTCCGAACTTCTATTCGGGTTTCCCCCCAAAGTAATTGGAATAAAAGTTCAAAGCCAACTTTTCAGACTATTGGAACAGATACAAAATGAAGTACACCGGTTTGCTATTACATTTCATAAAGACAAACGAAGTAAACGCCAAATCGCATCTGCGTTCGATAATATAAAAGACATAGGAGATAAAACAAAGACCGCCCTCCTGAAAGAATTTAAAAGCATGAAACGAGTTAAAGAAGCGAGTTTCGAGGAGATAGCAAGCATAATCGGTAAAGCCAAAGCCAAAATAATAATACAAAATCTCAACTCTCAACATTAATGAATAAAATAAACATAAGAAATTTTGAACAGTTTTTTTTAGAATTAATCAAGTCTGATTCGGGAATTTTTTCGAGAGAGTTTTTTTGTTTTTACAAGAGAGATAGCAGTCTAAACTGACAAATGAAAACAGAAAAAGCAGACCGAAAGAAAAAGCAAAGATACCCTGATTGCATTTTTTATCGGAAAATTTAGACTGGCTCTTAAAACTTTATTCGTAACTTTGTATTAATAGAGCAATAAGAAGTCGATATGAGAATCTTAATACAACGGGTAAAACGGGCTTCCGTAACTATTAGCGGAAAAATAAAATCAAAAATAGATACAGGACTGCTGATTTTGGTCGGAATTGAAGAAGCCGACACAAAAGAAGATGCAGAATGGTTGGCAAAAAAAGCGACATCCTTACGTATTTTCGATGATGAAAACGGCATTATGAACCGATCAGTAAAGGATATTGGCGGATCAGTACTCATTGTAAGCCAATTTACTTTGCACGCATCAACCAAAAAAGGAAATCGTCCCTCATATATCAAAGCGGCAAAACACGAGCATGCAATACCTATGTACGAAGCCTTATGTCACTACACAGAACAAGAAATCGGAAAATCCGTAGCGACAGGAGAATTTGGGGCTGATATGCAAGTAGAATTGGTCAACGACGGACCTGTAACAATCTGGATAGACTCTAAAAATAAAGAATAACCATGACCATAGAAGAAGCTCAAATAACTGTAGATCAATGGATAAAAGAGTTCGGAGTAAAATATTTCAGTGAACTCACCAATATGGCGATTCTTACAGAAGAGGTAGGAGAAGTCGCCCGTATTATTTCCCGTAGATATGGAGATCAATCATTCAAAGAAAGCGATAAAGAACGTGATCTCGGAGACGAAATGGCCGATGTTTTATGGGTACTTCTATGCCTTGCCAATCAAACAGGAATAAACCTCACGGAAGCATTCGAGAAAAATCTCCTGAAAAAAACAAATCGGGACAAAGAGAGACACATCAATAATCCTAAACTATACTAATTATGGACAAGTACAACGAAGCTCTTCAAAACTACAACACCAATCTGAACGATGATGTAGTGAAACAAGAAGTAGAACAGATCCTTCGGGAAAATCTATCGAAATACAGCAATACGGATGTTTATAAATTCCTTTTCGGCTGTATAGATCTGACTTCCCTCAACACGACCGACACAGCACAACATATCACGAATTTTACAAAACGGGTAAACGATTTCGAAAATGAACATCCCGAAATGAATAACGTTGCCGCGATATGTGTATATCCCAATATGGCAGGAACAGTCCGCATGAATCTGGAAGTATCCGATGTAAATATCGCTGCCGTTTCGGCAGGATTCCCCTCTTCTCAGACCTTTACCGAAGTAAAAGTTGCAGAAACGGCATTAGCTGTTGCCGATGGAGCTGATGAAATAGATATTGTGATTAATGTCGGGAACTTTTTAGCGGAAGAATACGAAGAAATGTGCGATGAAATCGAAGAGATCAAACACTCTTGCAGGGATGCTCACCTGAAAGTAATTCTTGAAACCGGAGCGCTGAAAACAGCCTCAAACATAAAAAAAGCTTCTATATTGGCGATCTATTCAGGAGCAGACTTCATTAAAACCTCAACAGGAAAAATGGAACCGGCGGCAACCCTCGAAGCTGCTTATGTCATGTGCCAGGCAATCAAAGAATATTACGATAAAACCGGAACAATGATCGGATTCAAACCGGCCGGAGGAATATCTACCACAGAAGATGCCGTAAAATATTATTGCATTGTCGCCGAAGTTCTCGGAGAAAAATGGTTGGATAAAAAATATTTCCGTTTAGGTGCCAGTCGTTTAGCAAACAATTTGTTAAGCTCCATAGCCGGAAGCCCGGTCAAATTTTTCTAAATACAAAAAAGAGAGGGATACTTTTCCGAATGGAAGTATCCCCTTTTTATTTCTCTCAAATATCCTATTTTCAGTTACTTTGTTCTATCGATCGTATAATCTAAAATAGCTTTTAGAGAAGTCACAACGGGATTTTCGCCAAAAGAAGCCAAAGCCGCATAGCCTTCTGTTCGTAAACGCTCCATAACCTTCTTAGCATACTCTATCCCTCCATGAGATTTTGCAAATTCGGTCAACTTATCGATATCCTTAGCGGATAATTCTTTTTGCCTCAAAATTGCCATTACCTCATCCCTTTCAACATCCGTAGCGTTCCGAACCGCAAAAATCAAAGGTAGAGTAACTTTGCCCTCCCTCAAATCATTTCCGGTAGGTTTACCAATAGTATCATCCGAAAAATAGTCGAACGTATCGTCCTTTATCTGGAAACAAAGCCCCAGTTTCTCTCCGAAAACCATTAATTGTTCGATAGCTTCAGAAGATGCACCATTCGATAAAGCCCCCATTTTCATACAGGAGATAAACAAGGACGCCGTTTTCTGACGGATTACATTAAAATAGGCTTCTTCATTCAAAACATGATCTTGAGCTATCGAAAGTTGGTCAATCTCTCCTTTCGCCAATTCCTGACCTAAAAATCCCAGCGTATTAATAACCTCCAAAATCCCGGTAGAAATAGAACGCTTCAACGCACAAGAGACAAAATAATCACCTACCAGCACTGCTATACGATTATCCCAAACTCCATTAATCGTGGGCTTTCCTCGACGTTGCTTCGATTCATCGACAACATCATCGTGTATAAGACTGGCATTATGCAAAAGTTCTATAGCAGCAGCAGCATCGATAGTAACAGCATTGATTTTCCCAAATAAACGGGCACTCAACAACACCAACATAGGACGTATTTGCTTGCCTTTCGTTCCGAGAAAATAATCAACAACGGTATTCATCATCGGACTGCTTGTATTCAACGTCTCTGCCAAAGTCCGGTTCAGAATCTCCAATTCATCAAGAATAGGCTGCTGTATAATAGATAGTTTATCCATATTATTTTAATGATGTGCAAAAATAGCAATAAAACAAAAGAATATCCATATTTATTGTAAATTTACCGGGAAATAAGGGAAATTTTTTCCCGATATAAAAACAAAGTACATTAAAAACAGCCTGCAAATGCAAGAAAAAAAGCTATTTTTACTGGATGCCTACGCACTCATCTACCGCTCATATTACGCATTCATCAAAAATCCGAGAATCAACTCTAAAGGAGTAAATACCTCCGCTATATTCGGATTTGTAAATACGTTGGAAGACGTACTGAAAAAAGAAAATCCTTCCCATATTGCAGTAGGATTCGATCCCAGTGGTCCGACTTTCAGGCACGAAGCATATGAGCTTTATAAAGCACAGAGAGAAGAAACTCCGGAGGTAATAAGACAATCCGTACCTATTATAAAAGAAATTATCAAAGCCTACAATATACCTATCATAGAAGTTCCCGGTTTCGAAGCCGATGATGTCATAGGCACACTGGCCAAGCTGGCTGAAAAAGAAGGGTTCGATACGTATATGATGACCCCGGATAAAGACTACGGGCAATTGGTCAGTCCTCACATTTTTATCTACAAACCCAAATTCGGAGGAGGAGATTTCGAAGTACGCGGAGTTGAAGAAATAAAACAAAAATTCTCCATCGAACGTCCTGAACAGGTTATCGATATACTCGGGCTTATGGGCGATGCGTCAGACAATATCCCGGGATGTCCCGGCGTAGGAGAAAAAACAGCGATAAAACTGGTCAATGAATTCGGCTCTATCGAAAATTTACTTTGCTGTACCGATCAGTTGAAGGGTGCGTTACGCAAAAAAGTAGAAGAAAACAAACAACAAATAGAATTTTCCAAATTTCTGGCAACGATAAAAACAGACGTCCCCATAATTTTCAATGAAAAAGAATTATTACGAGAAGCGATAAACGAAATCCGATTACGGGAAATTTTCGAGGAACTTGAATTTAGGAATTTAGCAGATCGAGTATTAGGTACAACAGTTAACAAAACAACTGTTTCAAAAACACCTATTCAAGCTTCTCTCTTTGACGTATTTCCGGACGAGAATACAGAAGAAGAAAAATATTCGATTCTCAGTGAGTTAAAAACCATAGAACATGACTATCAAATAATTGATAATGAGAACAAAATATCTGATTTAATAACCGAATTAGAAAATGCGGAATATTTTGCTTTTGACACAGAAACTACCGGAATCGATCCGATATCGGCCGAATTGGTAGGAATGTCATTTGCATTACAAGAAAATAAAGCATTTTATGTCCCGATCCCGACTGAGCGGGATAAAGCGAATCAAATTGTAAATAAATTTAAAAATGCATTAGAAAATACAAACTCATTAAAAATAGGTCAAAATATAAAATACGACTATATCGTATTGAGAAATTATGGAATCACTGTAAAAGGGAAATTCTTCGACACAATGGTAGCCCATTATTTATTGCAGCCCGAACAACGCCATAACATGGACTACTTGGCTGAAGTTTATCTCAAATACAAAACCGTACACATTGAAGAACTTATCGGTCCTAAAGGAAAAAATCAGCTATCAATGCGTCAAGTGCCGATCGAAAAAATCAGTGAGTATGCCGCCGAAGATGCAGATATAACATTAAAACTAAAAAATGTCTTCGAAAAGGAATTAAAAAAAGAAGGTCTCGAACCCCTCTTCTACTCTATCGAAATGCCGTTAATACGAGTATTGGCAGAGATGGAAATCACCGGAGTCAGAGTCGATACCGAAGCTTTGCGCCAATCTTCGATTCTGCTTACCGAAAAAGTTCTGCAACTCGAACAGGAAATTTATCAATTGGCAGGAACAGAATTCAATGTCAGTTCGGCACGGCAAGTAGGAGAAGTTTTGTTCGAACGTCTTAAAATCGATGAAAAAGCCAAAAAAACAAAAACCGGACAATATTCTACGACCGAAGAAATTCTGGAAAAACTCCGTTCCAAACATCCTATTGTAGGAAAAATATTAGAACAACGGGGAGTAAAAAAACTTCTGTCCACGTACGTCAATGCTCTGCCCGAACTTATCAATCCCAAAACAGGAAAGATACATACTTCATTTAACCAGACGGTAACTGCCACAGGACGATTAAGTTCAAGTAATCCTAATCTTCAGAATATACCCATCAGAGACAGTGAAGGACGAGAGATACGCAGGGCTTTTATTCCCGATGACCGATGCCTGTTTTTCTCGGCTGACTACTCCCAGATCGAGTTGCGCATCATGGCCGATCTCAGCGAAGATCCCAATATGATAGAAGCTTTTACCTCAGGCAAAGACATTCATGCTGCTACAGCTGCCAAAATATATAAAATACCGATCGAAGAAGTAACGCCCGATATGCGTAGAAAAGCGAAGACCGCCAACTTCGGTATTATCTACGGAATTTCCGTATTCGGACTTTCAGACAGGCTCAATATACCTCGATCTGAAGCCAAAGAACTGATAAACGGATATTTCGAGACATACCCCCATATAAAAGAATATATGGATAAAAGCATACAGATAGCCCGAGAAAAAGGGTATGTAGAAACGATAAGCGGACGCAAACGGATGTTACCCGACATTAATTCCAAAAACAGCATCGTACGCGGATATGCCGAACGAAATGCAATAAATGCACCTATACAAGGAAGCGCTGCAGACATTATAAAGATTGCCATGGTCCGCATTTTCGACCGATTCGAAAAGAACGGGCTAAAGGCCCGGATGATTCTTCAA
>OLGD01002456.1_pt1 | contig 21161 bp, 20 predicted proteins | sample 1605311 | NCBI WGS metagenome assembly OLGD01 (sample SAMEA3888917, study PRJEB22519) | human gut metagenome | biome: human gut; feature: human-associated habitat; material: faeces | place: Denmark | collected 2010
AGCCCGGAGGGCAAGCAGGCCGCGGATTGAGCGGAGAGTCCAACAGGGGGAGCCAAACAGCAGCGCCACCCAAAGGGGTGGCGCTGCTGTTTGGTTGTACCCGATGAGGTTGGACTCGAAGCCCCGAGGAGAAAACGATGCGGTGCATCGTTTTCCGGGGCCGGGTAGCGAAAGGAGCGGTCACCTGCGCAGCCCGGAGGGCAAGCAGGCCGCGGATTGAGCGGAGAGTCCAACAGGGGGAGCCACAAAAGGAAAGGCACCCATGAGGGTGCCTTTCCTTTTGTGCCGCCGGCTGGTTGTCTCCGGGCAACGGGGCTGTGCGGCAGCCGGATCGCGGCTGTTCACTGGGCGGAGCCGAGCGCCCGCGGTGCGGGGAGGGACTTACGGCCGCCTGCCGAGGCGGCTGAACGCCATTGCCACGCTGTCGATGCCGAGCAGCAGCAGGTAGCAGCCGGCGAGGCAGCGGATGACCGTCAGCGTGAGCAGCGGCCGGAGGAACATCAGGAAGCCCAGCACCAGCCCGATGACGTTGAGGATCAGCGTCAGGCTGTAGATGCCGTCGCCCGCCACAAACCGGATATGGCTCAGGTGGGTGAGGCGGGAAATGCAGTGCGCAATAAACCAGATGGGGAACAACATCGTGAGCACAAGCACCCCTGCGCCCGGGTAGACCACCAGCATGATGCCGGACATTACGCTCAAAATGCCGGAAATCAGCGAAAGGACGGGGCCAAAACCGGAGTACCGCTCTACCTGGATATACAGCACGATATCCGCAATGCCCATCACGATGGCGGCCACGCCGTAGGCAAACACCAGGCCGGTGAGCGCCAGGTCCGGATTGGCAAACGCCAGGATGCCCAGCACAATGAGTACAATGCCAAGGACCAGTTCCAGATAGCCAAAGCCAGAGTGCCGTTTCATTGTCTGTTCCCTCCCGTCAGCATCTGCATAAACTCCTCGCCGGTGATCGTCTCTTTTTCATACAGGAACTGCGCCAGCTCGTCCAGCTTGTCCCGGTTGTCCTGCAGGATCCGCTTCGCCTTTTCATGTTGCTGCCGCACCAGCGCGACCACCTTCTGGTCGATCTCGCGCTGCGTCTGCGGCGAGCAGGCCAGCGACGCGTCGCCGCCCAGGTACTGGTTGTTGACCGTCTCGAGGGCGACCATGTCGAACTCCTCGCTCATGCCGTAGCGGGTGACCATCGCGCGGGCCAGCTTGGTGGCCTGCTCGATGTCGTTGGAGGCGCCGGTGGTATAGGTGCCGAACACGGTCTCCTCGGCTGCGCGGCCGCCGGTCAGGGTGGCGATCTTGTCTTCGATCTCCTCGTGGGTCAGCAGGTTCTTGTCGCCGGTGTCCACCTGCATGGTATAGCCGAGCGCGCCGGAGGTGCGCGGGATGATCGTGATCTTCTGCACCGGGGCGGTGTGGCTCAGCCGGGCCGCGACGAGCGCGTGGCCGATCTCGTGGTAGGCCACGAGTTTCTTCTCCTGGTCGGAGAGGACGGCGTTCTTCTTCTGGTAGCCGGCGATGACGACCTCGATGCTCTCCTCGAGGTCGGCCTCGTTGACGATCGTGCGCCCGTTGCGCACGGCCCGCAGCGCGGCCTCGTTGATGATGTTGGCCAGCTCCGCGCCGGAGGCGCCGGCGGCCATGCGGGCGATGGTGTGGAAATCCACGTCCTCCGCCGTCCGGATCTTCTTGGCGTGCACCTTCAAAATGGCCTCGCGCCCCTTGAGGTCGGGCAGCTCCACGGGCACCCGGCGGTCGAAGCGGCCCGGGCGGGTGAGGGCGGGGTCCAGCGATTCGGGCCGGTTGGTGGCGGCCAGGATGATGACGCCGGTGTTCTCCTCAAAGCCGTCCATCTCCGTGAGCAGCTGGTTCAGGGTCTGCTCGCGCTCGTCGTTCCCGCCGAGGTTGCCGGAGTTGCGCTTTTGGCCGATGGCGTCGATCTCGTCGATGAACACGATGCAGGGCGCCTTTTCCTTGGCCTGCTGGAACAGGTCGCGCACCTTGGAGGCGCCCATGCCCACGAACATCTCCACGAACTCCGAGCCGGAGATGGAGAAGAAGGGGACGTTGGCCTCGCCGGCCACGGCCTTGGCGAGCATCGTCTTGCCGGTGCCCGGAGGGCCCACGAGCAGGATGCCCTTGGGCATGGCGGCGCCGGCGTCGGTGTATTTTGTCGGGTTGTGCAGGTAGTCCACGATCTCGGCCAGGCTCTCCTTGGCCTCGTCCTCGCCGGCGACGTCGTCAAACCGGATGCCCTTGGTGGACTGCACGTATACCTTGGCGTTGCTCTTGCCCATGCCGAACGCCATGGAATTCTTGCCGCCCGTCTGTTCCATGAGCTTTTTGCTCATGTACTGCCCGAGCCCGACAAAGATGAGGATGGGCAGCACAAACGTCAGCAGGAAGCTCCAGATCGGGGAGACCGGCTCTTCCAGCACGCGGGCGAATTCCGCGCCGCACGCATGGAGCCGCTCCGTGAGCGTGGGGTCCTCCATGGGCACGGTCTGATAGACGTTCGTGCCGGCGCGGTCCGTAAACAGGATCTCGGTATCCTCCACCTGCACCGTGCCGATGTCCTCGTCGTCAATCATGTCCATGAACGTGCCGTAGTCTACCGTGGTCACCTGGCTGGCCGTGAGCAGCGGGGTGACGAGCAGGTTGAACAGCAGGATGATCAACAGCACGATGCCGTAGTAATAGAGCAGCGGTTTTCTGGGCGACTTGACCTCTTTCATGACGGTTCCCTTCCTTCTTCCGGTGATGTGGCCTGGGCGTCGATGGCTTCCATCGAGAGCAGCAGGGCGTGATTGGCGGCCTGGACGGCAAAGTCCAGCGCATATTCGGCCAGCAGGATGCGCGCCTCCGCCTCCGCCTCCGCGGGGGCGCCCTCCGGCAGCGGCGCCTGCAGTGCGGCCTGGCCCCGCGCAAGCGCCTGCCGCACCTCCGCATAGGTGTGGGCGATCGTGGAGACAATTTCCGCGCGGGACAGGTCCAGCTTCGCCTGCAGGGCCAGCGCGTTCTCGGCATATTCCCGCCGCAGCGCGTCGATCTCCGCCCCGAGCCCGGCCGCGCCGGCCGCCTCGCTCAGCTGGATCCGGCTGAACAGGCGGGCCAGCTGGTCCTCCAGCTCGCAGAGTTTGACGGACAGGATTTCATGTGCCATAATAGCAACTCCTTCCATGCCCCTATTGTAAAGCACGCCGGCGGCAAAGGACATGCGCAAAACGGCGCGCGTGTATAGACAAAACGCCCAAAGTGTAAAAAAATGTTACACTTTGGGCGTTTTGTCAGGCAAGGGCGGGCGCTATCCTTGCGGGGGGATGCCGTCCGTCATCAGGTGGTAGACGGTATGGACGATCTGATCGAGCTGCTCGGTGTCCTGCGCCGTCCATTCCTGCAACAGGCCGAGCACGGCCAGGCTGTGATAGCGGGAGATGATCTTCACTTCGGCCACGCTGCACTGCGCGTAATACTGCCGGTTTTCAGCCAGCAGGAAGAAAAACCGCTGGAGGTACTGGCGCAGCATCGGCTCCAGTTCGGCGCGGTAGCTGCTGTCCATGCCGCGCTGGATATGGGGGGCCAGCTGGCTTGCCATGGCAAAGAAATACCGCAGCCCTTCCTCCGGGTCGCCGCGGGACTGGATCTCCCGCAGCATCTGTTCGGTTTGCCGCTCCAGCATCCAGCGGAACAGCTCGGGAATGTCGGCAAAGTGGTAGTAGAACGTCTGCCGCGTGATGTGGCACTGCTCCACCAGATCCTTTACGGTCAGTTTTTTGACGTGCTGTGCCGTCAGCAGCGTCCGCGCGGCCTGTGCGATGGCCTCTTTCATGTCGGCAGGCATGTCCCGTCCCTCCCCGTTGTTCTGTGGCTATTATACCGCGTTCCGCGCGCGGAGACAATCGCCGGCCTGCCGCGATGGCGCAGGCGGCGCGCTTGCGTTTGGGACGGGCTGGCCGCAATGGCGCAGGTTGGCGTTGCGGCAGCGGTTGACACGCGAGGGCGGGGCTTGGTATGATGCAGGAAAGACGAGCATCGGGCAGGGAGGGGCGAGGAAATGAAAAAGCGGATTCCGCTGTATGCGCTCGGGATTGTGGCCATGGCGCTGGGCATCACGCTGCTCAACCGGTCGGATCTCGGCACCACGCCGCTCAGTTCCATTCCGTACGTGCTCTCCAAGCTGCTGGCCGGGCAGGACTTTTTCACGTTCGGGCGGCTGACGCTGCTGTTCCACTCGGCGTGCATCCTGCTGCAGGTGGGCGTCTGCCGGCGCGTCACGGTGCAGATGGTGTTGCAGTTCCCGCTGGCGATCGCGTTTTCGGCGCTGCTGGATTTGTTCATGAGCTGGATTGTGCTGCCGGCCCCGGCGCTGTGGCTGCGCGCGCTGCTGTGCGCCGCGGGCATCGCGCTTTCGGCGCTGGGCATCGTGCTGATCGTGCGGGCGGGGCTGATGCTGCCGGCGCCCGATGCGCTGCTGCACGCCGTGAGCCAAAGGACCGGGCGGCCGCTGGGTCAGGTCAAGATCGTGGGCGACGTCACGTGGGTGACGGTCGCGGCGCTGCTCTCCCTGTGGCACCTGCTGTCCACGGGCACGGCGGGGCTGGGGTGGCTGCTGGCCGGCTGCTTTGGCGGGGAGCTGGCCATCGGCGTGGGCACGCTCTGCGCCATGTATTTCACCGGCCGCTTGGTCGGCGCGTTCAAAAAACTGCCCTGCTTTGCCGAGCGCGCGGCGTGACGCGCGCTCCGGCACCGGGCGGATGCAAAACAAGCTCCCGGTACAATCGAACAGGCGATCGGATATGGCGTCCCCATTGTGGGGGCGTCATCTGCCGTCCGGCAGGCCGAGCGGGCAGTCCGTGTCGATGATTTGGCAGGGAACCGTCCGGCCGTCGAGCGTGAGGCGGAGCCCGGGCGTGCGCTCGCTGGTGCAGGTCGCGAGCAGGAGCGTGTTGCCCCTGCCGCCGGGCGCGCTGCCGCACCCCGGTTGCGGCGTGTCGGAAAACAGGCCGGAGTCAAACGCGACGGACACCGGGGCGCCTTCGGCCAGGTCGGGCAGATAGATCAGATAGCGCACGCGCCGCTCCCCGGTGTCTGACGCATCCGCGTGCCGGAGCGCGTACGCCCGGCCGAACTCGCCGCCGCAGGTGTCCAGCCAGGCGGCGATTGCCGGTTGGTCGACCGTTTGCAGGTAGTCGTCCACGGGCAGCGAGGTCGCCCCACCGCCGCCCCCTTTCACCGTCAGCGAGGAGAAGGCGAGCAGCGCCGCCACGATCAGCAGCACGGGGATCAGGATCACGGCCAGCAGGATCTTGGGCAGCATCCGGTCCTGCTTGCGCACCGGCGTGCAGAGGTCCTCCGGCTGCTCGGGCAGGGGCGCTGCGCACCGCGGGCACACCTTCCAGCCCGGTTCCACCGGGGCGGCGCAGCCGGGGCAGGTGGCGCGCAGCCGCGCGCCGCACTGGGGGCAGGAGACATACTGCTCGGTGACCGGCGCGCCGCACCGGGCGCAGCGGAGGTTGGAATAGCTGCCGCGCACCAGCAGATAGATCAGCAGGCCGATCAGCGTCGGGGCCAGCAGGGCGATCAGCGTCCACAGCACGGCGTTCATGCCGCGGCTTTTGGCGTCCCGGTATACATAGACGCCGATCAGCACCGGCAGGCAGCACAGCAGCAATACGACGGCAAGTAACGGCCACATGGCCAGAATGCTCATCCGCATGGCGATAACGACTCCTTTCTGTGTAAAAAGACCAGCACCACGGCGGCGCCGCCCGCAACGGCCACGCATACGTAGCCCACGCACAGCAGCGCCAGCGCCGGCAGCACCGGATAGAGCGACAGCGCAGCCAGCGCGATGCAGAACAGGGTCAGCAGGCCGCCCAGCACCAGCAGCGCCGCCTGCCGCCACAGCTTGCGGCGCTCCAATTCCCGCCGCAGCCGGGCTTCGGACAGCGGCGGCGGCACAAACGCGTCAAAACGGTAGATCTGTCTCATGCTGCAACGCCTCCCCAAGCAGTTTGCGCGCCCTGTGCAGCCGGGATTTGACCGTGCCAGCCGAAAGGCGCAGGACGGCCGCCGTGGCGGCGACATCCAGATCCCGAAAGTAAAACAGCACGACCGCAAGCCGGAGCTTTTCCGGCAGGCCGTTCACGGCCTGATAGAGTGCCGAATAGTCCGCCCGCTCCGCGGCGGGCACGGCCTGCAGCGCGGCGTTTAGCGCTTCGTCGCTGTCAAAGCGGCACACGGGCGCGCGCGCCGCCCGCCGCCAGGCGCTCCGGTACGTGTTGACGCAGATGCGCGTCAGCCACGGCTCGAATTCGCGCGCCGGGTCGTACTGCCCGATGCAGCGGACGGCCTTCAGCCACGTCTCCTGGTACAGGTCGTCGGCATCGGCAACCGAGGCGCAGAGCGAGCGGCACAGCCCGTACAGCCGCGGTCCATATTGGCGGATGTAGGCGTCGATCAAGGGTCCGCGCCTCCTTTCACTTCCAATACGCTGCGGCGGGGCAAACGGTTCCCTTTTGGAACGGGAATTTTATCAGAAAAGAAAAAATCCGCCGCGTGTGCGGCGGCGGCAAGCGTCTCCAAAGGCACGGACGGCCGCCTCGCGCGAGGGGGGAACCTCGTCTGGAAGCGGCCATCGCAGTCCGTGTTCTGCAACATACATGGGGGGACGTATGTAGCATATCTGCAGCGGCGGGCGAAATCACCCGCCGCATGTGATTCTCAGCAGCTCGGCCGCTGGTTCAGACCGGGCAGACCCAGCCGTGCGGATCCGGCCGGCGGCCATACTGGATGCCGGTCAGCTCGTCGTACAGCCGCTGCGTCAGCGCGCCAATGCGCCCGCCGCCGACCTGCATCTGGACATCGCCATAGCGCAACTCGCCGATGGGGGAGACGACCGCGGCGGTGCCGCAGCCAAAGGCCTCCTCGAGCGTGCCGGCCTGCAGCGCGTCCATCAGTTCGTCGACCGGCAGGAGCCGTTCCTCCACCGGGACGCCCCAGTCCTGGAGCAGCTGGATGCAGCTCCTGCGCGTGATGCCGGGCAGGACCGAGCCGGTCAGCTTCGGCGTGACCACGGTGCCGGCGATCTTGAACATGACGTTCATGCTGCCGACCTCTTCGACGTATTTGCGTTCCACGCCGTCGAGCCAGAGCACCTGCGAATAGCCCAGCTGCTCGGCGCGCGCCCCGGCGCGGTTGGCCGCGGCGTAGTTGCCGCCGCACTTGGCGTAGCCCGTGCCGCCGCGCACGGCGCGCACGTCCGCCGTCTCGATCATGATGCGGACGGGGTTGATGCCTTCCTTATAATAGCTGCCCGAGGGCGAGGCGATGATGCAGAACAGCGCGTGTTCGATCGTGTGGATGCCGAGGCTCGGGTCGGTGGCGATGAGGAACGGGCGCAGGTACAGCGACGTGCCGTCCGCTGCCGGCACCCAGTCGCGGTCGAGGTCGACCAGCGCGAGCAGCGCCTGCATGCCGTCCTGCTCGTCAAACTGGGGCAGGCCGATGCGCTCCGCCGAGTCGTTCATGCGGCGCATGTTGTCGATCGGGCGGAACAGCTGGACGTTGCCGTCTGCGGTGCGATAGGCCTTGAGCCCCTCGAAGACCTCCGCGCCATAGTGGAACACGGCGGCGGCGGGCGTCAGCGTGAGCGGCGCAAACGGGACGATGCGCGCGTCGTGCCAGCCCTGCCCGGCGTCATAGTCCATCATAAACATGTGATCGGTAAAATACTTGCCAAAACCAAGCGTGCCGGCGTCCGGCCGGGCGGCCGGCGCGGCGGTCTTTGTGATGCGGATGTCCATGGATCGAAACGCCCCCTTCTATCGGCTGCGGCGGTACAGGCCGCATAACATATATGATATATTACCAGCATGCGCGCGTTCCTGCAAGGGAAATTTTGCTTTTTTCGGCTTGGAGCGCGCATGGCGGGCGACGCGCCAAAGATATTTGCGTTTTTCCCTGTCAATGGGTTGACAAGCATCCGTATATCATATATAATTTATCAAAATCTAAGTGGGAGGCCAGCGGTCATGTCGCAGACAAAGGGCAACGGCGCGCAAATGGCGGATACGTCGCGTTGCATGCGCGCGCCTGCCGGCGGCGCGCTGTTGGCGTCGGGGGAGGCTCGTCTGTTCAGCGGGCTGTTTTTTATGCGCCATTTCCGCTATTTTTGCGGCCGGCTGGCGCCGGCCACCGGGCGGGGCCCGACGCGAACCTGCTGAGGCGCATCAGGAGAAAGGCAGCAGTTTCGCCGGGCGGCAAAACTGCTTTTTTTGTTGGCTGCCGCAAGCGGCGGCCGGCGCAAGACCTGGGGCCGGTCCGGTCCCGTGGACCAGAGAAGGAGGAAATAAACGATGAAGAAATGGATTGCCATGTTGCTGATTGTGGCGCTGGCGTTCTGCTGCGCGTGTACGCAGCAGCCGGCGGCCGAGCCGACCGCAGCGCCGGAAGCGACCGACGCGCCCGAGGTCACGGAAGCGCCAGAGGCGACCGAAGCCCCGGCGGATACGGATACGGACGGCGCGGACAAGGAGTTCCGCGTGGGCATCATCCAGCTGACCGAGCATGCGGCGCTGGACGCGGCGCGCCAGGGCTTTGAGGATGCGCTGAACGTCTCCGGCCTGAACGTGACGATCGAGACGCAGAACGCGCAGGGCGAGCAGACGATCTGCGCGACGATCGCGACCAAGTTTGTCAACGACAAGGTCGACCTGATCCTGGCCATCGCCACGCCGGCGGCGCAGGCGGCCGCGCAGGCGACCAAGGACATCCCGATCCTCGTGACGGCGGTGACGGATCCGGCCTCTTCCGGCCTCGTTGCGAGCAACGACGCGCCGGGCGGCAACGTCTCCGGTACGAGCGACATGAACCCGGTCAAGGATCAGGCCAACCTGCTGGTGCAGCTGGTGCCGGAGGCCAAGACGGTCGGCATCATGTACCACTCTTCGGAGGACAACTCCGTGCTGCAGGCCGAGATGGCGCAGGAGGCGCTCGAGGCGCTGGGCCTCACGGTGGAGATCTTCACCTGTGCGGACGGCACCGAGGTGCAGGCGGTCGCGCAGAGCGCGGCCAGCCAGGTGGACGCGCTGTACATCCCCACCGACAACCTGATGGCTGATACGATCGCCACCATCTCCATGGTCTGCACGCCGGCCGGCGTCCCGATCATCTGCGGCGAGTCGAACATGGTCGACGGCGGCGGCACGGCGACCTACGGCATCGATTACTACCGCCTTGGCGAGCAGACGGCCGCGCAGGCGATCCGCATCCTGAGCGAGGGCGCGGACATCTCCACCATGCCCATCGAGTACTACAGCGCGGAGCTGGAGCTGGTCGTCAACGAGGACGTCATGGCGCAGCTCGGCCTCACCGTGCCGGAGTCGCTGCAATAACCGGCGGTTTCGCGGTTTCAGTCCCAGCGGCGGAGCCTGTTTTAGGCCCCGCCGTTTGGGCGTTTTGAAGCGGCGCTCTTTGGCCGCGAATTCACTGAAAACCCAACAGATCAAACACATCAAAGCAAAGGAACCCGACAAGCTATGGACAAGATACTCTCGTTCCTCAGCGCCTGTCCCGGCGCCATCTCCCAGGGCATCATCTGGGGGATCATGGGCGTCGGCGTGTTCATCACGTTCAAGGTGCTCGACTATGCGGACCTGACGGTGGACAGCAGCCTCTGCACCGGCGGCGCGGTCAGCGCGGTGCTCATTGGCGCCGGGATGCACCCGGTGCTCACGCTGCTGTTTGCCCTGCTTGCCGGCATGCTCGCCGGCGCGGTGACCGGCCTGCTGCACACCAAGCTGCAGATCCCGGCCATCCTGTCGGGCATTCTCACGCAGCTGGCGCTCTATTCGGTCAACCTGCGCATCATGGGCCGCGCGAACGTCAGCCTGCTCGGCCAGCCGACGATGATCACGCTGCTCAACATCCCGCACGCGATCCTGATCGGCGCGATCGTCGCCGTGGTGGTGATCGGCGTGCTGTACTGGTTCTTCGGCACGGAGATCGGCTGCGCCGTGCGCGCCACCGGCGACAACGAGCGCATGGCCCGCGCGCTCGGCGTAAACACGGACACGATGAAGGTGCTGGGTCTCACGATCTCGAACGGCATGGTCGGCCTGGCGGGCGCGCTGCTGGCGCAGTACCAGGGCTATGCGGACGTGCAGTCTGGGCGCGGGGCGATCGTCATCGGCCTGGCGAGCGTCATCATCGGCGAGGTGCTGATCGGCAAGCGGGCGAACTTTGCCGTGCGCATGGGCTCGATCATCGTCGGCTCGATCGTGTACTATATCATCATTTCGTTCGTACTGCAGCTGGGCCTCAGCACGACCGATCTCAAGCTGTTCAGCGCGCTGGTCGTCGCCATCGCGCTGGCCATCCCGTCCATCCGGCAGCGCCTGGCCAACCGGCGCGCCGTGCCGGTGGGGAAGGGGAGGTAAGCCATGCTGGAAATCCGCAACCTCAGCAAGACCTTTTACAAGGGCACCGTCAACGAAAAGACGGCCATCCACGACGTGAGCATCACGTTTGAAACCGGGGACTATGTCACGGTCATCGGCGGCAACGGCGCGGGCAAGAGCACGCTGCTCAACCTCATCGCCGGCGTGTTCCCGGCGGACACGGGCGAGATCCTGCTCGACGGCACGGACCTCACCCGGCTGCCGGAGCACAGGCGCGCCAGCATGCTCGGCCGCGTGTTCCAGGACCCGATGATGGGCACGGCGGCCGGCATGGGCATCGAAGAGAACCTGGCCATGGCGCACCGGCGCGGCCAGCGCCGCGGCCTGGGCTGGGGCATCAGCGCCGCCGAGCGCGAGCAGTACCGCGAGGCGCTCCGCGCGCTCGACCTCGGCCTCGAGGGCCGGCTCAGCACCAAGGTCGGGCTGCTCTCCGGCGGCCAGCGGCAGGCGCTCACGCTGCTCATGGCCACGCTGCGCAAGCCGCAGCTGCTGCTGCTCGACGAGCACACCGCCGCGCTCGACCCGCGTACGGCGGAGAAGGTGCTGCGCCTGTCCGACCAGCTGATCGAGGAGCACCACCTCACGGCCATGATGGTCACGCACAACATGCGCGACGCCATTGCCCACGGCAACCGGCTCATCATGATGCACGAGGGGACGATCATTCTCGACATCAGCGGCGAGCAGAAGAGCCGCCTCACGGTGGAGGACCTGCTCGCGCGCTTTGCGGCGGCTGCCGGCGGCGAGTTTGCCAACGACCGCGCGCTGCTCACCTGAACGGGCGGGCGCGATCAGAACCATTCGGACGCCCGGAAGGCCGGGCGCGTCCCGGCCGGGCGGCATGCGCCGCCCGGCCTTGTTTTTTTAAAAGGCCGTTCCCGCTGCGGCGGCAGAGCCGCCGGCCCCCGCTTCAAAATGAAACGTTTGAAATCGAAAAGTGCGTGCGTTTGTTTCGTATGAAAGGCGCTCCGTCCGTGAATACTACCGTTGAGGTGAAAGAACATGGATGAAAACAAGCTTTTTGACTCCGAACCCAAGACGGGCAGTTTCATGAAGAAGCAGGGCTTCTATATCGTACTTGCGCTGTGCCTGCTGATCGTCGGCGCGGCGGTGGCGGTGACCGCGCTGCCGCAGCAGAGCGAGCAGCCGGCGCCGACGGACAACCAGGCGGCCCAGGCCAACCAGTCGGACGACGAGACGCTGTTCACGCGCAACACGCCGACGCCCACCGCGGCGCCGTCCCCCACGCCGGTCGCGACGATGACGCCGACGCCTGCGCCGACGAATACGCCGGCCTCCTCCGGCAGCCGCCCGGCGCGCAAGGGCACCGCCCCGGTGCAGGGCGCGATCCTGTGGAACTTTGCGATGGACCAGCTGCTCTATTCGCGCACGCTGGACCAGTGGACGACGCACGCCGGCATTGACATCGCGGCGGACGAGGGCAGCGAAGTGCACGCGGCGCTCTCCGGCACGGTGGCCGCCGTGTACGAGGACGACGCGCTCGGGCAGGTGGTCACGATCGAGCACACGAGCGGCCGGCTGAGCCTGTATGCCAACCTGGCGGAGACCGTGCCCGTCGAGGAGGGGCAGAAGGTCAACGAAGGCGACGTGATCGGCACCGTGGGCAACACCGCGCTGTCGGAGTGCGGCGAGGCGCCGCACCTGCACTTTGGCTTCTTTGTGGACGAGCAGCCGGTGGACCCGCAGGAATACGTCTCCCTCCCGCAGGAGTGACCGGCGCGCCGGCAGCGGTAGCCGGCGTGTCCCGCCCGGGCGCAGAACGGCGTGCGCCCGGGCGTTTTGCTGCGCCGGGGCACGCCGCCCGGCCGCAAAACGGCGGCCAATTGGAGAGGGAATGTGAAACCGGCCCCGCCCGCCTTGTGCACCGGGCGGTTTTTTGGTACCATATTGGAAATGATAGCGGAGATGCTCCACGCGAGGAGGGATTTCGATGGAATTGAAGATCGACGGCCGGCCGGTCGACGCGCAGCCGGGCGAAACGCTGCTCACGCTCGTGCGCAGGCTGGGGCTGGATACCGGCGAGCTGCCCACGCGGCCGCTGGCGGCGCGCATGGCGGGGGAGACGTTTACGCTCAACTATGTGCCGGTGCGCGAGACGGCGGGCGGCACGCGCCTGCCGGCGCGGCGGGCGGTGCGCATGTCGCACGGGGAGATCGCGCTCGTGCGGTACGACTCGAACCGCGGCAAGCGCGTGTATGAGCGTTCGCTGCTGTTCGTGTTCCTGCTGGCGGTGCGCACGCTGTTCCCGGAGGCGCGCGTGCACGTGGACTATGTGGTGGGCGAGGCGGTCTTTGCCACGGTGCAGAAGCAGCCGGCGCTGACGGCGGCGGACGTGGACGCGCTGCGCGACGAGTGCCGGCGGATCGTAGCCGCGGACTATCCGCTCGTGCGGCAGCGCATGGACATCGACGACGCGATCGACTTCTTCGCCTCGGACGGCCAGACGGACAAGGTCAACCTGCTCGAGTGGCGGCGCTTCACGTATTTTGACGTGTACGGCGTGGGCGACTACAAGGACTATTTCTATGGCGAAATGCTGCCGTCCACGGGCTTTGTGTCGGTGTTCGACCTGCGCCTGGAGGACGGCGGCGTGCTGCTGCTCCGGCCGGACCCGCAGAACCCGGCCGTGCCCGCGCCCTACCGGCCGATGCCGAAGCTGGCCGCCGTGTTCCGCGAGAGCGACGAGTGGGGGCGGCTCATGCACTGCGGCGTCGTGGCGGAACTCAACGACATGGTGCGCACCGGCGACATCCGGCAGCTGATCCGCGTGAACGAGGCGCTGCACGAAAAGCGCTATGCGCAGATTGCGGATGAGATCATCGCGCGCGGCGCGCGCGCGGTGCTGATCGCCGGGCCGTCCAGCTCCGGCAAGACGACGAGCGCCAACCGCCTCTGCACGCAGCTGCGCGTGCACGGCAAGTCGCCGGTGCTGATGTCGCTCGACGACTACTACATCGACCGCGACAAGATCCAGCCGGACGAAAACGGCCAGATCGACCTCGAGCACATCAACACGATCGACACGGCGCTGTTTGCCGAGGACCTGTCCCGCCTGCTGGCGGGCGAGACGGTGGCGCTGCCGCGCTTCGACTTCAAGACCGGCAAGCGCGTGATGGACGGGCACACGCTGCGGCTCGACGCGGACACGCCGCTGATCATCGAGGGGCTGCATGGCCTGAACCCGGCGTTATTGCCGGCGTCGTTCGACCAGCGCCTCATCTACCGGCTGTATGTGAGCGCGCTGACCACGCTGAACCTCGACGACCACAACCGCATCTCCACGGCGGAGATCCGGCTGCTCAGGCGCATGGTGCGCGACCACGAGACGCGCGGCGCGACGATCGAACACACGCTCTCGATGTGGGACAGCGTGCGGCGCGGCGAGGAGCGCTGGATCTTCCCGTACCAGGAGCAGGCCGACGCGATGTTCAACTCCGCGCTCGTGTATGAGCCCGCGGTGCTCAAAAAGCACATCTTCCCGCTGCTGCAGGCCGTGCGGCCCGACAGCCCGTATTTTGACGAGGTGCGCAGCATCGTAAAATTCCTGAACTACATCCTGGAGGCGAACGTGGAGGACGAGATCCCGCCCACGTCCGTGCTGCGCGAGTTCATCGGCGGCAACACGTTTTACCGGTAATCCGACGGCGGCGCGCGTCTGCGCGCCCGCCGCCTTTTTGGCATTCCCCGGGGCGATTGTGCGGCAGGGCGCGCCAAAGTGGGAAATGTGTGGTATACTGTTCCAAGGCCGCCTGCCCTGCCGGCCTGCCGCGCAGGCGGAATCCATGTAGCAAAGGGGAATTTCATGCGCAAACGCTTTGCCGTCATGCTCAGCACCCTGGCCTCGATCGTGTTGATCCTGTGCATTTTGTTCACGGCGCTGCAGCTGACCATCAACGACAAGAACTTCATCGAATACGAGTATGCCCGGCTGTCGCTCTCGCGGGAGATGGGCGTGAGCAACCTCGACCTGGTCAGCTCGTGCGAGCGGCTCATCGACTATATGGAGGGCCGCGTGGACAGCATCGACATCCAGGTCACGGTCGACGGGGAGCAGGTGCTCATGTTCGAGCAGGAGCAGGAGATCAGCCACATGGCGGATGTGCGGCTGCTCTACCAGCGCTTCCGCACGTTCCGGGACTTTGGTGTGCTGCTGGCGCTCGTGCTGTATCTGCTGGGCGCGGTGCTGCACATCCGCAGTGCCATGCACACGCTGGCCTCGGGCTATGTGTACGGCGCGTTCGTCATCGCGCTGTTCGCGGGGTTTCTCGGCACGTGGGCGGCGCTGGATTTCTCCAATTTCTGGACGTTCTTTCACCAGATGCTGTTCTGGAACAACGACTGGCTGTTCGACGCGTCCACGAGCCGCATGATCAACATGCTGCCGGAACAGTTCTTCTCGGATGTCATCCTGCGTATGGCCATCCTGGCGGGGGTGGCGTTTGTGCTGCTGCTCGTGGCGTCCGCCGTCGCGCTTGCGTCCATCCGCAAGAAGCGCCGTCTGGCACGGGAGAAGGCCATTGCCGCGCGCCGCAAGGCCCGGCAGGCGCGGCAGCAGGCGGACGGGCGCGGGGCGGAGGCTTCGGATGCGGCGTCGGCGGAGGCCGCCGCGGCGGGCGCGCCGCAGCAGGAAGCATGAGCGCGCCGGGACTGGCCGCGGATGCGGCGCTGCTGGCGATTGAAACCTCGTGCGACGAGACGGCCGCGGCCGTCGTGCGCGGCGGGCGCGACGTGATCTCGAACGTCGTCCACACGCAGATCCCGCTGCACCGGCGCTTTGGCGGCGTGGTGCCGGAGATCGCATCGCGCAGCCACGTGGAGATGATCCGAAGCGTGGTAGCGCACGCGCTCGAGCAGGCCGGCATGCCGGACGGCGAGGGCCTTGCCGGCGTCGCGGTTACGCACGGCCCCGGCCTCGTGGGCGCGCTGCTCGTGGGGCTGACGTTCGCCAAGTCGTATGCGTTTGCAAAGGGGCTGCCGTTTGTGGGCGTGAACCACATCGCCTCGCACATCGCGGCCAACTACCTGACGTGGCCGGATCTCGAGCCGCCGTTCCTCTGCCTCGTCGTATCCGGCGGGCACAGCCACATCATCGCCGTGGAGGGGTATGACGCGTTCCGGCTCATCGGCCGCACGCGCGACGACGCCGCGGGCGAGGCGTTCGACAAGATCGCCCGCGTGCTCGGCCTGCCGTATCCCGGCGGCCCGGCGCTCGAGCAGCTCGCGCGCGAGGGCGACCCGCACGCGGTGCCGTTCCACTCGTCGCTGCACAGCGACAACGGGTTTGATTTCAGCTTTTCCGGGCTCAAGACGGCAGCCATCAACCGCCTGCACACGGCGGAGCAGCGCGGCGAGGCGCTCAGCCGCGCCGATCTGGCCGCCTCGTTCCAGTTTGCGGTCGTCGAGGCGCTTTCCTCCCGCGCGGTGCGCGCCGCGCAGCAGTTTGGCGGGCCGGCGCCCACGCTTGCGCTGGCCGGCGGCGTATCGGCCAACCGCGCCCTGCGCGCCGCGCTGCAGCGGCGCTGCGATGCGGCCGGCGTGCGCTTCTGCTGCCCGGACTTTGCCTATTGCACGGACAACGCCGCCATGGTCGGCGCGGCGGGCTACTACCGCCTGCGCGCGCACGGCGGCGACGCCGATTCGCTCAACGCGATTCCCAATTTGCCCATCGTGGAATGATCGCATGGGAACGGGCCGGGGCAGGGCGTTGTCGCCCTGCCCCGGCCCGTCGTCCGCCCGCCCGGCAGGTCACTGCGCCACGCTCAGGCCCGAAAAGGCGTCCGGCAGCGCAGAGAGCCCCTGTTCGCGGCTGAGCGCGGCCACGGCGAGGTTGAGCCGGTGCCGCGCCTCCAGAATGGCCGCGGCGCTGCCGCCCGCCTCGATCACGCTGCGCACGCGTTCGGCGCGGAAATATACCTCCGCCACGAGGTCGTGCGTGTTCGATTCGTACAGCCCGGAGGGCAGCACGGCCATGGAGGCGAGCGACTCGGCCTCCTCGGCCGCCTTTTGCGCCTCGGCCGCCGCCTTGTCGCGCTTGACGGTTGCCACGTCGTACTTGCTGTCCCGGGTGATCGTGATGCCGAACTCGTCCTGCACGAGCGCGATCAGCTTTTTGTTGTACAGCACGTAGTAGGACGCGTTATAGACGTTGGAGATATACTCGCCGGCGAGCGTGGTGCGCTTGAAGTTCGAGAGGTCCAGCCGCGTCAGGAACACCGTCAGCGCTGCGATCTGCGACAGCGACAGGTTGGTCTCGATGTCGTCCGCGACGGCGGCATAGATGCCCGGCAGCTCCACGAGGCGCTTTTCGCGGCGGAGCTGGTCGAAGATGGCCAGCAGCATGCGCTGCTGCCGGTCGTTGCGCCCCACGTCGGTGCTGATGCCCTTGCGCGCGCGGCAATAGTCCAGCACCTGCTGCCCGTTCAGCCGCTGCAAACCGGTCTCCAGCGTGCGGCCGTTCAGGCGGATCTCGACGTCCACGTCGTAGTCCACGCCGCCCATCGCGTCCACCAGGCGCTTGAGCCCCTCCATGTTTACGCCGGCATAGTAGTCCACCGGCACGCCCATGAGCATTTCCACGGTCTTTTGCGCGTACAGGAACCCGTCGCCCTCCGCCGCGCCGCCCTTGGCAAACGCCGCGTTGATCTTCCAGCGGCCGCGCGTGTTGTAGATGGCCGCATACGTGTCGCGCGGGATGGAAATCAGGTGCACGCTCTCCTCGTTAAAGTTGATGGCTGCCAGCATCATGACGTCGGACCGGTAGTTGTTGTCCTCGTCCCGGTACAGGTCGCTGTCCTCGTCTTCGCGTTCCGGGCTCTGGTCGTAGCCGAGCAGCAGCACGTTCACGCGCCCGTCCATGAAGGACAGGTCGGCCTGCTCGAGCAGCGCTTCCTCCGGCGATTGGGTCGGCGCCGGCGTGGCCGCCGCGGGCGCCGTGCGCGCGGGCGTCGGCTGCGCCGCCTGTTGCGGCGTTTCAAACGCGCTGCCCGGGCGCTGCCAGATGCCGTACAGCGTCGTCAGCAGCCAGGTGAGCGCCAGCGCGCCCACCACGCAGACGACGATGATGATCTTGCGCATCCGCATCCTCCGTTTCTCCGTTCGTTTGGATTAGTGTGTGCGGATTCATGCGTTTTTTGCCCCTCGTTTGCAAACCGACCGTGAAAAAATGGCGCCGCGCCGCACAAAACCGCCGGCCGCCGCGCTTTTTTTCAAACGCCTGCCAGGAATATGCAAAAAAAAGGCAACGACTTTTGCCGAATGCGCACGTCGTTTGTCGCCCCGGCAGGAGCGGCGGCCCCGCGCGGCGAACATACCCCCTACGACAGAAAAGGGGGAATGGGCATGTCGATGTTTTCACGCGAAACCGACACGGCGCGGCAACAGGCGGCGCTTCAGGGGCGGCAGCTGATGATGCTGCCCATCGACTGCATCGAGGCCAATCCAAATCAACCCCGCCGCCAGTTCGACGAGGAAGGACTGCGCGAGCTGTCCGCGTCCATCGCGCAGGCGGGGCTCATTCAGCCGCTCATCGTGCGCAAGATCGCCGGCACGTTTGAACTGATTGCCGGAGAACGGCGGCTGCGCGCGTGCCGCCTGCTCGGCATGCGCGAAGTGCCGTGCATCGTGCAGCGCACGACCGAGGAGACGAGCGCCGTGCTCGCGCTCATCGAAAACCTGCAGCGGCGCGACCTGCACTTTTTCGAGGAGGCGGAGAGCTACCGGCAGCTGCTGCGCACGTATGGGCTGACGCAGGAGGCGCTGGCCACACGGCTTGGCAAGAGCCAGTCGTTCATTGCCAACAAGCTGCGATTGCTGCACCTGTCGCCGGCCGTGCGCCGCGCCATGGTCGAAACACACCTTACCGAGCGGCACGCGCGCGCGCTGCTGCGCCTGCGCGACGAACGGCTCCAGCTCGAGGCCATCTCCCGCATCCAGGACAAGTCGCTCAACGTCAAGGAGACGGAGCGGCTTGTCGAACGCATGATCGAGGCCGTTACGCCTTCGCCGCGCCCCAAGCTGCTGCGCCTGCTCAAGGACTACCGGCTGTTCCTCAATACCGTCAAGAGCGGCGCCGAGCAGCTGCGGGATGTGGGCATGCAGGTGGAGCTGCTCCAGACCGACTATGAGGACGGGGTTGACCTGCTCGTGCGTGTCCGCCGCGCCGCCGGCGCCGGCGCGCAAAAAACCAAGCCCGCCGCCCGGTGACGCCCTTTCGCGGCCCCGCTCGCTCACGTTATCAAATTATAAAAAACCTACTTTTCTTTCCAGAAAGAAAAGTAGGCAGCGAAAGTCACGAACGGACATAATAACTAAGGCATTTCCGGCAAGGCTCCCTTAGCAATACTGGTTTCGCGACTTTATCTTTTGCTTCCTAAAAGAGGAGTAAGCAGCGAAAGTCACGAACGGACATAATAAGTAAGGCATTTCCGGCAAGGCTCCCTCTGTAACATTGGTATGTTGACTTTTTCTTTTGCTTCTTTTCTTTTTCCAGAAAAAGAAAAGAAGAGAAAACAAGAGAAGAGAAAAGGAACGCAGAGAAGCCAGGCGCCGCCCCCTTTCGGGGGCGGCGCTTATGTGCAGGGAAGTGCAGCGTTACTGCGCGAGGCCGAGCAGCGTCCTGAGATGCGCGTCCATGTCGGCAAACAGGGCGGAAAGGCGCGCCTCCACGCCCGCTTCGGTCTGCGCCTGGCTGCCGATGTAGAGCTTGAGCTTGGGCTCGGTGCCGGACGGGCGGACGACGATCCAGGAGCCGTCGGCGAGCAGCAGACGGATGAGGTTGGAGCGGGGGAGCGAGAGCGGGGCGACGGCGCCGCCGGCGTCGGTGCGCTGCCGTGCGTCGTAGTCCTCCGTGGCGGCGACGGTCAGCCCGGCCACTGCGGTGACGGGTTCGCGGCGCAGGGCGTCCATCGTGGCGGCGATGCGCTCGATGCCGGCCTTGCCCTCGAGGGTATAGGAGGCGACGCGCTCATGATAGAACCCATAGGTGCGGTAGAGCGCTTGCAGCCCGTCGTAGAGCGTCATGCCGCGCTCGGCAAAGCAGACACACATTTCTGCGGCCAGCACGGCGGAGAGGATGGCGTCCTTGTCGCGCGAAAAGCCGCCGGCGAGGAACCCATAGCTCTCTTCAAACCCGAACAGGAACTGCTTTTCGCCGCTCTTTTGGAAGGCGTCGATCTGCTCGGAGATGAAGCGGAAGCCGGTGAGCACGTCGATCGGCTGCACGCCGTAGCGCGCGGCGATGGCGTCCGCGAGGCGCGTAGAGACGATCGACTTGATGACCACGCCGTTTTTGGGCAGCCGGCCCTGCTCGCTGAGCGCGCCGAGCAGGTGCTCGAGCAGCAGGCAGCCGATCTGGTTGCCGGTGAGCACGGCCCACCCGCCGTCGTGCTTTTTCACGGCCACGCCGAGCCGGTCGGCGTCCGGGTCGGTGGCGAGGCATACGTGCGCGCCCGTCCGCTCTGCCAGCTGGATGGCGAGGCGGAAGGCGTCGGGGTCTTCCGGGTTGGGCGCGTGGACGGTCGGGAACGCGCCGTCCGGCTCCGCCTGTTCGGGCACGACGGAGACGTTGGTCACGCCCGCGCGCCGCAGCAGCTCGCGCACGGGCAGGTTGCCCGTGCCGTGCAGCGGCGTGTAGACGATGGGCAGCGAACCGCCCTTTTCGCGCAGCAGGTCTGGATAGGGCAGCACGGACAGGCTGGCGGCGTAGTACGCCTCGTCCTCCTCTTTGCCCACCATGGTCACGCGGCCGTCCGCCACGGCCTCGTCGAGCTCGCACAGCCGTGCGGCGAACATCGGCACCAGCTGGATGCGGCGCAGGATGTCTGCCGCCTGTTCCGGCGTGCACTGCCCGCCGTGCGACCAGTAGACCTTGTAGCCGTTGTATTTGGCGGGGTTGTGGCTTGCGGTGATGACCACGCCGGCCGCGCAGCCCAGGTGCCGCACGGCGAACGAGAGCTGCGGCACGGCGTGCAGCCGTTCAAACAGGTAGACGCGCACGCCGTTGGCGGCGAGCACCCGCGCGGTCTCGCGGGCGAACACGTCTGAAAAATGGCGGGAGTCGTAGGCGATGCAAACGCCGCGCTTGGCCGCACCGTCGATGCCGTTCAGATAGTCGGCCAGCCCCTGCGTGGCCTGGCGGACGACGTAGACGTTCATGCGGTTGGTGCCCGCGCCGAGGACGCCGCGCAGCCCGGCGGTGCCGAACTCGAGCGAGCGGTAGAACCGGTCCTCGATTTCGACCGGGTCCTGTTCGATGGCGCGCAGCTCGCTGCGCGTCGCCTCATCGATGGCGTCGGATGCGCACCAGGCGCGATAGGTCTCCAGATACCCCATAGGCTTCTTCCCCCTTGTTCTCTTTCATCTGTTATTATACGTGCTTGCGCGCCGCCGCGCAACGGACGGCAGGCGTTTTCCTGCTGTTTTCTGGTAAAACGAGGCCTGTTATTGCGCGTTGCCTGCCGCCGCGGCGCAGCGGGCCTATACTGGGAGGCGGAAGAAAGGGGGCATGGGGATGCTCAGTGAAAATTTGCGGCGGGCCCGCGCCGCGAGCGGGCTGTCGCAGACGGAGCTTGCGGCCAGGTTGAACGTCGTGCGGCAGACCGTCTCCAAGTGGGAAGCCGGGGGTTCACTTAGATAAAGATACCACATCAATCCCACGCTGACTTTTGCTCA
>OLGD01002457.1_pt1 | contig 21159 bp, 15 predicted proteins | sample 1605311 | NCBI WGS metagenome assembly OLGD01 (sample SAMEA3888917, study PRJEB22519) | human gut metagenome | biome: human gut; feature: human-associated habitat; material: faeces | place: Denmark | collected 2010
AATGGTCGCATGACGGCAAAACAGATTCAAAATGCCTTTCAAAATCTTCCAATTTGATTTCCGCTTCTGTATTTTTTGAACTTGTACGGTGGGAAAATCCCCCTGCGGGAATGCAGGCGTATGCTATTAGCCAACAGGGTTCGGCAGAATTTTTAGCTAAATGTTCTAAGTTAATTTGTCCAATAGATATTTTACAATTTTCCCATGGAGTGGCGGGTTTATTCCCTTCATTTTTGTGTTCATATAAGAATATATCTGAAGATTAATCACATGAGAAATAATTTCTATTTTTGGACATATTTGCTCAATAAATTAAAATTAACTTGTTTGGTATTATATGGGTAAGTTTAAGATATATGAAAGTGTAAATAAGTGGAGAAAACTTATAGATAAATCTGAAATTGTCTCCTTTGATATATTTGACACTCTTCTTTTACGGCATTATGTAAATCCTGCCGATTTGTTTTTGCATATTGAGAAAGATTTGAAGATTAACGGTTTTTCCGCCGAAAGGATAAATGCCGAGAGAAGATGTAGAGTAAAACATCCGGAGAAGCAGGATATTACATTCGACGATATTTATGGAGAGATTGATTATAAATATAACCATTTGAAAAAAGTAGAATTAGAATATGAAAGAAGAACTCTTCACGCAAATTGGCAGATAAAACCGCTTTTTGAATATGCCAAAGAAAGGCGTAAAAAAATCATAGCCGTTTCAGATATGTATTTACCGGCAGATTTTCTCGAAGAAATTCTAAGTGATAATGGAATTTGCGGGGTTGATAATATTTTCGTGTCCGGCGTAGAAAATAAAACAAAACATGGAGGAGATCTCTTCAGGCTTATTTTAAATAAATTTCATATCGAACCTTCTAAAGTTTTACATATAGGCGATAATAAACGCGCGGATTTTAAAATTCCATCGAAACTTGGAATAAGATGCTGCGCATATCGGAAAATGGCAGAGCAGTATTTTGCGAAGTCTAGGCATTTAAAGAATTTCTACGAACAAAGTAAAGATTCTCCGAATGCTTCTATTTTAACCGGCATTGTCGGAGAATATCTCTTGCGAAATAATTTTGGAAGTTATTGGAAAGAATTGGGATATAAATGCGCTGGCCCTGTCGCTTACGCTTATTCTAAATTTATAGAACAGGTTACGCGCGAAAATAACATTACGAATATAATATTTATTGCAAGAGACGGGCATCTGTTGAAAAAGGTGTATAATTTCTTATATGGAAGTATAAAAAATTCTTATATTTATGCTTCCCGTATAATGAAGAATATTTGCTTTTTAGATCAGGTAAATCCAAAACATGCAAGAATGATTGTGGAATTTTATGAAGAGGAACATGAAGATATAAGGGAAATTGTTAAAAAACTCAGACCTCGTAAAGCATCGGATTGGCAGAATATATTAAAAGATTATCATGATTTATTTTTGTCAAAAGGATATTCAAAGCGCTATCTGAAATATCTTTCAAAATTTGTATCAAAAGAAGATTCTGTGGCTTTGGTTGATACAATTACTGGAGATTTTTCCTCGCAATATTTGCTTACTCATACTTTGGGAATGGATTTTATAGGCATATATTGGTCGAATATATGCCACTGTAAATATCCTTTTAGGTTTTCATGCTTCAAAATCAATTCAAAATTCGGGGGGTGGGATTATGATATCTTCACATATAGGTGGGATTTTATAGAGTTTATAATTTCTTCTCCGGAGTTGCCTGTTAAATTTGTAAACGTTGACGGAAGTGCGCGTTATTTTCAGAAGATTTCGCCAGAAGAGAATATTAGAGTTAGCGTATATCCCGAGATTGTCGACGGGGCGATGGAATTTGTAGGCGACATATCGAAAACCTTCGGAAAATACGGCGTAGATATGTCGGCGGAAATGATTATAGAATATATAAATTTGTTTATACAGTTTCCGGAGGCAAACGACATAAAAAATATGTCAAATATTTCATTTGCATCAGATCCTGATCATGGAACATATCTTCCACTACTTTCGAGAAATATAAAATTTTCGGAGTATCTTTTATCCCCGATAAAAACGATGAGAATTTTGCGCGAATGTAAATGGCATTTCCCGTCGCAAATATTATTTCTCAATATCATTAAGCCTGTCAGCATAAAAATAAGACCATCTTATACGAGAATTGCAATTTTGCCGTATTTACCATTTTGCCGCGCAAATATCCGTTTGGGGAAACACTATGAGTTTATTCTGACGGTTGGAAACCAATAGGATTGGTATTTTGATTTTATGGACAATTCTTTATTTGATTATTCATACCACTACAGCAATTGGCATTCCGATACGAAAGAATCACGAGATTTCGATATGGAAAATGCAAGGCGTTTTTTTTGCGACCACTGTATATTTCCCCAACGCAAGGGAGCGAAAATCTTGGAGATCGGTTGCGGGATGGGGAGAGTGTTATTGATGCTAAAAGCGGCTGGATATTCCGATTTGACCGGAGTAGATATAGACAAATCCCAAGTGGAGATTGCTCGAAAGTCGGGTTTAACCGTGGATTTGTCTGATGCCTTGGCGTATTTGGAAAAGAGCTCCGGGAAATTCGACGCTATTTATTTTTTCGACTTTATAGAACACATAGAAAAAGAAAAACAACTCGATTTTTTGTGTCTTGTAAAAGAGCATTTGAGAGAAGATGGAATGGCGGCGTTCGCGGTTCCAAATGCGCTGGCGCCATGCGGAATGTTCTTTCGGTATATAGATTTCACACATACAATTTGTTATACGCGTGAATCTATATCATTTTTATTGCACAATGCCGGTTTGCATCATATTCAGATTCGCCCCCAGCACACTGAATCTGTCGAAATCCAAAAGTTGAAAGTTCCGTGGGCGAAATTGTATAGAAACGAATTCGGGTTAAGGGATGTTATTTTGACCCCAAACTTGGTTGTTGTGGCTTTTAAGGAAAAAGCATGTATGGATAATTATTTGAAGCGTGCTCCCAATATATCGAATTCGTATGAAGAAAACAGCAGACTGAAATCGAAGTTTTGGAGATATATCAAACCATTGAAGTTTCGATAAAATTTAGAAGTTTGTCACCGCGTATACGACGAAAGAGAATTCCGAAGGTTTGTGCGCGATAGAAAATTTTACGGCAACACCATTATAATAGCGTGCATTGCGGCGCTCGTATGCGCGTATTGCGCGTTTGCGGCCCCATACTTCTTCTGATATTAATCGCCGCGCGATTGCGCGTACATCTTGCGAAAGCGGCAGGCGCGGACTTTATATTTTAGAGGGAGAAATCCGCGTGTTGGCGCGGTACGGTTTTGTCCGCGCCTGCCCGCGCGCCGCATGGGGCGAGTATTTGCTTGTAATCGCGCTTGGGCGCGGTAGTGTGGCGGGAGTATGAACAATGGCGAAAAGTTGAAGTGCGGCGTGGTGGGTGTCGGCTATCTCGGACAGCACCACGCCCGCATATATTCGGAGCTCGAAACCACCGAGCTCGTGGGGGTTTGCGACGCCGACCCCGCGAGGGCGAGGGAAATCGCCGACAGGCTCGGCTGCCGCGTGTTCGGCTCGGCGGCGGAGCTCGGCGAGGCGTGCCACGCCGTCAGCGTCGTGGTTCCGACCGACAGGCATACGGAGGTCGCCATGGAGCTCTTCGAAAAAAATTGCGACCTGCTCATAGAAAAGCCGATTTGCACGTCGATTGCAGACGCCGAAAAAATCGTGGAGGTCGCAAAAGCCAAAAAACTCGTAGTGCAGGTTGGCCACATAGAGCATTTCAACCCCGTGATGAAATTCATGGAGGAGCGCGTCCGCAGCCCGCGCTTTATCACCGCCGACAGGCTCGCGCCGTTCAATCCGCGCGGAACCGAGGTTGGCGTCGTCCTCGACCTCATGATACACGACATCGGCGTCGTCCTCAAGCTCGCGAATTCCCATGTGTCGCGCATAGAGGCCGTGGGCGTGGGCGTGCTCAGCCGCAGCGAGGACATCGCAAACGCGCGCATCGCCTTTGAAAACGGGTGCGTCGCCAACCTCAACGTCAGCCGCGTGAGCCTCAAAAAGCTGCGCGACATACGCATTTTTCAGGAGGGCATGTACATGTCGCTCGACTTCCTCAACCAGAAGGGGCATGTCATACGCGTCAAGGACTGCGCGGAAATCGTCCCCGAGGAGGTTCCGATAGAAAAGAGCGAACCGCTGAAAATAGAGCTCGCGAGCTTCGCCGACTGCGTTATCAACAAGCGCCGCCCGAAGGTCGACGCCGTTCTCGGCATGAGCGCGCTCGAAGTCGCGCTCGAAATCACCCGCCAGATAAGGGCGCTCAAAAAATAGCCGCCCTTCGGATTCCGCCGGAAGCCCGCGATGAAGCCCGACGTGCTGAAAATGCGCTCTTTCGACTTTCCCCCGCCTAAGGGGGGAGGATGCGACCTGCTCGTGATTGCGGGAGAGCATTCCGGCGACGAGCAGGCCGCGCGCATGGTCGCCGGCGCGCTCGCCGAAAAGCCCGGCTTGCGCGTCTGCGCGTTCGGCGGGGAGAAGCTCGCCTCCTGCGGCGCGCAGCCGCTCTTCGACATGACGAGCTTTTCCGTCGTGGGGCTCGTCGAGGTGCTGAAAAACTACGGCTTTTTCAAAAAGCTCTCGGAGGCGGTCGCCGGATGGATTTCCGAATACCGCCCGAAAGCCGTGTGCTTTGTGGACTACCCGGGATTCAACCTCCACATCGCCTCGCTTCTCAAAGGGCGCGGCGTCAGCCGGAAGGGCGGGGGAAGCGTCCGCCTCATCTACTACATAAGCCCGCAGATTTGGGCGTGGAGGGCGTCGCGGAGGTTCAAGATGGCGTCGCTGCTCGATTCGCTCGCGGTGATATTCCCCTTTGAAACCGAATGCTACGCCGACACGGATCTCGACGTCCATTTCGTCGGGCATCCGTTCCTCTCCGATTCCTACGAACCCCCCGTCAAATACGGGGCGGACGGGGAAATCCTCATGCTCTCGGGCAGCAGGGAGATCGCCGTGTCGAGGATATTTCCCGTCATGTGCGGGGCGATGGAGAGGCTTGCGGGAGAGCGCGCCGCCGCGGTGTATCCCACCCCGCGCATAAAAAAAATTCTCGAGGGCGAGCTCTCGCGGCGCCCCGCGCTGAGTGGGCGGGTGCGCCTGGTTCCCAACGGCGGCGCCCCCATAACCGCAAAGGCCGCGATGATGAGCTCCGGGACGATGTCGCTCGCCTGCTCTCTCGAAGGCATACCGGGCGCAATCGTCTACAAGGCCAATCCCTTCACGTATCTGGTCGGCAGGGCCGTCGTAAAAATCGAATATTTGAGCATAGCGAACATTCTGCTGGACAGGCCGGCGTGGAGGGAGTTCATACAGTTCGACGCCTCCGCCGCTCCGCTTGCGCGGTATATGGGGGACTGCCTGAGCCCCGCCGCGCGCGCGAAGTTTGCCGGATACGCCGAAAAGTTGAAGTCGCTGCTGCACGCGCCGCCGTCGCTGTCGGCGTCCCAGTGGCTAATCCGGCAGGCTGGCGGATGAGGCGGGGATTCCGATAACGCCGGCCAGCTTGGGCGGGCGGCGGGTGCGCTTTTTTCAGAGATCCGCGCGGTGAGCTTCCGAGCCGGCATGGCGGGCGGCTAAAAAAATTCCGCCGTTGCCGAAAGCGCAATGGCGGAACGCATTTCAATCCAGAACGGGCGGAGCCTCCGCCCGCCGGATCGGCCTTACAAATCCCACGCAAGGGTTGCGATGGAGCGCGGGGTCATCGTGAACGAGCCGCTCGCGCCGGAGGCTGTTTTCGCGAGGTTTGAAGCGGAATCGGTCTTGAAGGCGTCAAAGGGCTTTTTAGCCAACTCTCCGGAAAACGATACCGGAACGGCGTCGAAAGAAGAGTTTACAAACACCGCCACGAGCTTCCTGCCGTCGGGGGAGACGAAGGCGGAAGAGCATACTTTCGAGAGGTCGTCTGCGCCGGACATTTCTACGCGCTTGTAGCCGGGGCGCACGAAGAAACTCCAATTGCCCAGCGCCCAGAGCAGCTTGTTGTCGCGCGCGACTCCTCCGTTTTCGAGCCTGCCGTCCTTTGGATAGACGCCCGTGAGCGCGAAATCGCCCTTGACTTCCATTGCTTTCCAATAGCCCCAGCCCTGCGATTGGGCGATGGTGAAGTCCGCGTTTATCAAGCGCCCCATGCAGAGGGCGGCGTCAATGTCGGTGTTGTTGTCGCTGAACCGGCCCTCCGTAAAGCCGTCGCAGTTTTTCGGCCCGTATTGGGGAAGCAGGCACCATTCCGTCTGCAAGAACCCGAGCCCGTACTTGGATACTTCCGCGATCAAATCCTTCCTGATTTTCGGCATTTCGGCGAATCTCTTCCCCGAGTGGTAGGTGTGCGCGGCCCACAGTTTTTCGAGATATTTCAAATCGCCGATGTAATTGGGGGACGACTTGTCGAAAAATTGTTTGAGCTGCCCGAACGGTTGCTCCTCCATCGGGCAATCCGCCTTTTTTCCCCACCAGCTCTTGGCCCCTTCGACGGGGGCTTGCAGGCTCGCCGATTCCCCGAGCAGTATTTTGGTGTTTTTGAGGCCCGCCTTTTCAATTGATTTGTCGAGCTCCCGCGCGAGTTTCGCCATCTCGGAGTTTCTCCACATGCTGCCCTCCTGGCGCGGGGAATCCCACGGAACCTGGGGCTCGTTTATGGGGCTTATATATTTTATGTCGTAGCCGAGGCTTTCAAAGTGTTTGGCGACGTCCGCCATGTAGTCGGCGAATTTGCCGTAGCAGTCGGGCTTGAGGTTGGAGCCGTAGTTGTCCTTGTCGCAGTATCCCTTGCCGTTTTTCGTCCATTGCACGGGGGGAGTGTTGGAGAATATCAGAAACTTGTCGCAGCCGTATTCTTTGGCCTTTTTCATGAAGTACATTTGGCCCGCGCACTTCGACCAGTCGTAGCCCGCGCCGTCTTTTGTCAGGAAAGACTCCGCCCTGCGCTGGTAGGGCTCTATGTCCGCGCCGTCCTGCTCGAGGGTTCCCCCGCCGATGTTGAACCTCCACATGGAGAGCCCGATGCCCTCGGGATTTCCGTCCGCCCCGAATTTTTGCGAGAACAGCCACTTTGCAATCTGCCCGCGCTGCTCTTCGGGAAAGTATTTGCCGACGAAATTTCCGCTCCACGCGTCTGCCGCCGCGAAGTGGTCTATCGTCTGGAAAGTTTTTTTAGGATTTATTTCAACCGTCAATCCTCCGGCGAATGCAAACGAAGCCGCGCATGCGGAGAGCCCAACCATCAATGTATATCGCATATTCATACGCGACGATACGTACCGTTTCCGCCGGCGGGGGTCAACATTATTCGCCGGCCAAATAATTAGACTGTTAAAAACGGGGCGGGGCGGCGCCCGTCGGCGAATGCGCAAACTTTTGTGTTGAAGTTTCCGCGGCGGAAGTTCTTAATTTGCGCCGAAAAAATGAATGCGCGGCAGGGTTGAGGCGTTATGGCATTGTGGAAATTTCATGCAGGTTTTTGGCGCGCGGCGGCTCTCTTTGCCTGCGCGCCGCTTTACCACCCCGTTTTTGGCGCCGAGGCGGAACCCCCGAAAGTCGCCGTGGTATATACGGTGGCGACGCCCGAACTGAAAGAGGGAGTGGAGAGGGCTATCAGGGAAGAATTCGACGGAAAGGTGGAGATACTGCGCTACGAGGACGCTGCGGTTTTTGAAGAGACCGCGAAAGAGGGCAGGGTCGGGCGCGAATCCGCGGCGAGGTTTTTGGGCATGTATGCGGACGCCGCGAGGTCCGGCGCCGGAGCGGTTTTGAGCGTATGTTCCACGGTGGCGGACTTGGCGCGTTCCATGCGCGATTTGGGCGGGCTCATAGGCGTACCCATAGTGGGCATAAACGACGAAATGTGCCGAGAGGCCGTTCGGAGCGGAAAGAGGATTCTCGTGGCGGCGACTTTCCCGAGCGCGGTCGGGCCGACCAAGAGGTCGATACTGCGCGCTGGCGCGGAGCTCGGTAGGGAAGTTGAAGTTTCGGAAGTGGTCGCGGGCGGCGGGTTTGGCTCCGACGCCGGGGCTTTTGAGAAGCTGCTTGCCGAAAAATTGCGCGGCGCCGCGAAGTCGGCGGACGTCATAGTGTTCGCCCAGGCGTCGATGGAGCCGTGCGCCGCTTTCGTGGAAAAGGCTTTGGGGAAGAGGGTTCTGGCGAACCCGAAGTTCGGCGCCAGGGCGTTGAAGTCGGCTCTTGCGGGAAAGAAAAAGTGAGAGCTTTCAGAATGTGCATTCCCGCAGGCTGTTTTGGCGCGTTCGATTTTTCAGCGCCCCGCGCTCCGGAACGCCGCGGCCGCGCGCGTGTCTCATATTATTCGGAAGCGGCGGAAAATTTTCCGGTTTCGGGCGCGGGGAAATTTGCCGCCGGAGCGGGAATGTCCGCTTGCCCCAGCCTTTCAAAACGCCCCGCGGGGCGTCAACTTAAATAACCCAACAAAAATGGACATATTCGTTAGCAACCTGCCCTTTCAAATTACGGAGCGGGAAATTTCCGAGGCTTTTGCCGCGCACGGCGAGGTTTCGGGCGTAAAAATGCTGTTCGACAAAGTTTCGGGAAGGTTCCGCGGAATGGCGTTCGTCAGCATGGCGCGCCCCGCCGACGCGGAGGCTGCGATAGCCGCGCTCAACGGCGCCGATCTTGGCGGCAGGCCGATGCGCGTGGACAGAAGCCGCCCGAGGGAGGAGCGTTTCAACGGCTTCGGCGGCGGGTTCGACCGCAGCGGGCGGAGCGGATTCCGGCGCGGCGGCGATTCCGCGGCTCGGGAAAATTTTCGGGAGGGCGGCGGATCGCCAAGCGGATTCAAGCCGCGCAAAGGTTTCGGCAAAGATTTCCGGCGGGGATTCGGGAATCATTCCGGCAAGCCGTTTCGCTCCGGCGGGGAAGGCTTCAAAAAACGCTCCGGCGGCGGTTATGGGCCGCGCCCCAAAAAGTTTTGGGACGAGCGCGACGGCGATGGCGTGTTTTGAGCGCGAACGCCGCGGTTGCGCCGCGCGGGTTGCAATCAGTCCGGATTTTCGCGTCGGGCGGCGTTTCTGTCGCATATTTTTCCGCGTCGGGCGGCGTTCTTCACGGATTGGCCCGGCGGATTTCGCAAAGCGCAACCGGATTTAACCGTCCGCGGGCGCGTTTCAATTAAATGTAAAAAAACCGCGCTTTAAAGCGCGGTTTTTGTTGGGGATTTTTATTGCCCGCGGAAAGGGTTTGCCCGATTTCATTTAAAAATATCGGAGAGCTTTTTGTTGGCCTCCCTCACTTTTTCCTCGTCGACTTTCAGGACTTTTCTGTCGTAGGTGAATAGCCCGTTGACTTCGATTTCCACGTCGGTGGTCTGCGTGTAGACAGCCCCGAAACAGCCGTATTTTACCATGTCTATCAGCCTTTCGGTGAGCGCAATAAACCGCTTTGTCACTTCCTCGGGCGCAAGGAGCTTCCCGTAGCCCCAGTTTTTGTCCTTGACCCACAGGTGGCCATCCACCGCGCAGCCGAGCCCGCCGTATTCGCCGACTGTGTTCACTTTCTGGTTGTTGAAGATAAACATCGTGGGGTTTCCGTAGTCGTGGCAGTCTATCACGTCTCCGCAGTCGAAGAAGTTTCCGCCGCTGGCGGGGTTGACGAGGCGCGACGGGTCGAGCGACTTGGTCCATTCGGCTATTTCCCTCGTCTTGAACTGTCCCCACGATTCGTTGAACGGCGTCCAAATGGCGATGCAGGGGTGCGAGTGGAGGCTTTCCATGATTTCCTTCCACTCCTTGCGGAATGTCGCCTCAAACTGTCTGCTTACGGGCTTTTCCTCGCCTTGGAAAAATCCGCGCGGCTGCCAGGCGTTGCCCTCCCCGAACATCGACGGCATGTCCTGCCACACGACTATGCCGAGCCTGTCGCAGTGCGCGTACCAGCGCGCGGGCTCAACTTTCACGTGCTTTCTTATTGAGTTGAAGCCCAGATCCTTCGTCCTTTGAATGTCGAAGAGCAGAGCCTCGTCGGTCGGGGCGGTGTAGAGGCCGTCCGGCCACCAGCCCTGGTCGAGCGGGGCGAATGTGAAGAATTTTTTGTCGTTTAGCGTGAAGTCCACGCCGCCCCACTTCCCGTGGGATTTTATCCCGAATTTGCGCATGGCCGCGTAGCTTTTCACGGAGTCGGTCTGCGCGCCGTTTTTATGGAGGGTTATTTCGAGGCCGTACAGGAACGGGGAGTCGGGCGACCAGAGCTTCGGGTTTGCGACGGGCAGGTTTGCGGTCTTGTTCGCGGCGGATTTCGCCTCCGCCACGACTTTGCCGCCGTCGAGGATTTTTATTTCCGCGACCGCCTTCGGGTCGGCGGAGTCCACCCTTATGTCGAAGCTGGAAGAGTCGAGGTCGGGGGTGATTTTGACGCCGGATATGTGCGTCGGCGACACGGGCTCGAGCCACACCGTCTGCCATATTCCGGAGACCGCTGTGTAGAATATCCCGTGCGGATTGGCGGATTGCTTGCCGCGCGGAATGCCGTTGCCGGTGGAGTCCCATGCGCGCACGGAGAGGGAATTTTCGCCCTCCTTTAAAAATTTCGTTATGTTGAATGAAAACGGCGTGTAGCCGCCGGTGTGCCCGCCGATTTTTTCGCCGTTTACGAACACTTCCGCCTTCCAGTCCACCGCGCCGAAATTGATGAGCACGTCTTTGCCCTTCCAGTCTTCGGGGATTTTGAATTTGCGCTCGTACCACAGGCTTTGGTCGCCGCTTATGGTTCTGCCCACGCCCGAGAGCGACGACTCTATCGCGAACGGCACGAGGATCTTCCCGTCAAACGACTTCGGGAGCGGGGCGTCCCTTTTCACGACGGCGTAGTTCCAGAGCCCGTTGAGGTTCAGCCATTGCGGGCGTTCCATCAGCGGGCGCGGATACTCCGGCAGGACGTTTTCGGGGTCGACTTTGTCAGCCCAGACGGTTTTGATTTTGTCGCCGGCGGGCTTCCACTGGGCGAACCCTGCGGAGGCCGCCGCGAATGCGGCGATTAGAAGCGCGATTTTTTTCATATGCATAATATTCAGATTTGGGCGCGGCGGGAAACTCCGGCGTTGCGCGTTATTTGAAACTTGGTTTCAAGTTTCTTGTAAGGCGCGCCGCCTGTCAACCGTTTTTTTGACAAATTTTCCGGAGGCGCGGCATGGCGCGGAAATATGCGGCTCGCAGACGGGAAAGAGAGGGGCGGCGGAGAATTGCGAGGTTTGCCGGAATTTTACGGCGGTTTTCGGCGCGCATTTTTTGCGGGACATTGCCGGCGGCGCGCCAGTTTGCCCTTGCAGGGCGTTTGCGGCGGCGAACTCCGAAAATCGGAAATATGCGGGGCGTTCGGGATTTTGTGATTTGCGCAAATAGGATTTTTTCATTTGCCAAACGCCCGCGATTGCATTGCGGTCTTAGTTTTGGTTCGGCGCGTTTTTGAATCCGCGCGGGTTCGCTTTACGGCCGTTTGAAGCGGCGGAATATTTGCGAGCTGCGGCGGATTGCGCGCGTTCGGTTCGCGGCTTTCCGCTCTTCCCCGCGCGAAAATCAAATGCAGTAGTCGTGCGCTCCGCCTGAAACTGAGGCTTTCTTTGCCGCTTCTTCCAGGGTTATGCCGGCGAGGGTTTTTTTTATGTTTTCGTTCAGCAGTTTCCAGACGGGGCGCGCAGCGCACCCGTCCGCGCGTGCGCACTTTTTGGGGCATTCCGCGCAGCCGATTATGCACACCTTCCCTTCGGTGGCTTCAAACACTTCCAGGAGGTTTATCTCCGACGCCGGCCGCGCGAGCCTGTACCCGCCGTGCGCGCCGCGTATCGACTCCAAAAACCCCCCTTTGCGCAGGCCGATTATTATGCGGCTTACATATTTCTGCGAGAGCTTCTGGCTTTCGGCGATTTCCCTGATGAGCCTCGGCGCCCCGTTTTGGTGCAGGGCGATGTCGGCGAGTATTCTCAGCCCGTATCTGCCTTTTGTCGAAATTTTCATGATGCGTGGTCGAAAGCGCGGATTCTCTACATTTGTCAAATATACTTTTCAGTCGGCGCCCTTGTCCACCGCAATCTTCGGGATTCCAAAATTTTCCGCGCCGCTCATTCGTTTGAGCGTCGCGCGAAAATCGGGCAAATTCGCGGTCTATCTTTTTGTTTTTTAGTTGAATGTGGCCAATATTTGCCGATGCCGATTCGACCGCTTAAAAATTGTTGACGAAACCGGTTCGGCGGGAATAAACTTTATAGCCAATTTAACGCCGGATTCGCTCGCGCGGGCGCGGGCGGCGCTTCGGCGCGGCAAATTCGCATTTATAACAGGACTATATGAAAAGCAAAAACAGCGTGATTACGGACGGAAACGAAGCCGTCGCTTCGATCGCCTTCCGCGTGAGTGAAACCATCGCGATATATCCCATCACACCTTCTTCGCCCATGGCGGAAAATTGTGAGGAGTGGGCGGTAAAAGGCAAAAAGAACATCTGGGGGACTACCCCGTCCATAAGCCAGCTCCAGAGCGAGGGCGGCGTGGCGGGCTCCGTGCACGGCGCGTTGCAGACGGGCACGCTGATGACGACTTTCACGGCGTCGCAGGGCCTCCTGCTGATGGTTCCTAACATGTACAAGATCGCCGGCGAGCTCACGAGCTTCGTGATGCACGTTTCCGCGCGCGCCGTGGCGAGCCACGGGCTCTCGATTTTCGGCGACCAGACCGACGTGATGGCGTGCCGCCAGACGGGGTTTGCGATGCTCTGCTCCAACAGCGTGCAGGAGGCGCACGACATGGCGCTCGTCGCCCACTCCGCCACCCTCGACAGCCGCGTGCCTTTCCTCCACTTCTTCGACGGTTTCAGAACCTCACACGAGGTCAACACCTACGACATGATTCCCGACGAAATCGTGCGCGAGATGATCGACTACGACAAGGTTCTCGACATCCGCGCCCGCGCGCTCGACCCCGACAGGCCGTTCATCCGCGGCACTGCGCAGAATCCCGACGTGTTCTTCCAGTCGTGGGAGGCGCGCAATTCCTATTACGAGAAGTGCGCCGACATAATCGAGGAAAAAATGGACAAGCTCGGCAAGCTCACCGGCAGGGTGTACAAGCCCTACCAGTACGAGGGCGCGCCGGACGCGGAAAAGATAATCGTCATAATGGGCAGCGGCGCGGAGACGGTCGAGCAGACCGTCAGGGCCCTCAACGCCAAGGGCGAAAAATTGGGCGTCCTCAAAGTCAGAATGTTCCGCCCGTTCAGCGTCCGGAAATTTGCGGCGGCCATTCCGCAGACGGCGAAGGTCGTCACCGTCCTCGACAGGACGAAGGAGCTCGGCGCCATGGGCGAGCCCCTCTACCAGGAAGTTTCCGCCTCCATCGCCGAGGCGCGCGCGTGCGGCCTTCTGCCGCGCTCTTTCGACCCCGTCGTGCTCGGCGGCAGGTACGGGCTCGGCTCCAAGGAGTTCACCCCCGCGATGGTCAAGGGCGTGTTTGACAACGCTTCCGCCCGGTCGCCCAAAAACCATTTCTCGGTGGGCATCAACGACGACGTCACGCACAACTCGATTTCCTACGACGAATCCTTTGTTCTCGACGAAAACGGCGTGATGAGCGCGGTGTTCTTCGGGCTCGGCGCGGACGGCACGGTCGGCGCCAACAAAAACACCATTAAAATCATCGGCAACGGAACCCCCAACTACGCCCAGGCGTACTTCGTGTACGACTCCAAGAAGAGCGGCGGCCTCACGGTTTCGCACCTGCGCTTCGGCCCCAATCCGATACGCGCGCCGTACCTCATAAACAACGCCCAGTTCGTGGCGTGCCACCAGTTCTCGTTCATGCAGAAGTACGACGTGCTCGCCTGCGCCGCCCCGGGGGCCGTGTTCCTGCTCAACTCCATCTACGACGCAAAAACCGTCTGGAACCATCTGAACTGTGACGTCCAGCGCGCGATAATAGAGAAGAAGCTCAAATTCTACGTCATCGACGCCTACGAGGTCGCCAAAAAGACCGGAATGGGCGGCAGGATCAACACCGTCATGCAGACCTGCTACTTCGCCGTCTCCGGCGTGCTGCCGAGGGAAGAGGCCATCGAAAAGATCAAGGCCGCCATCGAAAAGACGTACAGCAAGAAGGGCAGGCAGGTCGTCGAGAAGAACTTCGCGGCCGTCGACGCCTCCGTCGAAAACTGCCATGAAGTGGAAGTGCCCGCCGCCGTAACCGCGGATTGCGGCTTCCCGCAGACCGTTGCGGACGAGGCTCCCGACTTCGTAAAGCGCGTGACGGCGGTCATGATGCGCGAGCAGGGCGACAAGCTTCCCGTTTCGGCGTTCCCCGTGGACGGCACGTGGCCTTCGGCGACGACCCGGTGGGAAAAGCGCAACATCGCAATCGAAATCCCGGGCTGGAATCCCGAGCTCTGCATACAGTGCACAAAGTGCTCCACGATATGCCCGCACGCCGCGATACGCGCCAAGTTCTACAAGAACGGCGAGCTCGAAAACGCCCCCGAGGGCTTTAAGCATGTTGCGTTCCGCTCCAAGGACAACCCCGACTGCTCGTTCACCATTCAGGTAGCCCCCGAGGACTGCACCGGCTGCGGCCTCTGCGCGACCGTCTGCCCCGGCAAGAGCAGGACGGAAGAGGGCGTCAAGGCGCTCATGATGGTCGCCCAGGAGCCCGTCCGCGAGCGCGAGGCGAAGAACTTTGAATTCTTCCTCAAACTCCCGAACCCCGACAGGAGCAGGCTGACCGACTCCGTTAAGGACGTACAGTTCCGCCAGCCGCTCTTCGAGTTCTCCGGCTCCTGCGCGGGCTGCGGCGAAACCCCGTACGTCAAGATGCTCACCCAGCTCTTCGGCGACAGGCTTTACGTCGCAAACGCCACGGGCTGTTCCTCGATTTACAGCGGCAACCTCCCCACGACACCCTACTGCGTCAACGAATTCGGCAGGGGGCCCGCATGGGCGAACTCGCTCTTTGAGGACAATGCGGAATTCGGCTTCGGGTACAGGATTTCCCTCGACAAGAAGAAGGAAATGGCCTCCGAAATGCTCGTCAAGATGGCTCCCAAGCTCGGCGACGATTTCGTAAAGTCGATTCTCGAAGCCGACCAGACGACCGAAGCGGGCGTTGCCGAGCAGCGCAAGCGCGTTGAGGCGCTCAAAGAAAAGCTCGCCTCCGACGGTTCTCTCATGGCAAAGGCGCTCGCCGCCCTCGCGGGCGATCTCGTCAACAAGACTGTCTGGATTCTCGGCGGCGACGGCTGGGCGTACGACATCGGCTACGGCGGCCTCGACCACGTTCTCGCCAGCGGCAAGAACGTAAACATAATGGTCATGGACACCGAAGTCTACTCCAACACCGGCGGACAGATGAGCAAGTCCACGCCCCTCGGCGCGGTCGCCAAGTTCGCCTCCGAAGGCAAGGCGACCCCGAAGAAAGACCTCGGAATGCTCGCCATCGACTACGGCAACGTGTATGTGGCGCAGATCGCCCTCGGCGCAAACGAAATGCAGGCAATCAAGGCGATGACCGAAGCCAACAGCTACGACGGCACTTCGATAATCATAGCCTACTGCCACTGCATATCGCACGGCTACAACCTCACGCTCGGGCCCGCGCAGCAGAAGGCTGCGGTCGATTCCGGCTACTGGCCGCTATACCGCTACGACCCGCGCAAGATCGCGCTCGGCGAAAATCCGTTCAAGCTCGATTCCCGCGACCCGAAGATTCCCGTCTCCGAGTACATGAAAGTCGAAAACCGCTTCAAGATGCTCCAGACGTTCAATCCCGAGCGCGCGGCGCGCCTCGACGCGGAAGAGCAGGAATTTATCAACGCCCGCTGGGCAAAGTATAAATACCTTGCCGAACGCCATTTGACAAACAAGGCAGGCGAATAATCCCGCTAAAAAGGCCCCGAGCCGTTTGCGTATGCCAATACGCCGCACGGCCTCGGGGCTTTTTTTATGCCCGTTTCGCATATATTCTATTGCGTCAAACGGAAATCGAAGCGTTTGCGTTGAGGAGGGGGATAAACCCCTTGCGGGTATTGCTTTCAAAATGCGCCTATCCCTTGGGCAAAACCCGTAAAAGCGAACCTTCTGAGAACGAGGTTCGTTTTTTATCATGTTATTTTGGGCTGAAAAATAGAAGCATAGGCGCTGTAAACCTTTGCGCCAAGGGCTGCGGCAGGTGCTTGTTTATTCGCGTGGAACGGCATTCCTTATATTTAATTGGAACAAGCCTTGTGGTCTTGGCGGTGTCAATTATCGCATACGGATCCGATAAAAGGCGGCGAATAGGAAGGTTTGCCGTTTCATTGTAAATATTCGGAATTTGCTTTGGTAAATTTCGGGGGAACGGCTTGCCGCCGGTTGGGCGTTTGCTTTTCCATTAGGGGCGTCGGACTTTAATGAGGATTTTGGCATGAAGGGGCGGGTTTTCGGGCATATTTAAATAAAAAGGCGCGAGGGGGGGAGGGGGGATTTCGCTCAATCGATTGAATTGAGTTTGGGATTTGTGTGCTGAAAATACTCTCAATCGATTGAAATTTTTTACGGGAGGCGGAGTGGGGCGTGTTTATGTGATTATTGACAAGAGAGATATGGAGGGGAAGGGGGTTTTCTTTTGTTGTTGACATTGTTATGGAATGCGGTATCGGTAAAAATTTCAGAAATCAACTTCCAAATCATTCGCTATTATGAAAAAAATTATACCATATTCTCTCGCGGCGGCTTTCGCTTTTTCGGCGTTTTCCGCCTATTCCGGCAACATGTATTTCAAAAATCAGGGCCGTTTTTCCGAGGACACTTCCTGGGCTTTGGACGAATCCAAAACTCAGAACGGAACAGTTCCCACTTATGAAGACACAGCCGTCTTTTACAATGTCGGAGGGGTATCGTGGATAACGAATATCGATACTTATGTCGGCAATCTCATACTCACCAAGGGCGCGAACCTCTCTTTCGGCAACCAGGTTCTGAACCAAAGCGTTCCCGCCAATTTTACGGTAAACGGCGCAATCAAGGCGCAAATCACCGACCAGAGGGGCGATATGGTATTCGGCGAATCCTTCGGAGATTACGAAGGCACGGCGGCAGTCGAAATAAACGCCGGCAGCCTTGAAGTCGGCTGCGAGGTCTACGACAACAGGACGTTCAGCAGCTATGTCCCCGCCTCCCTCGCCTTTAAATTCCAGAGCGAGCAAGTCACAAACGCCACCCTCAATGTGGGCGGAGACGTGAAAGTCGGCGGCGTTAACGTCGATGGAATCAATGCCGCCGCGACCCTTTCGCTCGGCCTCGACAACGTGAACGTCGCGGGCGTCATGCATATGGCTTCAAACGGCTCGGGCTACACCTTTGTGTCATTTGCCAAAGAGTGCGTTCTCGAGGTCGGCGGCCTGAGTTCTCTGGTCGATAACAAGGACGTCACAATCGCCAACGACGCCGGAAAGGCTTATAATTCTTCGATAATATTCAAAAATGCCGCCGGAACCGACTGCCAGTACATCGGCGTGATTGCCGACGACGGCAACAACAGGAATCTTGAGGACGTCAGGGGCGTTGTAAACATCACGATGGACGGCGACGGCACCCAGCGCCTCTACTCGTCCCTCAAAGACAACATGGAAATCAAGGGAAGCCAGCTCGGGACGTACACCGTCAAACGCGGCCGCCTCTTTATGGACAATTCGCGAATCGCCTCCACCCACAGGCTTGCGGCTCTCGTGATGGAGGGCGGAGAATTTGGAGCGGCGCATTACAACTCAACCAGCATCGGAACCGCCTATTTCAAAAGCGGCGAAATCAGGGGCGGAGGATTTGCTTTCGAAAATTTTGAAAGCCACAACGCGCTCGAGCTTCTCATGACCGACAAAATCGTGTTTTCGGAAACCCTCGCAAAGTCCGCGGACTCCGGCAAAATCGGCATAAACTTCACGAGCAAAGACGGCGCCGCCCTGGATCTTGCCAATTACGACTATGTTATAGCGGAAGACGCCGAGTCGATAGAAAACTGGATAGAAATTATTACCGCGGGCGACTTGTCCGGCTTCGATCTCGAATCGAAACTCGGCGAAAACGTCTACGACGCAAACGGCGACTTTTACGCCATAGGCGTCGAAAACGGAGTTGCCATATTCCGCTGGGTGGAATCCCTCGACAACGGCTATTCCCTCCAAGTTGGGTTTGCGCAGGTTCCCGAGCCCGCCGCAGTCGCCGCCCTCTTCGGTATGCTTGCTCTCGGCTTTGCCGCGCTGAGGCGCCGTAGGAGGTAAGTTCGGATAATGAGGGGGTCTGCGCGGCCCCCTCAAGTGCGAGGCGCGCCAGCCATTGAATTGGGGCAAAGCCGCTTTGCCGCGATTGCTTTGCAACGCGCCTATCCTCCCATCCCCCCCTTGCGATTGCGGAGGAGGAGCGATTATGTTTAACCGGGGATTGTGGATATCGGGCAAAAACCGAATCCCGAGTTTTATGAGCCGTTTATCTGTTTGCGCGCGGCGCAAAATCAAATAAACGGCTTATCTCTTCCGCAAGAGCTCCGCCGTTGCGGGGTTGGCGGAGAGGGGGTTAAAGCTGAATAGATTAAGATCTTCCGCAATGTGTTATGGGGGCGGTATGGGAAAAGCTTGTTCGCAAGGGAAAAATAAAAGCGGCGGTTTCCCAAGTAAGAATCGGTCCGGTTAAATTATTATTGCGAGCGCTCCGGCGAATATAAGCGCGCATCCGGCGACAACTTTAAGCGACGGCTGCTCGCCGAGTATCAGGAAGGCGAGAACCATTGTAAACACAACGCTCAGCTTGTCCACCGGCGCCACTTTCGAGGCGTCCGCAAGCTTCAGCGCCTTGAAGTAAAACAGCCACGACAACCCCGTGGCGCAGCCGCTTAAAATCAGGAACAAAAAAGCGTGCCCCGAAATGCGTCGCATCTGCGAGACATCGCATGTCGCGAACGCCGCCACCCATGCGATAGCGAGTATTACCGCGGTTCTTATCGCCGTGGCGAGGTTTGAATTTATGTCACTTACGCCGATTTTTGCGAATATCGCGGTGAGCGCGGCGAAGAATGCGGAGAGCAGAGCGTAGATTTGCCACATATTTTTACCGGAAACTAAGCGCGGATTTTTCCGGCGCAATATTTTTTATTTTTCCCGCCCCATGCGCCGCCTCAGAATGCGAGCGAGCCTATCGCTATAAACGCCATTCCCGCGAAAACCCCGAATATCCCGTAGTGCTCCTGCCCGTATTCCTTCGCCATCGGCAGGAGCTCGTCGAGCGATATGTAGACCATTATGCCCGCTGTGAGCGCGAGTGCCCCGCCCACTACCGCAGGCGTCAATATCGGCGCGAAAACCAGATAGGCGGCCACCGCCCCCGCGGGTTCGGCGAGGCCCGAGAGCGCCGCCGTCCAGAACGCGCGCTTTTTGTCGCCCGTTGCGTTGTAAATCGGAAGCGCCACGGATATGCCTTCCGGTATGTTGTGCAGGGTTATGGCGAAGGCGATGGCTATGCCCATCTTTACGTCTTCAAGGCTCGTCACAAACACCGATAGCCCCTCCGGAAAGTTGTGGACGCTTATGGCGATGGCGGTGAGCAGCGCGGCGTGCTTCGTTTTGGATTTTGTTTCGCAGTGCGGGCAGCCGCCGATTTTGTCGGACTCCACGTGTTCGGGCACCAGATAGTCTATTACGGCGGCCGCGACGGCGCCGGCAAAAAACATCGCGTATGCCGCTGCCCTGCCGAGTTTTCCCGCCATCGGGCTCTCCTCGCCGCCCATGAATTCGAGCGCCATCGGCATGATGTCCATAAACGAGACGTATACCATCACCCCCGCGGAAAAGCTCATGCCGAGCGCGAGAACGCGGAAGTCGTTTTTGCGTATGGCGAATGTAAGTCCCGCGCCTATCGCCGTCGCCCCTCCGGCGATAAGCGTCAGCAGAAATGGAATCAGTGCGCCGTCGTTCATTTTTATTTTCTTTATAAAATTTCTTGACGCGGCGGGTCAAGGATATAAACAATAACGATAATGATTATTATTTGCGGCTTTTCTTATTCCGGAATGCCGCTGGGTACGGGCTATGAAAAACCATGCGGCGTCAAAAAACTGCAAGCGCGGCTCCAGGCAGCGCAGGCTGATTCTCGATACGGTGAGGTCGGGAGCTCTCGGCCATCCCACGGCCGCGGAAGTTTACGACGCTGTAAGGGGCAAAATGCCCAACATCAGCCTCGGGACGGTCTACCGCAATCTCAGCTCGCTCGCCTCGGACGGGGAAATCTCGCGCCTCGACCTCGGCGACCTCTCGCGTTTCGACTGCGACACTTCGGAGCATTCGCACTTCGCCTGCAAAAAATGCGGCGCGATATTCGACGTCCGCATTCGCCCCTCCGCCCGTCGCGGGCTGCTTTCGTCCCTCGGGGGCGGCTTTTCCGCGGATTCGGCGAGCGTCCTGTTTTCGGGCTATTGCCCAAAATGCTCAAAAAAACTTCAACCAAACACCAAGGAGAACAGACTATGAAATCGTTAAAGGGAACAAAAACCGAAAAAAACCTGATGGCGGCATTCGTCGGAGAATCCGTCGCGCGCAACAAGTATACTTTCTTCGCCAGCGTCGCAAAGAAGGAGGGATACGAGCAGATATCCGCTATATTCCAGGAGACCGCCGACAACGAAAAAGAGCACGCAAAACGCTTCTACAAATTCCTTGGCGACGCGGAAGTCCAGGTGGAATCGACCTATTCGAGCGGCCTCGGCGACACCGCCGCATGCCTGAAAATGGCGGCCGCAGGAGAGCACGAGGAATGGTCGGAAATTTACGCCAAAGGCGCGAAGGACGCCGAAGAGGAGGGATTTGCCGAAATCGCCGCGGTCTTTAAAAACATAGCCGCGGTGGAAAAGCACCACGAAGAGCGCTATTTGAAGCTCGCCCAAAACATCGCCGACGGGCAGGTATTCAAAAAAGGCGCGCCCATAGCATGGAAATGCCGCAATTGCGGGTTTGTTTTCACCGGAGCGGAAGCCCCTCAAAAGTGTCCCGCGTGCGCGCATCCTCAGGCGTTCTTTGAGGTTCTTGCCGACAACTTCTGATTTGGCGAATGCTTTTGGCGAATAGCTGCGTTTCGGGGAAAGCCGCCACTG
>OLGD01002459.1_pt1 | contig 21147 bp, 16 predicted proteins | sample 1605311 | NCBI WGS metagenome assembly OLGD01 (sample SAMEA3888917, study PRJEB22519) | human gut metagenome | biome: human gut; feature: human-associated habitat; material: faeces | place: Denmark | collected 2010
CTTTGCTATTCCGTTATCTCTTTCAGTTATTGTCAAAGGAAATGTAGATAGTTAGACTATTGGGTATGTAGCTGATACTTAACCACTTTTCGTCGTTTGATAAAAGTGTCCCGATAGAAACATAGTTTTCTCCCTCGATTTCCTCTGACACATTTTCAATTACGGAAAAGCCTTCTTGGTTCAAAAGCTCCATATACTCGTTATAGTCGTTTTCGCTAATGCCGGTAAGGTTGATATTGCAATTCTCATGTTCTGTATCAAGTGTAGCCCATGCAACCGTACCAGGCGCAACAGGAAGCCCCTCTGTGTACTCATTCGCAGGCCAAACACCCTCGTCCAATTTTGTAACACTATTAGATTGCGTATTGTTCTCATTGCTTGTCGGTGTAGATGATGTATTTTGATTAGAACACGCAGCCAAAAAAATCATAACCATGATTGTGAATACAGAAATATACTTCTTCATTGGTTACCTCCTGTTTTTGTGTATGGTTCGGATAATTAACAAAATAGCAATAGCTGTTGCTGCAAACCCAATAGCCAAAAGGATTTGCGAAATATCAAAGGCAAACGCGCCCTCAATCTGTATATTTGTTGTCGCGTCGGCTTGTCCGATTGCTCCTTCTGGCACTTTTCCTGATTGCGTAACAGCATATACCGAAAAGGCAGCAACCGCGATAACAAGCGTAGCAAGAGTAGAAATGATGCCGTTCCTTTTTTTCGATTTGGTGTTATCAATACCAAACTGTTCTGCGGTGCTGTCTGCAAATTCTTTTGGCGTCCCCAAACGCTGGATAATCTGCTGCTCTGTTTCTCCATGCTCCATAGCAGACGCAAAAACTTCATTCAAGTCACGCACAACCTCTTTTTTCATTTTGCGTGGTAAAGATAGTTCCTTTTCAACCTGTTTGATATATTGTTCTTTCATTTGGATACCCTCGCTTGTTGATAACTTTCTATAAAGCCGTTTACGCAGTTTTCATAGCCGGCCCAGAATCCCATCAGTTCCTCCAAGACCGCCCGCCCTTTAGGGGTAAGGGAATAGTACTTTTTCGCCCCCCCATTGGCAGCGGCCCGGGCGATGCGGCATTGGATCAGCTCCGCCTCCTGCAGCCGGTACAAAAGAGGATACACCGTCCCCTCCTTGGCATAGCCCAAAATGGCGGCGCTTTGGTTGAGCCGGGTTATGATCTCGTAGCCATAGGTCTCCTCCCGGCCGATCAGGCATAGAAGGATCATTTCCAGCGCGCCTTTTTTGAATTGCTGTACATACCGGTTATCCATACCCCGTCGCCTCACTTTAGCGTTGCTATTTAGTATAACTAAGTAGTAAGGCTATTCTATCACCTTTGGGCGGGGGGTGTCAATAGGCCCTTTGCAAGAATCCAAACCCACAACCTGTTGCAGCCCGGGCGGGCCCCGGGGGGCCTTGCCCTTGGGTTGCGCTCCCACGGGGCATAGCCCACCATCCGCACCCGGTATCCGCAGCCCAGGATGTTGCGCCCCACGGGGCATAGCCGGGGTGGCGGCGTTCACAGGGCGGTCTGCGGCCGGCTTTGCCCCTGCGCCCTCAAAGGGTGGAGGGCGCCTCCTGCAGTTCCGCCACCTGCTCCAGCGGGACAGCCGTCCCGTCCTCCAAAACCAGCAGGCCCCGATCCGCCAGCACCCCCCGGACCCGGCCCATAGCCGTCCGGTAAGCGCCCCCGTCCTTTTTCGCATCCGGCTGGAAATAGACCACCGCCACCCTGGGGCCCCGGCTGCCCAGGGCCAGGAGCCGCCGCAGCTGGGCGTCCAGCTCCTGCTGCCGCTGGGGGTCCAGCTCCCGCCGGGGCTCCGTATGCCTGGCCGTCTCCCGGATGGCGTCCCCATAGCCGGCCAGGGCGGAAAAGGGGGCAAACTGGGCCGCCCGGTTCCGGCGGGGCATGGGAGGATGCTTGGTGGAAACGTGCCGGGGCAAGCCCAGCATGTCATCATAGGGGCCCTTCATGCCTTATGCCCTCCGATCTGCCGGTTCCGCTCCATGGCGGTAGCCCCTTCCCGCAGGCTGGCGCCCCGCAGGATGGCGTTGTTCCCATATTTGTGCCGGATATCCAGCACCGCCTGCTGGGCCTGCCGCTCCCGCTCCAAGGCCGCCGCCTCCCTTTCCCGGCGGCGCTGGGCCGCCGCCTGGTCCGTAAACAGATCCAGCTGCTCATACCCTTCCCGGCTTTCCAGCATCCCTTCCGGCCGCACCTGAAGGGCCGCCAGGTTGAGCCTGCGCACCAATAGGCCGGGGTCCACCGTCCCGTCGAAGATCTCCAACACCGCCTGCACCAGCAGCCGGGCGGAAGCGGTGGGCCGCTCCAAGGCGACGTGTCCGTGGGCGGGCTTGGGAACGGGGCGGCCGTAATGATCTATGCACACCGGCCCGGCATAGCCCCGGCGCTGGGTCAGGTTTTCCCGGTCATAGCCCACCTGCAGGGCCACTTGCCTTGCCACCAGCCCCTGCTCCAGCAGGGAAAGCGCCAGGGCCTCCCCCATCTCCCGCACCACCAGCCGGGCCTTTTCAAAGGAATACGGGCTGGCCAGCACCTGGCCGGAGCCCAGGCTGCGGCTTTCGGGCCGATAGGCTTTGATATCCGTCATGGTGCAGGGTTCCCAGCCCCAGGCGTGGTCGATGAGCAATTCCGCGTTCACCCCAAAGAGCCGGTACAATAGCGCCTCATTATAATAGTCCCCCGGCCCCCCCAGGGAGCAGCGGGCAATGTCCCCCATGGTATACAGGCCCACCCCTTCCAGCTTCTTGGCATAGCCCCGGCCCACCCGCCAGAAATCCGTCAAGGGGCGATGGGTCCACAACAGCCGCCGGTAATCCATTTCGTTCAGCCTTGCGATCCGCGCCCCGTTTGCATCCGCGGGCAGGCGCTTGGCCTGGATGTCCATGGCTACCTTGGCCAGGTATAAATTTTCCCCAATGCCGGCGGTGGCGGTAAGCCCCGTCTCCTCATAGACCGCCAGCAGCATGTCCCGGGCCAGCTGTTCCGGGGTGCGCCTGTAGGCGGCCAGATAGTCCGTCACGTCCAAGAACACCTCGTCGATGGAATATACGTGGATATCCTCCGGGGCGATATACCGAAGATATATGCCATAGACCCGCTGGCTATATTGGATATACAGCGCCATGCGGGGCGGGGCCACCAGATAGTCCAGGGCCAAGTCCCTTTGCGCCTGTAGGGCCCGGCTGTCCCAGCTGGCCCCCGCCAGCCGCCGGCCCGGCGCCTGGGCCCGGCGCTGGACGTTGATGGCCTTCACCTGCTCCGCCACCTGAAACAGCCGGGGCCTGCCGGGGATGCCATAGGCCTTCAGGGCGGGGGATACCGCCAGGCAAATGGTCTTTTCCGTGCGGGCCGCATCCGCCACCACCAGGTTGCAGGTCAACGGGTCCAGCCCCCGCTCCACACATTCCACCGACGCATAGAAGGACTTTAGGTCAATGGCCATATAGATCCGCCCCGGCATTCCTCCACACCCCTTTCCCGTCATCGAGAATAGAACAAACGTTTTCTTCTATTCTACCATACCCTTTTCCCTTTTGCTAGCCCCCGGAAATATTTTCCTAGGCCCCGCAGCCTGGAACCCCGCCCGGCATTTTCCCGGGTTCCCATGGCCGGCTCCCCCATCCTAAGCCCTCGGGCTTCCGCCGCGGCCAAGCCAAAGCCGGCCCTTTGGCTTGCGCCAAAAGGCCGGCTTCTATGCTTTCCTTTGGTTTCCCTTCGGGAGGGTCCGGGGCCCGCGCCGGGGCAATCCCGGGGGTGCGAACGCCGCGGCCGGGAAAAAGCCTATGCCTGCTGCCGGATCTCCTCCAGGGGCATACCGCCCATCATCAAGCCCATTTCCTCCACCGTGGTTTCCTCCGGCTTAACGATGCCCATGATCCTGCCTTCGTACATAACCGCCACCCGGTCGGACAGCTTCAGCACCTCTTCCAATTCGGTGGATACCAGCAATATGCCGACGCCATTGTCCCGCTGCTCCATGATTTTCTTATGGATATACTCTATGGCGCCCACATCCAGGCCCCGGGTGGGATGCATGGCGATCAGCAGCTTGGGCTGCCGGCTGATTTCCCGGGCCACGATGACCTTTTGCTGGTTGCCGCCGGATAGGTTCTGGGCCAGCTCAAAGCGCCCGGGGGTTTTCACGCCGAAATCCCGAATCAGCTTATCGCTGTAAGCATCCACATAGGCCCAGTTCACAAACCCATGCGTTCCAAACGCCGGCATATAATAATCCTGGAGCATAAAGTTTTCCCGCAGGGGCATGGGCATCACCAGGCCGGTTCGCTGCCGGTCCTGGGGGATGTGGGATATGCCGTTTTTCATGATTTCCCGGGTATTGGCCTGCAGGATATCCTTGCCTTCGTACACCGCCCTTCCTTTGCCGGCACGGCGTAAGCCGGTCAGGCATTCCACCAATTCCGACTGGCCGTTTCCGTCCACCCCGGCGATGCCCAGGATCTCCCCCGCGCGGACGGTCAGGTTCACATCCTCCAAAATGTTGACGGCGGAATCCTTCCGCTGCAACGACAGCCCTTCTATCTCCAGCACCGCCTCGCCCGCCGTTTGCGCCTTGCGCTCCACGGAAAAACCCACCTCCCGGCCCACCATCAGCCGGGCAAGGTCGTTGACGGAGCAATCCGCGATCCGGTAGGTGCCGCAGGTTCGGCCCAGCCGCAGCACGGTGACCCGGTCGCAGATCTCCTTGACCTCGTTGAGCTTGTGGCTGATGAACAATACGGTAAACCCATGGTCCGTCAGGCTGTGAATCATGTTGAACAGCTCGCCGGTTTCCTGGGGGGTCAATACGGCGGTGGGTTCATCCAAAATGAAGATGCGGGCGCCCCGGAACAGCGCCTTGATGATTTCCACCCGTTGGCGTTCCCCCACCGCCAGGTCGCTGATCTTGGCAAAGGGGTCCAGGTTCATGTTGTATTTCTTGGCGATTTGGGCAATCTTCTGGGCGGCGGTCTTCAGATCCAGCCGCATTCCGCCTGCATCGCGGGCGCCGATCAGGCAGTTTTCCACCACCGTCATGGTGGGCACCAGCATAAAGTGCTGATGCACCATGCCGATGCCGATGGCCATGGCGTCCCGGGCGGAGCCAAACGACACATGGTTTCCCTCGATGCGGATCTCCCCGGAGGTGGGTTTATACAGGCCGCACAGAACGTTCATCAGGGTGCTTTTCCCCGCGCCGTTTTCCCCCAAGAGGGCATGGACCTCGCCGGCCTCTACGCTGAGGCATACGTCCGCATTGGCCAATACGCCGGGAAACTGCTTATAAATATGCTGCATTTCCAATATGGTTGCCATTGGCGGTTCCTCCTCATCCTCTTTTATACGGCTTCCCCAGGGCTGCCGGGGCCACGGCGCTGCGGGCAAAGGCAGCCAGCGCGATAATGGTCAGCACATACGGGATCATGGTCAGGAAGTTGTAAGGGATGTTGGAGCCGGTGACCATGAGAATATTTGCCAGCACGTTTCCCCCCATAAAGATCATGGCAGCCGCCATAATGCCGGTGGGCTTATACCGGCCGAAGATCACCGCAGCCAGGGCGATATAGCCTCGCCCGGACACCATTTCCTCGGAGAAGGAATTCAGCAAACCCGTGGACAGGAACGCGCCCCCCATGGCGATGATGGCGCTGCCCACGATGGCGGCGGAATACTGGGTACGGGCCACGTTGATCCCCAGGGTATCCGCCACCTTGGGGTTTTCGCCTACCGAGCGCAGGTTCAGGCCCGACTGGGTGCGGAACAGGTAATAGGAAACCAGGGGCACCATCAAAAACGCAATGTATACGATGGGCTTTTGCTGAAAAAAGGCTTCCCCCAGGATGGGGATGTCCTTCACCAGCGGGATCGCCAATACATCGAAGGTATCGATGGGGGCGTTGTTGGTGGCCACGCCGAAAATAATTCGGTATAAGGTGGCCGATAGGCCGGACCCCAATACGTTGATGGCGGCGCCCACCACCGTCTGGTTGGCCCGCAGGGTCACGGTAAGCAGGGCGAACAGCCCGCCGATCAGCGCGCCGGCAATCATGGCGCATAGCAGCCCCAGCCAAACATTGCCCAGGAAAAAGGAGCCCACCACGGCGATTAGGGTGGCGATCAGCATGGTGCCCTCTGCGCCGATGTTCAGCAGGCCGGCCCGGTTGATGAGCAAAAGCCCAAGGCCGGCCAGCAGGATGGGCGTTGCCATACGGATATCGGAGGCGAGATAGCTACCGATCATTTGTACCAAATCCATCTTCAACCCTCCTGTGCTTCCAAGGTATTGGTTTTGCTTTCCATCGCGGCTTTTTTCAGCCGGTGCTCATTCCAGATTTCAAGGAGCATCTGGCTGGCCACAACGGAAATGATCACCAGGGCCTGCATCACCGAAACGATGGAGTTGGGCACCTTGGCCCGCATTTGCATCCGGGTCCCGCCCGCCCGGAAGGCGCCGAAGAGGAAGGCCCCGAAGATGATGCCGATGGGGGAATTCATGCCGATCAAGGCCACGGCGATGCCGTCAAAGCCGTAGCCCGGGGAAAACAGCGGGAAGAGCCGCCCCTGCACCCCCATGATCTCGCTGGCGCCGCCTCTGCGCGGGCTCGCCCGCCCGCCAGGCAACCCCGCAGGCAAGAGGTAGGCCGGTATGCAGCGCCGCGCTGCCCCATAGGCGGCATACGCCGCCGGCCTTCGCAGGGCGCAAGGCAGGCGTCCCCAGGGCGACGCCGGGCGCTTCCAACGCCCGTTGCCGCCGGGGCGGGGGGCTCTGGGGACTCCCGTTTTGCAGCAACGGCTATTTTCCACAGGCTTGGTAGAACGCCAACTGCTTTAATATATTATTTACACTTTTGGCGATAGAAATTGTATATACTTAGACTATATAGAAGGAACCTCTCGGCTCGGATGAAACGGATGCGAAGCGACTGCGCCACAGCGGCGCATCCCAGCGCCATAGCGAAAACAAGAACGGGAAAGGAGGCGCCTCCCTTGCGATAATTTTTGTGCCAAGGGGAACCTGTTCGGCATCAAGTTTGGCTTATCCGTCTTGAAACGAAGCCGCGTGCCAATGGGATTTTCTATACCTGGTTGCCGGTCGCCCTTTCCCCTTTCTCTGTATTGCATATGCCATGGACGAGCCCCAAGGCGAATTCCTTGGCTGTGGCTTCCTGCGGCCGGCTATTGCAACCACAATTGGATACAGACCTATGTGGGGGAGCCGTTTGATACAGAACACAATGGCCAACTACATTTGCATCAACTGGTGCTGAACCGATGCACCAAATGCGGAGACTATTATTATAGTGAAGCATGTTACGGGGTTACTTGACGGTACATTTCCTTTAGAATCGGACGCCTTGCGGCGCAGCCGGTCATTTGCGTTCCACAAGTAATCGGACATAGGGATTTGGATTGCAGGCAACGGTTCATGCCGCTGCTTGCAATCGTCCACATTGCTTGCGGCCCATGGCCTTTACGCTAGAAAGGAGCATATAATGAACAGAAGAGAGCACGCCAAAATATTTATGGCTGTGGCGATAATTCTATGCATGTCACTTAGCATGACTCCGGCCGCTATGGCTGATACAAGTGGTGACGGTTATTTAGCAAATATGTCAAATCTTAAAGAAAGTGAAATTATTTCGGCAAATCGTGCAATGAAAAATGAGGAGGATGCTATCATCGCATATAATGAGGTGATTAGTAGTTTTTCGCTTGAGTCAAAAGATGGGATATACCCCGCTGAATACGCAGGTGCATACTACGAAGATGGCAAACTTATTATTTGTCTGACCGATCTTTCAAGCGCAAAGAAGAATAATGTTTTGAATTCAACGACGCTGGACAGCATAGTATCTTTCAGGGAAATGGAGTATTCTCTGAATGAACTCAATTCCGTTATCGAGGTCATTGTGGCCGATTTGCGCATGTTTCCGGTTACAAAATGGCATGTGGATCAAATGAACAATAAATGCGTAATAGGAATTGCTCCAGATAAATACCAGGATGCGAATAATTATTTTGCAACTTTAAAACAATACGAAAAATACCCGGTTGAGCTTATACCGGCAGACTATGAGAAACCAGCCGCAAATATCATTGGCGGTTCGTCGCTAGGGAGTACATCCGTTGGGTTCTGTGGTACATATTTGGGACAAAGCGTAATATTGACATGTGGACATGGTCACACTGTTGGGCAAAACTTAAACTATGGTACTGTTCAGGTAGTCCAATTAGCCAACAATTCAATTGGGGATTACGCTATTGTGACTATTAGCAATGCTCATACTCCAACAAATCGTGTATACACTTCCTCGGGAATAGGCTATATTGTAGATTACTATTATTCTGTTCTTCAGAATACCACTGTGTACGCCTATGGAAAAAGCAATGGTGCAAAAATCGGTACAGTATCCGCAGTGAACCAGTCTGTAACGTATGAAGCATATGGCGATATCGTTATTCATGGTCTTACCAGATGTACATCTGTATCAGGAAGTGTTGTAGGGGGAGATAGTGGAGGCCCTGTCTATAGGACACATGGCACCAACTATGCGGCTTGTGGTATTATTACCTCACGCGCTGAAGACGGCTCGACATGGACATTTTGCCCACTGGTTTCTTGTAGTCCTCTGTTCACTGTGCAAACCTATACTCCAAATTAACAGGATGGGATGGTATCTTACGGAGGATAGATAAATGAAAAAGTACAAGATGAGACCCATGGTGGTGGTCGCGATAGCGGCGCTGCTGATACTTGTCCTGCTGGATTTGATATGTGCCCTGTTCGACGACCAGATATATGAGTGGAAACGCCAGAACAGCTCCAAAACTCTTACCACAGTCAAAGCTGAGGATCAGGCTGAGTATGAGGCGGCATATGGGGCGGTTTCCATCAGTGCTGCCCAGGATAGTTACCATACGGATGAAGATAAGTTTTATTTTGCGCTTTCAAACGGAACAGACTATAGCTTATTTCATGGCGGTAAGGAGTTCCAGTATTGTCAGGATGGCATTTGGTATATAGTGCCGGCTGCCCCGGGGGTAGAGTTCCCCGCACCTGAGTATGAACTGCCTGCCATGGAAACGATGGAGGAACGCATAGGTTTAAAGAGCTACATACCGCTATCACCGGGCACATACCGCATCCTGATCACCTTTCTTGGGAATGAGGCTGCCCCCCCTTACAATGATGATTTTACAATAGGTTATACCTTTGAAGTACTGTAAGCGGCTCCATCCCAAATTCTGTGTAAACGCCGAAGCGGCATAGAACAGAGCAAAGTATTGATTGGGCGGCAGGGCGGAAAAGCGGCACTCCCGCCTTCACTGCATTTTAGCCGGAACCCGGCGACATGTCAAGGGCGGCCATCAGGCCCTGAACTGCACCCCAGAAGTTGGACAAGGAAGGCAACGAAAGGGGTGCGAAAACCTATGGGAAAAGAATTGCTTAGCAAGGAATTAAAATTATCCTTTAGAATCGGACGCCTTGCGGCGCAGCCGGTCATTTGCGTTCCATAAGTAATCGAAAATAGGGATATGGATTGCAGGCAACGGTTCATGCCGCTGCTTGCAATCGTCCTCATTGTTTGCGGCACACGGTCTTTACGCGCAGGAAAGGAGGCGAAGGCCTTTCATGTCAACGATGGAGTTTGTCATAAAAGGGATACGGGGCCGAAGGCGGCAGTCCTGGCTGCTGCTGGCAACGGTGACGGCGTTTTTCACCTTTATTACGGCGGCGCAATGCTATTTTGCCAGCGCGGCATACGGCCAGGAGCAAAGAAGATACGACCTATATGGGCGCTGGGAGGCGGCGCAATACGGCCTGACGGCCCAGGCTGCCCAGGCGCTGTTGCAGGAAACCCAACCGGAAGCTGCCGGCATAGCCGTGCAGGCCGGGGTGTTCGTGGGCCGGGACATGGAGCCCCTAGGCAGCGTAGGCTATGCGGACGCGGGCTATGTGGATTTGGGGCGGCTGGCCCCCATAGAGGGGCGGTTCCCCCAGCAGGCCCAAGAGGCAGCGCTCACCTTGAACGCCCTGGACAGCTTGGGATATTCCTATGCTTTGGGGCAGTCCATAACCCTGCCCCTGATGGAGTGGGACTATTTGGCCGCAGGGGATACCGCGCCCCGGGAAGCGGAATTCACCCTATGCGGCATTCTGCCCTCCTATGAGATTTTCTGGAATACGGAAAACCAGCTGCCGGTAACCGCTTTCTTGCATCAGGATGCGGTTTTACCCCTGGAAAATCCGCCCTTGCAGCAGGTGTTTTATACCAGCGGAAACCCGGGCGGCGCCGGGCTGGCGGCCGGCGGGCAGGCGGGCGCTGTCTATAATCGCTTTGCCTATCCGGAGCAGAACCCCCAGGACTGGGCGCCGGCCATGCTGATAGGGGCGTCGTTGGCCCTGGCCTTCTTCGCCGCTTCTCAACTTTTTTTCAGCGCGCTGCGCAAAAGGGTTCGCCAGCGGGGCATCCTGCGGGCGGTGGGCGCGACGAAAAAGCAGCTGCGGCGGCTCTATGGGATGGAAGGGCTCCTTTACGTTGTCGTGGCCCTGCCTTCGGGCTTGCTGCTGGGGTTGGGACTGTGCCGGTTGGGCCTTGGGATACAGGGGGCCGGGAAATTCTTTGTCATTCCGGCCGCCTCGCTGGCGCTGGGCTTGAGCCTGTGCGCTTGGGCGTCCCTCTTGGGCTTTTTGCTGCCCGCCGTCCTAGCAACTCGTACCCTTGCCCATGGGCCGGCGCTATATCGCCAACAGGCCAGGCTGCGCAAGCGCCTTGACTTTGCCATGCCGCTGCCCGCCGGGGAGCTGGCCCTGGGGACCCTATGCTTTGTTTTGATCCTGCTATGCGTTGGCTTTGCCAGATGGTCGCTTCTTCCCTATCAAATCAACAAGGATAAGGCTGCCGTCAACATCACCAACTTTACGGATCAAGCCGTCCAGCCGGAGCTGCTTACAGATCTTGCCAGGCTATCCGACGTGGTGGAGGTCAGCGCCCTATCCCGCCTTCCCAACCATGCTTACATTTCCTCGCCCAGCTTCTTGCAGAACAAAATGCTGCAAGACCTATACCAGAACCCCCTCTCAAACGATATGACGGGACTTACCATGCAATCGGCGGACACCTTGCAAACCGCCCTGTGCTCCGCCGAGCAAGGGTTATTCTACGCCTTGGCGGATCTATGTGAAGATCCGGCAGCCGCCCGGCAGGCCCTTGCGTCGGAAAACGCCTGCATCCTGTACCTGCCGCATATGGGCTGGGACCCCCAAAGCAACCAATACCGCTATGCAGGGGAGGGGCTGGAGCAGGCGGATCCAGGCCTTTTCCCCGGCCAGACCCTGAAGTTTTCCATTTCCAATGCCGTGGAGGATTCCAACGGCCAATTTCAGACCTTAACCATGGAAACGGAGCTGGTTATCGCCGGGATCATCCGATCATTTCCGCCGGACTTTTTGGCCGTCAACCAGACTCCAATTTCCACATGCAGCGTGTTCGTTTCCCGGGCCATGTGGGCCGAGGCCAGCCGGGCCATCGGCTATCCTTACATGGCGGAAGGATATACCAACGTGAACCTTCGCCTGCGGCCAAATGCCGGTTACGCCACCCGGCAATCCATCGCAGCCATGGTGCAGAAGCGGGGCGGCATGGTGCGGGCCAATACCTATGACAAAGTGGAACAGGCCTATCAATCCGGCGCGCAGGGAGCCTTCCTCTTCGGGGTAGGCGCGCTGCTCATAGGGGGCATCGGGCTGCTGTTGCTGCAAAACGTGTTCCTATCCCGCCTCCAGGAGGCCCAGCCGGGCATGGGCATCATGCGGGCCATCGGCGCCTCCGCCGGGGCGATCCGGCAGGCCTACGGCCGCCGGGCCCTGCGTTTCTACCTTGGCATGGCTGGGGCGGCAACCCTGCTCGGCGCCCTGATCCAATGGCAGAGCAGCAACCTTCGGATACAATCCCTCCTGTTTCGGGCGATGGATCTGATCTTTACCATGGGCGGCGGCGTACCCCATATCCGCATTTACCCCTGGGCCGCCCATATGATCCTGTGCGGGGCCGCTGCCATGTATCTTTGGCTCATGCATACGCTGCCCCTTAGGCCGCTGCTGAAGAGCACCCCTGTGGACAATATGAAAGGAATATAGCAATGCTGGTGTTAGAGACGAAAGGGTTAACCAAAACCTATGGCCAGGGGGCCAACGCGGTCCATGCCCTACAGGGGGTTACAGCCGCCTTTGCAGAAGGCCGCTTCTACGCCATACGGGGCAGGAGCGGCAGCGGGAAATCCACCCTGCTCAATCTCCTTGGCGGGCTGGATATGCCTACCTCGGGTACGGTTTTGCTGGAGGGGCAGGACCTGTATGCCTGCGACGAAGCGGCGCTCGCCGCCATCAGGCGCAGGCGCATGGGGTTCGTATTTCAGGACTTTCAGCTTTTGGCGGAATATACGGTACGGGACAATATTTTGCTTCCGCTGTTTTTGGACCGGCGTGCAATAGACGCGGCCTACTTTGCGCAGATCGTCCAGGCGCTGGAGCTTGCGCCCCTTTTGCGCAAGCAGCCCTGGCAGCTATCCGGCGGCCAGCAGCAGCGGGTGGCCGTAGCCCGGGCGTTGATCGCCCGGCCCGCTATTTTGCTGGCAGATGAGCCCACCGGCAACCTGGACGCCCAAAGCGGCCAGCGGGTATTCACGCTGCTTCGGCAGACGGCCAGCGCCTTCTGTAAAACCATTATCTTCGTGACCCACGACGCCATGCTGGCCCGGCAAGCCGACGTTCAGCTGGTGATAGAGGATGGGCGTATCGTTGCCTAAATAAAGGTAATTGCGACGGCTGATGAAATATAGGTAATCCATAAGGCTTGCAAAAGGCTTCCTTCGCAAGCCCTTTTATCCTTTTGCCCTTTTCGCGCCACACCAAAGCCAGTTTCGGAATTCCTTACGCAAAAACGCCTATAGATCTACGCAAAAAAAGCGCCAAGGGCGGGCAAGGGGGCGGCGATAAAGCCCTTATGCCATGCGCTTGGGTTGCCGCTCCCCTTGCAAGGGGGCAAGCCTTTGCATCCTTCACGGTAGCGGGAATGGCCCGGCGGGGGGTTGCCGCAAGGCTTTTAGGACAGCGCGCGGCCCTGCCCGGATGGGGCTGTGGGCCGGTTTTGGCTGGCCCGGCCGCCCGGCGGGCCCCGCTATGGAAAACGCGGCCTATCTTCCAGCCCGCTATACGATGGCCGTTGGGATAAGCGCAGGATTCGTTTCCAGCCTATGGATCTCCCTTTCCAGGTGCCGGCACATTTTCTCCTGATCCGCCGGCAGGTTGCCCCGTATGCGGGCCGGGACGAAGTCGTGAAGGCCGTCATATGCGCAGGCAAAGCCCTGCAGCTGCTGCAGCAATGCCAGCTCTTCCCGCAGCGTCTCCAGCTCGTCGGCAGGCAGGAAGCTGCCCTGCAATACATCTTGATATAAGGGGGATTCCCGGTGGAGGAACAGGGAAAAATTACAGATCCGCTTGGGCTTGCTCCGGTTGAAAAACGCCGCCAGCGCAGCGGCATTTTCCGCCCCCCGTCCATGGCCGCAGATCCCCGTCATGATATGGGCGTCATATTCGATCCCGGCTGCATGGAGCCGCTGTATGGCCCATTCCGCCTCGGCAAGGGTGTTGCCCTTTTCCTGCTTGCATAGCACCTCTTCCAGCCCGCACTCGATGCCCAAATAGAGGTCCGTAAGCTTCCGCTTTCGCAGCGCGGCAAGCTCCCCGTCGGATTTACAGAGGATGTTTTTCACATGGGCGTCCATGCTCACCGATTGCAGCCCGGGGAAGGCCTCGCAGCACCAGTCCAGAATGACGGCCAATTGGGATGCGGGCAGAGAAAAGGCGTTGCCGTCGCCTAAAAAGATCCGCTCAGGGTTGCCGCCCAAGGCGGCGATCCTGTCAATTTCCGCCTTCACCAGCTCTAAGGGCAGAATCCGATACGTCAGGTGCTTAAACAGCATACAAAACCGGCATCGGTTGTGGGAGCATCCCACAGCCACCGGGAGCATGAAACTCCCCCGCTCCATCGGGCTACGGCATATTTGGCCCTCGTAGTTCACGTTCGCGCCCCCTTTCCCGCACATCTCAAGTATAGCCCATGATGCGCTACAAATTCAAGGTGCAGGGACGCCCCTGGAAACGAAACGGCGGCCCCTTTCGCCCCTGCCGCCCCGGCGCGGTGCAGGCCGGCCCTGGGGGGGGGATCGCCCAGGCCGCGTCCCCTTTGCGCGCAAAGGGCCGAAACGGGCGCTACGCCCAGGGGGTGGTGGAACCTGGACAGCTGCGCGAAAGGGGGAACCTCCCGCCGCAATCGTTCTTCCGGCGGCTGCCATGCGGCGATCCCCACAGGTCCAGGGCGAGGGGTTCCGATGCCGCCTCCAGCGGCCTTCCCTAGGGGATAACCAGCAGGATGCCCAGCAACATCCCTATAGCGTTCAGCAGGGCAGACGGGGGTTCGCCAGGCGCAGCCGTTACCGATGGGAAGGGCTTGCTCGTTTTCGTTTCTTCCAGCTCCCGCTCCCCGGTTTCCGCTGCCGCCGGGTCTTCCAGCAGGGTAGTAAGGGACGGGCCTTCCGCCGGGCTTGCCGGGACTTGGCTTCCCTCCGCCGCATTCTCCCCGGCGCCCTCTACAGGCGCCGGACAGACTTCCGGGCGCAGGGATACCATAGCCTCCTCTTCCACGGGCTGCACGGCGGGCCCATCCGCCGCAACCGCCAGGCTGCTGCTTGCAACCTGCGGGGGATTGATCTGCAGTATGCCGATCTGCTTGGCGGCGCCGTCTACCCCATCCTGATGGCGATAGTTGGGATCGTTGATCCGGGCGACGATCTGATAGCAGCCTGCCTCCCTGGGGTCCACAACCCTGCCGTTCATCCGGTAGCTGACGGTAAAGTCGGTAAAAGCTGCGCCCAATGCCTGGGCAGTCACCTGGGCGGCGTGCCGTTGTCCATCATAGGGGATGCGGGTATCCGTCACCCGGAAGGTGACCGGCGCCTTTTCGATGGTAGCCGCAACGGTAACCTTTCCAGCGGTTTGGGAGGAACGCCCCTGGCTGTCGGTGGCGGTGACGGAGAAAAAATACCTATATTCCCCTGCTTCCGCAGCGGGCACGGTATAGCTTTGCCCAGTCTCGCCGGGGAGCGCCCGGCCCGCCGCGTCATACCATTGGTACGTATAATTGAGGCCGGCCGCAGGATGGATGGGCTTGGCGGTAAAGACCAGATCGCCCCCGCTATATGTAAAGGATTCGCTGCCGCCATGATAAAGGATGGGCGCGTCCAGCTCCCAGGCAGCGTAAAGGGTCAGGTTGCCGGTTACGGTATCCGTGTCAAAATTCCATGGGGTCGTACACGCGGCCTCCTTATACCAGCCGGTGAAGGTATAGCCGTCCCGGGTGGCGGCGGGGGCGGAAAGGGTAGCGTTGTAGGCAAGGCCGGTAATCTTATGCGGTTGCGCATCGCCGCCCTGCCCATCGAAGGTCACGGTAAAGGTTTCTGTGCCGGCCGCTATGACGCAGAGCTTGCTTTTGCCGTGCGGCGTCTCGTCGGTGGCGGAAAACCGCACCTGTACCCTGGCGCCGGCGGGGAGATTTGTCAGCGCAGCCGGGCCCGGCGTCCAATCTGCGTCGCCTGCCCGCCGATATTCCATGCCCTCTGTGATGCCTGTGATGGCGCCGTCGCCCTTGCCCTGGATGGTTTCGGCTTGGACGCTGACCGGGGGAGCGAGACGGCGCGGGGCAATGTAAAATTCCGTCCAATCGGATGGGCTATAGTTTTCCATGCCCGCCTTGCGGATATAAACGGCCTTCCCCAAATACCCGGAAATGTTCTCGCCGCTGGAAATCTCGATTCCGCCGGTTTTCGCGGTATAGATTTCATAGCCGTCGTCTATTTCCACGGTTTCTTCCCGGTAGTCTATTGCATACCCTTCCCGCGCCTGGGGGGCGGCTTGCTTGGCATTCACAATCGTCACAGCGAAATAATCGCTATAGGTGCGGGCATATTCCCCGTTATCCTCCCGGGCTGTGGTGACGGCGCAGTAGTAATAATATGTGCCAACGGGCATATCTGCCGGAATCGTATAGCAGAGGGTTCCCTCCGGCTCCGTGGCCACCAGGGTTGCCCCGCGGGTGGTTTCCCGGTCGTTTCGATACCACTGAAGCTCCACCCCATGTCCGGCAGGGATGTCCAGGCCCTCCAGCGAAATGCTTCCGCCCTTGGTTCCATAGGGCTGCGTAACATGCTGGGATTCTCCCAAAATCTGCGCCGGGATCGCCGCCCTTTCCCATTTTGCGTAAAGGGTCAGCCCAGCGGTAACGGCGTCCTGTGCAAAATCCCATTTGGCGGTGCAATCCGCATCCCGATACCACCCGTAAAAGTTATGGTCCGCATCGGTTGGCGCGGCAGGTTCCGCAACATGCCCGCCCGCTTCCACCACCTGATTCGCAGGCGCGTTGCCGCCGTGGCCATTGAGGTCAAACGTCACGGTGTAGCTGGAAGCGGCGGGATACGCCCCGGTCAGCACGATATGGACCTGGCCAGCCTGGCAGGCCGCGGGATCCTGGGCGCAAAGCTGGCATTCCGGATTGCGCTGCGCCGCCGAGCAGGGCTGCAGGCAGCCGCACGGGGGCGTCCGGACGGGCTGGCCGTCCGGATTCCCATTCTGGGACGGATCTTGCAGCGCAGGGTCGCTGCTTGGGACAGGCGATGTATCCGGCGTTCCAGTCGGCTGCGCCGCCTGCCCGCTGGGTTTTGCGCCGGCCTGCTTAAGGCAAATATTCATATTCTGCCGGCTCGCCGTGGGAAACGCGGTATTGAAAACCGCGCTGGCGGAAATAGCGACGGCGCCGAGGGCGCAGAGAGAAACTGCAAGGACGGCGGCAAGCAAGAGCAAGGGCATCCGGTGGTGTTTTTTGTTCATGGAAACCTCCTCAACATTGGAAAGCATAGGCCGGCCATACCACAGCTGGAGGCGGACGCTACCTTTGGGCGGGGAAGCTGTCCCTTCTTGACGATTTGTTTGGCATATGCTATTTTAAGTTTAAATTTGAGGCTGTATATTTTGTATGTTTTGTGCAAAATTGGCAATTCTCTGCGCAATATTTGCAGGCAAAAAGGAAGTGATACCGCTGCTAAAAATTGCTGTATGCGACGATAAGTACGAACATCTAAAAAAAAATCAGCAACATGCTGGAACGGTATTTTCAAGCCCACTCCCACGCAACCGCCAAGGTGGAAATCTTTCTCAGCGGGGCGGCGCTGCTGAATCGGGTGGAGGAAGCGGGCGGTTTTGACCTGTATATTTTGGATATTCTAATGCCGGAGCAAAGCGGGATTGATATCGGGAGGCGTCTGCGCAAGCTGGGCGCATGGGGGGAGCTGATCTTTCTCTCCCATTCCAACGACTATGCGGCCGACAGCTACGATTTACGGGCCTTCTTTTATCTGCTCAAGCCGGTGGAGGAGGGGAAGTTATTCCGCGTGCTGGACCAGGCCATGGAAAAGGCAGGGCAGAAAAAGCAACAAGCCATTGTTGTGGAAACCCGGGAAGGGCCTCGCCGCATCCTGTTGGAAAAGATCCTGTATTGCGAGCGGGCAGGCCGGGTAATGCGGTGCCACTGCACCGACGGCATGGTGGATTCCCAGACCCTTCGGGGTTCCTTTCACCATGCGGTGGGGCCTCTTTTAGCGGATTCCCGCTTTTATCTGTGCGGGGCCAGCTTTGTGCTGAATTTCCAGCATGTGGCCGGGGTAAACGGCCAGACGGCGCTGCTGGACAACGGCGAAACCGTATCCCTACCCCGGTCGGCAGCCCTGGATTTCAAGCGGGCCTGGGGGCTGGCTTACATAGGCCGCCCCAATAAGCCGGCGGAATGTGCTTTCCCCCCGCCGCGCTTTTGCGCTTCCCATCTACCAAAAAACCGCTCCGCCCCAAAGTTTTGGGTTTTTCCCGGCATGTTGCACCCATTTTGATATCCCATTTATGTAGGGTTAACCATCCCAAAACACCGGTTATGCCGGCCCTGTATCCTGAATTTGGTAGAGGCTGCCACGCGATTCCTCCGGCGCGCAGGTCTATCCCAGCCCGAGCGCCTGCTTTTATAAGCCGATTGGCTTAAATGATCTTGGAGCATGGGGCGTATCCACCCGCTCCGATCCCATAGCAGCAATTCCATGGCCAATAGGTTAAACATAAGGATCGCAAAAATGCCTATCCGCTTATTGGCAGCACGCCATTCCTTTTTAATTGTTGCATACGCTCCCCCGCCGTCTACGAATGCAACAAGGGGATTATGGGATTCTAATATTTTTTCTCACGCTTTTGACCGCACCATTTATCTGGTATAACGTATAGCTTCCGCTGCGCCAAAATCTCTTTTTGTCGGGCGGGGTATTTGGGGCCAGTTTACGCAAAAACGCCCAGCTATGCCCTATATCCAATAGGACCATATGCTTATGCTGATGGCAAATCCCATCGGGCCTGGGCGAAGCGCCCATCTTTTCTCATCCGCCACGGTGAAATCGAGAAAACGTGCCATGAACATGACGGCCACCGCAATGGCGCCGATCCATGCCGGATTGAATAATACGTATTGCTTCTTTCGCATTTTGAATCAAGCATCTCTTTGCCGGTTGCAAACGCTTTCCCGCTTTCATGCAAAAAGGTCTATTGTCGCTAGATTTAAGTGCTTTTTTCAATTCATCTGTATTCAACCCATCGTTCTCTCCCTGAATGGTTCCCCAGTCAATGCCTCTATTTACAGCACACGGTCTCAAAACGCATAGCCAGAGCCACATCCGCCGTACCAAGGGGGAAGAATATCCCACGCACCACCCGCTTTATCGATATTTATGACGCAGTTCCTAATGGATGCGCTTAAATTTATTTCGTAAATCCATGGTGTCCAGCTTGCTGCGCCATTGAATAGATCCATGGATGGTTTTATGCAAAATTGGATTTAACCGGCTTAATAAAATTTGATCCAATCCCATGGGAAGATACAACTTAGTCACAACTCTGGGATATAATTGGGATAGTCGGAGGTGATAGCTTTGTTGAAGATACTCATTGTGGAAGATGAACAGGCCATTTCCAACTTAATCCTTATGAACCTAAAGGCCCAAGGCTATTCCTGTACCTGCGCATTAGATGGCAAACAGGCGGCGGACTTAATGGAAGCAGCAACGTTCGACCTGATCCTCCTGGACATCATGCTGCCCGAAATCGACGGGTATGAACTTTTGGAGTATATCCGTCCAACCGGAACCCCCGTTATATTCATTACGGCAAAGGGAACCATGCAGGACCGGATCCAGGGTTTACGATTAGGCGCAGATGATTATATCGTTAAACCATTTCAAGTGGGAGAATTGCTTGCGCGAGTGGAAGCGCTTTTACGGCGCACCGGTAAGAGCGTCACGGAATACCGCCTGCTGGGGGTGCAAATCAATACGAAGGCACGGACAGTAAAACGCAATGAACAGCTGATTGATCTAACCGCCAAGGAGTTTGATCTGCTAATTGAATTGGTGCGAAACAAAAACATCGCCCTTTATCGGGAAACCCTATATGAAAATGTATGGCATGAACCGTTCACAGGGGAAACTCGAACGCTGGATTCCCATATTCAGCGCCTCCGGCGCAAGCTCGACTGGGGGAGCCATATAAAAACGGTATTCCGCATCGGCTACCGGCTGGAGGTGCAGGATTGAAGCTATTTACAAAAATATTTCTTTGTACCATTGCGGTCGTCGCAGGCGCCCTATCCATTATGGGCTATTTGATGATTTCCGCCAGCTTCCGTAACGCGATTGCCCGGGAAAACAAGCGGGGATTTTCCGAATATCAGCTAATACGATATGCCTTGCAATCCAATATGCTTGCTGCAAGTATGGATGGGCAACTCAACGACGATACCTTGCAAACGCTGGCGCAGCAAGCCCTCCATACAGCCGCGTTAGACACGCAAACAGCGGTTATACGCGATAATGATGTGCTCTACTCTACCTTCCCAGAGGGTTATCCTTTTCATGCGCTGCCGCCACTGGACACAGAGGGCCTTTCCTATGGGCATGAACAGCATTCCAACCGCTATTGGCTGACCCTAACAGGCCCATTAACCCAGAGCGACCAAACGGTCCGCCTAGTTGTCGCAAGGGATGTTTCCTCCGTGCTAGACGAAACCCATGCAATGTTGGAACGCTTCCATGTGATTTTTCTCATCACCCTATGCCTCAGCGCCATTGTAACGGTGATCCTTTCCTTTTGGCTCAGCGCCCCCATCAAGCGTCTCACCCTCTGTACGAGAAATTTTGCCAAAGGGGATTACCATGGACGGATTTGCAAGCCTGGCGACGATGAAATCGGCGAGCTGTCCCGCAGCTTTAATAAGATGGCCGACACCATTGAAGAAACCATCCAGCAGCTCAGCCGTAACGCCCAGCAAAAGGAAGATTTTGTCGCCAATTTTGCCCATGAGCTAAAAACGCCGTTGACTTCCGTCATTGGTTATGCCGATATGGTTTATCAGAATGAACGCCTATCCCGTGCCGAAGTAAAAAACGCGGCCATGTACATTGTAAATGAAGGGATGCGGCTGGAAGCCCTATCCTTGAAGTTAATGGACTTGATCGTCCTAAATAAGCAAGACGTTTCCTTTATGGAAATGCCTATGGATCAGGTGTTGGAAGACGCGGTAAGCACCTTATTGCCTGTGGCTGAGAAAAAAGGCGTAAGCCTAGTCGTCTCAGCAGAGCCCTGTTATATTCCCATGGAATTGGACCTTTTCAAAACGCTGGTTCTGAACCTGCTGGATAACGCCATCAAAGCGGGTAGCCGCAAAATAGCCATCACAGGGAAGGCGGAAGGTTCCTCTTATTGCATTGCCATTGCGGACGATGGCTGCGGTATCCCCCGCGATAAACTATCCCGTATTACAGAGGCTTTTTACATGGTGGACAAGTCCCGGGCAAGAGCCCAGCATGGCGCCGGCCTTGGCCTTGCCATAAACTGATGATGGTACACACCAAAACTTTAGCCAAGGAGGACATGAAAATGCTGTACACAGAAAAAGAGAAAACTGAAATC
>OLGD01002462.1_pt1 | contig 21133 bp, 13 predicted proteins | sample 1605311 | NCBI WGS metagenome assembly OLGD01 (sample SAMEA3888917, study PRJEB22519) | human gut metagenome | biome: human gut; feature: human-associated habitat; material: faeces | place: Denmark | collected 2010
ATCAGATAAGCCAATGAAGACTCCTGAATCAGGGCAATGAGCATGTTGCCGAAATTCGGCAGTGCCACATAGACCACCTGAGGCAGAATGATCAGACGTATCGCCTGCGCCGGCGTCAGAGCTGACATCAAAGCCGCCTCCATCTGCCCTTTGTCTACAGACAAATAAGCCGGACGTATGATTTCAGACAATGTACCTGATGCATACATTGTCAATGCTATGATTGAAAACACAATTTTGCTGACACCATTGATATCAATGCCCGCCAGTCCAAAAAGGACCGGCAGACCATAATAGGCAAGAAAGATCAGTACAATCACCGGCGTACACCTGATAAATGTTGTAAACAGGTTGGCAATCGTCTTAAGCATTTTGATACGGCACATCTTCATTGCCGCCAACAATGTACCGAAGATCAGTCCCAATGCCATACTTGTAAATGCAATTAAAATGGTAACTTTTAAAAAAGGGATCAGTTTTAAAACTGTTGTAAGAAAAAATTCCATCTGTATCCTCCGCTTCTATTCCTCTGTATCTGTAATATACGGAAGAATATCTTCACCAAAATACTCTTTTGATTTTTCTGAAATAAAACCATCGTCTTTTAACTGTTTCAATGCCTTATCATAAGCCGCTGCCAGTTCTGTTTCTTTCGGGTTAAAAAGACTCCATGTTTTAATTGCTGTAAATGAATTAAACTGAATCTGATCTTCAAGGCCAATTTTAGGCAATGTATCATCCACAACATTCTTGGAGGCAACGGCCACATCATATCTGCCGTCAGCTACCCATTTATACTCATCCGCTGCATTGGTCCATTCTGCATCCACAAGATCGATCTGGTTGTCCGGATGTTCGTTGTTATATTCAACAACAATCCCATACATGCCGGATGTCGGTGCAATCGGAACCACGGACTTCTTATTTGTTGCTACATCCTCCAGTGTCTTGATATCCGCTTCATCGCTCTTTCTGACCGCCAGACCGATAATATTGCCGCCGATGCATTCCTCAGGGAACAGATATTTGGCACGTCTGTCATCATTGGAATAAAATCCGGCTACTGCCGCCTTATATTTGCCAGTATCAAGGCCTGTCAGAAGTGCTTCCTGAGAGACCGCTTCATATTCAAATTCGTATTCCGGAAGGAGTTCATCAATTTTCTTAATAACATCAATATCATATCCTGCCGGTTCACCCTGTTCATTAATATAGGATGTCGGATATAAATCCTGTCGGATACCAATCAGAACTTTCTGTACTTCTCCTGAAGATGTGCTGTCTGCGGAAGTATCTGCTGCATCCGATGATCCGGCGGCTGATTCTGCTGTTGATGATGATGCCGTCGTTGATGATGTGCCGTTTGCTGTGCTGCTGCCGCAGGCTGTTGCGCCAAATGCCAAAATTGCAGTTAAACCAACCAGTGCTAACTTTCCTAATTTCATATCTTTTATCCTCCAAATCTTCTTTAATTTCCAAAAACGCTCTCTATTCTTTTTAATGCTTCTTCAACGATACTTCTCGGACAGGCCAGATTCAGCCTGATGAAGCCTTCGCCCTCCTTGCCGAACCATCCGCCTAGATCTCCGGCCACCTTCGCCTGCTCCAGAAGCTTTCGATTGATCTCATCCGATGTCAATCCCGTCTTTCTGAAGTCTATCCAAAGGAAATACGTTCCCTCTGTCCGACTGACAGCTACATTCGGAATATTCTCTTTGATATACTCCGCTGCATATTGAATGTTGGCACCGATATAAGCCAGCAATTCCTGCAGGTAATCCTCACCATATGTATAAGCTGCTTCCGTGGCCGGTAATCCGAAAAGATTCAAGCCTGCGGCCTCATCCGCTCTGATCTGTGCCATATATTTTTGTCTTATTGATTCATCCGGTATCACAACGATTGATGTCCGAAGACCTGCCAGATTAAAGGTCTTGCTTGCTGCATAGGCCGTGATGATATTTTTCGTCCCGGCAATTTTTAATGTCGGTGTATGCTTAAAACCTTCCATGATCAGATCAGAATGAATCTCATCTGAAAAGATCAGTACATGATGTTTCTGACAGATTTCGACAATCCTTCGAAGTTCCACTTCTGTCCATACTCTTCCCACTGGATTATGCGGACTGCACAAAATGAATAACTTCGTGTTCTCATCCCGGGCCTTTCTCTCAAAGTCTTCAAAATCAATGGTATAGCTGCCGTCCTTTTCAATCAGCGGACTTTCAACAGCTTTTCTCTTATTATATGTAATACATCTGTCCTTGAAAGGATAATAAACCGGCGGCTGAATCAGTACACTGTCGCCCTCTTTTGTCAGAGCGCGTACCGCCATCGCAAGGGCGAATACCACACCGGGGGTTTTTACAAGCCATTCAGACTTTGGCTGCCAGTCAAACCGACTGTCAAACCAGCGATACAGCGCGTCAAAATATTCTCCTTTTACCTCGCTATAACCGAAAATCCCATGGGAAACCGCATTCTGCAGTGCATCCAACACAGGCTTCGGCGCCTGAAAATCCATATCCGCCACCCACAATGGCAACACATCTACGTCACGTCCGCGTTCCACGGCGAAATCATATTTCAGGCTGTTTGTCTTTTTCCGGTCAATTTCCCGGTCAAAATTATAGGTTGTCATTTCTAATCTCCCTCTCAACAAGAATCCTGCCCTGCAGGATTCTTATGCCTGCAACGGGTCGCAAACGCGTCATTTTTCTGCTCCGCCGCAATACCGTCCCCGCAGCGTGGATTTGTTTCTCAGGAAACAAACGCCTGCTCCAGATCCGCAATCAGCTCGTCCACATGCTCCAGTCCAACGGACAGGCGCAGCAGAGTGTCGGTGATGCCGAGCTTTTCTCTCCACTCCTTCGGAACATCCGGATGGGTCTGCTTCATCGGATAGGTGATCAAAGATTCTGTACCCCCAAGGCTCTCCGCAAAGGTGATGACGCGCACCTTTTCCAGCACGCGCTGTGCCGTTTCCACGCTGTCGACGTCAAAGGAAATCATCGCACCCGCACCTCTCGCCTGCTTTGCATTGATCTCATAACCAGGATGCGTTTCCAGTCCAGCATAATATACTTTTCTGACTTTCTTCTGCTCCGTCAGCCAGCGTGCGATGTTGCCCGCATTTTCCTGTTGCCGCTCCATGCGCACCGCCAGTGTCTTGATGCCGCGCATTACCAGCCAGCTGTCGAAGGGGGACAAACAGCCGCCGGTCGTCTTTGCAATCAGGCGGATTTTTGCTGCGAGCTCTTCCTTTGCAGAGCAGACAAAACCGGCGATCGTGTCGTTATGTCCGCACAGGAACTTGCTCGCGCTGTGAATGACGATATCTGCACCGAGCGCAATCGGGTTCTGCAAATATGGAGATAAAAAGGTATTGTCTGTGATCATCAGAAGGTTGTGTTCTTTTGCAAGCTCTGCGCATGCCGAAAGGTCAGTGATCTCCATCATCGGGTTGCTGGGTGTCTCGATATAAAGTGCCTTTGTTTCCGGACGCAGCACCCGTTTGATCTCATCCAAATCACCGGTATTGACAAAATCAACCATCAGTCCATTCTTTTTGCCGATGGTATTGACCAGACGGGTTACGCCGCCGTAAAGGTCTTCAGAACAGATCATGTGGTCGCCGGGTGCAAACAGATCAAATACCGCTGTCACCGCCGCCATGCCGGAAGAAAATGCCGTCGTGTCATAAGCGCCCTCCAGCGCGGTAAGGATTTCCTCCAGATGCTGTCTGGTCGGATTTTTCTCTCTCGTGTAGTCAAAGCCGGTCGAATGTCCCAGACCGATATGTCCGAACGTCGCCGTCTGATAGATTGGAAAGCTCACCGCCTTTGTCGGCTCGTCCCAGGAAAAATCCAGATTTCCATGAATACACTTTGTTTCTATATGATTGCTCATTTTTCTGCTCTCCTTTGCAGTTATTTTTCGGATATTTTCTATCATTCTAATTGTATGCTTCCCATTTGTCAACACCAACATAGTTGGTAGATATGTTTATAGCAGGTTCCACAGTGGCCTTCTCCCGGACGTTCCCCCGCGCCATTCGCAATACAATAGAATGCACGCTCCGTGAACATTCTATTGTCATGAATCGCGCCTGCGGCGCTTTCCGCAGTGGCTGCGCCACCGCTCCTTTTGCTCATGAAGTGGCGCTCCCTCCGTGACTTCATGTGCACAGATTCTCATGCGAGCATGGAATCTGTACCCACGAAGTCACGGGGGAACTGGTAAACAAAATAAAATTTATTCTTGACCGCCCCCTTTCCCAATGCTATAATGCATCAGATGAACAAAGGCGTTCATGAGTGAAACACTTTCCTATTTAGAAAAGTGTTTGATTCATGGACGCCTTTCAGTATTTGTACAGCAAACACGAGAAAATGAGCGAGGTGTACTTATGGAACAAACTGTGTACTTACAGCTGGAGGACGGGACCTGTCTGACCGGAAAACATTTCGGCGCTCCTTTGAAAGAGGACGTCATCGCGGAAGTCGTTTTTACGACGGCTATGACCGGATATACAGAAACGCTGACCGACCCCAGTTATTACGGACAGATGGTCGTTCAGACATTTCCCCTGATCGGCAACTACGGCGTCAATCCAAAAGACTTTGAAAGCAAAGGAATTCACATGAGCGCATACATCACCAGAGAATGGTGCCCATGTCCTTCCAATTTCAGATGTCAGATGGATCTTGACGCTTTTTTAAAGCAGCAAAATGTCCCTGGCATCTATGATCTGGATACCCGCTACCTGACCAAGCTCATCCGCGAGCGCGGCGTCATGAACGGACGGCTCACATCCCTCCGCCCGGACTCTGCAGCTGTTGAAGACTTAAAAAGCTGGGCAATCACGGACGCGGTAGCACACGTTACCTGCAGGGAACCTTACCAGATTCCGTCCCCGCTTCCCCGTCATCACGTCGTTTTGTGGGACTTCGGTGCAAAACAGAATATCATCCGAAAGCTGCACGCATTAAACTGCGACCTGACCATCGTTCCCGCTTCCACGACAGCAGCACGCATCCTCTCCTATTCGCCGGACGGTATCATGTTGAGCAATGGTCCCGGCAACCCGAAGGATAACCCGGCTATCATTTCCGAGCTGTCTCACCTCTGCAAATCCGGCATTCCGATTTTCGGCATCTGCCTGGGGCATCAGCTTCTCGCCCTTGCAAACGGTGCGGACACCGAAAAATTGAAATACGGACACCGCGGTGCAAACCAGCCGGTGAAAGATCTGCTCACCGGCAGAGATTATATCACCAGTCAGAATCACGGCTATGCCGTCAAAAACGATTCTCTCCCGGATAATGCAATACTTCGTTTTATCAACCTAAACGACGGAACCTGTGAGGGCGTTTCTTATCAGGATTTTCCCGGCTTCTCAGTGCAGTTCCATCCGGAAGCCTGCGGCGGTCCTCATGACTCCGAGTTTTTGTTCCGCGAATTTGTCGCACTGATGGAAAGGAGGGCATAAAGCATGCCGTTAAATCCCAATCTGAAAAAAGTAATGGTAATCGGCTCCGGTCCCATCGTCATCGGTCAGGCTGCCGAATTTGACTATGCAGGTACCCAGGCGTGCCGCGCTTTAAAAGAGGAAGGTCTGGAGGTTGTGTTAGTTAATTCTAACCCTGCAACAATCATGACAGATGCCGCCATGGCAGATCATGTCTACGTGGAGCCTCTGACTCTGGATTTTCTAAAAAAAATCATCAAAAAAGAACACCCAGACAGCATTCTTTCCACCCTCGGCGGTCAGACCGGCCTGACGCTTTCGATGCAGCTGGCAAAGGAAGGCTTTCTGGCACAGGAGGGCGTAACACTTCTTGGCGCAAACCCGGAAACCATTGCCAAAGCCGAAGACCGTCAGGTTTTTAAAAGCACCATGGAAGCGATCCGGGAGCCTATCATCCCCTCTGTCGTTACGACGACGCTTGAGGGTGCTCTCTCCTTCGCGCACTCTGCAGGCTATCCGGTTATCGTGCGCCCCGCCTTCACCCTCGGCGGCACCGGCGGCGGCATCGCTGTTGACGAAGCACAGCTGCGAGAAATTGCTTCCGCAGGGCTCCGTCTTTCCCCGATCACGCAGATTCTGGTGGAAAAATGTATCTCCGGCTGGAAAGAGATCGAATTTGAGGTCATGCGCGACGGCGATGGAAACGTCATCACGATCTGCTCTATGGAAAATCTTGATCCGGTGGGCGTCCACACCGGCGACTCCATTGTTATCGCCCCTGCGGTCACGCTAGCGGATAAAGAATACCAGATGCTTCGAAGTGCTGCACTCCACATCATCGAAGCTATGGGCATTGAGGGCGGCTGCAACGTACAGTTTGCTCTAAATCCCGAGAGCTTCGAGTACGCTGTTATTGAGGTAAACCCCAGGGTTTCCCGTTCCTCCGCCCTTGCCAGCAAAGCGACCGGCTATCCCATCGCCAGAGTCGCTGCCAAAATCGCCATCGGCTACCGGATGGACGAAATCAAAAACGAAATCACCGGCAAGACGAAAGCATGCTTCGAACCGGCATTGGACTATGTTGTCGTCAAATTTCCGAAATGGCCCTTTGACAAATTCGTGTATGCGACAAGAAAGCTCGGAACCCAGATGAAAGCCACCGGTGAAGTCATGGCCATTGGCAGAAACTTCGAGCAGGCGCTGATGAAAGCCGTTCGCGGCGCAGAAATCTCCCATGACTGCCTGGCAGACGTGCATATGCGCGCACTCGACGACGAAGCCCTAACCGCCAAAATCCTGGCGCAGGACGATGAACGCATCTTCGCTGTTTACGAAGCGCTCTTCCGCGGTTTTTCCATCGAAAAAATCCATCAGCTGACTTTGATCGATGAATGGTTTTTAGCAAAGCTTTTGCATCTGTGCGACCTCGAAAAACGGCTGAAGACAGAGCCGCTCACGCATGATTTTCTGCGGGAATTAAAGAGAAACGGTTTTCCGGATAAAACGATTGCACGGCTGTCCGGCAACTCTACTTTCCCCCACCTTCCGTATTCCTATAAGATGGTCGATACCTGCGGAGCGGAGTTTGCGGCAGAAACCCCCTACTTCTACTCCACCACTGACGAGGAGGACGAGGCTTCCGCTTTTATCGCGGAACACAGCTCCAAAAAGCCCGTCGTCATCGTCTTTGGCTCCGGTCCGATCCGGATCGGTCAGGGAATCGAATTCGACTACGCCTCCGTTCACTGTGTCTGGGCATTAAAGAATGCCGGGTATGAGGTTGTTATCGTCAATAACAACCCCGAAACCGTTTCCACCGATTTCAATACAGCAGACCGCCTGTACTTTGAGCCCCTGACTCCGGAAGATGTCGGAGACATCATCCGTGTAGAAAATCCGGTCGGTGCCGTTGTTGCCTTCGGCGGACAGACCGCAATTCGCTTGACCAAATGGCTTTCAGAAAACAATGTTCCGATTCTGGGCACACCTGCAGACAGTATTGACGCTGCCGAAGACCGGGGGCGGTTTGAAGCTCTCTTAAAACAGCTCCATATCAAGCAGCCCGTCGGAGATACCGTCCACACTGCAGAGGAAGCGATCGAAACAGCGAACCGCCTCGGCTATCCGGTTCTGCTGCGCCCCAGTTATGTCCTTGGCGGTCAGAACATGATTATCGCCTTTTCCGATGCGGACGTAAAAGAATATATGGATATTATCCTTTCCCATATGGAAGGGAACCTCGTTCTGATCGATAAATATATGATGGGCACGGAGCTTGAAGTCGACGCAATCTGCGATGGCGAGGATGTCCTGCTGCCCGGCATTATGGAGCACATCGACCGTGCAGGCATCCACTCCGGCGACTCCATCGCAGTTTACCCTGCCTGGAATTTAAGCCCCGCCAAAACCGCAAAGCTCGTGGACTACTCCACCCGCCTTGCCCTCGCCCTAAACACGAAGGGCTTGATCAACATCCAGTACGTCATCTGCCAGGATCAGGTTTATGTCATTGAGGTAAACCCCCGTTCCTCCAGAACCGTGCCTTATCTGAGCAAAGTCACCGGCATCCCGATGGTCGATATCGCCACCCGCGTCATGCTCGGGGAAAAATTAAAGGATATGCCTTACGGCACCGGTCTTGCCCCGGTTTCCTCCTACACCGCGATCAAAGTGCCTGTCTTCTCCTTTGAAAAGCTGTCTGGACTGGACACGCAGCTCGGACCGGAAATGAAGTCCACCGGTGAAGTGCTCGGCATCGCACCCACCATGCGGGAAGCGCTCTATAAAGGATTGGTCGGCGCAGGCTACCAGCTGACCGACAAGGGCGGCATCTTCATCACCGTGCGCGACACCGATAAGGATGAAATCCCTGATATTGCGCAGCGGTTTGCAGATCTTGGCTTCCACCTGTATGCAACCGCAGGTACGGCAGCTGTACTGCGTGACCATGGTATGCCGGTTACCCTTGTCCATAAGATCAGCGAATCCGAGCACAACACCATCGCACTTCTGGAAAGCGGAAAGGTCAATTACATTATTTCGACCTCCAAAAAGGGGCGTACCCCTGCCCGGGACAGCGTAAAGGTTCGACGCAAATCTGTGGAGCTTGGCATTCCCTGCCTGACCAGCCTGGATACGGCAGTTGCCCTGGCGGATATCTTAAAGAGCGGCTTTACGCCGGATACGGCAGAGCTGGTCGATATCTGCACGCTGCAAAAATAAAATTTAAAAAGAATCCTGCGAAGCAGGATTCTACGCCTGCGGCGAGTCGCGTAAGCGACATTCTACCATTCCGCCGCAGTGCGATCCTTGCGGAGCGTTTTTATCGTATAGAAACGAAGTTTCCTATACGATAAAAGAACAGATGGAAGAGTGACTTTCCGTCACTCTTCCATCTGTTCCTTATGATATTGCAGCGTATACAGCTGGTAATATCGTCCATGCTTTGCAAGCAGCTCCTGATGCGTGCCCTGCTCCAGGATCTTGCCGTGGGATAGCACAATGATGTTGTCCGCATGCTGAATCGTGGAAAGTCTGTGGGCTACCATCAGCATCGTGCCGACGCTGCGCATTTTTTCCAGGGAATCCTGAATCAAAAGCTCCGTCTCGGTGTCGATATTAGCAGTCGCCTCATCCAGAATCATAACACTTGGTTTGTGGATGATGGTTCGCGCAAAGCTCAGCAGCTGACGCTGTCCGGCAGAGAAGTTATTTCCTCGCTCCCGCACCTCCTCATCCAGACCATGCTCCAGCTTGTCAATAAAATGATCGGCATTCACATACTGGCAGACGCGACGGATTTCTTCATCCGAAATGCCCTCTTCCCGCAGAACGATGTTGCTGCGAATCGTGCCGGAGAACAGAAATACATCCTGCAGCATCTGACCAAAATGCCTGCGCAGGGAAGCGATCTTGATCTTGCGAATGTCGATACCGTCGATCAAAATCTCGCCCTTCTGGAACTCGTAGTTGCGGCAGATCAGGGACAAGATTGTGCTCTTTCCGGAACCGGTCGATCCGACAAACGCCACCGTCTCCCGGGGATTTACATGGAAAGACACACCCTGCAGCACCCATTCCCCGGGAATATAGGAAAACCACACATTGCGAAACTCGATTTCGCCGTGCACCTCTTCCAGCTCTATAGCATCGGGCGCATCTACCAGCTTCGGCTCCAGATCCATGATCGAGAACACCTTTTCCGCAGACGCCAAAGCCGACTGCAGCCAGTTAAACTGCTCCGCCAGGTTCTGAATCGGGGTGAAAAATTTCGAAATATACATATAAAAGGTGACGATCGTTCCACCCGTGATGATCTGTCCTAAAAATGCCACGCCGTTTAAATGTCCCATGCCGCCCAGATAAAACAGGCACAGAATGGAACAGATGTAAAGCATATACACCAACGGACGAAATACACTGAACACGAAAATCTGACTCAGGTTTGCCTTTGCCTGTGTCTGGCTTTTCTCACGAAATTCCGCCATCTTTTCCTCTTCGCGTCCGAAAATCTGCGTAACCTTGATGCCGGAAAGGTTTTCCGAAAGATAAGTATTGATATCCGTCGTCGCATCCTTTACCCTGCGGTATGCCCGGCGGGAAAACTTCCGGAAGATCACTGTAAAGATCACGATGAAGGGAACAAAGCACAGCACCATCAGCGTCAGCTCATAGTTTAAGCAGATCATTGCAATTAATATGCCTACAATAACAAAGGCATTCTTTGTCAGGCTGACCAGCAGGTTCGTAAACATCATCGAAATCGCGTTGGTATCGTTGGTCACACGGGTCACCAGCTTGCCCACCGGAATCTCATCGAGCTGCTCATGGGAAAGGGATTCGATATGGGTAAACAGATCCTCACGCAGATCGGATACAATCCGCTGTCCAACCCGCTGCAAAATCACCGCCTGCAGATAGGTACTTCCCATTGAAAACAGCAGCACCACCACATAACCGCCTACCCGGGCATACAGGGCAGGCAGAACAAAATCACCTGCAACCAGCTCTTCGATATTACCGATGATCAGCGGCGAAATAATGTCATAGGCGATGGAAAACATCATCAGGAACAATACCAGTACAAACTGCTTCCAGTACGGCTTTGCATAGGCTACCAGACGGTGCATAATTTCGCCGTCCTTCATCGTGCGTTCAAATCCCATCTGGGACTTTTTGTCCTTTACCAGCACATAAGCGGCGATCAGAAGCGCCGTGATCGTACCAATGACCGCGCCGGTCAAAAGCAACGGATTTACTTCAATCATGGCTGGCACCTCCTTCGCACTTTTCTACAGACTCCGACGCATGCTCTGGGGCATCAACGGAATCCGCTATGTCAGACGTCCCCACCGCATCGGACGAATCTGCCGTTTCGTCCTCCAGACGCTGTAAATCTACCATCCTCCGATACTCGGGACAGCTGTGATACAGCGCATCGTGCGTACCGACCGCTTCTACCCTGCCATCCTCCAGAAATACGATCTTATCCATCCCCTCCACTGTCGAGATGCGATGTGCGATCAGCAGGGTGGTCTTGCCTGCACGGGTGGTCTTTAAGTTATCGAGAATAATTTTTTCAGTACGGGTATCCACTGCAGAAACCGAATCATCCAAAATCAGAATCGGCGCATTTTTTAACAGCGCACGAGCAATGGAAATCCGCTGCTTCTGACCGCCGGAAACAGTCACACCCCGTTCTCCCAGGATGGTTTCATAGCCTTCCTTGAAATCTACAATATTATCCCGCACATCTGCCATGGAAGCGGCGCCATCGATCTGATCGGGCGTAGCGTCCTCTACGCCAAAGCCGATATTGTGTGCAATGGTATCTGAAAACAGGAAATTATCCTGTGGCACATAGGCACAGGCATTGCGTACGGAATGAATGGAAACGCTGTTCACATCCTGACCGTCCACAAACAGCGTTCCGTCCGGCACATTATAGGTACGAAGCAGCAGATCTACTACCGTAGTCTTACCCGCGCCGGTTTTGCCTACAATACCGACTCTCTCACCGGCAGCTACCTGAAAGCTGACGTCCTGCAGTACATTATAATCGCCGTCCGGATAGCGGAACGTCAGATGCCGGAATTCAATACTACCTTTTGGATTTTCAAGATTCCCTACACCATCCCGGTCCGTCACATCTACAGGTGCATCCATCAGCTCCGTAATACGATTCAGGGAAGCCTTACCGCGGGAAGTCTTTTCAATCAGCATCGAAATCGCCATGATCGGCCAGACGATGGATTCAAAGTAGCCGATGTATTCCACCAGCTGTCCGGCATTGAACTGACCGCCATAAACCAGCCAGCCGCCGTAGCCTAAGATGACGCAGATGACAGATTCCACAAACAGCGTCACCAGCACCTCCAGCAGGGTTGCGATCTTTGTATAGGTAACGTTGATCTCTTCATTTTCACGGTTTAGCTTACGGAATGCTGTCAGCTCCTTAAATTCCTTGACAAATGCCTTGATCACCGCGATGCCGGAAAAGTTCTCCTGTGCAAAATCCGAAAGATCAGAGAAAGCCTTCTGCCGTTCCTCCCAGCGTTTTGTCATCGTCGTACCCATAATAGTGCCGATGCCAAACATGATCGCCGCAGGAATCAGGGCCAGCAGCGTAAGCTTGAAATCCATCCGCCACATTTTGTACAGCGCCAGCAGACCAAGCACCAGAGCGTCGAAAAACATCAGAATGCCGTCGCCGAAGCACTCCTGAATCGTATCCAGGTCATTTGTATACAGGCTCATCAGGCTTCCTACCTTGTTGACCTGATAATACTGCTGCGACAAACGACGACTGTGATCAAACATTCGCTCCCGCAGATCTGCCTGTACACACACTGCGGAACCGAAAAAGCATACCCGCCATAAAAAGCGCCCGATCACCATCATCAAAACAATCCAGATCATGGGCAGACAGATATTCTGAAACAGTACCTCCCTGGTAAAGGTCAGCGTCTGACCATCCACCACCACTTTACCTAAGTTCACACCATTAATGACCAGACGATACAGCTCCGGAATCATCAGCTGGGCAATATCGACGATCAAAAGTGAGAGCAGTCCAAGCAGCAGCGCAGGTGCATTTTTCAGATAGTAACGATTGATATACTTGCCGAAAATCACGACTTTCCCCTCCTTTTTCTTTTGTTTTCCCCTGTAATATTTTCCCAAAATGTAAAATAGTCGTACTTTTTAGTATAAAGGATGTAAGAGGGGAAGTCAACGCAATGGGAGAAAAAGAGACTGCCGGATCCGCCTTTTGCGGAAGAAACGGCAGCCTTCTGATGTGGAATTTTACAGCGGATCCCTTGAGGTTTTTGCATCACCGAAAAAGAACATAAAATCCTGCAGCTCTGTTCGCATCATCCGGTCATTTTTCAAAAGTCTCTTCGCCTCTGCAAGCTGCAGCGTTCTGTCATAGGCAATGCTTTTGAGCTGTATTTTTCCATCCACGATCACCGCGTAGTGCGCAGTCTTGTCGGGATCATCCGGTCTTCTGTAGGAAATGCTTCCCGGATTTATCCATTCCATTCCCTCCCCAAGGGTATGAATGCATTGTCTGTGGGTATGCCCGAAAATCAATCGTCGCTTTCCGTCACACTCTGCTCCATAGCTGGCATTCCAATACTGATCAAAGGCATAGCGGCTCTCGATCGTCCCGTAGCCATTGTCGTATTGATGCGCGATTCCATAGCTCCATCCATCTGCCTCAAAATATGCCTTTTCCGGGAGCTGCTTCATCCAATCGACATCTTTTTCACTCAGTCTTTCACAGTTATAATGCACCCATTTGTATGTTCCATCTGCTACATTTGTCCATGCTCCGCTCTCGTAAATATTTATGACATGGCGGTCATGGTTTCCATATACGAGGACTGTATTTTCCAACTGGCGAAACCGCTCCAGGACCTCCCGAGGTGAGATCCCGTAGTCCGTAAAATCCCCTGCACAGCATAACAGATCATAGTCTGCTTCCTCCCGCAAAATAGTATCCAACGCCCGAATATTTGCATGAATATCTGAAATTACAAGTATTTTCATATAGCTATATTCCCTTCTGTGTCAGTTACATAAAGCCAATAGGCATAGTCGGTCAATCCGAATAGGACACCGACCATTTGATTCTCCCCGTTTCTTGCAACAAGACTGATTGATACATGGTCAACCAGCTTTGCTATCCTTTCCTCGAACCGTTCCTTCGGATACTGCGACCCTAGATCCGTACGTTTTAGAAATTCGGTATATTCTTTTGAGGATATTCGCTCCTCTTTCACCTGAATGTCTTTGCACATAAACATTTCCTGCCAACTTTCGATTGTTCTACCCTATTGTATGCCCAGTTCTCTCAATGCTATTTTTCCAACAGAAGTTCGCAATATTTATACAAACCTGCAAAGGATTCCTACCATAATGACTGCAAGGCACAGACACACTGCTCCCACTCCGATAAACACCTTTTGAATACACGACATTTTTTCAGTCGGGCAATAAAATTCCTCAATGTGGTCAGGATTGACAAAAAGCTCCACCGCCTGTCCTACTTCCACTTCCGGTTTCGCGGTTCCGATAAATGCTTTTGCTCTCTGTGTCACACCTCCAACGGTGTATTCATAAATCGGAAACCACGATTTTAACGCCGCCTCTCCACTGGCAGAAAAATCATCCACACCCACTCTTTCTCTTCGCAGATCCACTACGGTTGCAGTGACCGGCAAAGTGCAGATATTTCTTTTTTTCCGTCCTCTTACATGCAGTCCGATGCCGATGCAAAGGAACGTAACTCCGAGTATGCCCCATACCAGTATAAAAAATAAGAATATTAGCGTTGTTGTTTCCATTCTGTCACTCCCAGTTCATCGAATTGTATAAATGCCTCTGTCAGTTCTGTTTCCACTCCACACAAAACGCCTGAACTTAATTGTAGCATAGAAAGAAGCTTCTTCGCAAATACAAATCCTGCGTTGCATTTTCCTTATTCCAAATTTTCCACCTTGTTCTTTTTGACTTTCTTTAACAGGGCATATCCCACCAGGCAGGCAGCAAGCTCTGTGATCGGAAACGCCCACCAGATCAGCGAAACGTCTGCCTGTCCGTTTCTGACAAACACGGAAAAAATACCAGCCAGCGGCAATAGGATCACAAACTGCCTGAGCAGAGAAATCACCAGAGACTCTGCACCGCTTTCCAGTGCCTGGTAGATTCCCTGATATGCCACATTGATTCCCGCAAAGAGAAAGCTGATCGAAATTATCCGCATCGCTCCAATGAAATACTCTCTCGATTGTCCGGCATTGAACAGTGAAGCAAACGCGCCCGGGAAAATTTCCGTAATTGCTGTTCCGATTACCATAAGCACAGCCGTATAAATCAGACCATATTTCATTCCGTCCTGAACCCGCTTTTTGCTTCCCATTCCATATGCAAATGCTATGATCGGCGTGATCGCGTCCCTCAGTCCGAAAGCCAGAAACAGTACAAACTGCTGGACTTTATAAAACAGTCCGTATGCGGTCTGGGCGGAAGGATTGAATTTTAAAATCAGGTTCATCACATAAACCATGACAGACATCAGTGCCTGTGCAAGGATTGCCGGAAGCCCGATTGCGTAGATCTCTTTTATGTTTCCTCCTTTTTTCGCACAAAAAAACGAGCAGCAAAACTGGATTTACGCAATTTTGCTACTCGTTCGTAAGTTATTTTATTTCTGATTTTTGAAAAAGTCAAACAAAAATCTTTTACCAGACACCTTCAGGAAATCTTTTTGCGGTAATACAGATTTCTCCATTTTAAAAAATGCTTCCAGCCGCACACAGACTGTTTTTCAAATCTTCCCGATATCCCGGCTCGCCCTCCCACAGGGAATTGACGGTCACACAGCTGCTTTCGGGATGTCCGGTCGCATGGATGATCTTTCCATTTCCCAGATAAATCGCCACATGTCCCGGAAAAAAAAGCAAATCACCCGGTTTGGCCTGTTCTATCGGGATTTCATGAACCGGATAGCCTTCTTTGATCGCTGCATCCCGCCAGATCAGGATCCCATTTTGGAAATAGCTCATAAACGCAAGACCGGAGCAGTCAATTCCACCTGCTGTTTTCCCGCCCCAGCGGTACTGCGTCCCGAGATAGGAATACGCAGTCTGCACGATGCTTTTCCGAAAAGTTTCTTCCGACCTGAGCGCGTCTGCATCCTCGCATCCCTCCGGCTCCGACTGTGACACTGCATCTATAGGATCGATACGCTCCGTCAGAACCGTCGACCGCTGCAGCGCCCATTTTCTCCACCGCTCCTGTCCCTGGCACAGCTCCAGAAAACGGCTCCGCATATATCCATCCCTAAGACCGCCCATTCCATCCGGTAAAAAGACGCGTCGCCAGCCCGGCTGCAGCAGGCGGGCTGCAGCGCTGCTATCGCCTAAAGCCGAATCCTTCTCTGCCCAAATCAGACTCCCGGCATACAGTGTCGTGATACGCCTTGCCTGTACCCGTTCCGCTTCCAGCACGTCCGCAATATTCTGGCAAACCTGAAAAAGCTGCATGGCACAACCGGAGTTTTGTGCATCACAGCATACGCCTGCACCGCCCGCATTTTCCACAGGCACGTATTCTTCTGCCGCAATCCATCCCTCATATCCGTAATGCGTCCGGATTTTATAAAAAGCGTTATTCTCTTCCAAAACCTCATATTGCCATCCAAAGAGAATTTCATCTGCAACGCCGCCATTTTCCGGTGTACCCGCGCCAGGCTGCACGCCTGTAGGCTCTGCGCCAACAGCCGTACCACACGCTGCATATGCAGGCGTTTCATACAACGTTATTACCGGCTTCTGGCAAATTCCAGGCTTTCGCACCATTTCCTTTTCCCTCTTCTTTCTGCTTCATCGAAAAAACAAATATGGTAATACAATACAAAATTTATGCAATTCAGGCTTCCGGTATACGGAAAGCCTGTATGCATCCGTCAACCTATCTGTGCGCATGCGGACGATGGCTGCACAGCATCGCTTTCCGCGCAATGCATCAAAAGAAGCTGCTGCACATTCGCACAACAGCTTCTCCCATTTTTTGCAATAGAATATTTTTTATCTCATTCCAACTGTTACGATTTCAAAGCCTCTGACAGGAATTTCATACCAGCCGTCTGCAGTTGCAGTTTCGGGACGAACCTCTTCCTCCAGAATATTGGAGAAGTACAGGGTTTCAAAAGAAGCGTCCTTCTTGATACGCAGAACGGTGGGTTCGCCGGAGCAGTTGACAAAACGTGCCATCCGGCCAGTGCCTTCTGCTTTCTCCTTGAGGTTGGAGAACATCATGCGCTCGCCTTCCCAGGTCAGCCAGGATTTCTCAGTCGGCAGGGTTCCTGCATGAACCTTGGTCTGTGCAACTGTATAAGGTACCTGGAACTGATATGCGCTTCTGAAGCTGTTGCTTTCAACCAGATCCCCTGCAAAGAAGGTCATCTCGTACTCTGCAGTGATATGACGCAGCTGCTGGGACAGCTCGGTGGGAAATACGCCCCAGTCGCCCAGTTCGCCGACACTGCGCAGGATGGTAACTGCCAGTGCATTCTTTTCCTCCGGAAGGATTTCATACTCATACAGACCGATGTTTGCAATGAGCATGCCGCCCTTTTCATCGTTTAAGCCCACAAAGCTCTGCTGATGCTCGCACTTGCAGGGATTCTCCCACAGCTTGCTGTGCTCGTTGGGACGGTTCACCACTTCAAATACGCTGTCTGCATAGTGGTGTGTGCAGGAAATTCCGGTCGGTGCTACCACGCGGATTCTGTGATCCTTTGCGGTGTTATCGAACTCGGTTACAAACCTCACGCTGCGGCTGTCTTTTTCCAGAGTAATTGTGGTGTGCAGAACGATCTGTGTCGTCTCACTGCTTCTGCCGCAGGTACGCTTCATGAATTCTACAAGACCTTCCTGCTCTTCCTTTAACTGATCGTCTGCGGAAACCGGAACGGTCAGCACATTGGTCACTTCCACGCTTGCCGCAAAATCGGTATTTTCCACCAGCTTGATTTCTGCCTTTGTGCCCTTTGTCACAATTGCAGGATTTCCCTTCGGGCAGAAGTAGATGTATTCGTTGCCCGCATCCAGGGTATCTTCAAAATATCCAAGACCTTCGTAGGTCTTTCCGGTCTGCTTGTCCAGAACATTCAACGTACCATCGTCGTTGATCGCAACCTTCAGGAATTCATTTTCCAGATGACGGTCATCGCTTGCAATGTTGCTGCCCTTTACAGCTGTCCCAACGGCTTCTGCAGGAACCAGCGCATAGGTACGGTAGCCCAGTGCAGGCAGTTTTTCTGCAAAAAGGGAAACCTTCACCTGTCTTGCCATGTAAGGCTGACGGAACTTGTCATCCGGCAGGTCATAGCCGAATTTTACGTCTGCATCTTCTACAGTTGCTTTCTGTACATTGCCTTCGCTGTCCACAACAACGTACTCCGGCAGCTCCCATGCCTTCATATCGCGGCGTCCGTCCCAGAGCCACTTGTTGTAGTCACGCTTTGCATCCAATACGACTGTCACCTTACCGGTGCGCTCGTCGCCAGTGGTGTTGAACACAACAAACGGAACTGCGTTTTCGCCATATTTTTCAAATACAGAAGTATCTGTCAGGTCTGCAACATAAGCGGAAGCATCCTCGGAAAGGGTATGGGCGATCTCTGTGGAACGGTCGAAACGGACTTCAATTTCTTTGTTGACCTGATCCACGCTGCAGCCGCAAATGCTGTCGTGGGGATGGTTCTGCATCAGGATCTTCCATGCATAGTTGAAACGGTCATGGGGATATTCCTTACCGTTTTCTGCTGCAAATACAGCCAGAGGCTCGGATACGCGCTCCAGTGCAACCTCGTTTCTGCGGTTCTGGCGCTTTAAGGTTACATGGGAGGAACAGGTATTGACCAGCGTATACCAGCCGTCTGTCTCCTGGCTGGTCAGCTCGCCTTTTACGGTAGAAAGCTTTTCACCTGCCTCTGCCTGAACCTTCTTGACATAATCTTCGAAGTTAGAATGAACAAACTCGATATCGGGATACAATCTGCGCGCGGTTTCAATTGCTGCAGAAAGATCCTTCTGAACCGGCTGATGGTCGCAACCGTTCATGAACAGCAACTCGTCTGTAGATGCGAACATCTCAGCCTTTGCAAGACGTTCCTCCCAGTATGCCTTTGCTTCTTTTTCATCCACCGGGATTTCCATGCCGTTGCAGTACCAGTTTGCAAACAGGATACCCAGAAGCTTTGTGCCATCGGGAGACTGCCACTGCATTTCAGAATAAGCGGATTCGTACTCGCCGCCTTCTTTTAATTCATTATTAAAACCAACCGGCTTTACGCCGCGGCCAAACGCAACGGCTTCCATGCCAGCCTGGGTCAGCAGCTGAGGCATCTGTCCCGCATTGCCGAACGCATCCGGGAAATAGCCAACCTTTGTCAGATTGCCGTAGGCTTTCGCTTCGCGGATACCGGTCTGGATATTTCTGACATTTGCTTCGCCGCTGGTTAAAAACTCATCCTGCAGGATGTAGAAGGGACCCACACGGAAATGTCCCTCTCTGACATGTCTTAACAGCTCTTCCCGCTTCTCCGGACGGATTTCCAGATAGTCGTCCAGCACGATGGTCTGACCATCCAGATGGAAGCTGTAAAAGCCGGGATCTTTGTCAAACAGTTCCATGTTGGTGTCGATCAGATCCAGCAGTTTCATTTTATGCCGCTCTAACGGCAGATACCATTCTCTGTCCCAATATTTACACATATCCGGATATTTTGATACCACAGAACTTTTACCTTGATTTTTTATTTGACGGGAAGTCCCCAATGGCATGCAAACAAGCCAAGCATGACATTGAAGTCCTCTTCTATGACATTCTTCGACAACAAAACGGAGAGGATCATATCCGGGATTTTTCCCCGATATACCCGTAAGAACAGAACTCCATGGTTCATACCGAGAAGAATATAAAACATCGCCCCGCAATCGAGTCTGAAAAAAGACGACATTCATATTCATTTTTTGGACTTGATCCAGCAAATAACATAATTCTTCTTGTTGCCTTTTTATATCTTTTTCCGTTTTTATAATCTTTTTCGGCCAGTCCAAGCCCCAATTAGTAGTCAACCAAACCCCTCTTATCTCGTATTTAGGGGATGTCGCTTCTATACTTAAAAAAGAAAATAGGAAAAAGAAAAGCAATATATATTTCTTTAAACTAAAATACATCGTACAGTTATAAAATAGCAAACGAAGATACAGCATTTTACCTAAAACGAAAACTCCATATTTGAATTATTTCGGGAAAATATAAATTATGACACTTATTCCCGTTTTAGCTTTTCAAGGAATATTTTTTTTGTATTTCTGCAAGAAAGATAACTTATTTAGAACAAATATGTTGATTAGATTGCTTAAAAATTGGGGAATGATATAGCAACTGTTCATATTTCTGAATTCTTCATTGTTAACCTTTTAATACCACAAAGGTTATAGAATAATCCGATACATATACTGTATCATTGAAAAAATAAAATATCCTATTGGTTTAGCTTGTTCAATCGCATTACGATTGAAGTTTGGCTTCTGCCCATTTTAGCTGCAATATACTTCACACTCTTGCCCTCACTATGTAGTTTTAATAGAAATTGGTCTGCACTTCTTGTCCATCTCTTATTGGCATTGGGATGTTTTACATAACTTTCTTCTGAAAGTTTTTCAGGACGCAAGAATTCATCCACAAATACAGAGGGAAAACGTTTGTCATATAATACAAGAGTTTTCATCTTTGCCCTTGTTATTGCTACATAAAACAATCTACGCTCTTCTCCATATGGGAATTGGTCGCTTTTAGTGAGTACGTAGTTAAGCACAGGGTCATCACTCACAAGAGAAGGGAAACCATATGTATCTTTGTTACATTGTAAGAGTATTACATAATCCGCTTCAAGACCTTTTGATTTATGTATGGTCAAAAACTCGATTTTTCGTCCTCCTATCACATAAAAGAACCTATTGCCCTCTTTAATGGATTGATACATAAAAGAGAGGTAATAATCGTCAAAGGAATAACGTCCCAATAAAAATATTGATTTATCTGATGGAATAGAAGCAACAAGTTGCCCTATCATATTGCAATAATCTCGCCTATCATAAGAATAGAACTCCAATTCTGTTTTCATTTCAGAATCGAATGAGTGTATATCCTTTTGTATTTGGGCCTTATTGCGCTGTATAAAGTAAGAGGACAACGAAACCAAAGGCTCTCCAAATCTATATGTAGTTTCAATTTTATTTATTTCTGTTGCTCCAAAATATTCAGGAAATTGATTAAAAAGAGCCATATCACTTCCCGAAAAACGATATATGGACTGCCAGTCATCGCCCACACAATACAACTTTGCAGGCGGATTTCCCTCTCGCAATACTTTTAAGAAATTGTAACGGTCAACCGATATATCTTGAAACTCGTCCACAATGATATAATCATACTCAACAGGGTGTGAAGCACGACATATTTCTGTAGCTTGAAGAATCGCATCGGTAAAATCAATTTGGTTACTATCGCTTAATGCACTTATATAACGTTCATATACAGGTTGAAATATATTCTTGATGATAAACACACTTCGTTCATCAT
>OLGD01002464.1_pt1 | contig 21092 bp, 20 predicted proteins | sample 1605311 | NCBI WGS metagenome assembly OLGD01 (sample SAMEA3888917, study PRJEB22519) | human gut metagenome | biome: human gut; feature: human-associated habitat; material: faeces | place: Denmark | collected 2010
AGGACACCGCCCTCTCACGGCGGTAACAGGGGTTCGACTCCCCTACCGGGTACCAAGTAAGGTTGATATTTTTGATACCGCTGGTATTGAAACTATCAACCTTTTTCTTTTGTATACCAGGAAAAGCATTTATCATGCCGGATATGAGGTGAACACGATGAGCGATGTCATAAGCGACTCCGTCTGCAAACTTTCAGCAATTACAGGCCAAACACCTATAGATTGGGACGCCTTCGATTCTGTTCTGAAGGGCTTAGAGGATATCAATGCCTATGATGAGCAATCTGAAGAGACAATTCTGTCAGAGTTTATTCTGGATGGAAATTTTTACAAGCGTGCTTCATCCTGGCAGATGTTGTCCGTCACTTCCTCGCTTGCGGTTATGATGTTTCTGCAAACGACGGATTAAATGGTGGTCTGGCGCTTCATTCGCTTTGTTGGTCATCGTACGATCATTACATTTTGGAGGCTGCCAAGGTTCTTATGAATGCCGGAGCCCCCGTCAAATACAGAACCAGCGACGATGATCCCAGCGAAGAACCAGAGGGTCTGCTTGGATGTATCGGCTGGAATCTTGCTGGCGCCTGGGCGGTGTACGAGGACTATGCCTGGGCAAATATACTTGAAGCCTACTATGCTATGACAGAGGCTAATATTGCAGGCAAGGACTACAATGCCATCGACAATTGCTTTGCCTGTATTGGGAAAACCCTTACTTCTGTTTCTGCCATCAATGCTGGCGGGAAACCTGCTCTGTATGACGAGGGTGCTATCTCTGTTTTTTCCGAACCGCTCATCCTGTGGTTTGGGGACAAGCCTCTGGTTGCCAGCTGCTATACCGATTTTGTGGTAAACCCGTTATACGCTGATGACAAAAAGAACGACCTTGCTGATGTTACTACGGCATTTTCCTCTCTTGTTGGTACTACGCTGAAAGAAATGCAGTATATTGGCGCAACCATCTGTTATTTCGAGTTTAGTAACGGGAACCGGCTGTTTTTTGCAAGCCGCGATATTGGCGATAGAAAACGAGTCGGCACTTTTGATATCCTGGCTGACAGCAAAAAAGTGAATGTCGAGCAACTCCGTATCGAGTGTTTCTGCGCCATAAGAGGAGGACGCATCTTTGCCAAGACTGCCACGGAGTATAGCGAGGATGCTATTGCTCTCTTCTGTAATGATGCAGCATACCTTCTCTATCTCCGTCCTGGAACAGCCGACAGATACCAGTTTGGCATTTGCCCTTGTACCAAAGCATTGCTTAGTGAATACACACGTCAGTATCCATTACAGCAACCGGCACAAACCACATGGATTTATGACCAAAACAATCTGTCCGCAGTACGCCTTGACTTTCCAGAGGGGCACTTGTATATGACGGCTACAAAACATAGTGACATCGAAATCCGGCTCTCTGACAAAATATATAATCCTTTGGAATGATCTATCCTGCCTCGCAACGAGGGCAAACACACGGAATTCTGGGCAAAGAAGGATGGCGACTGACTATGAAATTGTTCGATACTTTTGAGGCGGTAAAGTTCCCCCCGAAGAAGATATGATATTTATAACGGTGGGTATCTTCGCTACATTTGCGCCCCCGAATATAATGGTGAAGAAACACCGTTTACCCTACCTTACGCCGGGTTTTGTTGGAGTCGGGTATCTGCCACAAGTCCTTTGAAAAGATACAGACGCTGCCGAGTGATGCTGCAGCAAATCTGTATCATTGCAGCCGGGTTCTCACTCAAATTAAGAACCTTTCTTTTTCAATAATCGGAAGAGACATTCGCAGTGCAGGGCGGCATTGGCGCGGCAGCCAATTACGCTGAGCGGCGGCGGGCCGAGGTTGCGTGCGCAGCACAGCATGGCGCATTGAGACGGAGCGGCGGGCCGTGGCGGCGGCAGGCGCTACTCCTCGAGCGTCGCCTCGTCGGCAAGCACGCGCACCTCGTCGTCCCGCACGGCGGCGAGGCCGGCGGCAACGGACGCGCGCAGGACCGTCTGTCCCCTGAGCCGCGCGACGACGGTCCCGGCGGAAAGCGCCAGCAGGGCGGGCACATGCCCGCGGCGCACGCCAACGGTGCCGCCCGGCGTGCCGTCCGCTGCCTCCGCAACGGGCAGAACGACCGAGTCGCACGCGGCCTGCGCGGCGATCCCCTGCGGCGTGACGACCACGAGCCGCAGCGGCGCGCCCTGTTCTCCCCCGTTCTCCCGCATCGTTTACGCCTCCTGCTTGTGCGCGCGGTACACGTCGTCGATGGTGCCGGCCATGAGGAACGCCTGTTCCGGTATGGCGTCGCAATCGCCGCCGAGGATGGCCTCAAAACCGCGGATCGTCTCCGCGATGGGGACAAAGCGGCCCGGAAGGCCCGTAAAGCTCTCCGCCACGTGGAACGGCTGGCTCATAAAGCGCTGCACCTTGCGCGCGCGGTGCACCGTGAGCCGGTCCTCCGGCGAAAGCTCGTCCATGCCGAGGATGGCGATGATGTCCTGCAGCTCGTTGTAGCGCTGCAGCACGCGCTGCACCTCCTTGGCCGCGGCGTAGTGCCGCGTGCCGACCACATCCGGCGCGAGCATGCGCGAATTGGACTCCAGCGGCGCGACGGCCGGATAGATGCCCAGCTCCACGATGCTGCGCGAAAGCACGGTCGTCGCGTCCAGATGCGTGAACGTGGTCGCGGGCGCCGGGTCCGTCAGGTCGTCCGCCGGCACATAGATGGCCTGTACGGAGGTGATCGAGCCGTTGCGGGTTGAAACGATGCGCTCCTGCAGCATGCCCATCTCCGTGGCGAGCGTCGGCTGATAGCCGACCGCGGACGGCATGCGCCCCAGCAGCGCGGACACCTCCGCGCCCGCCTGCGTGAAGCGGAACACGTTATCGATGAACAGCAGCACGTCCTTGTGCTTGATCTCGCGGAAGTATTCGGCAATGGTCAGCCCGGCCAGCGGCACGCGCAGGCGCGCGCCGGCGGGCTCGTTCATCTGGCCGAACACGAGCGCCGTCTTGTCGATGACGCCGGACTGCGTCATCTCCTGCCAGAGATCGTTGCCCTCGCGCGAGCGCTCGCCCACGCCGGCAAAGACGGAGAAGCCGTTGTGCTCGGAGGCGATGTTGCGGATGAGCTCCATGATGAGCACGGTCTTGCCCACGCCCGCGCCGCCGAACAGGCCGATCTTGCCGCCCTTGGCGTACGGCGTCATCAGGTCGATGACCTTGATGCCCGTCTCAAGGATCTCGGTCGCGGGCACGACATCGGTAAACTTCGGCGCGCGGTGGTGGATGGGCCAGCGCTTTTCCGACTCGATGGCGCCCGCGCGGTCGATTGGCTGCCCGGTCACGTCGATCATGCGCCCCAGCAGCGCCTCGCTCACCGGAATGGAGATCGGCGCGCCGGTATCCACCGCGGCCATGCCGCGGGACATGCCGTCGGTCGAGTGCATGGAGATGCAGCGCACCTCGCCGTTGCCGAGCTGCTGGATCGTCTCAAGCGTGAACGTTTCGCCGTCCACCTCCACCTGGACCGCATGAAAGATATCGGGGATATGTTCCGATGAGGGGAAGAGGATATCCACCACGGGGCCCTTGATTCTTGTGATGATGCCTTTTGCGGACATTGTGCTGCCTTTCTCCGCCTGCGGAGCGGAAATAAACTGTCTGCGTTGGTCGCGGCGGCCGCCCTTGCGCGGGAGGTCAGCCGTTCTCCAGCGTATCGGCCGCGGTCTCGATGATGCTGGCGGTCACCTGCGCCTGGCGGCGGCGGTTGATCGTCGTCTCCAGCTCCAGGGCGGACTGCTCGGCATTGTCGAACGCGTTGCGCATGGCCATTAGCGTCGCGGCCTGCGCGCCCGCCGCATGCTCGAGCGCGAGGGAAAAGACCGCCTCGTCCAGCCCGCGCCGCGCAAGCAGCGCGCTGACCGTCTCCCGATCCGGCAGGAACAGGAAGCCGGCGTGCGCGCAGCCCTCCTCCCCCGCCTCCGGCGGGAGCAGCGGCTCGCACGCGGGCGTCTGCCGCAGCATGTTGCGGTAGCGCTGGCAGTAGAGATCGACGCCGGATACGGCCCCGTCCTCATAGAGCCGGCGCAGGCAGGCGGTCAGCGCGTGCGTCTCGGCGAATGTGGGGATGTCGGAGAGCGTGAACTCGCGCTCCACCGGAATCCCCTTCTCGCGGCAGAAGGCAGCCGCCATCCTGCCGCAGGCGATGACAAGGGGGCGCGGGTCCGCCTGACGGTACCGTTCAAAGAACATCGTCAGCAGCTCGGTATTGAAGCCGCCGCACAGGCCGCGGTTGCTCGAGAGCACGACCGCACAGCGCGCCCCCGCCGCAGCGCCTGCGGCCGGTTCCTCCGGCGCGGGCGCGCCCGCAAGCGCGACGAGCTCGCGGCAGAGCGCCGCATACGGCTCGCCCGCCGTGCGCGCGGCGTTGGCGCGCGAAAACTTCGCCGCCGCGACCGTGCGCATCGCGCCGGCCAGCTGGCCGGTGGCGCGGACGCTTTTGAGCCGCTTGCGCAGCTCGCGCAGCGCGGCCATATCAGGCGGCCTCCCGGAACGCGGCAAGCGCCGCCTCAAGGCGCGCGGTCGCCTCCGCATCCAGCTTGGCGCCCTTTTCGAGCCGTTTGACAAGCTCCGGCTGCTCCGCCTCAAAGTATGCGTACAGGCGCGCCTCGTACGCCTCCATATCCTCGGGCGCCACGTCCGCCGCGCTGCCGCCGGAGACGGCGAACAGCAGCAGCGCCTGCTTCCAGTCCGCAAGCGGCGCATACCGGCCCTGCCGCAGCGCGGCCATCATGCGCGCGCCGGAGGCGATGACCCGGCGCGTCGATTCGTCAAGGTCGGAGCCGAACTGGGCAAACGTCGCCAGCTCGCGGTACTGCGCAAGATTCATGCGCAGCTGCGAGGAGACCTGTTTCATCAGCTTCGTCTGCGCCGCGCCGCCCACGCGCGACACGGAAAGGCCCACGTTGACCGCCGGGCGCTGTCCCTCGTTGAACAGATCCGTCTCGAGGAAGATCTGCCCGTCGGTGATGGAGATGACGTTGGTCGGGATATAGGCGGAGATGTCGCCCGCCTGCGTCTCGATGATCGGCAGCGCGGTGACGGAGCCGCCGCCGGCCTCGTCGTTGAGCTGGGCGGCGCGCTCGAGCAGGCGCGCATGCAGGTAGAAGATGTCGCCCGGGTACGCCTCGCGCCCGGAGGGGCGGTGCAGCAGGAGCGACAGCTCGCGGTAGGCCACGGCGTGCTTGGACAGGTCGTCGTAGACGATCAGCGCGTCGCGGCCGTTGTACATGAAATACTCGCTCATCGCCGCGCCGGCAAACGGCGCGATGTACTGCATCGACGCGGAGCTGGACGCGGTCGCGCACACGACCGTGGTATACTCCATCGCGCCGTGCGCCTGGAGTTTGGAGACGATCTCCGCCACGGCCGCCTCCTTCTGGCCGATGGCCACATAGATGCAGGCCACGCCCTTGCCGCGCTGGTTGATGATCGTGTCGATGGCGATGGACGTCTTGCCCGTCTGCCGGTCGCCGATGATCAGCTCGCGCTGCCCGCGGCCGATCGGCGTGAGCGCGTCGATGGGCTTGATGCCTGTGTGCAGCGGCACGGAGACGGACCTGCGGTCCGGGATGGCCGGGGCGCGGCACTCGATGGGGCGGCTCTCGTTCGACCAGATGCGGCCCTTGCCGTCGATGGGGTTGCCCAGCGCGTCCACGACGCGTCCGAGCAGCTCATCGCCCACGGGCACGCTCATCATGATGCCGAGGCGGCGCACGCGGCTGAGGCTCTCGATGTGCTCATAGCGGCCGAAGATGATGCAGCCCACGCGGTCCTGCTCGATGTCGAGCACCATGCCGCGCTCGCCGCAGGCAAACTCCACCACCTCGCCGAACATGATGTCGGACACGCCGTCGAGCCAGCAGATGCCGTCGGACACGGTGAGCACGCGGCCCACCTGGTATTCGTCGTGCTCCACGGGCACGTGCGCCACGGTATCTGCCATGGCGGAAACGATGGCGGCGGGCGCGCCGGCGTCCGTGATCTCCTGTTCGCGCAGCACCTCGCCCAGGCGCGCGATGCTGTTGACGACGGAGCGGTCGTAGACCGTATCGCCGATGCGCAGCTGGAAGCCGCCGATGAGCGACTCGTCCACCCGCGTCCAGAACGACGCGCGGCCGTCCACCTGCGCGAGCAGCTCGTCCACGCGCGCGCGGATGCGGGCCACGAGCTCGCCGTCCATCGGGCTGGCCGAGGTCAGCGTGACGTACAGCACGTCATGGTCCACCAGGTACACCCTGTCCCCGGGGGAGAGGCAGATCTCCTCGAGCACGCCGTCCACCATCTCGCCCTCGTGGCTGTGCAGGCTGGAGCGGTACGGCTCGCAGGCGAGCCGTTCGGCGGCCTGCGCCTGCGCGCGTTCCACCAGCTCGTCGCGCACCTCGAGCAGCATGGTGCGGCGCAGATCCTCGCACGCCTCGTCGAACTGCGCCTGGAGCCGGTATTCATGCTCCTGCACGGCGGCGCGCGCCGGCGCGCCCAGCTCGTCCGAGCGCAGCTTCGCCTCGGGCGCGGGCAGCTCCTCCTGCGCGGGCGGCTGCGGCACCGGCTTTTCCGCAAGGTCGAGGCCGCTGTTGATGCGCGCAAGGCGGTCGCGGAAGATCGCGGCGATCTTTTTGCGGCCGAACAGGTACACCACGCCCGCAAGCAGGGCGAAATTGATCAGCGCATACACAAATTCCATAGGCTTCTATCTCTCGTCAGCTGGACAGCTTCTGCACAAAGGACGCCACCAGCTCCTCCATGCCCGCGGCAAGCCCCTGCTGGAGCTGCTGCTTTTCCGCCGCCGCTTGCTCGCGCCGGTCGCTCAGCAGCTGCGCATAGCGCCCGTCCGCCGCGTGCATCTCGGCCTCGGCGGCGGCGTGCGCCTCGGCAAGCGCCCGCTCCCTGGCGGCGTGGGCCTGCTTTTCGGCAAGGGCGCGCCGCTCAGCGGCGGCCTCCTGCGCCTCGGCAAGGGCGCGCGCGCCCTCCTCATGGCGCCGGCGCGCATCGGCGATCTTCTCCTCGCGCGCGTCCATGAGCGAGAGCAGCGGCTTGAACAGGAACCTGTTCAGGCAGAACATCAGCACGCAGAACGTGATCACCGTCCAGATCAGGACGGATACTTGAATGGTCATCCGCTTCCCTCCGATCCTGCGGGTACGTGCGGCCGCGGGGCCGCAAGCGTGCTCAGATGCGCGTGGTCAGCACGAACGCGATCAGCAGGCCGTAGATGGTCAGCGCCTCCATGAGCGCCATGGCGATGATCAGCGTGGAGCGGATATCCTTGGCCGCGTCCGGCTGGCGGGCGATGCCCTCCATGGCCGCCTTGGCGGCAAGCCCCTGTCCGATCGCGGGGCAGATGGTGCTAAGCGCGATGGTCAGCGCGGCGGCGATGGCAATGATCCCAGAATCAGTCATTTTCTTGTTCTCCAATCCTCAATATAGTGGTGTTGCGGCGGATTACGCCTCTTCTATTTCGATCCCCTCATCCAGATAGATGGACACGAGCATCGTGAACACGACGGCCTGTATCGCGCAGAACAGAAGCGAGAGCGCCATCATCAGCGCCGGCGCGCCGATGGGCAGCAGGTTGTACAGCTCCTCCGTCACGGTCTCCTCGCCAAAGATGTTGCCGAACAGACGCAGCGCGAGCGACGCGGGCTTGATGAACTCGTCGAGTACCAGCAGCGGCAGCATGAACGCCACGGGCGTGATGAAGCGTTTGAGATAGCCGCGCCCGCCGCGCGCGCGCAGACTTGCCAGCTGCAAAAAGACGAACGCCAGCAGCCCAAGCCCCACCGTGACCGACAGCGACGAGGTCGGCGCCTTGAAATACGGCGTCAGGCCCACGCCCGGGATCAGCCCGGAATAGTTGGAAAAGATGATGAAGATGAACAGCGAGCCCAGGAAATAGAAGTACTTGCGCGCGGCGCGCTTGCCCAGCAGCCCCGTGAAGAACCCGTCCAGATACTCGATGCCCGTCTCCAGCACGTTTTGCAGGCGGCCCGGCCGCTCCCTGAGCCGGCGAGTCGCAACGGCGGACACGACCACCAGCACGAGGCAGATCGCCCACATGAGGAGCACCTCGCCCGTGATATCGAGCACGCCAAAGAGCGGGATGACGACCTCAGACGCCTCGCCCATGCCCAATCACCTCCCTGCGGAACTGTGCTGCTCCGGCGCACAAGCGGCGCTCCGGCCGCTTTTGCGGAGCAGGCGGCGGATCAAAAAGAACGACGGAATGGTGAGCCCCAGCGCGCCGCCCAGCAGCAGCAGCGCCGTATCCCAAGGCAGCAGGGGCGCGAGCAGATACAGCCCGACCAGATAGGCCACATTGAGCGTCTGGCGAACAAAAAAGCACGCATACAGGCGCGCGCCCTCCTGAAACCATTTCGCCCGGCTGATCCACGCGTTGCACACGGCGACGCACGCGCCGCCCAGGAACGCCAAAACCATGCCGACCGCTACGCTCTCCATACCGTATGTCGCCTCTCTCCCCTTCAATTCCCCCCACGTTTTTCTGATATTATAGTAGCGATATGACCGCTTGTCAAATCCTTTCGCCGCATTTTTTCTCCGCCGTTCGCGCCGCGGCATCCGCGCGCCTTTACGCGCCGGAGAAACGATGGTATACTGAACGGGACAGCGGGCCGTGCGCGCAGCGCCGCGCCGCCGCGCCGAAAGGAACTCCCCCATGTTTGAGCTTGCGCTAAGCGAGATCGCCCGGCACGACCGCATCATCCTGCACCGTCACGAACACCCGGACGGCGACGCGCTGGGCAGCCAGATCGGCCTCAGGCACATCCTGCTGGAAAACTATCCCCAAAAAGAGGTGCGCATGGTCGGCGACGGCCCCGGCCGGTACGCGGCGCTGACGGGCTTTTGCGCCGACGATGTGCCGGACGCCTTTTTTGACGGCGCGCTGTCCGTCATCCTCGACTGCGGCGCGCCGCGCCTGGTGAGCGACGGCCGCTACGCGCTCGCCGCGCGGACGCTGCGCATCGACCACCACGTCTTTTCCGGGCGGTTCGCCGATGTGGAGGTGATCGAGCCCGGGTTTGAAAGCTGCTGCGGGCTCGTCACGGCGCTGGCGATGGAGGCCGGTCTCGCCGTCCCGCCGGCGGCGGCAAACGTGCTCTACGCCGGAATGGTGACGGATTCCGGGCGCTTTCGCTATGATTCCACCACGGCGGAGACGTTCGAGCGGGCGGCCTTCCTGCTGCGCTGCGGCGCGGAGCCGGCGCGCATCTATCCCGCGCTGTACGAGGAGGAGTTCTCCCACATCCGTCTGCGCGCGCAGCTGACCATGCAGATCCGCTTCACGCCGCACCGCGTCGCCTATCTGTACACCGATGCGGCGGCGGCGCGCGCGCTCGGCGCGGACGCGTTCACGCTCTCGCGCGGGGCGGTGGGCCTGATGGCCGACATCCGCGGCGTGGGCATCTGGGCGAGCTTTGCCGAAACGGAGGGCGGCGTGCTGTGCGAGCTGCGCGCCAGCCGGCACAACATCAACCCCATCGCCGTCAAATACGGCGGCGGCGGGCATGCCAGAGCCAGCGGCGCGACCGTGCCCGACCGGGCGACGGCCATGCGCATGCTCGACGAACTGGACGCGCTATCGGGAGGCGGCGATGCACGAGGAGATTAAGCGGGCGATACTGGACAGCATCCGCGCCCATGAGCGGATCATCCTGACGCGGCACCTGCGGCCGGATGGCGACGCCGTCGGCGCCACGATGGGGCTTTGCCGCGTGCTCAGGCGCGCGTTCCCGGACAAGCGCATCTGGCTTGCCAACGACGACCACGCCGCCGCGCTCGCGTTCCTCGGGCCGGAGGGCGAACCGCCGGACGCGGCGCAATACGACGGCGCGCTGGTCATCGCGCTGGATACGGGCAATGCGGAGCGCCTGTCCAACCGGCATTTTCGCCGCGCGCAGAAGCTGATCGTGATCGACCACCACATCGAGACGCACCCCTACGGCGACCTTGCGTGGGTCGAGCCGGAGCGCTCCTCCACGTGCGAGATGGTCGTGGACCTGTGCGCATCGTTCCCGGACGTGCTGCGCCTTGACCGGGAATCGGCGACGTGCCTGTACACCGGCATGGTGACCGATTCCGGCCGGTTCCGCTTCTACTCCGTCTCCGGCGACACGCTGCGCCTTGCGGCGCTGCTGCTCGACGAGGGGATCGATACCGAGGCGCTCTACGCGCACCTGTACCTCAACAGCCGTGAGGAGCTGCGCTTCCACGCGCACGCGCTGCGGCGGATGAAGGTCACGCCGCACGGCGTTGCGCACCTCTACGTCAGCCGCGCGGCGCAGCGGGCGCTGCGCCTGACGAGCGAGCAGGCGTATACGGCGGTATCGTTCCTCGACTCGCTGCGCGGGAGCATCATCTGGATCGCCTTCATCGAGAACGGGGACGGCACCATCCGCGTGCGCCTGCGCTCGCGCTTTGTGACCATCAACGAGCTGGCGGAGCGCTACGGCGGCGGCGGACATGCCTGCGCCAGCGGCGCGACCGTGCGCAGCCGCCGCGAGATGCGCGCGCTCATCGACGACGCGGACAGGCTCATCGCCGACTACAAGCGGACGCACAGCGGCTGGCAGTGACGCGCCCTCTCCGTGCGGCCGCGCAGGATTCTGCTTATCGGGAATTTTACAAAAGAGATGCCCCCATCCGCGCGGACGCGCGAAGGGTCAGGCCGAAGCGGAAGCAACGGCGATTCCCCTCCCAGCCGCACGGATGCGCGGGCGAATCGCACAGCGCAAAGGAAAAGCGGCGCAGGCCGCTTTTTCATATAGCTCGGGGCCGCGCCCAGAGGGCGCGGCCCCGCCGCGTTTCATGTCGTGGATGGCGTTACTTGGTGAACGTGCAGCCCGCGTCGAACTCGATGGTGCCCTCGTAGTTCTTGATGAGGCCCGTCACGCTGATCACATCGCCGACGGCCAGCGCGTCCGCGCCCTCGCCCTCCAGGCGGTAGCACTGGATGGGCTGCTCGGTCAGGCCGCCGACCACGATGGTGACGGTGACGTTGCCGTACTCATCGCTGTAGGGAGTATCGATGCTGACGATCTCGCCGGTGAGCGTGCGCAGGCCCTTGAGCTCCGCGCCGGCCTCGAGCTGGTACGCCTTGCCGATCGTGCGCGCGGCCATGACAGCCTCGGGCGCGAGCAGCGTGCAGCCGGCGTCGAACTCGATGGTGCCGCTGTAGTTCTTGATCGTGCCGTAGACGGCGATCACGTCACCGATAGCCAGCGCGTCCGCGCCCTCGCCCTCAAGGCGATAGCACTGGATGGGCTGCTCGGTCAGGCCGTCGCACACGATGGTGACGGTGACGTTGCCGTACTCCTCGCTGTAGGGCGTATCGATGCTGATGATCTCGCCGGTGAGCGCGGTGGGCGCCACGAGCGCGGCGTCAACCTCCAGCTCATAGGCGGCGGCGATCAGCTTGCTCTGGTCGAGGATCTCGCCGCGGCCGACGAGCGTGCAGCCCGCGTCGAACTCGATGGTGCCGCTGTAGTTCTTGATGACGCCCTCGACGGTGATCTGCTCGCCAACGGCCAGCGTCTCAACGCCCTCGCCCTCCAGGCGGTAGCACTGGATGGGCTGATCCACCAGGCCGCCGACCACGATGGTGACGGTGATGTTGCCATACTCCTCGCTGTAGGGCGTGTCGATGGACGTGACCGTGCCGAACAGGCGGGCGGTATCCTGAAGCGCCGCATCCTCCTCCAGCTCATAGCCGGCGGTCACGATCTCCTCGTAGCTGGCGGTGCCCAGGTTGAAGCCCTGCGGCACGATGCGCTCAAACGAGAGCTCGGACGTCGCGCCGTCCGCGCCCGCGATGGTCGCGGTGAGCGTGTAGGGCGATTCCTCGCTGGCGGACTCGTTGATGTCGATGGTGATCATGCCGTCCACCTTCTCGCCGACGACGACCGCATCCTGCGCGCCGCCGGTGATGGTGACCGTCCAGGTGATCGGGTAGGCGATATCCTCCACGACCACGCCGGCCACGACCTGATAGTCCGCGGGCGTCTTGGTCGCGCCGTCCTTATAGAGCATGCGCAGATAGTCGGTGGCGCGCTCGAGCGCGTCGTCCTCCCCAGCCGGCGCGGGCGCTTCGGTCGCCTCGGGCGCGTCCGTCGGCTGCTGCTCCCCGCCGCTTTGCTGCGCGGCGCATCCGGTGAATGCGGCCAGACACAGCGCGAGGACAACGATGTAAGCTAAGAACCGTTTCATCTTTTCCTCCCTCATTTCTAATGGATGGTGATGCCTTCCGTCGTCAATACAAGGATCTGATAGTCGCCGTCATAGCGTTCCACGACGCCGCGCACGTCGATCAGGCAGCCCGCGGGCGATTCCCCGGCGAGCGCTTCGGCCGCCGCGCCCTTAAGGCGCACCGGCACCTCTGCGCCGTCCGCCGTGCACAGCAGCGTCCGCTCCCCGTCCGCGCCGGCCGGCGGCGCCTGCTCCACGAGCAGGCCCTCCATCGACACGGTGGTGCACAGCGCAAGCTCCGCAAGGGAACGCTCGGCGGGGCCTTCGGCCGTTTCGACCGTGGCAACGCCGTTTGCAAACGCCTCCGCCGTCATGGGCGCATACGCGGGCGCATAGCCCTCGCCCAGCTTTTGCAGGTTGCCCGGATCGTCCGGGCGGATCTGCCGGTAGGTGACGCCGGAGATCTGGTAGGAGTCGCCCGCCTCGTAGTATTGCAGCGTGCCGACGATGCGTGCAAGGTTGCCGACCGTCAGCACGTCCAGCCCGCCGCCGGAGAGCGAATACCCGTAGTAGACCAGGATGCCGTAATAGCGCCCCGTCTCCTCGTCGTAGTCCTCCACATAGACGCTGTTGAAGCCGTTCATGGTGACCACGCCCTCAAAGGCGACCTTGATCCCCTCGTAGGCGGCCGTGTTGAGCCGCAGCTCCTTGAGCGTGAGCTCCACGGCGTCGCCGTAGTAGAAATCCGGGTCGGGCTGGCCGGAATACACGTTCAGCCCGAGCGCCTTTGCCTGCGCGATGGCCGCCATGCACGTATCCCCGTAGCGGTTATTGGCCGACGAGGACGCGATGCCAAGGCCGTTTTGCAGCAGCTCGATGTTGAGGTTGCGGTACGGCCCGTCCTGCTGCGTGCGGTACCAGACCCAGACCAGATACCGCTCGCCCGTGGAGTCGAGATGCCACTCCCCATCGTCCGATTCGAGCAGGATCGAGACGGCGCTTTCGAGCTTTTCGCGCGTGAACGCGGCGGCCGCCTTGCCGTACTCCTCGACCTTGCCGGTGATCTCCGGCGTGTTGACGGCCAGGAAGCGCCCCTTGCGCGGCCCCTCGCCCGCCAGCTCGGTCGGGAAGGTGAAATAGGCCGTATCCCCGTCCACGAACGACTCGACCGCGACCGACAGCTGCGCGGTCGCGCCGGTATCGTCCGGCTGCACCGCGGCGGCGTAATCGACCGGCTCGGCCGGCGCGGCCGAAGCCGGCGCCTCGCTCTGTGCCGGAGCAGACGTCGGGCCGTCCGCCGGCTGCTGCGGGGCGCAGCCGAAGCTGCACCCGCACAGCAGGCAGGCAAGCAGCAGCCATGCGATGGCGGCAGACTGTCGTTTCATGTCCTGCTGCCCGCTTCGATCAGCTGTTGTACTCGCACTCGGCGATGGCGTTGGCAAACGCCTGCTCGATCATGGCGTCCACATCGCCGTTGTCCTCGGCGGTGAGGCACTGCGCCAGCAGCGAGCCGACCTGATCGCGCGCGGTGGACGAGCCGTTGAACGCCGGGGAGGTGTAGTAATACTCCTCCTGCTCAAGGCAGACCTTGGCGCTGAGCGCGGAGATGTAATCGCCGCCGTCAGCCTGGTCGATGAACGCCTTGTACGCCTCGTTCTCCGCCACGGACTTGAGCACCGGCACATAACCGGAGGCCATGGAGAACTCCGCCTGGAAGTCCACGCTCGTGGTCAGGAACTTCACAAACAGCCAGGAGGCGATGACCTCCTGCGGGTTGTCCTTGCGGAAGATGCACACGCTCGGGCCCTGGGAGATGACCTTCTGGTTGTCCGCGCTGACCTGCGGGATGGTTGCGATGCCGACCTCGAACGGATAGGTGCCGTCCTCGCCCTTGGCCGGGCGCTGGTGCGTCGCGCCTGCGGAGGAGCCGATGGACATGTAGCTCACCGGGTCCGTCTCGGAGGTGAACAGGCCGGAGGTATAGGCGCCGTAGAGCATCTGCGTGGTCAGGTAGCCGTTCTGGTACCACTCGCGGAACTCCTTGACAAAGGCGCGGTTGGTCTCGTTGTCAAAGATGAAGTGGTCGCCCGTGGCGCTGGTATAGCCGGAGCCGTACTGCTCGCACATGGTGATGAACCAGTTGCTCTCGCTGTCGTAGCCGAGCGGGATGGAGTTGGGGTCGATCTCCTTGATCTGCGCGCAGAGCGCCTCCATCTCGTCCCACGTGGTCGGAACGGTGAGACCGTGCTCGTCAAAGAAGGTCTTGTTGTAATAGAGCACCTCGGTGGACTTGGAGAAGGGCAGCGTGTACATCAGCCCGTCGCCAAACTGCCGGCCCTCTTCGTAATAGCCGGCGATGAAGTCCGCCTTCTGCTCGTCGGTCAGGCCGAGGATCTCGGTGCTGCCGTCGGCGCGCGCAACCTCGATCTGGCTGTCGATCAGGTCGTCGAGCGTGGCCACGGCGCCCGCGAGGTTGTACAGCGCCACATGGTCCGGATAGCAGTAGGCGATGTTGGGCTGGTTGCCCACGGTGATCTCCGTGCTGATCTGGTCGCGCACGTCGTCATAGTTGCCGACCTGCTGGTGCTCGATGTGGATGTTCGGGTAGAGCTTGTTGAACTCCGGAATGTAGAGGTCGAGCACTTCGGTGAGGTTGGCGCCCATGGTGTGGTAGAAGGTGATGGTCACCTCGCTGCCGTCATAGCCGCCCTCGGGCACGATGAAGTTCGATACGGCGCCCTCCGGCTCCGCCGTCGGTTCCGAGCCCGGCTCGTCCGCCGGAGCGGACGGTTCGCTCGGCTGCTGCCCGCATGCGCTGAGCAGCCCGGCGCTCAGCATGAGCAGCGCGGCGAGCAACAGGGACAAGATGCGTTTTTTCATGGTTTTCTTCCTTCCTTTCCTTCACATATATTGAGACGCAAATCTGTTTTGCGGGATCATCCCTTGATGCCGCTGCGGCTCACCCCGCGCATGATGTACTTGCGCAGGAAGATGAACACCAGGAACAGCGGCGCCGACACCAGCGCCACCGCCGCCATCTGCACCGGGTAGTTCACATCGCCGGTGGATTCGGTGAAGGCGTTGCGCAATCCGTTTGTGATCATGCGGTGCGCCTCGTCGTTGGCGACCAGGCGCGGCCAGATGTACGCGTTCCACGCGCTCATCATCTTCAGGATCGTGATGGAGATGAGCGTAGGCAGCGCCAGCGGGATCATGACCTTCCAGAGATATTTGAAGTCGCTCGTGCCGTCCACCTTGGCCGCCAGATACAGCTCGTTGGGGATCTGCAGGAAATTCTGGCGCAGCAGGTAGATGTAGAACACGCTGACCAGGAACGGCACGATGAGCACGGTATACGTGTTCATCCAGCCGAGGTTGGTCACGGTGCTGTAGTTGGTGATGGTGAACAGCTCCCCCGGGATCATCATCGTCGCCAGCAGCGCGGCAAAGAGGACGTCGCGCCCCTTGAACTCCAGCCGCGCAAACGCGAACGCGGAGAGCACCGTGATCACCAGCGACAGGATCGTCGAGATGATGCCGACATAGGCCGTGTTCAGGAACAGCCGGCCGAGGTTTGCCGTGTTGAACGCTTCGGCGTAGTTGCTCCACATCAGCGTCTGCGGCCAGAACGTCGGCACGCTCATGCGGTACTCCATCAGGCTCTTGAGCGAGGAGTTGAGCATCCAGTAGAACGGGAACAGCACGACCAGCGCCATGAAGAACAGGAACGCATAGTAGAACACGTGCACAAACGCGGTCACGGCCGTCTGCCGGGCGCGCTCGGCGCGCACGTCGCGCGCATGCATGGTCTTGATCTGAGACATAGGCTCGCCCCCTTAAAAGTGTACGCGCTTTTTGCTGACCTGCAGGTTCAGCAGCGTGACCACGAGGATGATGGCGAACAGGATCAGCGCCGCGGCGCTCGCCCGCCCCTGGTTGTTGGTCGCCAGCGCATCGTAGATGAAGCCGACCATCGTGTTGAGCCGGCCGGCCGCATCCGGCGGCCCCATCGTCTCGCCGAAGATGCCGATGATGCTGGTGTATTCCTTAAAGCCGTCGATAAAGCCGGTGATGACGACGTAGGCGATCATCGGCGAGAGCAGCGGCACGGTGATGCGCGTGAAGATGCGCCTGCGCGAGGTGCCGTCCACGCGCGCCGCGTCATAATACTGCCGGTTCACGCTTTGCAGCCCGCCCAGCAGGATCAGGATCTTGAACGGCAGCGCGTTCCACACGATGTAGATGATCATGACGGTGATGTTGGCCGCATAGCTGGAGCCGTAGTTGATCCAGTTGACCGGCTCGCCGCCGAAAAACTCGATGATGTTGTTGATGATGCCCGCGGTGACGATGATCTCGTTCTCCGTGCCGTAAAAGCTGCCCACGATGTTGAACATGGCGGCGAACACCATGCCGATGGCGATGGAGTTGGTCACATAGGGCAAAAAGAAGATGGTTTGCAGCGGGCGCTGCAGCCACTTGATGGAGTTGAGGAACACCGCGATGAGCAGCGCCAGCAGCGAGGAGATCAGCACCGTCGGCACGCACAGCACGACCGTATTGCGCAGGCAGTCCAAAAAGCGCTGGTACTGCACGACGCGCACGAAGTTGTTCACGCCGAAGGGGAACACCTCGCCCCCCGCCGCGCGCAAGCCGCTGTACCCCTCCAAAAACGCCATGCGCACCGTGTTGAAGATGGGCCAGACGGTGAACACCAGCAGCAGGATGATGGCGGGCGAGAGGTACAGCCACGCCTTCCATTTGTGCTTGCTTTCAACCATTTTCCTGCACCTCGCAGCGGATGCGCTCCTCCGTGTCCGCGCTGAAGAGGAACGTCTTGTGCGGCTTGAGATGGAAGCGCACGGTCTTGATATCCGCCGCCGGCCTGCCGTCGGCGTCGATGATCGAGCGGATGATGGGGCTCACGGCGGCGGGGTTCTTCGACACGATGCTCACGTCGCGGCCCATGACCTCCACGCTGCTGAGCGCGCAGCTGAGCGGCCCATCCTCAGCGAGCACGAAGCCCTCCGGCCGCACGCCGACGAACACCTCGCCCTCCGGCGCGCCGGGCGCGTTGAGCACGGCGTCCTCGCCGATGAACACACGGCCGCCGGCCACGCGGCCATGGAACACGTTGATCGGCGGCGTGCCCAGGAACTTGGCGACAAAGAGGTTATCCGGGTCGTCGTACACGTCCTGCGGCTTGCCGATCTGCTGCACGACGCCCAGCTTCATCACCACGATGAAATCGGAGATGCTCATGGCCTCGTCCTGGTCGTGCGTGACGAACACGGTGGTGATGCCCGTCTCGCGCTGGATGCGGCGGATCTCCTCGCGCGTTTGCAGGCGCAGCCGCGCGTCCAGGTTGGAGAGCGGCTCGTCGAGCAGCAGCACGCGCGGCATCTTCACCAGCGCGCGCGCAATGGCCACGCGCTGCTGCTGACCGCCGGAGAGCTCGCTGGGCTTGCGGTCGAGCAGCTCGTCGATCTGGACGAGCCTGGCCGTCTCAAGCGTGCGGCGCAGCATCTCCTCCTTGGAGAGCTTGTCCTCGCCCTTGAGGTTTTGCAGCGGGAAGAGGATGTTCTGCTTGACCGTCATGTGCGGATAGAGCGCGTAGTTCTGGAACACCAGCCCCACGCCGCGGTTCTCCGGCTCCAGGTCCGTCACGTCGTCCTCGCCGAAGAACACCTGCCCGCCCGTGGGCTTTTGCAGGCCGCAGATCATGTACAGCGTGGTGCTCTTGCCGCAGCCGGAGGGGCCGAGCAGGCCGACCAGCTTCCCATCCGGAATCGTGACGCAGCAGTTGCTCACTGCGACGACCTCCTCGCCGGATTTGCGGTTCCGGCTGGGAAACACCTTGGTGACGTTGCGCAATTCGACTTTCATTGGTTCAATCCCCTAAACATTAGATTTTCTCCCTGTCCCCGTGCGCGGCCGCCCGGAGGCGGCCACAGTTGCGGCGGGTCAGCCATACGGGTCGCGCGCCGCGCGCTCGGCCTGCATTTGTTCCCGGTACGCCAGCAGTTCCTGCTCGCTGTCAAAGATCATCTGGCTCGCCATATCCACCACGACCGTCTGCGCCAGCAGGTCGTGGATGGCGGAGTTGTTCCGCGTGCCGGCCACCAGGCCGACCTGGAGCACCAGCAGCGCGGCGAGCACCGCCAGGCCGACGAACCCCAGCCCGCCAAAGAAGATGAGGAACAGCAGCAGGATGGGGATCATCGTTTCGATGGTGTATTTGCCAAGGAGCGTGCGCACCAGCAGCAGCAGCGGCGCAAGGCGCACGCAGTCGCGCCGCACGACGGCAAGGCCGAACACCTTCTTGCCGAGCGTCTGCCCGTTTTTGAACAGCAGAGGTACGAAAAATTCCAGCGCCAGCATGCCCAGCAGCACGCCGAACGTGATGATCAGGATTGTCAATCGCATGACCTCGGCAAACGTCTGCGCGGCGCCGGCATCCTCCGCAAGCGCGGCGTACGCCGCTTCATAGCGCTGCTGCGCCGCCTCGTCCAGCGACGCAAACTCCTCCTGCGAGATGGAGAAGGTGATGCCGTATTCCGTTTCGTAATCCGAATAGTAACGTGCAAGCCGCGCGCTGTGCGCATCGTACCCGATGGCGAGCGAGAGCAGGAACGCAAAGCCGACGATCAGGATACTCAGCAGTATCCCGTCCAGCACAAGGGCGGAGATCCGCTTCCATACGCTTGCCTTTTGCAAATCGACCACGCAGCTACCTCTCTGCACCGCCGCCTGCGCGGCGTCCGTCGCATTGCGCCCGGCCTGCCGGCCGTACCGCGAGCACCTGGCGGGCGCGCCCGCAAATTTCGCGGCTCATATCCATTGTATATGCTTTGTCCACAAGTTTCAATACATTTGTTCACAATCATCCGGGCGCGCCGGAGGCGGCGGCTCGGGTTGACTTCATCGCGCCGATGCTGTAATATGCAAACTACCCCACGCAATACTTGACGAGGAAGTGGCCGCCATGGAGAAAAAACTGCTCATCACCGACCTGGACGACACGCTGTACGACTGGACGGGCTTCTTCGTGCCCGCCTTCTACGCCATGGTCGATGAGATCGTCGCGCTCACGGGCCTGGACCGCGCGCGGCTGCTCCATGAATACCGTGAAACGCACCAGCGTCTCGGCACGGTGGAGTATCCGTACGCCACGCTCAAGCTGCCGTCCATCCGCCGCCATTTTGCGCAGCTGGACGACGCGGCGCGCAAGGAGGCGCTGCGCCCGGCGTTTTTGCGCTTCAACGCCATCCGCGACGGCAGCCTGCGGCTGTTCCCCGGCGTGGAGGAGACGCTGCAAACGCTCCGCGCGCGCGGCGTGCCGGTCATCGGCTATACGGAATCCTCGCAGGAAAACGGCTTTTACCGGCTGGAGCGGCTGGGCGTGTCCGGCTATTTCCAGCATGTGTATACCTACCACAGCCGCTTCCAGAGCGGCTACGCGCCAAGCGACAAGGTGATGACCGTGCAGACGCGCAAGCCGGATACGGCCGTGCTGCTGCGCATCTGCGAGCGCGAACGCTATGCGCCCGGCGAGGTCGTCTACGTCGGCGACAGCCTGGTCAAGGACGTGTACATGGGCAAGATGGCGGGCGCGACCGCCGTATGGGCCAACTACCCGCGCGAGAGCAACGACTACCATGAAAAGCTCGCGGCCATCACGAGCTGGACCGAGGAGGATATGGCGCGCGAGGAGCGGCTCAGCCGCCATCTGAGCGAGGGCGCCGTCCGTCCGGACTACGTCATCCACAGCTTCCCGGAGATCCTGCCCATCGTGCTCGGCGGCTGACCCGGCCGGGCCGCGTCAGAGCAGCCCCATCCGCCTGAGCAGCGCCCCGGCGCGCGCATCCGGCAGTTCGCAGGCGAGCGCCTCCGGCGGGAAAGGCAGCGCAGCCGCGCCGAAAAGGCGGATGAGCGCATGATTGGTGCGCAGCCGCTGCGCCTGCTGCGCGACGGCCTCGCGCAGCGCCGCACGCTCGGGCCACTCCCCCTCCCCCTCCGCGCCCGCGAGCACTCCTTCGAGCGTTTCAAAGCGCGCCAGCAGGCGCGCCGCAATCTTCGGCCCGACGCCGCGCACGCCTGGGATGTTGTCCGACGGGTCGCCGACGAGGCACTTGAAATCGGCGTACTGCGCCGCGCGCACGCCAAAGCGCGCGCGCACGTATTCCTCCGTGCACAGCACGGACCGGTCGCCCCGGTAGCGGTAGACGCGCACGGTTTCATCGATGAGCTGGAAAAAATCGCTGTCAAGCGAGAGGATCGTGACCTGCGCCCCGCCGCGGCAGGCAAGCGCATAGGCGGCGATGAGATCGTCCGCCTCGCAGCCGTCCGTCTCCAGGTGCTTCACGCCGAGCTGGTCGAGCACGGCATAGATGTCCGGCAGCTGGGAAAAGGGCGTTTCCCGCTCCGGCAGGGCGGAAAAGTCCGGCCGGTTGGCCTTGTACGCCGCGTCGAGCGCGGCGCGCGGGTTTTGACATTCCCCGTCGAACACCACCAGCGCATGGGTGGGCCGGAGCGCGCGCGCCGAGCGCAGCAGCGCGCCGGCAAAGCCGAGCGTGCCGTGCACCGGCCGCCCGTCCGGCGCCAGGATGCGCGATGGCATACCGTAAAACATCTGAAACAGCAGGTTGCTGCCGTCCACGAGCAGCAGATGCTCCATGCCGCCGCCTCCCTCCGCCGCGCATATGCTGCATGGCGTATCACAATACCATGCATGGTGCGGCCGTGTCAAGCCGCGCCCAGCCCGCGCCCTGCCAAAAGTGTAGGTTTGTCAAACATATTGGACAGTGAGAGGAAAGAGGGAAGCGGCAAGTTT
>OLGD01002467.1_pt1 | contig 21051 bp, 16 predicted proteins | sample 1605311 | NCBI WGS metagenome assembly OLGD01 (sample SAMEA3888917, study PRJEB22519) | human gut metagenome | biome: human gut; feature: human-associated habitat; material: faeces | place: Denmark | collected 2010
AAGTCGTCACTGATCAATGCGCTCATGAACAGAAAGTCACTTGCCAGGATCTCTTCACAGCCCGGCAAGACACAGACCATCAATTTTTATAACGTCAATGACGCCATGTATCTGGTCGATCTGCCGGGTTATGGCTATGCCAACGCCAATATCGAGATAAAAGCCAAATGGGGACAGATGATAGAAAACTATCTTCACACCTCAAAAAAGCTTCAGGCAGTGTTTCTTTTAATAGATATAAGGCATGAGCCATCTGACAATGATATCATGATGTATGACTGGATGGTAAACCAGGGCTTTGCACCGATCATCATTGCAACCAAATCTGATAAATTGAAAAAAAGCCAGATTGCCGCACACATAAAGACTATCAAGGATGTGCTTCATGTGAAGCCGGGCACGGTAGTTATACCGTTTTCGTCCATGTCAAAGGAAGGCAGGGACGAAATCTGGAATCTCATAGATTCACTCGTATTTGACGAGGAGACGCTTCTTGCCATGAAGCAGGAGGAGGCAGCAAAGCGCGAGGCAAAATCAGCTGCAAAAAGAGCCGCTGCATCCCAGCCACACAAAAAGGAGCGCTGGAAGAAGACCGGAAAGCCGGTTGCCAAAAAGACTAAAGAACGCAGAGATAAGGCCAAGAGCAAAAAAAGCGTTAATAATCATAAAAAGAAATAAAGTCGAAATAGAGTGATAGAAATAAAGCTATAGAAAGAAAGGCGAATATTTAATATATGAAGAATAAATGCAAATTTGTAGGCATTATGTTTTTGTGTATATTGATAGTGTGTACGCTTGCGGTAATGGCATATGAGCACACAGCAGGTATGAAAGGCGCTGCCGGTGGAGCATCAAATGCTTCGGGCAATACAAAAAATACTGACGAAGCAGACGATATGCTTACTGTCGTGACATCCTTCTATCCAATGTACATTGCCACTTTAAACATAGTGGATGGTGTGAACGGAGTGAGACTTGAAAACTTAAGCGAGCCACAGACCGGTTGTCTGCACGATTTTCAGCTAACACCGGAGGATATGAAGCTTTTATCCACAGCCGATGTTTTTGTAATAAACGGAGGCGGTATAGAGTCGTTTATGTCAGATGTAGCAAAGGCGTATCCGAAGCTTGATGTGGTTGAGGCCTGTGAGGATGTGGCACTTCTTTCTGAGGATGATGCAGACAGTGACCACGACCATGATCACGATGCAGATGCAGAATCGGACAGTGACCACGACCATGATCACGAAGCAGACACAGAATCAGACAGTGACCATGAAGCAGATATAGAATCAGACAGTACGCATGAGCATGACCACGGTGATGAGAATGCCCATGCATGGATGAGCGTGCCGCGTTACCGCACCATGGTTCAGACAATCGCATCCCGGCTTGCCGAAAAGGATGCAAAGCATGCTGATGAATATTATGCAAATGCAAAAGCATATGATGCAAAGCTTGCAGTGCTTGAAGAAAAGATAAATAGCATAAAGAGTCTTACCAATGGACAGAATATCATCATATTCCATGAGGCCTATGCATATGTAGCTGATGATTTTTCCATGAATGCATGCTATCTGTTAGACCTTGACGAGGAGCGCTCAGTCAGCGCAGGTGAGATAAAACAGGTAATAGGTGCCATAAAGGATGACGGAGTGTCGGTAATACTCGCTGAGGAGCTCTACGGAAAGAGCATGGGAGATACCGTATCGCGTGAGACAGATGTGCATGTGATTTATATCGACCCTCTCAACAGGGGAGAGTACGACAAGGACAGCTATCTTTATGGTATGGAGCACAATATAGAGCTTATCAAAGAGGCATTTACTAAATAAAATTGGAGAAAATATGCGGAAAATAATACAGCCATGTGGCTTTCATTGCATAAAAATAAATAACCTTGGAGTGAGCTTTGGAGAGCAGACAGTGCTTGAGGATGTAAATATGCACATACACTGTGGCTCCTTCAATGTCATAATAGGCCAAAACGGTGCCGGAAAATCTACACTTATAAAGGCGATACTGGGCGAGATACCTCACACCGGTACGATTGAGTTCAAGGATACTAAGGACGGACATATGGCTAAGCTTAAAATCGGCTATGTGCCGCAGTCTGTCAATATCGAGAAAAATACACCGGTCAGCGTGTATGACCTCATAGCAAGCTATCAGTACAATTATCCTGTTTTTCTGCCAAAGAGCAAAAAGATAGAGGCAAAGATAAGGGAGACACTCGAGGTATTTGAGGCTGAGGAGCTCATCGACAAGCAGGTGTGCAACCTCTCGGGAGGACAGCTGCAGAGAGTGCTTCTTTCCATGGCAATCATGGACGAGCCGAATCTGCTGCTGTTGGATGAGCCGGTGTCCGGAATAGACCAAAACGGCATGGAGCTTTTCTATAAGACCATGGATTATTTAAAGACTCACTATGACCTTGCAATCATACTGATATCGCACGATTTGGACTATGTGGCAAAGTACGCAGACCATGTTGTGCTGCTTGATAAGACCGTTGCAAAGCAGGGAACTGTGAAGGAAGTCTTCGAGAGCAAGGAATTTGAGAGAATTTTTTACACAGGAGAGGAATCCTGGGTGAGAGAGGAGGAACACAAATGAATATAACCTCCTGGCTTCAATATGATTTTATGAGAAATGCCCTTATCGCTGTGCTCATCATCACACCGCTTTTTGGCATAATGGGAACCATGATTGTAAACAAAAAGATGGCATACTTTTCAGATGCACTCGGACATTCAGCACTTACAGGAATCGCTGTCGGAGTGGTATGCGGCATGGCAGACACCTCGCTTGCCATGGTGATATTTGCGATAGTGTTTGCACTTCTTTTAAATAAGATAGGCAGTCTGAACACTGCATCGACAGATACCATTATATCGGTATTTTCATCGTGCTCTGTGGCGATAGGTCTTGCGATACTGTCAAAGGGCGGCAATTTCAGCAAATACTCAAGCATACTGGTGGGCGATGTGCTAAGCATCACAAAGACGGAGATAGTGTATCTCATCGTGATTTTTGTGGTCACTATAGTGTTCTGGGTGCTTTGCTTCAATAAGCTCAACGCCATATGTATACACAGGAGCGTGGCAAAAAGCAAGGGTATCCATGTGCGTCTTCTGGATAATCTGTTTGCGGTGCTTGTAGCACTCATAGTTATGCTATCCATCAAGTGGATAGGTATACTTATAATAAATGCTCTGCTTATATTACCGGCGGCTTCATCAAGGAATATTTCGGAAAATATGCGTGAGTATCATTTCTTTTCAGTGATATTTTCAGTATTTTCCGGTATAGTCGGCCTCGCAGTGTCATACTACACCAATGTGGCAACAGGTCCGATGATAGTGATTATTGCATCGGTAATATATTTTTCGACATTTATATTTGGCAGAAAGCTGAAAAAATAACGGCTAAAGCTATAAGCAACAGACGCAAAACAGCCGATACACAATATAAGAGAAAGACTGTTTAGCTATATCAGACGCTATACAGGTTGATAATAGTATAGCGGGAAAGGATTCCCGCACGCACATTACCAGGGAGGGATGAGAGATGTTAGATGCTATTTCAAGTGTAGTTTCAGCAGTAGCGGCGCAGAGTGTCACAGCAAAGGACGAGGCGCAGACAAAGAATACTAATACCGCTTCAAAGAAACAGGATGCAAAGACGGATAAGTCGGATGCAAAGACTGCAGGCTTCAGCGACGAGGCAGCTGTATATGAGAAATCAGACAGCAAGGATGATTCAAAGGATACTGCAAAGAGCACAGTAAACCAGAAGATGAGCAAGGCAGACAGAGATGCACTGGTACAGGCACTTAAGGATGATGCCAACGCCAGACAGCAGCAGCTTATCGAGATCGTCAGAAAGTCCATGACGGGACAGGCTTCAACCTGGGACAAGTCACAGGGCTTAAAGAGTCTGTTTGAGAATCTGACTGTAGATGCAGACACAATAGCGCAGGCCAAAAAGGACATCGCAGAGGATGGATACTGGGGAGTTGAGAAGACCTCAGACCGTATTCTTGACTTTGCAAAGGCACTGTCGGGAGGCGACAAGGACAAGGCTGATGAGCTTTTGAATGCATTCAAGAAAGGCTTTTCACAGGCAACAGGAGCCTGGGGAGACAAGCTGCCATCAATATGTCAGGATACATATGATGCAGTGCTCAAGAAGTTTGATGACTGGAAGAATGGCACAGAGGACACACAGGTACAGGGCTAGAAGCCGGATGTGTATGTAAAAGTGTCGTGATGGAACGAATATTATATAAGAAATCTGATTTATGAATTATGAAAAGGGGGCTGCACGCAGCGTGCAGTCACCTTTTTAGCGCTTGTATATTTTTTTGAGAGGTGTATAATAGAAGAATAGTATATAAGTATCATTATTCATGTGGAGGAAATATCATGAAATTAGACATGTCAAAGTGGAAAGCACTTAGCATCAAAAATCGTTTAAAGAAAGGCTTCAGACTGACTACATTTGTAGCATCGGCATCGGGGGTTATCGCGGGTATTCTTATGATTCTTGTATCAATGAGATATTCCAGCGCACTAACCTTTTACGGATTTTCACAGGGAGATATAGGAAAGGTTATGGTAACCTTCTCAGAGACACGAAGCGCTACACGAGCTCTTATCGGTTATACAGCTTCTGACACATTAAGTAAGATGTCTGATACACATGATTCTAAAAAGGAATCATTTCAAAAATACTGGAAAGAGCTGCAAAGCTCTATAAAGACAGATGAGGAGCAGGCTATATATGATGATATAAACAGTAAGCTCGACTCATACTGGAGTCTCGATGATGAAATCGGACAGTTAGGTAGGAATGCTACAGATCCTGAGACACAGAAGGAGGCCGAGGAGAGAGCAGTAGCAGAGCTTGCACCTGCATATGATGATATATATCAGCAGCTTGTTGCCCTTATGGATACAAAGGTAACAGATGGAGATAATTTAAGCAAGAGATTATCATTAGTATCATATGCCGTATTTGGTATTGTTATTGTTATCATTGTCAGTTCATATTTTATCTCGATGAAAATCGGGGACGAAGTTGCAGTTGGTATTTCTAAACCACTCGATGAGTTAAAACAGAGATTACGTACATTTGCACAGGGTGATCTTGAGGCTCCATTCCCGGCAGTTGATTCACAAGATGAAATTGCTGATATGGTAGGGGTTGCGAAAAACATGGCAGCAGACCTTAAGACTATCATATCTGACTCTGACAAGCTTCTTGGAAAGATGGCAGAAGGAGATTATACAGTTTCATCAGACATGGAAGATAAATATACCGGAGATTTTATTGGACTTCTCATGGCAATGCGTCAGATGAAGACACAGATGAATGATGTTATGTCACATATCAACGAGATATCATCACTTGTTACAGCAGGTTCTAACAACCTTGCTCAGGCATCACAGGAAATGGCAGAAGGTGCTATGGACCAGTCAGCAGCCATTGAGGAGCTTCAGGCTACATTTGCAGATATCACAGGCGGTGTTGAGAAAACATCTGAGAAGCTCAATGATACATACAGGATTGCACAGGAGTATGCTGAGGAAGCAGATCACAGCCATACAGAGATGCTGGGCATGGTTGATGTTATCGGACGCATCAATGATACATCTAAGCAGATTGAGAATATCATTTCTGAGATTGAGGATATTGCCAGTCAGACAAACCTTCTTTCACTCAATGCAGCTATCGAGGCAGCGCGTGCAGGTGAGGCAGGTAAAGGATTCGCAGTTGTTGCGGGACAAATCAGAAGTCTTTCAGAGCAGAGTGCCAAGGCTGCAGTTGACACACGTCAGCTTATAGAGAGTGCCATTGCGGTATCTAACGAGGGTAATGAAGCTGCAGAGCGCGTAAGTACTTCTATTGCAAAGGTTATCAATGGTATGAAGGAAGTTGCAGATTCTTCTCAAAAACTCAGCGAGATTGCAGAGGAGCAGGCAAAGGCTATGGAGCAGGCAGAGGCCGGCATTAATCAGATATCAGATGTTGTACAGTCAAACTCAGCAAATGCAGAGGAAACATCAGCAACAAGTGAGGAGCTTTCAGCACAGGCGGAGACAATGAACGAGCTGATTAGCAAATTTATATTGGAAAAGAAATAGAAAAATTGTACATACGAGTTTAGAAAAACTTTTTAACAAAAAGCCCCACAAGCATTATGGATATGCTGTGAGGCTTTTTGTTGTTGTGCGTTAGAGGGTTACTTTTTAAATCTAGTAAACATGTACTATGTGAACATAGTTTTTTGTGCGATACGTGGAAAATCTGAAAAGTAATGAAAATGAACAATTAAATGAGAATATTTAAATTTGCTCTTTTTGGCAGGGTGTGTTATAATCCTTGTATACAAAAAACAGAGGTAATACAATATGGGTAGTAATAACGATATTTCATTAAAAGCATTAGCCAAGATTAACCTGGGGCTGGATGTGGTGAGGCGTAGAGAGGACGGATATCATGAGGTCCGTATGATTATGCAGACCATTCATCTGTATGACAGGCTTGATATCAAAAGGACAAAGGAGCCTGGCATACAGATACAGACCAATCTGTCTTTTCTCCCTGTAAACGAGAACAATCTCATATACAAGGCTGCAAAGCTTCTGATGGATGAGTTTTCTATAACTGACGGTGTATCAGTGAAGCTGGACAAGCGTATTCCTGTTGCAGCAGGGATGGCGGGGGGCAGTACTGATGCGGCGGCTATGCTTATAGGTGTAAACAGGCTTTTTTCACTGGGACTGACAAAGAGAGAGCTTATGGAAAGAGGTGTGCAGATAGGGGCGGATGTACCATACTGTATTATGAGAGGCACGGCGCTGGCCGAGGGCATAGGAGAGGCGCTTAGTCCTCTTCCTCCAATGGTAAAGTGTCCGGTGCTTATTGCAAAGCCGTCCATCTCGGTATCCACAAAATTTGTGTACCAGAATCTGAAGCTTGATGATACGACTATTCATCCGGATATAGACCGCCTGATAGATGATATAAAGGCTAAGAGTCTGCATGATATCGCAGCGCATATGGGAAATGTCTTAGAGACTGTGACCATACCAAATTATCCGGTGATAGATGAGATAAAGAAGCATATGCTTTCAAATGGCGCGGTAGGAGCCATGATGAGCGGTAGTGGTCCGACGGTTTTTGGTCTGTTTGACGATGAAGATACTGCAAAGAAAGCGTACAAAGCCATGAGAAGCTCACATCTTGCCAGACAGGTGTATCTGACATCTGTATACAATAATCGCAAATAACGTGATATCCGGATAGCACAGCGGGTGCTTTATAGTTACTTTTTTCTTATATGTGAGAATGATAATACAAGAGATAGGAGAAGTTTGATGACTGATAATTTAACTTTAAATATGGATGCATATCTGCCACTGCGTGATGTGGTGTTTAATACACTTCGTGAGGCAATTTTAAAGGGAGAGCTCAAGCCGGGAGAGAGACTTATGGAGCTGCAGCTTGCGTCAAAGCTTGGAGTCAGCCGTACACCTATACGTGAAGCAATCAGAATGCTTGAGCAGGAGGGGCTTGCAGTCACAATGCCGAGAAAGGGCGCAGAGGTTGCCAAGATGACTCTCAAGGATATGGAGGATGTGCTTGAGGTGAGAGAGGCTCTTGATGAGCTTGCAGCCAAAATAGCCTGTAAGAAAATCAGTGATGAGCAGCTTGCGAATCTAAAAACCATAAAGGACGAGTTCAAGAGGAGCATGGATTCAGGAGATGTGAAAAAGATAGCTGAGGAGGATGTGAAGTTTCACGATGCTATCTATGAGGCAACAAACAATGCGAAGCTTGTATCTATGATGAACAATATCCGCGAGCAGATGTACCGCTACAGAGTGGAGTATTTGAAGGACCCAAAGAATTATCCGATGCTTGTGAAGGAGCATGATGCCATCTACAGGGCGCTTGAGGCAAGAAATATGGAGCTTGTGACTACAGAAATGCATACGCATGTGGCCAATCAGGCGGTTGCTGTGAAGGCTGTGATACAAAAGCAGGATGAAGAGAAGAAATAAAACAGAAATATAACAAGATTATAGCAGACAAAGATAATAAAATACAAAATAATATAACAAAACCAGGGGCTGCCGGTTGCACTGACGTGTGAACGGCGGCCTTTTTTAGTGGCTTAGTTAGTGGCTTAGATAATAGCAAAAAATAAGTAATCAGGGATATTTGCGGGCTTGTATGGTCATACTATATCAGGGATTTTAAATCTTACGGGATTTATTGGGTATATAGGAGAGTTAAAGATGACCACAAACATAGATGAGAACATAAAAAGCTTCAGGCAGATATATTCTGACTGCTCAGATATCAAGATGCAGGAGATGTATCTGGGGCGTGATGCTTCCATAAAGTGTTTTGTTGCATATATTGAGGTGACATGTGCAGGCTCCGGTATCAATAACAGTGCGTTTGGACGATTTACATCATACCTTGAAGGGATAGACCGGGATCAGGTTAAGGAAGTACTTGACAAAAATCAGGCAGCTCTATCCGAATTTGCGCATCTTCATACGGTTAGAGAGGCAGCCCAGATGATGCTGACAGGAGACGTGATATTTTTTGTGGATGGCTATCCGGATGCCTTCAAGCTTCCCGACAAGGGATATCCCGCCATGTCAATTCAGGAGATTGACTCGGAAAAGGTCATAAGAGGCTCAAATGAGGGCTTTGCTGATTCAATAAAGATAAATACTGCACTTATCAGGCGCAGGTTAAGGAGCACTCGCTTAAAGTGTAAAGAGGTGAAAAAGGGGCTTCGCGGACACAGCAATGTGGACATATTGTATGTGAGAGACCTCGTAAAACCGGGGCTTGTAGAGGAAGTGGAAAAGAATCTGGACAGCTATGTGATAGACCATGTGGGTGACTCGGGAGTTCTTGAACAGTTTGCTGAGGCAAAATGGTATTCACCGTTCCCACAGCTTCAGACCACAAAGCGGCCGGATGTGGCGGTAAATGCGCTCCTGGAGGGGAGGGTGGTGGTGCTGTGCGATAATTCACCGATAGCAATAATACTGCCAACCACCATGAACAATTTTTTAAAAACCGCAGATGATTACTATAACAGAACGATAGCGGCAAGCTTTGCCAGATTGATAAGGTACGTGGCAGCCTTCATGTCATTTACATTGCCGGGGCTTTATCTGGCGGTCACAAATTTTCATACACAGATACTGCCGACACCACTCATACTGGCGTTTTATGAAGCAAGACTCGGCTGCCCATTTCCACAGCTCATAGAGGTGCTCATGATGGAGCTGTCCTTTGAACTGCTTCGCGAAGCCGGCATAAGACTTCCCGGAGCCATGGGAAATACGATAGGCATAGTCGGAGGCCTCATAATCGGACAGGCAGCAGTGGATGCAAATTTAGTGAGCCCTATAGTGGTCATCCTGGTTGCATTCACCGCACTCTGCTCGTTTGCCATACCGAGTGAGGAGTTTGCATTTTCATTTAGGATACTCAAATTCGCTGTAATAATTATGTCGGCATGGCTTGGATACTTTGGATTTTTAATAAGTCTGATGGTGATACTTTTGCATCTTGCAAAGCTCAAAAGCTGTGGTTATCCATACATGATGCCATTCGTGGGCAGCGAGCTGACAGGCGGCGAGGATGAAAAGGACAGTATCATACGATTTCCGCTTCGAAGACTTTGGAGGCGGCCTGTATTTGCAAGGGAAAATGAGTGCAGAAAGCTGAAAGGAAATAAGGATGACTAAAAATATGAGCACAAGCTACACATTTGCACAAAACGAAAGCATATCGCCACGCCAGCTATACAGACTATACGTCTTTAATCTGCTTGGAGTCGGCACACTGGTGCTTCCAAACAATCTGGCGAAGCTTGGAAAGTATGCTTTTATCTCAATCGCACTTGGTGTTTTCATGGCATGGCTATTTATGTGGATAGTAAGCGAGGTACGAGAACAGAAGAAAAGTATATATGACAGAAGCTTTGGTAAAACAACACATGCAAAAATGTTAATTTATGATTTAATTATTGCAATATACGAGCTGTCACAGGCCGCATTTCTTGCATGGATATTTGTAAAGCTGATACGTGACAGCCTTATACCGGATGAGTCATTTACAGTTGTACTTCTTGTGATAATGGCAGTGTGCGCTTATGCGCTAAGTGGCGGAGTGGAGTGCCGTGCCAGGGTATACGAGGTAGTATTTTTCTTTGTGCTGATACCGCTTGCTGCTATGCTTTTGTTTGCGCTATCGGATGTGAGATTTGACTATCTGATGATTAAGGACAGAGTCGGTGTGGACTTTGGCATAGCGGATATATTTGCGGGCGCATACTATGTGTTTGCAGCATCCATTTCCGTGTTCAATATACTGTTTGTAAGGGAGCGCACTGCCTCACAGATACGATGGAGTGTGAGTAAAGCAATACTCACATATGCAGGCATTCTTTTTTTATTGTATGCAGTATTGCTTGGGAGCTTCGGAAAATATTCATTGTCAGAAATCGAGTTTCCGGCTGTCGTACTGATGAGTGATGTGCAGATAAAGGGAAGCTTCTTTAAGAGGGCAGATGCACTGATGCTGTCGGTGTGGTTTTTCACGCTGTTTTCAGTACTCAATATGAGCCTTTATTATGCGGTTTTAAGATGTGAGAATTTTGCTGAAAATACGAGAAAAATTATATTTACATTTAATAAAAACCGGCATTCCTGTAGCAATAAGCAATTTGGCTCTGACAGACAGAAAAGTCATGACAAGGAAAAGAGCACTATGAGAAGCTGGTGCATCATTTTTGTCATAGCAGTCACAGTGACCTTAGCATATATTCTTGAAAGTGGAGATGAAATCGTGAAAAAATATCTTGGATTTTTAATGTGCATAGCGATACCGGTCATAGTAGTGCTGACGATAGGTCTCATGCTTACCGGCTGTAGTGCAGTGGAGCTTGAGGAGCGTTGCTTTCCGACACTTGCTGCGGTCGATATTATAGATGTAGATACTAACGAAATAACCGATAAAGAAGTAACTGATAACAAAGCATATGTTAGCCACAGAGATGTTTCGGCAAATGAAAATAGCGGATATATAGAGTTCTACTATAACATGGACAAATCCTACGAACCGGAATATGCATATGATATCAAAACAGCCGTGGACAGCTTCGAGGATCGGCTGTCACAGAAAGCCGATACCAATCATTTGAAGGTGATTTTAATAGGAAAAACACTTAGAAAAGATAAAGCAGCTTATTCAGACTTCATGGAATATTGCAAGACTTCAAAAAAATTTCCGAGAAACACATATGTGTGCATAGCAGATGATATAAATGATATCTTTGATAACATGGGTGATTATTATGAGCAGAAAATGAATAAGGAGAATCATGAGGATGGGGAACCGATAATTACACTTGGCACCTTATTGGATGACTATACGAATGAAATTCATGGAGCATGGTAAAAATTTCAAAAAGGATGAATAATCTTTTCAAATAAGGCAATACTTGTTTACATGAGAAAGAAAATAATAATAACAACCATAGCAATAATATCTCTTACGGCAGCGATAGCTGCAAAAAATCATACACCTGCCGCAAACACCAATAGTATAGCGTGTACAGCCGACATGCAAAAATCCATCGCCGGCAAAATCCTGCGTTTCCACGTGCTGGCAAACAGCGACAGCGAAGCAGACCAGAATGTGAAAAAGCAGGTGCGCGATGCAGTAGGGGCTTACATAGAGCCATATCTGCTGGAGTGCGAAAATATCGAAGAAACCAGAGCCACCGTAAATGACCATATGGACGAAATAATAGCGGTATCAAAGGAGACGCTTGCAGCAAACGGTTTTACATATGGCGCATCGGCAGAGCTTACACACACCGATTTCCCGGAAAAGACGTATGGGGACTATACATTTCCTGAGGGAAATTACGAGGCGCTTGAAATAACACTGGGCGATGGAGCCGGTCATAACTGGTGGTGCGTGCTGTATCCAAACATGTGCTTTAGGGGCAGTGTGTACGAGGTGGTGGAGGACGAAGCAAAGGAAAATCTTAAGGAGGTACTCACTCCGGACGAGTATGAGAGCATATTTGACAGTGGAAAATATGAAATAAAACTAAAAATCCTTGATATTTTCAGATAAAACAGTTAGTATATTCATGCTGAAAAAATATATTAAAAGAAAATATGTGATGACAAATTATTAAAGCGTGAATTAATTTAGATATGCAAGAGGATAAGGAGAAAGAAATGACAAAGGATGTAGTAGTATCATTAAAGGGCCTGCAGCTCGCACCGGACCAGCAGTCGGATGCGGTAGAGGTGATTGCCCCGGGAGAGTATTATATAAGAAATAACAAACACTATGTGCTTTTTGAGGAGATAATGGAGGGTGAGACCCAGACACTCAAAAATATGCTTAAATTCAATGACAATTATCTTGAGTTCACCCGCAAGGGACCTATGAGTGTACATATGATATTTGAGAAGGGAAAGAAAAACCTGACATATTATTATACACCGTTTGGAAGTATCCAGATAGGTATTGATGCCACAAGCATAGAGGTAAAGGAGACTGAGGACGAGATAAGGGCAGAGGTAAAGTATGCACTTGATGTCAACTATGAATTTGTAGGCGACTGTCACATCAATATAGCTGTGAAGAAAAAAGGCGCAGCAGTCAAAATTGCATAAAAGTCTGCCAAGCCTATGGGGAAAAAATATATAAAGCATATATGGATAGAGCATATAAAAAACAGAGCATGTGAGGATGAAAACCATCCCACATGCTCTGTTTATGTACATGAAAATTAAATCATGATATTATTTCTGCTTAGCCTTTTTGGCAGCCTCTTTAGCAGCTTTTCTTTCAGCCTTTGCAGCCTCCTCAGCCTTGAGCTGTTCGTTGGCCTTGCTGTAGTTTTCTGCCATTCTTGCACGGAAGCCTTTTTTCTTCTTAGGCTTCTCAAGAGGTCCTCTGATACCGCGGACAGCTGTGATGTAGATACCGCTGACAGAAGCCTTAACCTCTTTCTTTAAAGGAATCTCATCAAAGATCTGCTCGTCTGCGATAAGAGTCATGACTCTTGGTCCGACCTTGGCCTTGACTACAGGCAGCTTTGAGCGGCGCATAAGCTTTGGTGTCTGCTCAATAATCTGCTGTGGGAGACCGGCATCCTTTAGCTTCATACGCTTTTTGTCAATGATTAGCATATTGACTGTCTGTGATGCAGCAGCTATCTGTTCGTCCTGCTCTTCCTTTCTTTTTTGTGCTTTTTTACCGAGGATTGTTAATACTATAAATGCTACCACAAGCACTACTGCGATAACAATAAGTACGATTAATGCTGGATTCAAAACGTATCCCTCCTAAAAATTTGCTTATTTAAATTAATTCTATCAAATATGCTAAAAAAAATCAATCTTTATTGCAAGAATAGGTAAAACCGTAGTATAATAGAACTATATCTTGGAAAAACTCTTTAGAAGACGCAAAGGGGTATTTATTAATGAAGAAAATTGCTCTTCTGGCTGATGGCTGGAGAAGATATGTAATATATTCGTGGGTTGAGGGTATCATGGAAGGCTCTAAAGAGCTGGGACTGGATGTGTGCCTGTATTTTTACAACACCAACGGAACCTGGAGTCAGGATTCAAAGTTTAACAAAGGCGAGTATGCGCTGAACGATTTGCCTGATTTAAACAGCTTCGACGGAGTGGTATTTGACTGCACCAATACGACCAACCTGGATGAGATACAGTATATGGTCAGAAAGCTTCAGTCGGTAAATGTGCCGGTAGTGAGTATCGGGTATAAGGTTGATGGGTTTTACTATGTAGGCAACGATAATAAGAGGCTGTTTCGCAAGGTAATGGATCATATGTACTATGCGCATGGCTGCAAAAGCTTTGTGTTTGCAGGTGGTCCGCCGTATCATTATGAGAACAGAATGCGTTTTGAGGCCTTCAAGAAGGCTTTAAGTGATTATGGCATACCACTTACAGCTGATATGTACATGTTTGGTGATTTTGATTATCAGACAGGCGTCAGGTATATGAGTGATTGGCACGAGAGCAAAAAGCCGTTACCGGATGTCTTTTTATGTGCAAATGACAATATAGCAGCAGGACTGTGTGCGACAGCAGAGGTTCTCGGATACAAGGTACCACATGATTTTAAGGTCACAGGCTTTGACAATCTGGATAAGGCTGCGTACTTTAACCCACAGATTACAACAGTGGATAACAACAGGGGCAATATAGGCAGAAATGCTCTTGAGATATTTAAGGCGCTTTGGAATGGCACGGGCGATGCTTCTGATAAATACCTTGATTCTGAGTTTATCCCGGCTGAGAGCTGCGGATGCCCTAATACCGGCAGAGTGGATTATCGTAATTACATAAAGAATATTATCAAAGGCTCCGTTGCAAAAGAACAGGAGGAGGATGCAGTAATGATCCTCCAGAAAGAGCTCGAGGAGTGCAATGAATACTATGATTTGTTTGAGAGATACTCTGACTATATACAGAGCATGAAGTGTGACGGAGTGTATGTGGTCGGTGTTTCTGATCTGGCAGCTGCAAGGAACAATGCACACTTTAGGAAGCATGGCTATGATATTGACGACGAGGTTGTACTCTATGCGGATGACAAGGACAATGGAAAGCTTGAGTTTAAGAGTGTAAATGACCTTATGCAGTACATGCAGAGTGTAGATAAAAACACCTGCTATATGTATTGCTCGCTGCATTTCAGGGACGAGATAGTGGGCTATGTAATACTCAGGAATCCTGAATTTTTGTACGACCATCCTGAGCAGTTTGATATACAGTCTGCCCTGCTCAAGAGGCTTGAGAATCTTTTTAAGCAAAAGGTACTTGAGAATACAAATAATGAGCTTAAGAATCTCTACAATCATGATGCGCTCACAGGCCTGTACAATCGTGTGGCATGCAATGAGATGGTCATTCCTATGTTTGCTGAGCTTGAAGCTCAAAATGTCGGCTGCACCATAGTATTTCTCGATGTGGATGATTTCAAGGACATAAATGATACATACGGACACCAGTACGGTGACGAGCTTTTAAAGACTGTGGCGAGGGTGCTTGATGAGCAAAAGCCTGAGGGAAGTATGGTATATAGATTCGGTGGAGATGAATTTATCGTGTTTATCCCTGGGGACAGACATGACACTGCTGAGAAGTATATAAAGCGCGTGTATGATATCATGGAGCAGCACAGCCTGTTTATCAGTCACGGCATCATATATACGAAGCCGGGCAGTGGTAAGAGCTTTGACGATTATCTCGTAAGTGCTGACACAAAGATGTATCAGCTTAAGCAGCAGCGCAAGCAGAAAAAGGATAGCAATTTCTTAAAGGGAGTGGATATTTCATCCGTTCCTATGATGGTTGACAATAATATACAAATAATGGACAGGGAAGGTCATGTGTGCAGGGTATTTGATTTTTTAAAGCTGAATAATGTAAATTCAGTCCGTCTGCGCATATGGAATGAGCCTGATAAGGTGCCGGAGTCTAAGGGGTATTGCAGTCTTACATATGTTCTCGAGATGGCTCATGTCATTAAAAAATACAAAATGCATTTTCTGCTTGATTTTCATTATTCGGATTACTGGGCAGATCCTAGACAGCAGAATAAGCCTGATGCGTGGAAGAATTTGAGCTTTGATGAGCTGAAGGAGGCAGTGCACAAGTACACATATGATGTGCTATACAGATTAAAAATCATGGATTGTGCGCCGGATATGGTTCAGATTGGCAATGAAATAAGGAGTGGTATGCTGTTTCCGGATGGTGCAGTGCCACAGTACAGGCAGCTTGCTGCGCTTGTAAATGAGGGAATCAGAGCTGTCAGGGAGCTGCTACCGGAGACAAAGGTCATGATTCATCTGGATCAGGGAGGCAGATATAACTGTATTATGCCTTGGTTTGATTCTATGTTTAATGCGGGCATGCTGCCGATTGACGCGATTGGCCTTTCCTTTTATTCGTTCTGGCATGGTACATTCATGGATTTGAAGGATACTATGAGCAGGCTCATAAAATTATATAATCTGCCGGTTTATATTGTGGAGACAGCTCATCCGTGGAGGCATTGCAAGGGAGATCATATCCCGAAGGAACTCATGGAGACTGCAGGTCTTGATGCAGGCAGCGCAGAGCAGAAGAAGTCTCTTGAAATAATCATGCAGATAGCAGCAGAGGTGTCAAAGGATACCGGAAAGACAGGTGTATACTACTGGGAGCCTGTCGGTGTGCCTGGTAAAGGCATGGGAACCTGGTTTGAGAATATGGGTATGTTTGACGAGCATGGCAGGGCTTTGCCGGGCTGGGATGCAATCAGGGACTTTGATCCGAAAAATCCGCCGATTAAAGAGCTTGATAAGTATATTGAATCACTTTATGAGTATGAAGAAACACCGGAGGTGGAGGATTTCATGAAGCTTCTTATGATTCATGGAAATCTAATCTCAAATCCTGAATTTAAGGATGGATTTAATAATTGGCAGATTGAGACAAGCCTCGAAGAAGGACAGTATACACTGGGTAAGGATGGAGTGTTTATCTCTTCAGATGCCAATTTTGACTATTCGATAAGCCAGACGGTGGATATTGAATATACCGGTGAGTATATAGCAGCGGTTGACTATAGAGGAACCAATACAACAGGTGTCGAGGTCGAGCTGTTTATGGATGTGGAGGATGAAAGCGGCGTTCATACATATACAAGCGATGTTTTCCCGGATGATATCAGGTTTGTGACACATCTGCTTAAGCCGGTAAGGCTGCAAAAGAATGCCAGGGTGACAGTAGGGCTTAGGATGCATACTCCTCCGGTGTTTGCAAAGATAAAGAAATTTTCACTCGTTGTAATTTAACCTGATATGTGATATTGTAGATAGGTATAGTGTTTTGAGGATGCGTTTTTTGTCGTAGCAGGGCATTATACATATAAATAACATGACTTACAGATTTCAGGAGGATTCCAATGAGTGAGAAAAAGAATACAGGTAAGAAGGCAATCATAGCAGTGATTGTGATTGCACTTATCGTGGTAATTATTGCGCTTGTTGCTGTAATAAGCGGCAAGAGCAAAAAGGGTGGCTCAAAGAGCGCAACAGAGGCAGGCACTGAGGCCGGCAGCGAGACGATGCGAAGCGGACAGTTTGACATAGACTACGCAAAGCAGGTTACAAAGCTTGCAGACTATTCAGGTATTGCAATTACAGTCTCAAACGATTATGAGATAAACGATACAGCAAAGCAGAAATATCTGACCAATGTGCTTCAGTCATATGGTGCAGATGCGTACAAGCAGGTTACAGATCGTGATACAGTTGCAGATGGCGATTATGTCAAGGTTGATTATACAGGATATAAGGATGGCAAAGCATTTGATGGTGGCTCAGCTACAGATGTGATGCTTGATGTGACAAACAACAGCCAGGTCGGCGGTTCATCATTTATCGATGGATTTACAAAGCCTTTAATCGGAGCCAAGGTGGGTGACAAGGTTAAGGGTGACGTGACATTTCCTGAGGATTATGGCAATGACGACTTAAACGGACAGACAGTTACATTTGAGTATACAGTAAAGGGCATTTACTCAGCAGATCCTGTTGCACTTGCTGATATGACAGACGAGCAGGTCAACACAGTGTTTGGAAAGGCCGGAGTGACAACAAATGCCCAGCTTACCACACAGATTGAGAAGGATTTGAAGCAACAGCTCTACAGCGCTGAGGTGGACAAGATAAAGAGCTACATGATTGAAAACAGCACAGTCGAGATTCCTGATGAGTATTTACAGGCCAGACTCAATGAGTATATTGCTTCATTTACCAAAGAAAATGTCAAGGATGGACAGACACTTAAGAAATATTTAAAGTCCAACTACAACATGACAGTGGATCAGGCCACAGAGAAGTGGAAGGAGAATCTGACAGACCAGATAAAGACAGAGTTCATCTTTGGGCTTATCGCTGAGAAGGAAAATATCAAGATGGATGATGATGCCTTCAACAGCTATGTGGATTACATCGTATCAGCCAGCAATGGTCAGTTCAGCAAGGCTTCTGAGGTATACAAGTATTTTGGAAGCGGACACAAGGATGAGGGAAAGACATACCTTAAGAACCAGTACCTTGTAAACAAGGCTATTGATACAGTCACAGAGAAAGCAAATGTGACATTTGAGGATGGCAGTGCAGCGCCGGATACTTCAAGTGGCAGCGCGGATGCCGAATAATAACGATAAATATGCTGTCTGTGGTGATGCGCAGGCAGCTTAAATGGAGGATTAGATAATGGAACTTACAAACATACGCGAGATTTTCCGCAACAAGGACAAATTCGCTGACAAAGAGGTGACTATCGGAGGATGGGTCAGAAGCAATCGTAATTCAAAGAATTTTGGATTTATCGTGGTAAACGACGGTACATTTTTTGAGCCAATCCAGGTTGTATACGGAAATGGCTTAGACAACTATGATGAGGTTGGCAAGATCAATGTCGGAGCTGCAATTATCGTAAGAGGTACACTTGTGCTCACTCCGGATGCAAAGCAGCCATTTGAGATTCAGGCCGCAGAGGTGACTGTTGAGGGTGCATCCACACCGGATTATCCTCTGCAGAAGAAGAGACATACATTTGAGTATCTTCGTACAATCTCACACTTAAGACCTCGTACCAATACTTTTGAGGCAGTTTTCAGAGTGCGCTCACTCTGCGCATATGCTATTCACAAATTCTTCCAGGAGAGGGATTTTGTGTACGTGCACACACCGCTTATTACAGGAAGTGACTGTGAGGGTGCAGGAGAGATGTTTAAAGTTACCACATTGGATTTAGACAATATGCCGACAAACGAGGACGGTACCGTAGATTATACAAAGGATTTCTTTAATAAGCCTACCAACCTTACTGTTTCAGGACAGTTAAACGGCGAGACATATGCTATGGCATTCAAGAATATCTACACCTTCGGACCTACCTTCCGTGCGGAGAATTCAAACACCACACGTCATGCGGCAGAGTTCTGGATGATTGAGCCTGAGATTGCTTTTGCAGACCTTGAGGATGATATGATGCTTGCAGAGAGCATGCTCAAGTATGTTATCAACTATGTGCTTGAAAATGCACCTGAGGAGATGGCATTTTTCAACAATTTCGTGGACAAGGGACTCCTTGACAGATTAAGAAATGTTGTTGAAAATGATTTTGCACGTGTGACATACACAGAGGCTATCGACATCCTTTCAAAGCACAATGACAAGTTTGATTACAAGGTATCATGGGGCTGTGATTTACAGACAGAGCATGAGCGTTATCTGACAGAGGAGATCTTCAAGCGTCCTGTATTTGTAACTGATTATCCGAAGGAAATCAAGGCATTCTACATGAAGCAAAATGAAGATGGAAAGACAGTTGCCGCAATGGACTGCCTCGTACCAGGTATCGGAGAAATCATCGGAGGAAGCCAGAGAGAGGACGACTATACAAAGCTGACAGAGCGTATGAAAGAACTTGGCTTAAACGAAGAAGATTATGGCTTCTATCTGGATTTAAGAAAGTACGGAAGTGCACGTCATGCAGGCTTTGGTCTGGGATTTGAGCGCTGCGTCATGTATCTGACAGGAATGGGCAATATCCGCGACGTAATTCCATTCCCAAGAACTGTAAATAATTGTGACATCTAATGTATATTTATAACAATGACAACCTTGCTGGGCAGATGAGTATAGTTTATGGTGGCAACATCGTAATCTGAATTAGCGGTGAGACGACAAAACAATCGTCGAACCGCCTTCGTCGAACTTGCGGGTTGCATAAAACAAGAGAGGAGACCAAATGCGCTTTATACACATAGCAGACTTGCATCTGGGCAGCAGCCCTGAAGCAGAATTTCTCTGGGGAAAGAACCGTGCAGAAGAAATTTGGGACTCATTTGCTGCAGTGATAGATGCGTGTAATGAAAAGGAGATCGACCTGTTATTAATCGCAGGAGATCTCTTTGATCGACCTCCCGTCTGGGCAGATCTTGACCGGGCAGCAAAGCTGTTTGCCAGACTGACCGCCGCAGAAGTTGTCATGATTGCCGGTGCATCTGACTATATCACAGAAGATAGTCCGTGGAAGACATATCCGTGGCAGTCATGGGTACATATGCTGTCTGATAAGCATTGCATGAATGTGCAGCTGGGAAACATAAATACATCTGTTCATGGATGCAGCTACTATGCTCCGACAGAAGGCAAGCCGTATCTGGAGGATGCAAGACCAGATAAAGAAAGTGAATATCAGATTTTGCTTGGCTATACAGGTGATGATAATCATATGCCGGCAGACCTTTCAGAGTTGTCTGAAAAAGGCTTTGACTATATTGCACTTGGCTACGAGCACAAGGCAAGCGTTATGCAAAGTATGCACATGGCTTATGCCGGATCACTTGAGCCTCTTAGCGTACAGGAAACAGGCAAACATGGATTTATTCTCGGAGAGATTAATGAGGATAGTACAACGATTAGGTTCGTACCGTTTGCCTGCCGCGAATACATCAATATTAAGGTGCGCCTGTCAAGTGATATTACAGAGGATGAGCTGGAAGAAAAGCTGACAGCTGCAATCAATCAGTATGGAAGAGATAACATCTTCACGATTAGTCTTGAAGGACGTTATCAGCCAAAAGAGCCATATGACAGAGCACGTCTTCTTGCGCTTGGCAATGTGGCAGATGTAAAGGATGGCACAATGCCAGACTATAATCTGGTGGCACTTTTAGATGAGCATAAGGATGATATGATCGGTATGTATCTGGAAGAGTTTTTAAAAGAACCGGCAGGAACGCGTGAGCAAAAAGCACTTTACTGCGGCTTGGAGGCACTTTTAAATGCCGTACAGAAGACACAGTAACAGACAGGGAAGTGGGGTAGCAAGTGAATATTCTAAAGCTGGAATTGACACATTTTGGAAAATTCCATTT
>OLGD01002474.1_pt1 | contig 20973 bp, 19 predicted proteins | sample 1605311 | NCBI WGS metagenome assembly OLGD01 (sample SAMEA3888917, study PRJEB22519) | human gut metagenome | biome: human gut; feature: human-associated habitat; material: faeces | place: Denmark | collected 2010
AATTTGTTGCGATTGGCGAATTTTTCAAAGCCCGTGTCGGGCTGCCGGTAACATCACCTTGAAGGCGTGGTGCATACCACCGGCTAAGCCGGTGGTTTTGATTGTGTGCGCAATGTCAGAAGGTGTCGGCGATGTAGTCCACCGCGTTGCGGAAAAGGACCACGCCGTCCCCCTCTTTCGGCAGCTTCCCGGCAATCTTGTCGGCCGTCCAGCTCGGCGAATTGTAGGGCGAAAGAAACGCTTCCGGGTGCGGCATCAGCCCGAACACCCGCCCGGTGGGATCGCAGATCCCCGCGATCGAATGGAGCGAACCGTTCGGGTTGGCCGGAAACTCCGTCGCAATCGAACCATCCGCATTCGCATAGCGCAGCGCCGTCAGATGTTTTGCCTCCAGTTCCGCGAGAACCGCGTCATCCGCGACGAACTTCCCTTCGCCGTGGCGGATCGGCAGCCGCAGAAGATCCACCCCGCGGGTGAAGACACACGGCGAGGCGGGATCCGCCTTGAGGTAGCACCAGTCATCCCGGAATACCCCGGAGTCGTTGTGCGCCAGCGCCACATGCTGGGTGAAGTAATCCCCGTCGAGCGCCGGAACCATCCCCAGGCGCGTCAGCGTCTGGAAGCCGTTGCACACGCCGAGCACCAGCTTGCCGTCGGCGATGAACTTCGCCAGCTGATCGTGCAGCTGGAACTTCACCCGGTTCGCGAAGACCGTCCCCGAACCGAGGTGGTCGCCGAAGCTGAAGCCCCCGATGAAGATCAGAAAATGATACTCTTCCAGTTTGTGCTGCCCCGCGATCAGGTCGTTCAGGTGAACCTGTTCCGGCGTCGCTCCCACCAGTTTGCACGCCGCGGCGGTCTCCCGTTCGCAGTTCAATCCGAAGCCGGTGATCACCAGAACTTTGACATCAGATTTTTTCATGATTGCATCCGTAAGAAGTTGTTTCGTTGTCTCAAGCGCGAAAAACGGCCCGGAGCGGATTTTACGTGTGGTAATCCGCATTGATCTTCACATACTCATACGAGACGTCGCTGGTCCACACCCAGTAGTTGTCGTCCCCGTCGTGCAGATTCACCCGGACGGTGAATTCACGCTGTTTCACGATGTCGCAGAGCGCCGATTCCGGCGTTCCGGCATCGCCGCCGTTGCGCACCACCGGCATGTTGTCGTAGTAGATGTCGGTCTTCTCCGGATCGAACTTCGCCCCGGAGTAACCCAGCGCCGCCACCACCCGGCCCCAGTTCGGGTCGCCGCCGAACCAGGCGGTCTTGCAGAGCAGCGAATTGGCCACCGCCTCGGCGCAGAGCTTCGCATCCGCCACGGAACGGGCGTGCTCGATCTCCACGTGGATGAACTTGGTCGCCCCTTCGCCGTCCATGACCATCTCGCGGGCGAGACGCTGCATCACTTCGAGCAGCGCCAGCCGGAACTCCTCCGCCTCCGGAGTGCCCGCTTTGAGCTCCACTTCGGAACGGCCGTTCGCCATCACGATCGTCGTGTCGTTGGTGCTCATGTCGCCGTCGATGGTGATCCGGTTGAAGGAGTCCGCCACGTTGGTTGCGAGCATCTCGCGCAGCAGCGCGTTGTCCGCCTTGACGTCGGTGGTGATGTAGCAGAGCATCGTCGCATGCGGCACCGTCATCGCAGGGTCGATCATGCCCGCTCCCTTGGTCATCGCACCGATGGTGACGGTCTTGCCGGCAAGTTCCAGTTGCAGCGCCACCGATTTGGGAACGGTGTCGGTGGTCATGATCGCCTGCGCCGCCGCACTGCCGCCCTCCGGCGAGAGCGCCGCCGCCGCAAGTTCAATTCCCTTCCGGATGGTGTCCATCGGCATCTGCACGCCGATTCTGCCGGTCGAGGAGACCGCGACCTCGTCGGCGCGGATTCCGAGCCGGCGGGCGGCGAGTTCGCAGGTGCACTCCGCGTTGGCCAGCCCGGTGGCTCCGGTGCAGGCGTTGGCGTTGCCGCTGTTGATGACCGCGGCGCGCAGGAAGGGGGAGTTCAGCACCCGCGTGCGGCAGACCTGCACCGGTGCCGCCGCAAAGGTGCAGCTGGTAAAGGCGCCGGCGAAGTTGGCGGGCGCTTCCGAGTAGATCATCGCGAAGTCGGGCGCGCCGCTCCGCTTGAACCCGGCGACGACCCCCGCCGCCTGGAAGCCCGGCGTGCTGGTGATCGAACCGTTTTCGAGAAACTGGAATTTATTCATGGATCGGATCTCCGTAGGTTGCCTTGACGTTGATGGCGATGCCGCCGCGCGGCCGGAAACGGCCGATCACCTCGGCGCGCCGGGGGGCGCACTCCTTCACCACCGCGTCGAGGATGGTGTTGACCGATTCCTCGTGAAAGGTGCTGGCGTTGCGGAAGGAGTAGAGGTAGAGCTTGAGTGACTTGCTTTCGATGCAGCGTTTGTCCGGCACATACCGGATGATGATGTGGCCGAAATCGGGCTGACCGGTCACCGGACAGAGCGAGGTATATTCCGGACAGTCGAATTCGATGATGTAATCCCGGTCGGCGTAAAGATTGTCGAAGGATTCGAGTTTCGCTTCGTCGGGGGATTTTGGATATTTCCGCTCGGAGGCGGAGAGCAGAGTCAGGCTGCTGAAGCGTTCTTTGGATGCTTTCTCCATGGCTTTCCTTAACAGTTGTGATGTGGTATAACAACACTTTTCCTTAACATAGCACCGGTTCGGGCCGATTTCGACAGCAAAGCGGAAAAATGCTCCACTTTTTCCGGGAAAAGTGGCCTTGGCGGGAGCTTTCTCCGATTTTCGGTTTGACAAAGCGCAAACAGCGGCTAGAGTATGGAAACAACGCGCATTGCGCCGGCAGGAAAAATCCGGAGGAATTGAACGATGAGCCAGGAAAATGAGTCACTGCTGCGGTCGAACGGCGTCAGTTACGTGCTGCCGTTTATTTTGATCACTTCGTGTTTTGCCCTGTGGGGCTTCGCCAACGACATCACCAATCCGATGGTGAAGGCGTTTTCGAAGATCTTCCGCATGAGCGTGACCGACGGAGCGCTGGTGCAGGTCGCCTTCTACGGCGGCTATTTCGCGATGGCGTTTCCAGCGGCGATGTTCATCCGCCGATTCTCCTACAAGGCGGGGATTCTGATGGGACTGGGGCTGTACGCGTTCGGCGCGCTGCTCTTCTTCCCGGCGAAGATGACCGGCGCCTACTATCCCTTTCTGCTCGCCTACTTCATTTTGACCTGCGGGCTGTCGTTTCTGGAGACCAGCGCCAACCCCTACATCCTCTCGATGGGGCCGGAGGAGACCGCGACCCGTCGGTTGAATCTCGCTCAATCCTTCAATCCGATGGGTTCCCTGCTGGGGATGTTCGTTGCCATGCAGTTCATTCAGGCAAAGATGAATCCGCTTGACTCCGCCGAGCGCGCTTTGATCAGCGATGCACAGTTCGAGGCGGTGAAGAATGCCGACCTCGCGGTGCTGATCCGCCCCTATCTTCTGATCGGGCTGGTGATCTTCGCGCTCTTTCTGGTGATCTGGTTCGCCCGGATGCCCGCCAACAACGACCAGTCGCATGAGATCAACTTTCTGCCGACGCTGAAGCGACTGTTGAAACTGCCCCGGTATCGTGAAGGTGTGATCGCTCAGTTTTTCTACATGGGAGCACAGATCATGTGCTGGACCTTCATTATCCAGTACGGAACCCGGATCTTCGTCGGACAGGGGATGGAGGAGCGGGCCGCTGAAGTGCTCTCCCAGAAGTACAATATTGCCGCGATGCTGATCTTCTGCGTCAGCCGGTTCATCTGCACCTTTCTGCTTCGCTACCTCAACCCCGGCCGGCTGCTGATGATTCTTGCGGTGGCGGGCGGGATCTTTTCGCTCGGCACGGTGGTGTTTCAGGATATCCTGGGGCTCTATTCGCTGGTGGCGATCTCCGCCTGCATGTCGCTGATGTTCCCGACCATCTACGGCATTGCGCTCGAGGGGCTGGGCGACGATGCGAAATTCGGTGCCGCCGGTCTCATCATGGCGATTCTCGGTGGTTCGGTTCTGCCGCCCTTGCAGGCGCTGATCATCGACCTCGGTTCGGTCGGCGGATTCCCCGCGGTCAACCTCTCCTTTCTGCTGCCGCTGCTCTGCTTTGTGGTGGTGGCTCTCTACGGATTCCGGACCGGCAGGCAGAGCTGCTGAGTCGGCGATTTTACCGGATCTCTTCTCCGACGGAACGCGGTGCGTGGTTTCGCCGGAGATTTTTTTTGATCATTTTCTGAATTCCTTCTTGATTTTATTGCGAAAACTGATATTTTATTTTAAAATAATAAAAACAATTATTCAAATGTGAATAAAATGCAAAACAACATCATTCCTGCCGTGGAGAAAACGGTGGCGATTTTGAACCATCTGGGCAATCGGAACGGCGGAGCGACACAGGCGGAACTTGCGGCGGAGCTTGACATTACCCCGAGCACTTGCTATCGGATACTGCAGACGCTGCTGGCGGCGGATTTCGTCCGCAAGGGGGCGGGGGGGCGCTACGATCTCTCCAACGGGCTTGCGCCGGTGGTGCGCAAACTTTCCGACTTCACGGCACGGTTCAGCGTGGTTCAGCCGGTGCTCGACCGCCTTGCGGCGGAGACCGGACTTTGCTGCAAACTCTCGATTCGGCAGGGGAGGGACCAGGTTTCGATTCTGCGGGCGGAGTCGCCGCGGCCGATGGCGGTTTCCGGCAAGATCGGGGTGCACTTTCCGATCATCGAGGGATCGGTCGGGGCGGCTTTGCTGGCGGATGCTTCGACGGGAGAGATTCGGGAGCTCGCCGCAGGCTGCGCCGTTCCGGTGGCCGAAAGAAATCACGCGGAACTGGTGCTCGCGGGGGTGGAGGCAATCCGGCGGCACGGTTACTGTTTCAACGCCGGGAAGAACCGCTGGCGGGTCGATGCGCTTTCGGTTCCGGTTCGGGATACGGAAGGAAATGTGATTGCCGCGCTGACGCTGCTCGGCAGTGACGCCGACTTCACCGGCGACCAGGAACAGGCGCTTGCTTCCGCGATGCGGCGCGCCGCACGGGAGTGTGCAAAACTTTGCGGTTGAATATTATTTCAGCGTTTTCAGGAGGAACCATGAGCCAGAAGATTGATCCAGCAACATTGAAAATCACCGACATGCGGTTTGCCGACATCGACGGCGCGCCGAAGCGGTGTACATTGCTCAAACTCTACACCAATCAGGGACTGATCGGGTACGGTGAGGTGCGTGACGCCTCCAGCCGCACCTACGCCGCGATGCTCAAGAGCCGCATTCTCGGTGAGAATCCCTGCAACATCGACAAGATTTTCCGTCGGATTAAACAGTTCGGCGGGCCGTCCCGACAGGCGGGGGGCGTCTGCGGCATTGAAGTTGCGCTGTGGGACCTCGCCGGCAAGGCGTGGGGGGTCCCGGTCTGGCAGCTGCTGGGCGGGAAATTCCGCGACCGGGTGCGAGTTTACTGCGACACCGATTCCGAAGGCGGTGGGCGCGACATGGGCCGGGCATTGGTCGACCGGATGAAACAGGGATACACCTTCCTCAAGATGGATCTCGGAATCGAACTCCTGATGGAGCAGGAAGGGTGTCTCTCCGCGCCGCTCGGTTTCCTGGAGAAGATGCGCGAATACAAGCAGACCGTCTTCTCCACGCCGCACGGTTCGATCGATCCGCGGGCGATGCGCGGCGAGGCCTACGACCTCTTCAACACCGCGCACGGATTCACCGGCATCCATCTCACCGAGAAGGGATTGGACTATCTCGACCAGTATATGGCCGACGTGCGCAAAGTGACCGGATACGAGATTCCGATCGCGATCGACCATCTCGGACACATTCCGGTGGAGGATTGCATCCGGCTGGCCCGGCGGCTGGAGAAATACAACCTCGCCTGGATGGAGGACCCGGTGCCGTGGCAGTGGCATGACCAGTACCGGCGCATCGCGGCGGCGACCACCGTTCCGCTCGGCACCGGAGAGGACATCTACCTCAAGGAGAATTTCCGGCCGCTGCTGGAATCCGGCGCGCTGGCGGTGGTTCATCCGGATGTGCTTACCGCGGGCGGCATTCTTGAGACACACAAGATCGGCGACATGGCCGAGGAGTACGGTGTGCAGATGGCGATTCACATGGCGGAGAGTCCGATCGCCTGCCTGGCGGCGGTTCACGTCGCCGCCGCCACTCGGAACTTCATGGCGCTCGAAGTTCATTCGGTGGATGTGCCGTGGTGGCCCGACCTCATCGCGCCGCGTCTGGAGATCCGCGATGGATTCATCGCGGTGCCCGACGTGCCCGGTCTCGGCATCGAAGCGCTGAATGAGTCGCTGATCAGCGAAAAGCTCCACCCCGACTTCCCCGAGGCGTGGGCGCCGACGGCGGAGTGGGACAAGGAGTGGGCCAACGACCGCCAGTGGAGTTGATGAAAGAGGACGGACGCAAAATGAAACTCGGATTGATGCTGCCGGTCAAACCGGATATCCGCTGGGTTCTGGCGCGGCAGGTCGGGGTGGAATATGCGATCACCAAGGCCGCCCCCGAGCTGTCGGGCCAGCTGCCGCCGTGGGACTTCGAATCGCTGCGCAGCGTGAAGGCGCGATTTGCGGAGCAGGGGTTCCGGCTGTGGGCGCTGGAGGGGGATGAATTCGATATGAGCCGGATCAAGCTCGGGTTGCCCGGGCGCGATGAGGATATCGAGCATTACCGTATGATGCTGAAGAATATGGGACGTCTCGAAATTCCTCTGCTCTGCCTCAACTTCATGGCCGGAGTCGGCTGGTACCGCACCCGGGTGGATCTGCCGGAGCGGGGAGGGGCGCTGACCAGTGAATTTGATCGCGCCGTAATGCCGCCGGAACCGGAACTGAAGCTCTCGCATGAGGAGTTATGGAGCAACTTCGAGTATTTCATCCGCGCGGTGATTCCGGCGGCGGAAGAGGCCGGGGTGAAAATGGGGCTGCATCCGGATGATCCGCCGATCGACCGGCTCTGCGGCTACCCGCGTATTCTGACCAGTGCCGCGGCATTCCGGCGCGCGCTGGCGCTGGCGGAAAGTCCCAATCTGGGGGTGACCTTCTGTCAGGCGAACTTCCGGGCGATGGGGGAGGATGTTCCGGCGCTGATCGAGGAATTCTGCCGCAAAAAGCAACTTTTCTTCTTCCACTTCCGCGATATCGAAGGAATAGCGGAGCATTTCCGCGAAACCTTCCATGACAACGGACCGACCGATATGGCGAAGCTGTTGAAGCTTTTGAAAGAGAATGGATTTGACGGGATTCTCCGCCCGGATCATACGCCGACGATGGCGACCGAGGAGAACTGTGAACCCGGCTATGCCATGCTGGGCAATCTATTTGCCGTCGGATATATCCGTGGCATTCTGGATGCACTGAAAACCATTGAAAGATAAAGGGATGGAATGATGACAGAATATCGTAAACCCAACGTGTCGCAAGCGGAAATCAACGAAGCATTCGGCCCCGCCTATCGTGAACAGTGGAATGACAAGTTGCAGCAGCGGATCGATGCCGACATCGAGAAAAACCGCAAAGCGGAAGGGGAGTTTTCGCTGCCCGCTTCCGCTGCCGGGCGGGAGATTCAGGTCGAACAGATCTCGCACGATTTCATCTTCGGCGCTCACATCTTCAACTTCGATCAGCTGGGAACCGATGAGCGCAACCGCCGTTACAAGGAGTTGTACGGGACACTGTTCAACTCCGCAACGATCGCCTTCTACTGGAAGCAGCTGGAGCTGGAGGAGGGGCATCCCCGCTTCCAGCCCGAATACCGTGACACCGCCGATTTCTGGAACCACTGCCCGAATCCGAACTCTCAGCCGCACTGGCGCCGTCCCGCCACCGATCCGGTGGTGGAGTTCTGTCTCTCGAAAGGAATCCGGCTTCATGGACACACGCTGGTCTGGGGCAACAACCGCTGGCAGATTCCAGTGTGGCTGATTGGGCGGATGCCTCTCCATTTTCTCAAGAAGGCCAATCTGGAGCAAAATCCATCGGATGGCACCTTGGAGTGTCAGGCTACCGCGTACCCCTTTGAGGAGATGTCTGCTGACGAGATGGCGGAGGCGATGCCGGAATACACCACGTTGCTTAACGTTCTTACTGCGAAGCGGATCATGGAGATCGCCGTACGGTACGGCGACAAGATCGACAGCTGGGATGTGGTCAACGAGAGCGCCACCGATTTCGGGAAGGGGCGAATGGTCCCCGGTTCGAAGCTGTGCAAGAGCTGGTATGGCCCGATGCCGGGCGACTATACCTATCGGGCATTCAAAATCGCCGAGAGCGTTTTCCCGGAAAAGGCGAAGCTGAACATCAACGACTATAACCTCTCCGAAGATTACCTTCAACAGGTGTGCGACCTCCGCCGCCGGGGCTGCAAGGTTGACATCATGGGCGCGCAGATGCATCTCTTCAATCCGCAGATCTGTCTGGATATCGCCGCCGGAAAAGATCTGCGGCAGAGCCCGGAGACGGTTCGCGAAACGATGGCGCGAATCGGCCGGGCGGGATTGCCGATCCACCTGTCGGAGATCACCATCACCTCTCCGGGCGGCGATCGCCGCGGCGAGATCGTTCAGGCCGGAATCGCCCGCAACCTCTACCGGCTTTGGTTCAGCCTCGCTCCGATGATGGGCATCACCTGGTGGAACGTGGTCGACGGCTGCGGCGCGCCGGGCGAGCCGGCGGTCTCCGGATTGTTCACCCGCGATATGGAGCCGAAGCTCTCCTATTTCGCGCTCAACGATCTCATCCATCACGAATGGCACACGAGTATGTCGTGCCGCGCGGACCGCGAGGGCAGGGCGGTGTTCCGGGGATTCCGGGGCCGTTACCGTCTGAGCTGGACATCCGCGGAAGGCAAGGCGGAGTCGATGGAATGTCATCTGAAATAACACTCATACAACACAAGGAGATATGAATATGCCGTCCCTTCAGGACATGAAGCAGAAAGCCAAGGAAGCCGGACTGATGAAACTTGACCGGCTGATCGCCACCCGGCAGCGCATTCCGAACTGCGAACTGGCCATTCCGCTTGACGAACTCTGCGCCCGGTACGAGAAACTCTACACCGGCTGCATCAACGATGTACTCCGGGAGCTCTGCCTGCTCAACCAGAATCTGCCGTCGGAGATCATGCCGCTGCGCGACGAGATGGTGGTCTGCGGCGAGGCGTTCACGGTCAAGAGTGCGCCGAATGTGATGATCGAAGGTGAAATGACCTTCCGCGCCCAGATGCTCGATGAGATGAAACCGGGCGGGCTGGTCGTCTGGGATACCTCGGAGGATACCGAAGCGTCGCTCTGGGGCGGCGTAATGACCGCCACCGCCATTTCGAAGGGAATCCGCGGCGCGGTGATTTCCGGCGGCATTCGCGATACGAAACAGATTCTCGAACAGAAATTTCCGCTCTTTTACAAGTACCGGACCAGCAACGGCTCGCTCGGCCGCTGCATGATCACCCACTATCAGGTGCCGATCCGAATCGGCAAGGTGACGGTCCGCCCCGGCGACATCATCTTCGGCGACATCGACGGAGTGCTCTGCATCCCGCGCGAAATCGCCTGCGACGTGCTGCTGCGCGCCGAGGGGATCGAACGCAATGAACTGGATATCTTCTCCTGGGTCCGGCAGGGCGACACCATCTCCGAGATCATCGAAAAAGGCGGTTATTTCTAAAAGGGTGTGCGCGATGGATGAAGCATTGGAAAAACTCTTTTCCCTCACCGGTCATACCGCGCTGGTGACCGGTTCGAGCCGGGGGATCGGCCGGGAGATCGCGCTTACGCTCGCCCGGGCCGGGGCGACGGTGATTCTGCACGGGTCGCGGGAGTCCGAAAAACTCCGCGAAGCCGCCGAACATGTGAAGCAAATCGGCGGACGGGTTGAATGCGTGACCGCCGACCTCACGGACGACAAGGCCGCCGCCGCACTTCCCGACGCCTGCCGGGCGCTGGGGCTGGAGGTGGATATTCTCGTGCTGAACGCCTCCGTTCAGGAGTATCGGCATGTGACCGATTACGAGCCGGAGGAGTTTGCGCGGGAGTTCCTGGCGAACGTCGGCGCGGCGTTCCGGCTGGTGAAGGAGTTCTCCCCCGCGATGCGTCGGAAGCACTGGGGGCGGATTGTCTGCGTCGGCAGCGTCAATCAACTCCGTCCGGCGACGCGGCTGTCGATCTACTCCGCAACCAAGGCGGCACTGGAGAATTTCACCGTCTGCTGTGCGAAGGAGTTCGCCGCCGACGGCGTCACGGTGAACAATCTCGTGCCCGGCGTGATTCTGACCGACCGCAACGAGAAGATTCTCCGCAATGAAGCGTTCCGGGAGACGGTTCGCAGTTCGATTCCGCTCGGCCGGTTCGGGAGTGTTTCCGACATGGCGGGAGCGGCGCTGCTGCTCTGCGGCGAGGCCGGCGCCTACATTACCGGCATTGAACTGCCGGTGACCGGCGGAATGCATCTGTAATTGGAACGGTCTGGTTTGCCGGGATTTCACCGGGTTCCGCGGCGAGAGCGGGCCCGGTGTTCTCTTTTTCTCAGAAGGGATTGACCTGTTTCGCGTCGAGCGAGAGGGACTCCACCTCCTTGCCGGAGACGAGATTTTTGCGGAGCAGCTCTTCCAGCGCCCGTCGCATGGTGATCATGCCGTCCTTGAAGCCGGTTTCGAGTGCCGAGGGGAGCTGGCCGCTCTTGGCCTCGCGGATCATCGACTGAACTGGCGGGGTGCCGACCATGATCTCGAAGGCGGCGATGCGCCCGTTCCCGTCCCGCCGGGTGAGCAGCCGCTGCGAGACGACGGCGAGCAGGACGCCGGCAAGCTGCAGTCGGATCTGATTCTGCTGGTGCGAGGGGAAGGAGTCCACGATGCGGTCGATGGTCTGCGGCGCGCTGTTGGTGTGCAGCGTGGCGAAGACGAGATGGCCGGTTTCCGCGGCGGTGAGGGTGGCGGAAATGGTGTCGAGATCGCGCATTTCGCCGACCATGATGATGTCCGGATCCTGCCGCAGCGCGAACTTGAGCGCGGTGGCGAAGGAGAGGGTGTCGGAGTGGACCTCCCGCTGTTCGACGAGCGAAAGCTGATTGGTGTGAAGGTATTCGATCGGGTCCTCGATCGTGATGATGTGCCGCGAGCTGGTGCGGTTGATGTGGTCGATCAGACTGGCCAGCGTGGTGGATTTGCCGCTGCCGGTGGGACCGGTGACGAGAATCAGTCCCTGCTGCTTCTCCACCAGCTTGACCAGCTGCGGCGGAATGTTGAGCGCTTCCGGCCGCGGGATGTCGTTGTTGATGACGCGGGCGGCGATGCCGACCGTCCCGCGCTGAAAGAATCCGTTGATTCGGAATCGGTAGGTTTTCGGCAGAGGATCCGTGTCGGCGAGGGTCATCGAAAGGGAGATGGCGAAGTCGATCTCCCGCTTCTCTTCAAATTCGATCCGCTGGCGTGGAGAGAGCAGACTGAACAGCAGCCGCTGAGTATCCGTCGGCGTGAGTTCAGGCAGCTCCATGGCCCGCAGGCTGCCACTGATGCGCAGAATCGGACTCGTTCCCGAGGAGAGGATGAGATCCGATGCGCCGAGCTTGACTGAGCTGCGGAGCAGGCGCCGCATATCAATGGTGACGTTGTCGACGGCATTGGGCGTTCCGCTGTAGTAGTTGCGGAAGGTGTCCACGCCGGATTCCATGCCGCGCAGATAGAGACGGAATTCCGCCGGATTGCCCGAAGCATGTTCGGCGACCTCCTGTGAGACCAGTCCTTCGCGGCAGAGTTGAAAGAGCGCACGGTTGAAGGGGAGCATACCGGCCTCCGTCCCCCGCCGGAGGGAGTCTTCCAGCGCCTGAAAGTCGCGGGCGGCGATTTGTTTTCTGACTGTGGGAGTGCCGAGGAGAAGTTCCACTGCCGGAATCATGCCGCTCCTGTCCTGCCGCGGCAGCAGCCGTTGCGCGACAACCGCGACCATCGCCATTCCGAGATCGGCGGCCACCTGTTCGCGCTGTTCTTCCGGATAGAGGTCGATAATCCGCTCGACCGCGGTGATGGAGTCGCTGGTGTGCAACGTGGAGAGCACCAGGTGACCGGAGAGCGCGGCGGTGACTGCGGCGCGGACCGTGGCGAGGTCGCGCATTTCTCCGATGACGATGACGTCGGGACTTTCGCGCATGGCGCTGTGCAGGGCGAAGCTGAAGCTGTCGGCATTGCTGTTCAGCTCCCGCTGGGTGACGAGACTTTTGGCGTCGTGGTGCAGATATTCGATCGGGTCTTCCAGTGTGAGGATGTGCTTGCTGAAGTTGGCGTTGATGTAGTTGAGCATGGCGCTCATCGTGGTGGATTTACCGTTGCCTGCGGCGCCGACGACCAGGATGATGCCGCGCGATTCCGAACAGATCTGCGCGAGGGTGTCCGGCAGATGGAGGTCGGCGAAATCCAGTTCGTCTCCGGAGCGGATTGGTCGGGCGACCAGCGCCGGTCCGTTGCTGGCGGAAAAGAAGTTGATTCGGAAACGCGCTTCCGGAGTGGGCGCGTAAGCGGCGTCTGTGCTGCCGGTCTGAAGGTAGAGCTGTTCCTGTTCCGGCGGAATCACGCTCTTCCGGAATCGATCGAGCTCCTCTCCTGTGATGATCTGTTCGCTGCATGGCGCGACTTCGCCGTAGCGGCGGAATGCCGGTGGTTTCCCGGCGGAAAGAAACAAATCAGAGGCGTTGCTGCGAATAGCGTTTGCGAAGATTTCTGTGATTTGCATAAGGCTCCTCTTCCGAAAACAATGGCGGTCCGCCGGAAAGCGGACTTGAAAAATCTGCTTCCGGACATTACCTTAATACCATTTTACGAGAAAACCAAATCAGGAACCCCCTCTTTATGAAAAAAATTGATGTAAAAGTTCGGATGATGGCCGGCTGTGAGGAGCTTTTCCCCGCGAAAGCCCATCATGACGATGCCGCCTACGACCTGCGTTCGCGCTGTGACATGGAGCTCGCCGTCGGGAAGAGTACGCTGGTGCCGACCGGCATGTTTCTTGAATTGCCGGTCGGATTCGAGGCGCAGGTGCGGCCTCGGAGCGGACTCGCCCTCAAGCACAACCTCTCGCTGACCAACTCCCCCGGCACGATCGACGCCGGTTACCGGGGGGAGGTCGGGGTCATCATGTTCAACCCCGGGCCGGAGCCGTTCCCGATCCATCGCGGAGACCGGATCGCCCAGATGGTGATCGCGGAACTGCCTGAAGTGGAACTCGTGCCCGCCGAAGAGCTCTCCGAAACCGGCCGCGGCGCGGGCGGCTTCGGCAGTACCGGCAGGCAGTAAGGTTCGGTCCGGTCGCCCGCTTCGTCACGCTTCGGGGTTCGGCATGACGGCTGCGAGCTCTTCCGGCGTCAGGGAACGGTGTACCCGGCAGGGGTTGCCGAAGGCGATCACATTGTCGGGGAGATCCCGGGTCACGACGCTTCCGGCGCCGATGACGACATTGCTGCCGATGGTGACGCCGGGCAGGACCCGGACTCCGCCGCCGATCCAGACATTGTTGCCGACGGTGATCGGGCGGGCGTATTCCAGGCCCTCGTTGCGTTCCGCGACCTTCACGGGGTGTCCGGCGGTGTAGAATCCGCAGTCCTGCGCGATGAAGACGTTGTCACCGAAGCGGACCTTCGCTCCGTCCAGAACAACCAGGTTGTGGTTGGCGAAGAAGTTGTCCCCGACCTCGATCAGGCTGCCGTAATCGCACCAGAAGGGGGAGAGAATGGTACAGTTTTTACCGCTCCTGCCGAGGAGTTTGCGCAGAAGCGCGCTCCGCTGCTCGGTTTCGGAGGGCGGCAGTTGATTGAAGGCGAAGCAGATGTCCTTGCATTTCAACATTTCCTTCTGCAATTCAGGGTCATAATTGGGATTGTAGATCATCCCGAGATCTCTTTTCTCTTTTTCCGTCATCCGAGTCCTCCGTATCGTGGTATTTGTATACTATACCGGCGGCGGGCTCCGATTGCAACAGGAGCCAGTTTTTTTGCCAGGGAAAAGAGGAGGAGGCGCCTCAAAGTTGCAATTCTTCAAAAACGGGATATATTTCCTTCACAACCGCAGAGAGGAGATTTGTGATGCTTCCGGTTATCTGCATCATCGTATTGGTGGGTGAAGTCGCGGCAGTTGCGGCCTTTCTGCTGATCCCGGACCGGGGCCGCTGGAAGCGGTGGGCGGCCGGAGGGCTGCTGGCAGCGACTGTACTGCTTCTGGCGGGAGTGGGGGGCTCCTCTCTGCGGGAGAAGATCGAAGGAGATTCCCGGAATGCCGCGGCGTGCCGTCTGGCGGCGGAGATGATTCGGAACGGCAGACGCGCCGCGCTGGAGGAGGCGCTCCGACGGGACTGGCAGAAAGGAACGGCCCGGCTGGGGTTTGACGAGATCGCGGGAGCCTTTCTCGAAGCGGTTCAGAATGCGGAGGGCGGCCGATGAGAATTCTGCAGGAGCTGCTGGGGTATTTCCTGTGGATCATGCTGCCTTCCGCCCTGCCGCTGCTGGCGCTTGCATACGGGGGAGAGCGAGTGGGACGTACCCTGAAACTGACGCTCGCACTGAGTGTGCTTCTCTGCAATGCCGCTCTTGTGATATGGTTTTTGCATCAGGTGGATTCCCATTACCGCAATGCGTTCTACCGGTGGAATCTGAACTGCCTTGCCGAACAGTTTGAAACCGCCGGTGACCAGGAGCTGTTCCGGAGTCTGGAAGAGCTGGAGCAGAACCCGCGGGTGATGTGGAAAAAGCGAACGACGGAGCGGTAATTCCCGCAGCCGGCGAAGAGCGGAATGACCTGCGGGAGTTCCTCCGTTGACGGAAGCTCGAATTCAACGGGAAACGGCGCCGCCGCGCAGGAAACTTTTCCGGTTCCGCACTTTTTTGAAAAAAAATGCAAATGCGGGCTTGCTTTTTATTGTTATAGATATTATTATACATAACAGAAAGGAATTTGAGCAGGGAGAAGCGCCTGAATGTTCGAAGCAAAATACACGGATGTGGTGGATGCGTTGCGGTTTGACATCCGGAACGGCCGGTTTGGGGGGAGGAACGTCCGGCTTCCTTCGTTCCGGGAATTGGCGAAGGAATATAATGTTTCTCTGGTGACGATCTCCAAGGCGATGAATTTCCTCCAGCAGGAGAACGTGGTGAATATTCAGGGAACGCGCGGTGCGTTCATCAAGGCGGATGTCTCGGCGCGGCCCCGGTCGAACGACATTGCCGTGATCCACAATTTCATTGGGGATTGGGAAGGGTTGCATGCGATTGAGGCGTTGGAGAGCTACGCCCGGGAGAAGAACATGGGGGTGCTTTCTCTCAAAGCGGCGGAAAGCATACAGTATCTGCCGGAGCTTCTGACCAAGCTGAATGCGGACGGCTTCATTTTCATGCATAGTTCGCTGACCGAGGATACGGCGCTGGCGCTCTCTCATGCGCACATTCCGTTTGTCTCCTTCAACCGGCTCGATCTGGATTGCGTTTCGTGGGTGGACTATGACAACACCGGGAGTCTGGCCGAGACGCTCGATTTCCTGCTCGCCTCCGGATATCGGCGGATCGCCCACATCGACTTCAAAGTGGATTTCGGCAGTTTCCAGAGCGAACTTCGGAGAATTTACCGGGAGAAGCTGGAAGCGGCAGGATGTTTCGACGAGCGTCTTTTCATCGCCCGCGACACCCGGCACGATATGCGACGGCAGTATGGACAGCCTTTTCTGGAAGCGGCGAGCCGGAAGGCGGTCGGATATCTGCTTGAACTGCCGGAGCTGCCGGAGGTGATCATCGTCCGCAGTTTCTCCGGAGAGGTTCTGCTCGACGAGTTCGCCAGGCGCGGCATCGATCTGGAGAAACATTCTCAACTGCTTTTCACCCTGGAGGATATTCAGGATTATCCGAAGCGTTTTCCCGCGCTGCTTTTTCCATATCGGGAAAAGGTGCGGGCCGGATTTGATCTTCTGTACAAGTTCATCCGTACCGGGAACTGCGGGCCTGAGCGCATCATCCTGCAGCCGGTCAGAAAATTTATTGCCCGTTAACTGGAAAGGGGAGGGAAGTCATGCGGCGAAAAAGATTTACCTTGATTGAACTTTTGATTGTTATTGCGATCATTGCGATTCTGGCGGCGCTTCTCCTGCCGGCGCTGAACAAAGCGCGGAACCGGGCGAGGAGCATCGCCTGTACAAACAATCTGAGTTCGATCGGCAAGGTGCTCGTGCTGTATACCGACGATTTCGACGGATTCATCCTCGCCGCCTGCGACACCCGGAACAGCGGTTCCAAATGGTGGTTGTGGAGCCTGAACAACAGCGGCCGGTATCTGACGGTCGGGTTGCGTGGAATCACTTCGTGTCCGGAGGCGAGAAACCGGGCGCCGGGCGGTAAGCCGGGAGTCATTACCTATGCGCGGATTTCCAACAGCAAATATCACTATCCCGACTGGGCAGGCGGTGGCGGCAGCTATCTGGGGACCAACGGATTTTTTCCGATCCGCCGTCTTCCCCGGCCGGGGAATCAGATCATCGTGGGGGAGAGTGCGTTCTACAACTCCGCGACCGCCACGGAAGTGCTGACCAACAACGGCGCGTCGTTCAATTACGGACAGCGGCTTCCGGTGGAAGTGGGCAAATATGGTTTCTACCATCCCGGCGGTATGATGAACTGCCTGTTCGCCGACGGGCATGTGAAGGGACTTTCCATCGACGGAATGCAGAAGGACATGATGGATGACCCGCTCTGAATTTCGGTCGCACGATGAAAAAAGGAGAGACGCGATCATGAAATTTCTGTGGAAAATGATTCTGCTGCCGGTGCTTTTCGCACCGCTGCTTGCCGGGGCGGCGTCGCTGCTCAATCTCGAAATCAATTTTGAAAATGACGCCTGGCGGGAGTTTCTGCTGCGGCAGAGCGGCAGAAAACCGGTTGCGATTGTTCCCACCGATCGGGGAAAGGCGCTGGAACTTCCGCCCGGAACCTCGCTGCAGACGGTGAAGTTCCCTTATCACCGGGGCGAAATCCATGTTGCTGCGGAGCTGGAGAATACCGAAATCGCCCCCGGCGCGCGTCCCTATCACGTCGGCTGGGTTTCGGTGGATCTCTTCGACGCCGACGGCAAGGCTCTCGGGCACCGGGATCTCCTGAACAGCGGGCGTCCCTCCGGCTGGAAGGTGTACCGCATAAAGGTGGCCGGATTGCGGCGCGATGCCGCCTTCTTTCAGGTGTCGTTCCGCAATTTCGGGCGGAGCGGTGTGCTTCGGGTCCGCCGGGCATCGATCCGGCTGGAGCTGCCGGGCGGCAGCGCTCTGTGCGGCGACCCCGGGTTCCGGGGGGATTTCGCTGTGGATCACTGGCACTATGTTCGAGAGGGGGTTGACTGGGACGGTCTGGCGCTGAAGAGTCAGGCGGGCAGGGCGGAATATGTGACCGGCGCTTTCCCGGACGGCGGAAAAAGCTTGAAGATCACCGGCAACGCGACCTTCCGCACCTCCCGTTACGCCTATGACGGCGAGGCGCTGCTTTTCGGCGGCTGGGCGAAGTATGCCAACCGCACCCGCGGCAGCCGCGAGTGGGCGTGGTCGAATCTCCAGCTGGTGCTCTTCGACAGAGCGGGCAAAAAGATCGGTCACCGGGATCTGACACCGCTGGAACGGGGCGAACTGCCGTGGCGTTATTTCTCCACCCTCATTCCGGAGGGGAGTTTCCGGCGCGACACGGCGGGATTCGAGATCTGGGCACGGGGCTTCGAGGGATCGAAGGGGGAGTCGTTCTTCGACGAGGTGCAGATTCTCCGCTTCAACCCGGAGAACGGCACCCGGAGACGGTACGACGCTTCTGCGGCAACACTCCGGATCGATCCGGGAAAAGCGAAATCCGGACCGATCCGGCCGGTCTGGAACGGCACGGACATCTCCTACGCCGAGAAAATCGCTTCCCCCGTGGTCAGGAATCTGCTGGCCGACCTGCGGAAAAACGGTGTCGAGCACTTGCGGCTGCGGGAGTTCCTGCAGGGATGCCGCATCCTCTCCCGACTGGATGAAGCTGGGAATCCCATCTACGACTGGACGATGCTCGACTCCATCATTGACTGGGCGGTACGGGAACAGAAGTTCAAGCTGACCGCGACGATGGAGAGTACGCCGAATCAGCTGTCGACGAAACCGGCGAAGAATCCGCGCGTCTTCTGCAACCGTTCCGTGCCGCGCGACTTCCGGTTGTGGGGGCGTGTGGTGCGCGACACGATCGAGCACTGGATCGAACGCTACGGTCTGGAGACGGTGAAGGAGTGGGAGTTCGAATGCTGGAACGAACCGTTCGCGCAGCGCTACTATCAGGGGAGCAACGAGGAGTTTCTGAAGATCTTCGAAGCGTATGCCGATGCTTTGACCTCGATCGAGAAGAAGTACGGCTGCCGACTGAAGATCGGTACCTTCAGCGGCATCGGTGAAAGTCCGATTTCGCTTGTGGTGCTCAACGGCATGAAGGAGAAGGGAAAGCTCGGCGTGGTCAATGTGATCAGCAGTCATATCTATGCCGGATTCGTGAACTCCTTCGACGCGCTGGAGCGGGGCATCCGGTCGATCCGCGCCTTTACCGGCGGCTATCCGGAACTGCGCAATGCGTCGATGCTGATCACGGAGTTCAACGGCTCCTCGATGGGCAATCCGTATACGGACAGTGCAGTTGCCGCCGCCTTCTATGTGAAGGCCTGCCGGGTGTTTCTGGATACCGGGGTGGAACGGGGCTATTACTTCGGACCGGTCGATTACATGTATTCCGCCCGGACGAAATATTTTACCGGCGATCTCGGCATGTTCACCAAAAACGGAATTCCGAAGCCCTCCTTCGGCAGCCAGCAGCTGTTGAACCGCCTGGCGGGGGGACGGCGGATTGCCTTCGACTCCTCCAACGAGCCGCTGGATGGAATCGCCGTCGCCGACGGCGCGAAGCTGAAGCTTCTGCTGACCACCTTCGACGAGGCGCGTTTCGACCGCGCTGGGACGATCGAGGTGAAGGCGGAGGTGTCGGACACCCGGCTGTTCTCCCGCTGCACGCTCTTCCGGATCGACCGGAAGAACGCGAACTCCCACGCGAAGTGGCGCAGTCTCGGCAAACCGGAGATATCCCCCGCGACGGATGCGGTGCTGCGGGAGGCCGCCCGGCTGGTGCCGGAACGGTTCGAAGCGTTTCGGAGTGGTGTGGAGGGACTCCGTTTCCGGCTGGCGCTCCCGTTGAATTCAGTCTGTTATCTGGAGTTCGAGTGACGGCGGCTCCGGATAGATAGACTTCAGCACGGTTTGGGCTTTCCGCAGGTTCACAGTATTGAGAAGGAGTCTTCTTCCTCGGGGAGCGGCAGGACCAGCTTCTCAGGATGCGGTCCGTAAACGGTATGAAATTCGTCGTCTTCCTTCAGGGTGAGCACGAAGGCGTCAGGAGGAAGTTTCGAGAATTCAGGAAACTTTTCAGCCAGGGCGGATGCCTGGCAGAGCAACAGCGCTTTGGGCGTATCTCGCAGAAAATATCTGGCGGCGGAAATGTGGGTGAAGCGTTGCCATTTTTCTGCCTGATTTTCCGGGGAGAGGCTGACAATGAAACACTCTCGATCGGTAGGAAAAACCGTATGCCCCGACCTCAAAGTGAAAATCGGCAATAATATGCCGTTAATATCCAGCGCGGTGTATGGAGTGGTTATGACCCGTACCGTTCCATCTTGCTCCTTGTGAGAGGAGAGACCGGACTTTTCCTGTAGAAGGGCTTCCAGAACCGGTTGGGCCAGTTCGATGTCACCGAACAGGCGGCGCGGATTCGGTTGCCCCAGCAGGCTTTCTCCCTGCGGAAAGATGTTGTTGTGTCGTACCCCTGCAAGTTCCAGCAGCGTCGGAGCAAGGTCGAATGTCTTTCCCTCGATTGCAATACGGCGCGGTGACCCGGCATTGAGGGCGAAGGCAAGCAGGCGACGGCGGGGATTTGTCTCCAGAATATCAATTGTCGTGGAGTTGTTCATTGCAAGATGGTCGGAAACGACAAAGAGAATCGTATTTTTCCAGGCCGGATGCCTTTTCAGTTGTTCGACGAATTTTCCCAGTGCCCGGTCGGTGCGATGAATGGCAGTGAGTAATTGAGACGGTTTTTCACCGTGGTGGGTATAGCATGATCCCTGGGGTTCGATCACCCCATCCGGACCGTGGCTGTCTACCGTCAGCAGGGTCAACAGAAAGGGCTGGTTGCGTTTGCTCAATTCGCGGAACTTTTCTATGCCGATACGAAGCAGCATGGAATCCCGGCAGCCACCCCAGGCGCCTGTGAATCCGTAGCGTCCCCGGATTTCCTGTGGTTGCTCTTCTGCGGCCCAGAGTTCATCATATCCGAATTCAGTAAAGATCACCCTTGCGCCTGCAAAATTGAGAGTGGCACTCTTCATGAAGCTCAGAAAGTAGCCGGCTTTCTTCATGACTCCCGGCAGGGAGCAGAGGCGGTTGCCGATCGCAGGATTGATTCCATTGTTGATGAATCCCATGGAAAACTGCAGATCGGTAAGGTCGTAACCTGCCTGAGAGGCGAAAAGTCCGCCGATGGTGAATCCCGCGTTTGTTGACTGGTGAATGTTTTCGAAGACGACAGCTTCCTTCATCAGCGCCCGTGTGTTCGGCATCAATCCTGGGAACTGTGTTTCATCCAGATAGCTGTTTTCAATGCTTTCCAGATAGACGAGGACGAGGTTTTTTCCGGGAAATGCTCTGATATCGTTTCGGTCCGGGATGTCGCGTTTAATTCCGAAACGTTTGAAATCTTTGTCGGTTACAATGATTTTTCGTTGTTTCACTGGACGGATGAACCAGAAGCGCAGCGCCGCTCCAGCGGGAGTTGGAAGAATCAACAGCAGCACGAGAGCGGCAACCCCTGCGGGAATGCTTAGATCGTGTCGTCAATAGTTAAAAGACCCAAGCTGCAATACACCTGATTTGTA
>OLGD01002487.1_pt1 | contig 20893 bp, 20 predicted proteins | sample 1605311 | NCBI WGS metagenome assembly OLGD01 (sample SAMEA3888917, study PRJEB22519) | human gut metagenome | biome: human gut; feature: human-associated habitat; material: faeces | place: Denmark | collected 2010
GCCCCCCCGGCCCGCCCCGGCGCCCACATAGGCAACCGCGCGGATCCCCTATGGGGATCCGCGCGGCGTGCTGCAACAAAAAAGCGAGGGACCGGTTAAAAGAAAGGATAGATATGGGCGTTGAACCAATCGTATCCCAAATCAAGGGACGGGATGGCGCCCAGGCGCATCATCTGGCCTGCCAGCATCCAAAGCAGCCCTGCCACCAGCAAAACCAGCAGCGCCACAGCCAATATCCCCAGGGCATGTAAAAATCCGCCCCGGGGCCCCGCATCCTCCTCCTCTAGCAGGTCCACCTCCTGCCAATCCTCCCAATCCTCCTGCCAGGTCGGGGCCGGCTGGGGATCGGGGGCTTGGCCGGCCTGCTGGGGTTCTGCAGGGGAGACAGGCGCCGGCTGCATTTCTTCTTCGGGGGCAGGCAAAGGCTCCGCCAGGGAGGAAGAGGCCTCCAGCACAAAGGTTGCGTTATCCTGCTGCAAGGGGGCAATGCTGGATACCGGCGCAGGCCGGGGCACCGTATGCACCGTCTGGGGGGGCAACGGCTCGGCGGGGGTGGCAAGGACCTGCTGGGAGGCCCGCATTTTGGCCATGTCCACCAGCCAGCCCTCCATATCCGTTGGGGTAAAGCCGGCCTGTATGGTGGCCAGCGCCTTGGAAAAAACAGCCTTGGTCAGCTGAGCGGCCTGGTCGTTATCATGCAGGTAGGACATGCCTATCCGCTGGATGCTGGGGGTGTACCGGGTGACCCAGTCGCGCACGGCTGTCGGGTCCTGTTCCCGCAGGCCGGCTACGATCCCCTCCTGGCTCCATTCCATCGGTATGCTTCCTTTCGTCAAAATCTTTTCCTAGGTACCATTATATAGTCTTTTTCTATCCCCTGCAAGCGACCAATTCCCCAGTTGCAAACCATGCGAGGGTATGGTATCATACCAAAATAATTTGCGTCCCACAGGCACTGCCCCTCGCAGGCGTTTTTCGGGCTTGCGGTTGCAGCTATGGCAAACCGTACGGCGCCATCCTGCGGCCGCAAGAAAAGAAAGGAGCGTTGGATCATGAACATCACCATCACCAAAACACAAACCCCAAAGCCCTTGCCGGATAGCGACGCCCTGGGGTTTGGCCGCATCTTTACGGACCACATGTTCGTTATGGAATATGCTTCCGGGGCCTGGCGGGATCCCCGCATCCTGCCCTATGGGGACATTTCCCTGCCGCCGGCCGCGGCGGTGTTCCACTATGGGGCGGAGGTATTTGAAGGGCTCAAGGCGTACCGCCGCAAGGATGGCGGCGTGCAGCTGTTCCGGCCCCTGGATAATATGCACCGGCTCAACGATTCCGCCGCCCGGCTCTGCCTGCCTCAGATCGATCCGGATATGGGGCTGGAAGCCCTTAAAGCCCTGGTGAAGCTCGACGCCGCCTGGGTGCCCAGCGCGCCGGGCACGTCCTTGTATCTGCGGCCCGTGCTGTTCGCCACGGATCCGGACCTATCCTTGCATGGGATCCGGCAGGCCAGCTTTTATATCATCGCGTCCCCCTCCGGCAGCTACTATAAGGAGGGGCTGGCCCCAGTGCGCATCATGATTGAAACGGCGGATGTGCGGGCTGTGCGGGGCGGCACCGGCTATGCTAAGTGCGGCGGCAACTACGCGGCTGCCACCCGCGCCGGGGACCGGGCGGAAAAGCTGGGCTTTTCCCAGGTGCTTTGGCTGGACGGGGTGGAGCGCAAATATGTGGAAGAAGTGGGCAGCATGAACGTCATGTTCAAGATCGAAGGCCGGGTGGTGACCCCCCAGCTTACCGGTTCCGTGCTGCCCGGCATCACCCGGCGCAGCTGCATCCAGCTGCTGCAGGATTGGGGTGTGCCGGTGGAGGAGCGGCTGGTCAGCGTGGAGGAGCTGCTCAGCGCCGCCCGGGACGGGCGGCTGGAGGAAGCCTTTGGCTGCGGCACCGCCGCAGTGGTTTCCCCCATTGGCGAGCTGGTGTTTGGTCAGGAGCAGGCGGTGATCCATCAAGGGGAGATCGGCCCCCTGACCCAGCGGCTTTACGATGCCCTGACCGGCATACAGTATGGCACGGCCCCCGATCCCCATGGCTGGGCCATGCGGGTGCTGTAAGGTGAAACGGCGTTGGGGCCGGCCGGTTGCCGGCCCCTTCCCTTTGGCATATGTCTTGCCCTGCCCCGCATAGGCATAAAGCAGGGCGGCCCTTGGGTTGCAAAAGAAGCGGGTTTGTGGCATAATATAAAATGTATTTTTATGGCAATGGTGCCAGAGGTGGTTATTATGGAGTTTTTTAATCGGATCGGCGACTTTGCGAAAAACGTAGGGGACCGTACCAACGATATGCTGGAGATCGGCAAGCTGAATTCCCGCATCCACGGGGAAGAGGATGCCATTGAGCAGCATTTCTACGACCTTGGGGAATATATTTGGGAAAAGTTCGAATCCGGCGTCGCCATGGATGAACGGGCGACGGTGATCTGCATGGCCATCCGGGAGCGGAAGGGAAATATCCGCTCCATGGAGGAGGAGATCCAGCAGATCAAGTTGGCCCAGGAGGAGAGCCGCCAGGCCCGGGCCCAGGCCCGGCAGGAGGCCAAGGAGCAGGCCCGCCAGGCAAAATCCGCCCCGGCTACCGAAACCTGCCCTATCTGCGGCGCTACCATTGCGGCAGGCTCCAAATTCTGCGGCGATTGCGGCAATCAGATCCGCTGACCTTCCCCCATCCCCTCCGCCCCGGCTCCGGGGCGGCGAAGCGGCTTTGGCCGCTTCTTTTTTATGCGCCAAGCCCCCGGCTATGCTGCGCGCACAGTTTGCCCCCGGGGTTCTCACCAGGCAAACAAATTTTTTTGCCATCTGTTAAAATGTCGGTTTTCTTGGTTGCTTTGCGCTCCCAGGTGGTATATAATCAACGTAGATAAAGTTTCAATTTTACTTCCTGTTTTCTGGGCGTTTGGCCCGCTTTCAATTCGAATCGTTTTTTTGCAGTGTATTCACAGGTTGCACTGTATAAAATAATGTCATAAGGAGTGTCATCTGCTATGAAGTATGGTCGTATCTACAATTTCTCCGCAGGCCCCAGCATGTTGCCCGAACCCGTGCTAGAGGAGATCGCCGGTGAGGTGCTCAATTACAAGGGCTCCGGCATGAGCGTCATGGAAATGAGCCACCGCTCCCAGGTGTTTCAGACCATCGTGGACGAGGCTGAAGCGGACCTGCGGGAGCTGATGAACATCCCCGACAACTATAAGGTCCTCTTCATCCAGGGCGGCGCTACCCTGCAATTCTCCATGATCCCCATGAACCTGATGAAAAACGGCGTGGCGGATTATATCGTCACCGGCGGCTGGAGCAAAAAGGCCTATACCGAAGCCAAAAAGTTTGGCAAGGTAAACCTCTTGGCCTCCAGCGAAGACCGGAATTATAGCTATATCCCCGATGTATCCGACCTGCCTGTCAGCCCGGATGCGGACTATGTGTACATCTGCGAAAACGAAACCATCCATGGCACCACCTACCGGGAGCTCCCCAATACCAAGGGCAAGATCCTGGTCTCCGATCAATCCTCCATGTTCCTGTCCAAGCCCTGCAACGTCAGCGACTATGGCTTGATCTACGGCGGCGTCCAGAAGAACATCGGCCCCGCCGGCATGGTCATCGTCATCATCCGGGAGGACCTGATCCGCTCCGATCTGGACGAGCGCACCCCCATCTATCTGCGCTATGACACCCATTCCAACAACGGCTCCATGTACAACACCCCTAACTGCTGGTGCATCTACGTATGCGGCAAGGTGTTCAAATACCTCAAGAGCATCGGCGGCCTGGAGGCCATGGCCAAGCGGAACGAGGAAAAGGCCAAGATCCTCTATGACTTCCTGGATCAGTCCAAGATGTTCCGCGGCACGGTGGATAAGGAATACCGTTCCCTCATGAACGTACCCTTTGTCACCGAGAGCAAGGAGCTGGACGCCGAAGTGGTCAAGGCCACCAAGGCCGCCGGCTACGACAACCTGAAGGGCCATAAGAGCGTGGGCGGCCTGCGGGCTTCCATCTACAACGCCATGCCCAAGGACGGTGTGGAGGCCCTGGTCTCCTTCCTGCAGGACTTTGAAGCCAACCATAAGTAAATAAGGAGGCACGTTATGCGTATTCTGGTAACCGATGGTATGGATAAAACCGCTCTGGCCCAGCTCAAGGCCAATGGCCATGACGTGGTGGAGCAGTTCTATGAGCCCGACGCCCTGGGCGCCGCGCTGAAGGAGTTTGACGTTTGCGTGGTGCGTTCCGCCACCAAGGTCCGGGCCCAGCATATCGACCAGGCCAAGGAAGGCCGGCTGAAGCTCATCATCCGGGGCGGCGTCGGCGTGGACAACATCGACGTGAAATACGCCGAGGACAACGGCATCGCCGTGCGCAATACTCCCCGGGCCAGCAGCAATTCCGTTGCGGAATTGGCCATCGCCCATATGCTCTCCTGCGCCCGGTTCATCTCCCTTGCCGGCCACACCATGCGGGAAGGCAAGTGGGAAAAGAAAGCCTATGGCAAGGGCATCGAGATCGGCGGCAAGACCCTGGGCGTGATTGGCTATGGCCGCATCGGCCAGTCCTTGGGCCGCATGGCCCAGGCCCTGGGTATGCAGGTGCTGGCCTATGATATCTTCAAGGTGGACGGCCTGGAGTGCGATACCATGCACTATGTGGAGATGGATGAGCTGCTGGCCAAGTCCGACTTCATCTCCCTCCATACGCCTTCCATCGACGGCAAGCCCTTCATCAACGCGGAAACCATCGCCAAGATGAAGGACGGCGTGGTGTTCATCAACACCAGCCGGGGCAACAATGTGGATGAGGACGCCCTGCTGGAGGCCCTCAACAGCGGCAAGATCCGGGCTGCCGGCCTGGATGTTTACGCCAAGGAGCCTCCCACCAACGAGGCCCTGATCAACCATCCCGCCGTCTCCTGCACCCCCCACATCGGCGCTGCCACTGTGGAGGCCCAAAAGCGCATCGGCGCGGAGATCGTGGACATTATCGAAGGCTTCGGCAAATAATCCCTTGGTTTTCCCTTGGCGGGGGCTTTGCCCCCGCTTTTTTGCTGCCTTTTTTGGCGGCTTTCCCTCCCCTTTACCAAGGCCGGCGGGCTGCCCAGGGGGCCGTGGAACGCCCGGCGGAGCGGGGGGGCGGCGGCGTTTGGCAGGCCCTTGGCCTGCCAAACCAACGCCCGCAGGGGGGCCTTCGGCCCCTGCGGGCGTTGTGCGCGCTGTGCGCGCCCGCCGCCCCCCCCGCTCCGCTGGGCGCCGCACCCGCCAAAGGACAACCAAAAGGGCCGGTGGTAGACCCACCGGCCCTTGGCCTGATAAGGCGAAAATCGGTTACCGCTCCTCGCGGAAATAGGGCAAGCCCAAAGCGGCGGGGGGCTGATTCTCCCGGCTCCTGCGCAGGGATACCACCACCAGCACGATCACCGTCACCAGATAGGGGAGCATCTTGAACAGCTCCATGGAGCGGCGGGTCAGGCCGGGGATGTAGAAATACAGCCAGGACAGCAGGCCGAAGAGGTAGGAACCCCAGATGGCCCGTTTGGGCTTCCAGCTGGAGAAAATCACCAGGGCCACAGCCAGCCAGCCCAGGCTTTCGATGCCGCCTGCGCTATCCCAGGTGCCCTTGGTATAGTCCATCACGTAGTAGAGACCGCCCATGCCGGAGATGCCGGCGCCGATGCAGGTGGCCAGGTATTTGTACTTGGTCACATTGATGCCGGCCGCGTCGGCGGTGGCGGGGTTTTCACCCACGGCCCGCAGGTTAAGGCCTACGCTAGAGCGGTTGAGGAACCAGCTCACCAAAAAGGCTACCACTACCGCCAGATACACCATGAACCCAAAGCCCAAGAGCATCCGAGGCAGGGCGGGCAACTCCTGCACAAAGGGCAGGGTGGCCCGGAAGGCGGCGCTGGTGGTGGCCACGTTGATCTGGCCCACGCCGCCGGCCAGCTTCATCAGGGAGCCGCCGAAGAAGTTGGCGAAGCCGCCTGCGAAGATGGTAAGGGTAAGGCCCGTAACGTTTTGATTGGCCCGCAAGCTGATGGTCAGCACGCTGTAGATCAGCCCGCCCAGCACGGAGGCCAGGAAGGCGCAGCTCAGGGCGATGATCACGCATAAAATGGGGCTGGGTGCAGGATTGTTCATCTCGTAGAAGAACACCCCCATCAGGCCCGCAATGCCGCCCAGGTACATGATTCCGGGAACGCCCAGGTTCAAATTGCCGGATTTCTCCGTGAGGATCTCCCCGATGGCGCCATACAGGATAACGGTGCCAAATACGATACCGGCCTGAAATAGGGAAATAAGCTGGGTCATGCCTGCACCTCCTTGCTGCCGCTGCGGAATTTGAGCTGATAGTTGATGAAGAACTCGCTGCCCAGAATGAAGAACAGGATGATGCCCGTGAGCATGCTGGAGACGTAGTCGTTCAGGTTGTACTGGGAAGCGATCTCGATGGCGCCCTTATCCAGGAAGATCAGCAGAGCGGAGAAGAGGATCATCACAAAGGAATTGAACTTGGCCAGCCATGCTACGATGATGGCGGTAAAGCCCCGGCCGCCGGCGGTGCTGATGGAGATGGTATGGCTGGCGCCGGAAACCGCCAGGAAGCCGGCGATGCCGCAGACTGCGCCGGATACCAGCATGGTGCGCATGATGACCCGGGGCACGCTCATGGCGGCATAGCGGGCGGTATTTTCGCTTTCGCCCACCACGGCGATCTCATAGCCCTGCTTGCTGTAGTTCAGGTAGATGAACATCAGCACCGCCAGGGCCAGCACGATGACCACGTTGAGGGTATACATCTGGCCGAAGATCTCCGGGAACCAGCCCGCCTTGGTTTGCGGATTGATGACCCCCACGGAGTTGGAGCCTGGGGGATTTTCCCAAAGGGCCACGAAATAGCTGGTGATCTGGATGGCGATGTAGTTCATCATCAGGGTGAACAGGGTCTCGTTGGTGTTCCACTTGGCCTTGAACCAGGCGGGGATAAAGCCCCACAGGCCGCCGGCCAGTGCGCTGAGGATGAACATGAGGGGCAGCAGCAGCCCCGCGGGCAGGTCGCCGCCCAGATAGATCATGCAGGCAGCAGAGGCGATGCCTCCCATGAGGATCTGGCCCTCTGCGCCGATGTTCCAGAAGCGCATCTTAAAGGCCGGGGCCAGGCCGATGCCGATACACAGCAGCATCATAGTATCCCGTATGGTGACCCACATCCGCCTGTTGGTGCCGAAGGCGCCCTCAAACATGGCCCCGTATACCTTCAGGGGGTTCAGCTCTACGATGGAGTAGATGATAATGGCACACAGCACCAGGGCGCCTGCAAGGGCGATGCCCCGTATGCCCCAGGCCTTCCACCGGGGTAGGACTACGCCTCGCTTGGCGATGCGGACCCAGGGTTCTCTTCTTTCTTTATTCATGCCTAGGCCTCCTCTCCCAAATGGGTCATCAACAGGCCCACTTCTTCCTTTTTGGCGGTTCTGCCATCCACGATGCCGCTCACCTTGCCGGCGCACAGCACCAGGATCCGGTCGCACAGCTCCAATAGCACATCCAGATCCTCGCCCACATATACCACCGCCGCGCCCTTGGCCTTCTGCTCGTTGAGCAGGTGGTAAATGGTATAGGAGGTATTGATATCCAGGCCCCGCACCGCGTAGGCGGTCATCAGCAGGGAGGGCGAGCCCGCGATTTCCCGGCCCACCAGCATCTTCTGCACGTTGCCGCCAGATAGCCGCCTGAGGGGGATGTTCAAACCGGGGGTTACCACCTCCAGCTCCTCCACGATCTGCTGGGCCAATGCCCTGGGGGTCTTCCGGTCGGTAAACATGGATTTGCCGCTCTTATAGCTGCGCAGCATCACGTTATCCGGCAGGTTCATGCTGCCGATCAGGCCCATGCCGAACCGGTCCTCCGGCACGAAGGCCAGGCCCACCCCCAGCTTGTAGATCTCCAGGGGGTCCTTGCCGGTAAGCTCTGTGGGAGCCCCGTCCGGGGGGATCAGCTGGATGGAGCTGCCGGGCTGCAAAGTCTGCAAGCCGGCCACGGCTTCCAACAGCTCCCGCTGGCCGCTGCCGGTGATACCTGCAATGCCCAGGATCTCCCCGCCGTAGGCGGTAAAGGTGACCCCGTCCAGCCGCTTGATGCCGTCGGCGTCCACCACGGTCAGATCCTTGACCACCAGCCGCTCCTTCCGGTCTGCCGGCTCCGGCCGGTCGATGTTCAGGGACACGGAACGGCCCACCATCATGTCCGTAAGGGCTTGGGGATTGGTGTCCTTGGTGGCGATGTCCCCGATATATTGGCCCCGGCGCAGCACCGCCACCCGGTCGGAGATCTCCATGACCTCATGGAGCTTATGGGTGATGATGACGATGGACTTGCCGTCCGCCTTCATGTTCCGCATGACGGCGAATAGCTTATCGGTCTCCTGGGGGGTGAGCACCGCCGTGGGCTCATCCAGGATGAGGATATCCGCCCCCCGGTAGAGCACCTTGACGATCTCCAGGGTCTGCTTTTCCGAGACCGACATATCGTAGACCTTTTTGTCCGGCTCCACCACGAAGCCGTACCGGTCGCATATTTCTTTCACCTTGAGCCGCACGTTGCGAAGATCCACCACCCGGTGTTCGTTGAGGCCCAAAACGATATTTTCCGCAGCAGTAAGCACGTCCACCAGCTTAAAATGCTGATGGATCATGCCGATCCCAAGGTCAAAGGCGTCCTTGGGCGAACGAATGACGACCTTCCGCCCGTTCACATAGATCTGCCCGCTGTCGGGTAGATAAATGCCGGAGAGCATGTTCATCAAGGTGGTTTTGCCGCTGCCGTTTTCCCCCAGCAGGGAGAGGATCTCCCCCGGGTAGATGTCCAGATGGACCCGGTCGTTGGCCACCACTTTGCCGAAGGTCTTGGTGATATCCACCATTCGGATGGCTTGTAGGGTTTCCAAAGCTTTGTCCTTTCTATGCGCTTGGCCGGAACCGGCCTGGCGCTGGGTAAGATTGATGAAATGTATGATCGCAGGTTGGGGCCGGGGTTGTGAGAAAGGGTGAGCCAACCCCAGAAATGGTTAATTTTGAAAGGAGAGAAGCAGGCGAAGCCCGCTTCTCTCGCAAGTCGCAATTGGTTAGTTGAGCTCGGTAATGCCGTCGATCCGCAGGCCGAAGTAGGGAGCGCTGCGCAGCACGGACTCCTGGAATACGCCGTCCACGATGGCCTCGCCGGAATCCTTGACGAAGTCGCCGTCGGTATCCAGGGCGGGGGTGGAGGTAACGGTCTCGCCGCCCACGGTGAAGTTGGCGGTATCAAAGACCTGGATGGAGCCGTCCTTCAAGCCGGCCACCACTTCTTCCACCTTCTCGGCGGTGCCTTCGGCGCAGCTCTCGCCCAGGGCGGAGATCATAACCGCGTTGTCAGCATAGCCCAGGGCAAAGTCCGCGGGCATAGCCTCGCCGGTGAGCATCCGGTTGATGGTGGGGGTGTACAGGGCAGCCCAGTTGTTCTGGGAGCTGGTGAGGGCGGCGGTGGGAGCCACGGACAGCATGTCGATGTTGTAGCCCACGCTGTAGCAGACCTTGCCGGCATCCAGCTGGGCCTGTACGGCCTGGGGCGCGCCGGTGGAGTCTGCGTGCTGGCCGATGATGACGCAGCCCTTGGCGATCAAAGCGTTGGCAGCTTCGCCCTCGGCAACGGGATCATACCAGGAGTTGGTGTACTGGACATCCATGTGGGCATCGGGAACGATGCTCTTGATGCCAAGATAGAAGGCGGTGTAGCCGGAAACCACTTCGTCATAGGGATAGGCGCCTACATAGCCCACATAGGGATCGGTCACGGTGCCCGCATCCATGAGCTCCTTGAGCTTCATGCCCGCCACCACGCCGGAGACATAACGGCTCTGGAAGGTGTAGGGGAAGATGTTGGCGGTGTTGGGAGTGCTGGCAGCGGCCATATCGCCGGTGCAAGCAACGAAGGTCACATCGGGATACTCGGCGGCAGCCTGCATCATGTAGGTCTGATGGCCGTAGCTGTCGGAGAATACGATCTGGCAGCCCTGCTCCGCAAGGTCGACCGCGTTGTCATAGCAGGTCTCATCCTCGGGAATATTGTACTTGAAGATTACCTGGCTCTCGTCGATACCCAGCTCGGCAATGGCGGCCTGAACGCCCTCGATGTGGGCCAGGTCGTAACCAGAGTTCTCATCGTGCACCAGGATGACGCCGATCTTCAGATCCGCAGCGGCGATGGGCTCCCGTGCCGCGCGGCCATCGGTAGCCTCCTCAGCTGGGGCTTCCTCGGCGGGGGCTTCCTCAGCGGGGGCTTCCTCAGCGGGGGCTTCCTCAGCGGGGGTCTCCGCAGCAGGCTCTTCCGCGGGGGCCTCAGCAGGCGTGGAGCAAGCCACCATGCCCAGCGCCAGGATCAGTGCCAGCGCAATTGCAAGAAACTTCTTCATTTGCTATTCCTCCTTGTTTTTTATCGCTTTATTTTTACGCCTAATTTGTAAGATTTAGATATCGCCCAGCAAATATATGCCGAAACAATAATCCAACGCTCACATTTTTTAGGACGTAGCGACCAAAATAAATTGGCTGTTCTTCTAGCCTTTCCGGAAGAACAAGGGTAATGGTACCACACTTTTTCTTCTTTTGCAAGGCCGGTAGGTATCATATCATTTGTAAGTTAGTTACAGTATTCCGCTTTCTTCCAAGGCTTCCAGGGTGGGCTCGCACAGGGTGGGCCGGCCTGCGGCCCGCAGGGCGTTTTTCACATCCTTGAGCCCGCTGCCCGTGCTGATGGTGGTCACGGTCTCCCCGGGCTTTATGATGCCCGCCTCCACGGCGGCCTTGACGCCCGCCGTGGCGGTGACCCCCGCAGGCTCCCCGAAGACCCCTTCCGTCCTGCCCAGCAGGCCCATGGTCGCCAGGATGGCCTCGTCCGGCACCGCAATCCACGCGCCCCCCGAGGCGGACACCGCCCGCAGGGCCTTCTTGGGATTCCGGGGCACCCCCACGGCAATGGAATCCGCCAGGGTATTCTCCTCGGTGGGCGCCAGGTCCCTTCCCTCCCGGGCCGCGTCCACAAAGGGGCAGCAGCCGGTGGACTGCACCCCCAGGATCTTGGGGATCCGGTCGATGAAGCCCAGCTCGTACAGGTCGTGGAAGCCGTTATACACCCCGCCGATGGTGCAGCCGTCCCCCACGGAACAGGCCACCCAGTCGGTGGGCTGCCAATTGAGCTGCTCGGCGATCTCCAGCGCCACGGTCTTTTTCCCCTCGGTGAGGATGGGGTTGATGCCCGCGTTCCGGTTATACCAGCCGTATTTTTCAATGGCGGCCTTGGACAGGTCGAAGGTAGCCTTATAGTCCCCCTGGACGGATACCACCTTGGCCCCAAAGATCATCAGCTGGGCCACCTTGCCCTCCGGCGCCCGGCTGGGCACGAAGATCACCGTCTTAACCCCCATCCGGGCTGCATTGCCCGCGCAGGAGGAGGCCGCGTTGCCCGTGGAGGAGCAGGCGATGGTATCATAGCCCAGCTCCACCGCCTTGGCCACCGCCACCCCGCTGGCCCGGTCCTTCAGGGACGCGGTGGGGTTAAGGCCATCGTCCTTGATATACAGCGCCTTGAGCCCCAGCTCCGGGCCCAGCCGCCGGGAGGGATACAAGGGCGTCCAGCCCACCCGCAAAAATGGCGAAAAATCCCGATCCTTCAGCGGCATCAGGGCCTTGTACCGCCACATACTATTGTCCCGGCAAGCGGCTAAGCCCTCCCGGGACAGCAGGTTCTTTTTGATGTAGGCATAATCAAAAACGATATCCAGTATGCCCTTTTCCCCGCAATGGGGGCAGGTCATCCGCTCGGTATAGGGAAGCTCCGCACCGCATAGGGTGCAACGATACCCAAGAATATGCTGCATGATTTACCTCGTAACAATAAACTCTTAAAAATAATTAGCGAAAGACAAAAACTTTTTGTTTGTGATATATCCATCATACTATATTGCAAGGCGTTTGTACAGATACCTATGCAAGAAATTCTTTTATGAGCGGTTTTTTTTGCGGCTTTCCCGCCCGGATCCCGGCCCGGAATGCCGGTTCCCGTTGTGGTGCGGGCCAAAACATGTTAAAATGAAACCAATCCCCACATCGTACGGAGGACAACATTTATGAAGCAATATTTCAGGCGGGGTTTATTCGACCGCTATGACGGCTGGCGGGTGCGGAACGTGGACGCGGTATATAACGTGATCCCCTTCATCATGCGTACCCGCATGGATTCCCAGAACCTCTTTGAGGAAAATATGCCCCTGGAGCCGGTGGAAGCCTTCATCCGTGCCCACCGGGAGGATATGCCGGACCTGACCTTCATGCATGTGCTCATGGCGGCCATGGTGCGCATGATCGCGGAAAAGCCCTACCTGAACCGGTTCGTGGTATGGAACAAGATCTATGCCCGCAATTCCATCAACATCTCCCTGATGATCAAGCGCAAGGGCTCCAATGTGGAAACCATGATCAAGCCCGAGTTCCAGCCCGAGGATACCCTTAAGGACGTGGTGGACCGGGTCAGCGCCCTGGTGAACGTGAACATCCTGGAGGACGCCAAAAACGGCATGGACGCCATCGCCCGGTTCTTCGGCTACATTCCCGCCTGGATCATGCGCTTCACCATCTGGGTGATCTTCCGCCTGGACAGCATCGGCTGGCTGCCCAAGGCCATCCACAAGGCCAGCCCCTTCCATTGCAGCGCCTTCCTCACCAACGTGGGCTCCCTGGGCATCGGCCCCATCTACCACCACCTATATGAGTTCGGCACCTGCTCCATGTTCCTGGCCATGGGCAACAAGCACAAGGTCCGCATGAGCACCAAGGAAGGGGAGCATATCGAGCGCCGCTTCATCGGCCTCAAGTTCGTTACCGACGAGCGCATTTGCGACGGCCAGTACTATGCCAACGCCATGAAGCTCCTGCGCCGGCTGCTGAATAACCCGGAGCTGCTCATGGAGCCCCCCGCCCGCATCGCCATCGACGACGGGGTGCCAAAGGGCAAGCGCATCCCGGAAAACTGTCCCCCGGAGGCCTAAGGCCCCCTTGCGGCTCGCAAAAGCCCCCGCCAATTGCCGGGTGTGCGCAAGACAGTATTGCGCCGAGATTGACGAAGCGGCACGAAACCGCATGGAGCTGATCGTGCCGGAGTTGGCGAAGCGAAACAGTGTGCCCGAGCAACTGAAAGCCGACAACCAACTTGAATGGGTACGGCAGATGAACGCTTGCAAGGCACAGGCAGAAGCGATTGTAAAGTTTGAGCTGAGTTATGATTGATACCGAGAACGCCCGGACGGAAAATGTTCGGGCGTTTCTTGTGCAAATGGTAGAAAAATTCACATTCTTATGCTATACTTTAATATGAGAAAGTGTATAATGCCCATCAAACCATCACAGAGTGTTCACAAAGGCATGCTACAATTTTTCATATAGATAGAAGGGTGGTATTGCTATGAAAAAGTTGATAGCATTAGTTTTAGCTATGGTCTGTGTTCTGGGTTTAGTTGGTTGTAACACTGCAACTCAGGATGCGAAAACGAATGAAAGTTGGGTATTTCAAGCAATTCTTGTGGATATCTATGATGGTTTTTATTTGGTCGAACCATTAGAAGGTAGCTATGAACAGACTGTTGCTAAACAGGTTGAAGTCCCTATAAAAAAACTTGACCCTTCCTTAGAGCCAGAAGTTGGAGATACTATTGAAATTACACATAGCGGTGTCATTATGGAAGTAAATCCGTCAAGATTGAGAGAAGTGTATAGTATCAAAGTTGTTGAGGAAGCAGAATAAGGGTAATGAATCCCAATTGTCTGTCTGCCAAAAACCCTTTAGGAACTAAAGGGCGCACTTCTATACTCTCTATCGAGAGTAGTGCGTCCTGCGGAGCTTCATTCTCCGTCAGCAGAAGAAAACTGCTTGACCGAGAATGTTGCGTCACTTCGTTCCGTCAAGGTGGCTACACCCCCTTGCGCCGCTAATGCAGCTATCCCCTGTGGACTTGCCGTCCGCAAACGGTTTTGACAAACCGTTCGCCGCCAGCAAACTTGAAGATTAGACATAAACAAATCCTCCGCATGGTCTAAGCCATACGGAGGATTAACTGTTTTACGGATACCCGCCTATCGGACGGGGGCTTTTGCGAGCGGCTTTTCGCCTGCGCCGGGGTATGCCGCCGCTGCCCGCAGGGCAGCGGCTTGGCCCCGGGGGGGGGGCGGAGCCGGGGCCGCAGCCCTTCCCGCCATCGTTTCGCCTGCCAGGCCCCATAGGGCGCGGGGCCTGGCTTTCCGCTGCCTTTTGGCGTTGGTGGAACCTCCAACCGCCCGGGGGGGGCGGTTGGCGTTCTGCCGGCGCCCTACACGGACGCATTCTTTGCGTGGTTCGAGCCGATAATGCAGCATAGTATTCGGCTATGCGATCTCCAAAGCCAGCTCCATCATCTGGGTAAAGGTGGTCTGCCGCTCCTGGGCGGTGCATTCCTCCCCGGTGACCAGGCTGTCCGAAATGGTGCAGATGGCCAGGGCGTTCTTGCCGGCCCGGGCGGCGTTCATATACAGGGCCGCAGCCTCCATCTCCACGGCCAGCACCCCCAGCTTTTGCCATTCCAGGGTGCTCTGGCTGTCGTCGTAAAACAGGTCGTTGGAGAGCAGGTTCCCCACATACACCTGCAAGCCCATGGCGTCGGCGGCATCCACGGCCTTTTTCAACAGGGGCCAGCTGGCGATGGGGGCGAAGGTGCCCAGCAGGCCGTATTGGTCCGCAAAGGTGGAATTGTAGCAGGCGCCCTGGCCCAGGACGATGCTCCGCAGCTTCAGCTGGGGGCTGATGGCGCCGGCGGAGCCGATGCGGATGATGTTTTCCACCCCGAAGGTGTTGAACAGCTCGTAGCTGTAGATGCCCATGCTGGGCATTCCCATACCGCTGGCCATGACGGATACGGGCTTGCCCTTATACAGGCCCGTATGGCCCTGGACGCCCCGGACGTTGTTGACGAGCCGGGGGTTTTCCAGATAGGTCTCCGCGATGAACTTGGCCCTGAGGGGATCCCCGGGCATGAGGACGGTCCTGGCAAAATCCGCAGGGTCTGCCTGGATATGGGGGGTTTTGATGATGGACATGGGGCTTATTCCTCCTTTTCCTCGTCGTCTGTATCCATGATTTCCACAGCGTCCTCGGGCAGGTACAGGGGTACCTGGGCCGCAGGCATGGCTGTTACGTCCTTCAGTCGGGATTGGATCCGCCGGGTGCGCACGCCGATGAGGGTATCCAATTCGTTGTTGGCCCGGGTCAATTGCTTTTGGGCCCGGGTGAGCACCTCGTGGAACCGGTCGAATTCCGTCTTGACCGCCCCCAGCACCTTCCACACCTCGCCGCTGCGCTTTTGGATGGCCACGGTGCGGAAGCCCATTTGCAGGCTGTTGAGCAGGGCCGCCATGGTGGAAGGCCCGGCCAGGTTCACCTGGCATTCCCGCTGGAGCCGCTCCACCAGCCCCAGGCGCACCGCCTCCGCGTACAGGCCCTCGGTGGGCAGGAACATGATGGCGAACTCGGTGGTATAGGGGGGATTGATGTATTTATCCCGGATGTCCCGGGCAAAGCCCCGGATCCGGGCCACCAGGCTATCCTGGGCCCCCTTGATCCGGGCCGGGTCCCCGGCCTCATAGGCGTCCACCAGCTCCCCATAGGCGTCGGTGGGAAACTTGGAATCGATGGGCAGCAGCACCCGGCTGTCGTCCTGGGCGGGCAGGCGGATGGCGAATTCCACCCGTTCCCGGCCGTGGGGGCTGACGGTGGTGTTCTTTTCGTATTGCTCCGGGGCCAGGATCTCCGAAAGGATGGCTTCCAGCTGGATCTCCCCCAGGGTGCCCCGGGTCTTTACGTTGGAGAGCACCTTCTTCAGGTCCCCTACCCCTACCGCCAGGGTCTGCATTTCCCCCAGGCCCTTATATACCTGCTCCAGCCGCTCGTTGACCAGCTTGAAGGATTGGGTCATCCGCTCGTCCAGGGTCTTTTGCAGCTTTTCATCCACCACCTGCTGCATCTGCTCCAGGCGCTTGTTGTTGTCTGCCTGGAGGGCCCCCAGCCGCTGCTCCATGGTGGCCCGGATGTTTTCCAGCTTTTGCTCGCTTTCCAGCGCACTGGTCTTGAGCCGGTTCTCCACCTGGGCGCTCAGGGTCAAAAGCCCCCGCTGGATCTCCCCCAGCTTTTCCCCCTGGGCCTTGGCCTGGGCGCTCTGGCTCTCCGCCAATAGGGCCCCCATGGAGCGGATGCTACGCTGTAGCCCCTCGTTAAGCTCCTCCCGCAGGGCCCGCTGGCTGTCCGCAAGATCCCGCCGCAGGCTGGAAAGGTTCTCCCGCCGCTCCCCCATCTCCGCCCCCATACGGGACAGCCGGGCCAGGGTCAATGCCAACAGGCCCACGCAAACGCCCAGCAGCGCCAGGGCGATGATCAGCAACCATTCCATGGTCTTTTCCTCCCAAGCAAGGCTTTATCCGATTGTAAAGCCCGATATCTTACAATTGTCCCAGCCATTGCACATAATCTTCCGTGTCAAAATCCGGATATTCCACCCGCCACAGCATCAGTCCGTGGGCAGGGGCGGTGGGGCCGCCATCCTCCCGGCAGCCGGACGCAAGGGCCTCCTCCATGGCAGCCAGGGGCCGCCTGCCCCCGCCGATCTCCAGCATGGTGCCCACCAGGATGCGCACCATATTATAAAGGAAGCCGCTGCCCGCCACATGGTAGTACAATAGCCCGGGGCATTCCCCCTGGACCCACCGGGACTCGAACACGGTGCGCCAGGTGGTCTTGGGGGTAATGCCGGCGGCCTTGAAGGCCCCGAAGTCGTGGTTCCCCACCACCATGGCCGCCGCCTGCTCCAGCAAGGCGCGATCCAGGGGATGGTGGATATGCAGGGCGGTATCCCGCAGGAAGGGGTTCCCATGGGGGCTTTGCCAAAGGGCGTAGCGGTAATGCTTACGGGCCACCTGGAAGCGGGCGTGGAAATCCGCCGGGGCGTCCTGGCTGAAGGCCACCCGGATATCCCGGGGCAGGCCGCAGTTGAGGGCATAGGCGAACTTGGGGCCGGGGATGCGGCTCTGCGTATCGAAATGGGCCACCTGGGCCCGGGCGTGGACGCCGCTGTCCGTGCGGCCGGAGGCATGGAGCCGGATCGCCTCGCCGGTGATCTTATACAGCTCCTGCTCCAGCCGCTCCTGCACCGCCAGGCCGTTGGGCTGGGTCTGCCAGCCCGCGTAGGCTGTGCCGTCGTATTGGACGATCATGCGAATGCGGCGGGTCATGGGGCTGCCTCCGGGTCGATGGGTTTGAGGGCGCCGCCGTCCAGAGGCTGGATGAAGCACAGCTCCGCCTCCCCGTCCAGCAGGAACAGGGTTATCACGTCCCCGTTCCCCAGGGCGCACAGCAGCAGGGTCACCTCCCCCACCGCGTCAATGCGGCTGGGGAAACCCCCTTCCAGGCTGGCGGCTACCGCCTCCTCCAGCTCCACCCCGGTCAACACCTGGGCGATGGATTGCTCCGGGAAGCTGCCCATCAGATACAGCTGCTGGGATTCCACCTGATAGCCCCGGGCCTCCAGCAGCTCCACCAGGGGGCGGTTGGGGTCCTGTTCTTCCACCCGGCACCACCAAAATAGAGCCAGGCCCAAAATGGCCACGCTGACGGCCAGGAGCAAGATCCGGTGTTTGGGAGAAATATCCAAGGGGGCACCTCCTTTGCCTTACAGTGCCTGGGCCCAAAGGATCAGAGCCACCAGGGCCAACGTGGCCCCCAAAGCGACTCCGTCCCGCCGGGCAAAGCGCAGCACCGCCATCCGGGTGCGGCCCTCCCCGCCGTGATAGCACCGGCTCTCCATGGCCATGGCCAACTCGTCCGCCCGCCGGAAGGCGCTGATGAACAGGGGCACCAGGATGGGCACCATGGCCTTGGCCCGCTGGAATACATTGCCGGATTCCAGATCCGCGCCCCGGGACAGCTGGGCCTTCATGATTTTATCCGCCTCTTCCAACAGGGTGGGAATGAACCGCAGGGCAATGGTCATGATCATGGCCAGTTCGTGGGCGGGGAACCCCACCTTGGAAAGGGGGGCCATCAGCCGTTCCAGCCCGTCGGTAAGGGCGATGGGGGTGGTGGTGAGGGTGGTCAGGGAGGTACCCGCCACCAGCAGCACCAGCCGGATGGTGATAAAGCAGGCCTGCCGCACGCCGCCCCAGGTGATGGTGATCCGCCACCAGCTCCACAGGGGGGCGCCGGTATGGATCATGAGCACGTTGAGGATGAACATGAACACCAGCACCCATTTGAGGGGCTTGAGGGAGCGCCAAAGGTAGCTGAGAGGCACCCGGGCCAGATAGGTCACCCCGGCCACATAGGCGGCCACCCCGATGAACAGCCACATATCCTGCACCAGGAACACCATGACGATATACACCATCATCAGCGTCAGCTTGGTGCGGGGATCCAGGCGATGGATGGGGGAATTCCCCGGGAAATATTGGCCCAGGGTGATATCCTTAAACATGGCCCCTCCTTTCCAGCAAAAAGGCGGTCAACGCCTCCGCCGTATAAAGGTGGGGTACCTCCATGCCCCGCTTGCGCAGGGCGGCGGCCAGTTTGCAGGGGGCAGGCAGCTCCAGGCCCAGGGCCTGCAGGGTATCCTCCGCCTGGAAGATCTTGCCCGGGGCGTCCGCCTGAACCAGCCGGCCCTGGTGCAACACGGCGATCCGGTCCGCGCACTGGGCCACGTCTTCCATGGAGTGGGACACCATCACCACCCCGCAGCCGGTCTTTGCCCGCAGGCCGTCGATGGTATGCAGGATATCCCGCCGGCCCTGGGGGTCCAGCCCGGCCATGGGCTCGTCCAGGATCAAATACTTGGGCTCCATGGCGATGACCCCTGCCAAGGCCGCCCGCCGCCGTTCGCCCCCGCTGAGGCTGAAGGGGGATTTTTCCCCGAATTGTTTGGCGGGCAGGCCCACCAGCCCAAGGGCGGTTTCCACCCGGCGCTGGATCTCCTCCTCCACCAGCCCCATGTTCCGGGGGCCGTAGGCCACGTCCCGGGCCACCGTTTCCTCGAACAGCTGGTATTCGGGATATTGAAACACCAGCCCCACATGCCGCCGGGCCTGGATCCGCTGCTTCTTATCCCCCATATCCAGCCCTTCCACCAGCACCCGGCCGGCAGTGGGCTGCAATAACCCGCCCATCAGCTGGACCAGGGTGCTTTTCCCGCTGCCGGTATGGCCGATCAGGCCCAGGAATTCCCCGGCCTCCACCGTCAGGTCCACCTCCGCCACCGCCTTGTGGCTTAGGGCGCTGCCCTGCATATATTCATAGGTGAGCTTCTCTAGCTGTATTGCCATATCGCGTCCGCCAGTTCCTCTATCTCCAGGCAAAGGGGCAGCTCCATGCCGCCCTTTTGCAGCATTTCTCCCATGGCCACCACCGGGGGCAGGTCCAGCCGGCACGCCCTTAGCGCGTCCCCCTGGGCGAATACCGCCCTGGGCGGCCCGTCCAGTATCACCCGGCCTTCCCCCATCACGATCACCCGCTGGCACATGGCTGCCTCCGCCATATGCTGGGTGATCATCACCACGGTGATCCCCTGCGCATGTAGCTTTTGCACGATGGCCAGCACATCCCGCCGGCCCTGGGGGTCCAGCATGGCGGTGGCCTCGTCCAGCACCAACACCCTTGGCTCCATGGCCAGCATCCCCGCGATGGCGATCCGCTGCTTTTGCCCGCCGCTGAGCATATGGGGGGCGGTCCTGGCAAATTCTTCCATGCCCACCGCCTTGAGGGCCCTATCCACCCGCTGCCGGATCTGCGGCCCCGGCACCCCCAGGTTCTCCGGGCCAAAGGCCACGTCCTCCTCCACGATGGTGGTCACCAGCTGGTTGTCCGGATTCTGAAACACCATGCCCACCCGCTGCCGGATGGCCAGGGTGTTGTTGGGGTCCTTGGTATCCATCCCTTCCACCAGCACCCGGCCGCTTTCCGGCAGCAGCAGGGCGTTAAGATGCTTGGCCAGGGTGCTTTTCCCGCTGCCGTTATGCCCCACCACCGCCACCAGCTCCCCCTCGCCAATCCGAAGGGAAACATCCTCCAGCGCCGCGTGCTGGGGGTCATAGCGGTAGGTGACGTGGTCCAATACGATCATAGGGTCTCCTTCTTCCCCGCCAGTTACCGGCAGGGCATTGATGATTCATTATACCCCACCCCTGTTTTTATTACAACGCAATTGTGCTATAATGCCCTTAAGCCGCCTGGCCCGGCCAGGGGCAATTCTTTGATGGAGGTCCCTTCCCCATGCTCTGTCCCAATTGCGGCAAGGACAACCTGCCCGGCGCCGCCTTTTGCATCGATTGCGGCGCCCGGTTACAGCCCGCTCCCGCCTCCCAGCCCGCCCCTTGCCCGCCCCCGGACGAGGCGCACGCCCCGGTATTGGGCCTGGGCCAGTTCACCCTAATGGAGCTGGTGGCCCGCCTCCCGGTGGTAAACCTGATCCTCTACTGCATATGGGGCTTCGGCAGCGACGTGAACCCCAATAAGAAAAACTGGGCCCGCTCCCGGCTCATCTGGCTGGGCATCAGCCTGGGGCTTTCCATCCTGGCGATCATGCTGGGCGTTGGCATTTTCAGCGCCCTGGCGGCCGGCTTTTTGGAGGCCGCCTGATCTGCAACCCGGCTTTCCCCTCAGCTTGTCGAGAAACCTCCGGCAAATGGAAGATCGCTGCCCTTTTCGGCTTTCATCGGATTTGGCGGCACAAGGTGAATTGTCCCGAAGGGA
>OLGD01002497.1_pt1 | contig 20850 bp, 14 predicted proteins | sample 1605311 | NCBI WGS metagenome assembly OLGD01 (sample SAMEA3888917, study PRJEB22519) | human gut metagenome | biome: human gut; feature: human-associated habitat; material: faeces | place: Denmark | collected 2010
ACAGACCTTGCCTGCGAATCCGAAGCTTCACACGACGGCGGAAAACAGGGGACACGGTATTCGGAAACGGACAAAAACGGTTTTAAAACCGCCCATCTCACCGTCCTGAATCCGGACGGTGAAAAAGCGACCGGCAAACGAATCGGCACGTATATCACGGTTTTTTCGGAACTGATCTGCAACCTTGACGAAGCACGTTTTGAAGCGCTGACTGCGCTGATTGCCGAGGAGATCGACGAACTCGCAAAGAGCCTGCTCGGCGGCGCGCCGACCTGCGTGCTTGTAGCGGGCCTCGGCAACCGCGAAATCACTGCGGACAATATCGGTCCGAAAACAGTCGATAAGCTCACGGTAACACGTCACATCAAAGAGCACGACGCCGCGCTGTTCAACCGATTCGGGAAAGTACCGCTGTGCGCCATTGCGCCGGGCGTACTGGGTCAAACCGGTATAGAAACCGCCGAACTGCTCAGCAGTGTCAAAGAATGCGCCGCGCCGGATCTGATCATCGCGATCGACGCGCTGGCCGCGCGTTCCACCGAACGCCTCGGCGCAACCGTTCAGATTTCGGACAGCGGGATTTTTCCGGGCAGCGGAATCGGCAACAAACGCAGCGAAATCAGCCGGGAGACCATGGGCGTTCCCGTGATTGCCATCGGCGTCCCGACGGTCGTCAATTCCGCAACACTGGTCTACGACGCGCTCTGCCGCGCCGGTTATACCCAAATTGACGAACAAATTGAAAAGGTTCTGCATGAGGGAGAGAGTTTTTTTGTATCTCCAAGGCAAAGCGACACAATCAGCGATCGTGTTTCTGCTATGCTTGCCCATGCAATTGACGAGGTTTTCCTATACTGAGGAGGTACGCCTATGCAACTACAAATGAATAACGAAACAGAAGCCATCGGGCGGCAGGCGCTGCCGCCCGCGCCGGAAAATATAAATATACCGGAACCGCCGCGGCAAAGAGGCGGCAGACACTACGCAATGCAGAGTTTTGCCTGCATATTTTGCGCAGCCGCCGCGCTGTTCGTTCTCTTTATCTGCGCGCTTGACAAAATCGACGAGATCCGGGAACGCGGCCTGCTGGAATACCTAAGCGAAGAAATTTTAAAAACCGGCGGTGACAGTCAAAGTCTCGGCGACCTGATGAGCGTCGCGGCTTTCGGGCACAGCGATCTCCAATCCGAGACAAACACCGAGGAGCCGGATATACCTATACAGGCCGTACCGATTCTGCCGCGTATTTTTTACATACCGAAAGAACAGATTGCAGACGAGATTTATCTGGAAAAAGAGGAACTGGAACGAAAAATATTTGAACTGTATTCTTTCGATTATTCCAAAGTTCCGTCAAACAAATATGCCATTATTCCGACCGATCTCTCCGCAGCAAACGACACGGAACTAAAAAATGACACCGCTTTCAATATCAATATGACCGAAATCTCCAAGCAGGCGAAACTGCTGGAACCCATAGCGCCGGGCGCCGATCCGCTGGTTTTGATTGTACACACGCACGGAACCGAGAGCTTCTCCGAAGAAGGATCCATCTACTACGACGAACAATACAACCAACCGCGCAGCGAAAACACCGCTGAAAACATTGTCGCGGTCGGGCGCGTTCTCGCAAATGAACTCAACGCGCGCGGGATTCCCACGCTGCACTGTGAAATCATGCATGACAAAGAATCCTATATCCACGCCTATGAACGAAGCGCCGAAAGTATTGCCCGCTATCTGGAAGAATACCCCTCTATCCAATATGTATTTGACGTTCACCGCGATTCGGTTATCCGAAACGACCTTTCCAAACTTCGACCGGTGACTCTGTACAAAGGAACGCCCTGCGCACAGCTTATGATGATCGTCGGTTCGAGTGAAAAGGGCGCCGGAGAATACAACTGGGAAAGCAATCTGATTCTTGCGGAGGCAATCCAGCAGCGTCTGCTCTCCGATACGCTCGGCATACCGAGAAAATTATATCTCCGCGGCGCTTCCTACAATCAGCAACTTGCAAAGCACGGTCTGCTTCTGGAAATCGGCAGTTGCGGCAATTATCTGAGCGAAGCGCAAAACGCGGCAAAAGCATTTGCAAAAGCATTTGCAGACACGCTGCTCGGAAAATCATAGTCAAGTATTCAAAAATCGCAGAGCGAAAAAGGAATCCGCCGGTACAAGTTGAGGTGCCATAACGAAGGTTTCAAAAATAACAAGTGGTAAAGACAATCGATACAGTATATCGCTAATAACAAAATTTAGGAGAATACTGTAACGGAAACAACTTTTGGAAAACTTAATGGAACCTATCGTGAAGGAAACGGAATTTTGTATCCCAACCTTGAATTGCCCAAGCAGGAGAATTTACCCATCGGCAAGTACGGAATGATGCACCTTGAATATCTCAAAGCGCACCGCCGAGGCACTTATACCACCCTTTTGACCGAGTGCGGGCTTAACAAACACCTCTCCGAAATCGACGCGCAGGCAGCAGGCAAAAGAAATGCTTGATTTGATTATCACCCAAGTGTCAGAGCGAGAGAATGTAACAGAGGCGCTTAAGGCGGCAAATCCGCTTGAATGGGCTGCTCGCATGAACAATATCCGAAGTCAAGCGGAGGAAATTGTTCTTCGGGAGGCAGTTTACAACCAAATATTCTTATAGCGGCGAGAGAAATCTCGCCGCTATTGCTATTTGTGGTTGAGAAATTTAAAAAATACCACAATGTATGAGTGAAAGGATGCGCGAAAACGCAAGAAACAAATGAAATAAGTGACAGAGTGTTGTAGTATAAAACAGACACTTTTTCTCGCCCAACTATCTATTACAATCATTTATATTTGTGATATAATATAAAAAAGACAAATCTTGGAGGTACATATGAAAAAGACATTTGTAAATATCACTCTTGCATCAATTGTAACCATTGCAGCGTATCTTGTACTATATGCAATTTGGGGAGCTATACTTAGCGGTGTTGAAAATGTCAAGGTACGGCTTTTCATAATAGCATTGATGACATCGGTTGCCTATTCTTTCTTTTTGCTGTATTTTTCCAAAATTCGAAAAGGCGTAGGCGAGGATGAGATGCTTCGTGATTATAAAGAAAAATCATATACAGGCTTTAAGGATGATATGAAAATCGTTTTACAAAACGAAAAAAGATGCTTAATTTTGATTGCAAGTATTATCTTTGCATGCTTTGCACTCAACACCTTTGATAGTTTGGTTTTCGAAAAGAAAGTGATTTCATTTCCCACCTTTATTTATATCCCGATGAATATATTTGGTACATTCTTCGATATTATCGGTGTCGGATATGTAGTAAGCGGAATTATTATTGCTATCAGCTATATTTTGATGCTTCTTATCTATCGCAAAAAGAAATATAACTATTGGCAGAAATAACGGTGATAACAAATGGCACTGAAAGATAAATTAAAAGAGTTACGACTTGAACGAGGATTTACGCAGGAAGCGGTTGCCGAATATCTGAATATTTCCGCCCAGACGGTATCAAAATGGGAAAGAGGACTCCTATCTCCCGATATTATGCTTTTACCGAAGCTTGCGGTGCTATATCGTTGTTCGATTGATTCGATATTTGATATGGAATCCTCATGGAGTGAAGAACACCAAAAAGAGTTTGAGGCAAAAATCAGAGAGCTTCATACCAAAAAGGATTTTGAAGGTGAATACCGTGAGTGGATACGAGAAATCGAGTTGAAACCGGATAACTTTGCGAATTATACGGACATTATGCTTTTGGTTGAACGGCAAGCGATGTTTGACGATGCTCATGTACGCAGAATGTTACAACTCGCCGCCCACGCTGAAAATTATTGCTTTGACGACGATATCCGAAATGAAATCTATCGAAGCATGATTAAAATTTGCTCAAATTCGGAAACGCCTGATATTAAAGCGAAGGCAGACTATTACTACAAAAAACTGCCTATGCTGAGGCATAGCCGAGAGGTTTATGCAAGATATGTGATGAATGATGAGCAGTATCGGGAGCAAACAAAAAAGAATATTATTTACACCATAGACCTTTGCGAGTGTGCTATCAGACAGCTTATAACAAAAGAAATGAACGCAGAGGAAAAGTTGTTTTATTATTTGAAGGCAGCGGCACTTTATGAAACTGTTTTAGATGACAAATATGGTGGCTTTTATGACGTGCCTCTGGTTTGTGATTATGCGGAAATTGCCGCATTATATGTGCAACTTGGAGAAGATGCCTTGGCAGAATCCTATATCAAGCGAATATTTTCCGTTATGGGAAAGCATTTTAAGGAAACTAAAGAAAAATCCACATTATTATACGCTACGAAAATTCCCAACACCACGCCTGCAAGTAAAAGTTGCTTGAAATTACTCAATTCTATGATAAAAAATCCTTATCTTGAACATTTCAAAAACGAGATAGAATGTATTAAAAACAACTATTCTGCATTTGATAAGAAAGGAGATTGAAATACTATTTTTATATATCCTTTTGATAATTGTCGCTGTCATTCTTTTGATATACATATTTTTAATCATTAAGCATCTGCGACTTTTGAAAAACTCAGCAAAAAAGTTAAAAAGTGTGACGGAAAAATATTGCGTCGACGGAATGCATTAACCTCTGTGTTCAAGCAAAATGGCAAGGTTGATATTACATTATTGCTTAAAGAGAAAACAATAGATATATCTATCATAACAACTTCGCTTCCCGCGTTAGATACCATTTCAACAACAACGAATTTTTAGAACTGATTGTAAAACGTCGTGCGGTGTAATATGGTAAACCCCAGAGTTCCAAGACCTTCTGGGGTTATGAATAGAGTGTATACTATTTTGAAATATAAAATATCATTTGAAAATGAAGAGGAAAAAATCAAAAATTGTGATTCTTCACCCGGTTCCAATCTCAATCAGCAAGGCAGACGGAACGACTTTGACAATTTTGTTTAATAATGATGTTTTGTTTAATAACTGTAAGGTGTGCGGTTTGAAGTTTTTTCTTGACAATGTAGTTTGATGTAATAACCCCCGCCGAGAAACCGTTTGGTCACTCTCGGCGGCTCTCTTTTACATTATCAACAGCCACAAAATATCAGTAAAAAAACAAAAAGCATTTTGTTAAAACGGAGAAATCAAGATTTTGGGGTTGACAAAATAGTAATCCACGCTCCCGACAATAGTAGTGGGCACAGAAAACAAAAAATCGAAGTTTACTACAACGTTGTAGGTATTATTGACCTTCCAAATGAAAGTGAAGAAGATACTACAGTTTTTCACGGCAGATGAAAGGTCAAAAAATAGCCGTTTAATCAGCAAGACAACGACAAAAGGTGGTGTGAATTTTACACCACCTTTTGCACGAATACTTCGTTACCGCACCTTAGCACAAAACGGCGGATTCCTTTTTATGCATGAATGTTCTTAACTCATAATTCTCAAAAATACCGCAATACCCGGTCATTTCAATTTTTCTGGCAAAACATTTCTGAAAATCTGTTGACAAATTCCGCCGGATTCTCTATCATTAGAATAGCGTCTCTCGGATCAACGAAAAATCCGTATTTCGGGAACGCCAACTGTACAATTATGCAATTTTGTAATTTTGTAAAATATTATTCTTCTTAAAAAAGTATATAGAGCAAAAGCAAAATGGCAAAAATACGTATAAAAATCTGCGAGGAATCAAAAATGTTAAAACTTTCGCACATTTCCTGGGAAACGCCGGATAAAACCAAGATCTTAAACGATCTCAGTCTGACGATACCCGACAATAAACTGGTGGTCATCACCGGACCAAACGGCGGCGGAAAAACCACGCTGGCAAAGATCATCGCGGGACTCTATACCCAGTCTTCGGGCAAAATTCTCATGGACGGAACCGATATTTCCGATCTGGATATTACCGAGCGCGCCAAAAAAGGCATCAGCTTTGCTTTTCAGCAGCCGGTTCGGTTTAAAGGCATCACGGTACGCAAGCTTCTGGAACTGTCTTCCGGCAACACATTGAAAGAGGACAAACTGTGTGAAATTTTAAGCCAGGTAGGCCTTTGCGCGCGGGAATATATCGACCGTGAGATCAACGCCACGCTTTCCGGCGGCGAAATCAAGCGTATTGAGATCGCATCCGTGCTGGCAAGACACACAAAAATTTCAATTTTTGACGAACCCGAAGCGGGGATCGATCTCTGGAGCTTCACAAATCTGATTCAGGTATTTCAGCAAATCCGGCAAAGCCTGACCGGTACCCTGATTATCATCTCCCATCAGGAGCGAATTTTGCAAATTGCCGATGAGATTGTGGTGATCGCAAACGGAACCGTTCAATCGTCCGGTTCGAGAGACGAAATACTGTACAAGCTACTCGCCGGCAAGGAATTTGTACCGGCTTGCTCAAAGCAGGAGGCAATGTTTCAATGAAAGAAATCACAAAAGAACTGCTGCGCCAAATATCCGGACATGACGGCAATTTTACCGGCGCATACAACCTTCGTGAAGACGGTTGCTGCGCGGGACGGCAATCCAGCGCACATATTAAAATTGAATCCAAGACAGACAATCCGGGGCTCGAAATTCATGTCGATCCCCACACGGCGGGAGAAACGGTTTACATTCCGGCCTGCGTCACACACGGAGACGTAGACGACCTTGTATACAATGATTTTTATATCGGTGAAAACGCGGACGTTATCATCGTAGCCGGCTGCGGCGTACACACCGATACCGGAGAACCCGCCCGTCACAACGGCATTCACCGTTTCTTTCTTGCAAAGAACTCAAAAGTAAAATATATTGAAAAGCACATCGGAACCGGAAAAGGCATCGGCCTCCGCTCGATTGATCCGGTCACAGAGGCGCAAATCGGCGAAAACGCCGTTTTGGAGATGGATACGGCGCAAATCGGCGGTGTTGACCGCACCACGCGAAAAACTACCGCTACGCTGGATGCCGGCGCACGGCTCTTGATCCGCGAACGGCTGCTCACCGAAGCGGAACAAACAGCCAAAACCGAATTTTATGTGGAATTGAATGGGGACGGCTCCGGCGTTGACCTGATGTCCCGCTCCGTGGCAAGAGATCACTCGCATCAATCTTACCATTCGGTCATCATCGGAAACGCCCCCTGCACCGGCCATTCGGAATGCGACGCCATTTTAGCGGATTCAGGCATAGTGGACGCGGCCCCGGAACTGTGCGCGCACAACAACGACGCCGTTTTAATCCACGAAGCGGCAATTGGAAAGATCGCGGGCGAACAGATTATGAAGCTGCGCACCCTTGGACTCACCGAAAAAGAAGCGGAATCCACCATCATCAACGGTTTTTTAAGCTGACACCGCTTTCACGCTGATTTTTCACAAATAAAAAAGAACGTTTGGGGCGAGGCTGCATAAGGAAGCTGCTTCCCCCCTTTGGCTTTGAATCAGTCAATATGATTGTATTTGAGAAAAACCGCCTGAGCAGAAGAAAACTGTTCAGGCGGTTTGATTATTTCAGAATAACAAGGTGTTGAATTTTTTATATTGTTGTGATAAAATTATATTATCGCGTCAGAACGTGATAACAAATCAGAGTATCTACTGTTTTATTAAAATTTTATTTTGATGGTTATACCGCTTTTAAGCGCTATAATAAAACTTTACTTTGAAGGGAGAAAACAAAATGAAAGCAACAAAAAGAACGACAAAATCTATTCCATGGAGGGTCATCGTAAAATAGCCCTCCGAGATCATTTGGAGGACATATGAAGTCACAATTTACAAGACAAAGAGCAAAAAAGTTTTTATCCTACTACAAGCCGCATAGAAACATATTTATCATGGATATGTTTTTTGCCGCGCTCAGCGCCTGTACGGTTTTGCTGTTTCCCCTCGTGTCCGGCTATATGACCGGCGAAGTTTTGACCGAGTGGAACGACACTGCCCGGACAAAGCTGCTATGGGCAGCCCTTCTGCTGATTTTACTGACGGCAATAAAAGTAATCAGTAATATCATTTATGCGTATTTTGGTCATGCCATGGGCGCAAAAATGGAAGAAACCATGCGAAAAGAATTATTTCAGCACTATGAATCCCTGTCGTTCGGCTTTCACGCCAGAAACAGTACCGGAAAGCTGATGACGGTTCTTTCCAACGACTTGACCAATATGACGGAGTTGTTCCATCACGCTCCCGAAGATTTGCTGATGACACTGATTAAATTTATAGGCGCTTTTGCCATTATGTTCAGTATCCATATTCCGCTTACGTTGATTGTTTTTCTTGCCCTGCCGTTCCTTGGGATTGCCGCTTACTATACGGACAAAAAAATGGAGAACTGCCTTTTGAAAAACAAAAGCCATTTATCCGATTTAAACGAGTATGCGGAGGACACGCTTTCCGGCATGCGGACAGTAAAAGCTTTCGGCAAAGAAAACGAACACGCGGATTGTTTTCAAAAAAAGAACAGGCAGTATACCTTGAGCAAATGTCTGTTTTACAAAGTGGAAGCCTATTTTTATGAAACCGTCGAATCTTACCCGCAGTTTTTATCCATGCTGGTTGTAATCTTTGGTTCTTTGTTTATTGTAAAAGAGAGTTTAAACGCAGCGATTTTGGTTACTTTTCTGCTCTATGCAGGCAGTTTGGCAGAGCCGATCCGTACTATGCTGAACTTTATGCGCCTGTTTGAAGAGGGAAAGGCGAGCTTCATCCGCTTTATGGATATGATGGAGATTCCCCCGGCCATAACAGAAAAACCGGGAGCAGTGTCATTGCAAAATCCAAAAGGCGAGATCACATTCGACAAAGTTTCTTTTCACTATGGGGACGCCGAGGAAAATGTTTTGGAAGACGTTTCCTTCCGTATCGCAGGCGGACAAACCGCAGCGTTTGCAGGCGCATCCGGTATTGGAAAAACAACCGTAGCTTCTCTGATTGCAAGATTCTATGATGTTTGCGGCGGTCAAGTGCAAATTGACGGAATTGATATTCGGGACTTATCGATTCGGTCCCTGCGAGATACGGTCGGGATCGTCCAGCAGGAGGTATATATTTTCAACGGCACCATCCGGGACAATATTCGCTACGGACAAGATCATGCCGCCGATGAAGAAATCGTGGAAGCGGCAAAGCTTGCCAATATTCATGAGTTTATTCTTTCGCTGGAACATGGGTATGACAGCCTTGTCGGGACAAGAGGGATTCTGCTTTCCGGCGGGCAGCGGCAGAGAATCAGCATCGCAAGATTGTTTTTGAAAAATCCGAAAATTTTGATCATGGATGAAGCGACAAGTGCGCTCGACTATGAAAGCGAGGAAATTGTTCAGAAATCCATTGAGCGATTAAAACAAAACCGAACATCTATTTTTATCGCACACCGCCTGTCCACAATCAAAAACGCGGACAAAATCTTTGTTTTGTCAGATAAACACATTGCGGAACAGGGTACGCATGATGAACTGGTCAAACAAAACGGAGAGTACGCAAAACTTTGCAGAATCGGGAAATTATGATCTACTGCAAAATGAAAGCGTTTTCCTTTAGAACACGCCGGTATACCAACCATGGGCGGCAGTATCGTGCGTTGTGCGCGCTTTCTTCCGCAAGGGCGGGTCGCCTCTTGCGGCTGCTTATGAGGTGATCTCACACAAATACGCAGCTTTAGGATGCATATTGCCATTCGCAAACAGTATTAATGCTGTTTGCGAATGGCAATTTTTATATAACCGAATACCGAAAAAAATGACCGCTGATAATACCGCTGCATGAGAAATCAGCGATCTTTTTCCATTTTTTTTCGCTTGTCAAACAAAAACAATAACCGTTTGCGAATTGGTTTTTCGTTGACTTTTATACACAAATATGATAGAGTGTAAACAAAAGATATTAAAACCATACATAGCGTACAAAAATACGAGCGGAGATGAAAAAATGCCGAAAGCGCTGTTTTTTACAGTTATCGGATATTTATGCGGCAGCATCTTGTTTGCAAAATGGTTCGGCTATCTGCTGTGCAACACGGATATTACCGAAAACAGCCGCGACCATAACCCCGGAACTGCCAACGCCTTTCTGTTCGGCGGATTCCGATGCGGAATGATAACCCTTTTTTGCGAGCTTATAAAAGGGTTTCTGCCGGTTTTTTTATACCTGAATACAACTCCGTTTCCCGACAGTTACGCGGGCCTTCCGCTGGTGATGGCAGCGCCGGTCGCCGGCCACGTCTTCCCTGTTTTTCATCATTTTCGCGGCGGCAAAGGAATTGCCGTTTCGTTCGGATGTTTGATCGGATTGTTTCCCGACGCGCGTCCGGCGCTGATTTTGGCATTTGTCTTTATTTTCTTTTCAACGATCGTAGTCGTTTCTCCGCATTACTACAGAACATTTTTAACCTATGCGATTTCAGCGGCGCTGATGCTGCGATATGTCCGGGATTTCTGGCTTGTATCGGGGTTTGGGCTGATTTCGGCGCTTATTATCATCAAACTTCTGCTCAGCGCCGAAGAAAAAGGAAAGTGTAGGATACGGCTGTTATGGAAGCATTGATTTTATCCTGCGGCACCGGCGGCGGTCATAATGCTGCCGCAGAAGCCATTGCAGAGGAACTTCGCGCAAGAGGACACAAAGCGGAAATATTGGATCCGTACGCGCTTGTCGGCAGCGGACTGGCGATTTCCGTCAGCAATGCCTACATCCGACTGGTGCAGAAGCTGCCGGGCGCATTCGGTTGTCTGTACGGTCTGGCCAATCTTATACGAAAGCTTCCGTTTGTTTCGCCGGTCTATCTGGTCAACCGAAAAATGTCCGCATATATGCATGATTTTCTTGCCAAGCGGAATTTTGATGTGATTATCATGCCGCATCTATTTCCCGCCGAGATTGTGACCGCAATGAAAAAGAAAGGGCAAAAGCTTCCCCTCACCCTGTTCATTGCAACCGATTACACCTGTATCCCGTTTACCGAAGAAACAGAATGCGACTACTATGTGATTCCCGCCGCGGAACTGACGCCCGAATTTTGCAAGTGCGGGCTTGCGCCCGAAAAGCTGCGCCCATTCGGAATCCCGGTTTCCTCTCGTTTTACTTCAGAGGATACCCCCGCAAACGCAAAACGCCGGCTGGGACTTGCAGACGATATAGCCTATCTGCTGATCTCCGGCGGCAGCATGGGTGCAGGAAAACTGCGCAAAATCGTACATTGGCTTTATCAGGCATCGGATGAAAAACAGCATTTGATCGTCATTTGCGGGAGCAACGAAAAGCTGTACCGCAAATTATGCCGCGAATATTCCGAAAATTCGCGGGTGCAGGTTATCCGAAAAACCGATCAAATGGCCGATTATATAAAGGGCTGTGCCGCATTCTTCTCAAAGCCCGGTGGGCTCTCGTCAACAGAAGCAGCGGTATCCGGCACCTTTCTGGTTCATATTTCTCCGATTCCGGGATGCGAAACAAGGAATGTACAGTTCTTTTCCGAACATGGGATGAGCTTTGACGTCGGAAAAAATAAAGAATTGCTTCTCTCTGCCCTGCACCGGTCAGCCGATGCAAAAGAAGTCCAAAAAATGAAGACAGTTCAGCATCAATTCATCAATCGTTTCGCAGCACAGGATATCTGCAACTTTATAGAAAACCATGTATCTTAACCTGATCCAAATGAAACTTTATTTATCAAGGAGCGATAAATCATGCTGTCAAAAATTTTAAAAATCAGTTTTTCTCTTCTGGCCCTGTCTCTTGCCGCTTTACTTTGCGGGTGCGCTTCAAATCCGCCCGATACTTCGGATAGCGGCACACAGATTTCCGACGAGCCATCCCAAACCGCACCGGTCGAACAGTTTACCGAGGTCAAAAACGGTATGTTTATCGGTCAAACCGGGTACATGCAGAACGCAGGCGGAATCAGCAGCGCGGCGGATCCTTCCGTCCTGTATTATGAGGGAAAATATTATATGTACGCAACATCCATCGGTTCCGGCTTCAAATGCTGGTCGTCGGATAATTTATCCGTATGGACAGAAGAGGGTGTCTGCTTTAAGAGCGGCAACGGTTCCACATGGAATAAAACCTGTCATTGGGCGCCCGGCGTCGTATATTACAACAATCTGTTCTATATGTTCTTTACGGCCAGCCCGCAGCCATCCGGGCAACAATATGAAAAGCTGTATATGGGCGTAGCGACCTCCGAATCGCCAACCGGGCCGTTTACCAGCATTTCCGAAGAACCGTTTATGGGCGAAGATATGGTCGAAATCGGCGTAGTTGACCCTTATGTCCTGTTTGACGATGACGGTTCCATTTATTTATACTATAACTACGACCGCCGTGCGCTGGGCGGCACACTGGATATTTATTGCGTACCGATTTCAATGGACGGAACCGATGTGCGTATGACCGGCGATCCTGTATGTGTTTTGCAGCCATCGACCGATCCGAACAGTTGGGAACGCCGTCAGAGCACCATTGTAGAAGGCGCCGTTGTACTCAAACATACCGGCAAATATTATTTAATGTACAGTTGCAATTCCTACGCAAAGCCGGAATACGCAATGGGCTACGCCGTTTCCGATTCCCCAACCGGGCCGTTTGTCAAGTATGACGGAAATCCCGTGCTGCAGTCCAATTCTTATGTAAACGGCCCCGGGCACAACGATTATGCCGTTTCACCGGACGGTACGGAGTATTTTTGCGTATACCATACACACAAATCACTCGGAGAATATAACGGGCGCACTGTAGCCGCGGACCGCATCGTCTTTCTCGAAGACGGCACGCTGACAGTTGACGGTCCCTCTTATTATATAAAGAACCCGATCCCCTCCGGCGTAAAGGGGATGGTACGCCTTCAAGCGGGATACAGCCTGCAAACCGACAGCGAAATCACTTCCGGCGATCTGTCATTCCTATCAGACAATCTGACGGCTATCGAAAATCGCGCCGTCCGCTTTGAAAGTGCAAATCCGGTTCAATTGGATATAAAACTCGACTCTCCCTGCAATCTCAAACAGGTCTGGGTTTATCCGTTAAATGCGGAAAACGCGCCGGCGTCCGCAACACTGATTATCAACGGCGAATACGCAATTCGGAATATCAAGTTTTCCAATGCCACAAGACAGCCCTGTGTTTTCCTGCTTGACAAATTGCCCGAAGGGGTATTAATCGAAAATCTGAAAATCGAACTTTCTATGGATGAAGGCGCCGATGGCTGCGCGCTTACCGAAATCATCCTGTGTGTAAACGAATAAGTATCCGGCTGCGTTTCTCTAAAAAATTCCAACATCTGTGACATTTTTGTTGCAAAACGGCAGGATTCGTGCTATAATGATAAAAATCTACATTTCGGAGGAACAATTTTGAAAAAATTCAAACTATCGCTTTTTCTGATTCTGCCGTGCCTTATTTTTCTCATGGTATTTTCAATTTCTGCCGCAGATGATCTAACCGAGAACAGCCGCGATGTCTCCTTTGAAAATGAGCTTGCCGCCGATCTTCGCCAACTCGGCCTATTCAGCGGCGTTTCGGAAACCAATTTCGACTTGGAACGCGCGCCGACCAAAATAGAAGCCATGGTCATGCTTATCCGCATTTTGGGCAAAGAAGAATTCTTATCCAAAATCGGAAGCTGGCACCCTTTTACAGATGTGCCTGCCTGGGCTAACCGATATATTGCCTATGCTTATTCCTGGAAATTGGCAAATGGCGTATCTCCGACGCAATTCGGCACAGAAGCCGTAAATGCCGGAACCTATCTCACTTTTGTTCTGCGTGCGCTGGGATATTCTGATACAAACGGTGAAGATTTCACCTGGGACAATCCGTATGATCTGGCAAAATCAGTCGGCATTCTGCCCACATTTATTGATACCGAAAATTTTTGGCGGGCAGATATTGTGACCATTTCCTATGCCGCACTGAATGCCAAGCTGAAAAATGAAAATCGTTCACTAGCGGAAAAGCTAATCGAAGCCGGTATTTTCACCGTTTCAGACTACGATGCCCACTATCGCGCAAATGCCATCCAATCCCGCGAAAACGAACTCAGCGGATATGCACCTATCGAACTCTCCGCAGAAGAAATCTATGAAAAATGCGCCCCTGCCGTTTTCTATATCAAAAACTACGATGAAAACAAAATTTTCACATCAAGCGGTAGCGGCTTTTTTATCAGTGAAACCGGTATTGCCGTAACAAACTATCACGTTATTGAAAATGCAACCACTTCCGTTGCTATTTTATCAGATACAGGTGAAGAACACCGAATTATCGGTGTATACGACTATGATATTGTCAACGATTGGGCTGTTATTCAAGTAGAAGGCGAAACATTTCCCTATCTGCAAACCAACATGCACAAACCCAAAGGCGGCACTTCCGTTTACGCTATCGGAAATCCGAAGAGTCTGCAAAATACAATGTCCCAAGGCATTATATCAAGTCCGAGCCGTACCGTAAACGGTACCGCCTACATTCAAACGACAGCGGCGATATCCGAGGGGAGCAGCGGCGGTGCTCTGCTCAACAAATACGGTGAAGTCATCGGTATCACCTCCGCCCATATGATAAACGGACAAAATCTGAATTTTGCCTGCCCGGTTTCCTATATAGAAAACGCGTTTATGTATCATATGCTTTCATTTGAAGAATTCGCGAAAGACACCGTTGTATCCTTTGAAATAAGCACAGATATCACAAAGCTGCTGGGTCTTATCGGCCAGCCGACCTCACTCACCATAAATTATCAAAGTAGCAAAACGCCGCATAGCGGAGTAGACATTTCGATTGTCTCCAGCAACAAACAAATTGCAGATTTTGAAATTGTTGAAAGAAAAGATTCGCATATAAAACTCAAAATATATGCAATGAAATCCGGTAGTTCCACATTGACTTTTTCAACAAGTCTCTCCTCCGATAAATTAGAAGTTCCTGTCATGTCTACGTATATTTCTACCTCCTATGAATACAAAGCTTCTGCTGAACTGCTCAAGATTTCTGTCGGCGAAAGTTCTTCTTTTACCTTTACCCTGCCGTCGTCTGTACCGGAAGACGCAGTTCCAGATACTAAAATGTGCGTAGACGGAATTGCCGAAGTTTTCATTGAAAAAGATGAATCAGGAACCTATACGGCAACGGTAAACGGTACAAAAGCAGGCGCAACCTCGCTGGTTCTATCTGTTCAATCCAGTCACTTGACTTGCTGTATTCCGATCGTCGTTGAGCCTGACTTAAATGCTGCCTTTGACAAATTGAAAACGGTCCTGCTCGCATACGGAACAGATCAATCTCAAATAGAAGAACCCACTGACGCAAACAGAATCTATTTAGGTATCTCATACGATCTAGAATCCGAAAAAATAGCTTTTAGTATCATGGATACAGCAGAGCACGTAGAAGTACATATCATGCTTACACGCGGAGATCACTATTTTGAACTGTATTTCAAGCATACGACCCCGGAAAAAAAGAATGCAAAAACAAACGGGTATGCTAAATTAGACGCCTACGTTTTTAATGAAAATACACCGATCTCGTTCTCAGAATACAGCAGCAACTATACTGAAAACTATCTTTTCAAAGAGGAAGCCGCAGAATTTGCTATGCCATACGTATATATGGCGCTTCTCGGCGCGCAGACCTATCTTTCATATTCCAATTTGGAACTCTCGCTTGCTGATTTCGGATTTCTTTCTTTAGATTAAAATACGGCACCTTGGATTTTCTGGGAAAATACACAACCACGAAATGACGAACGGGACGGAATTAGCCGTCCCATTCGTCATTTTAATAGCTTATCTTCCTTCGATATATGCGCAGGCGGCGAGCGCCGCCGCAGCGCCGTCGGCAATGGCCGTAGCTATCTGCCGCACCTGCTTTTTGCGGCAGTCACCGGCCGCAAAAATTCCGGGTACGCCGGAAAAACCGTTTTCATCCGTTTGAATATAGCCGTTTTCCAAACGGACAAAATCCGAAAACGCTTCATTCTCAGGTGCAAGTCCCACCGCGATAAAGACGCCGTCCACCGTCAATTCACGCACATTACCGGTATGCGCATCCGCAATGCAGACAGACGAAAGTCCCTTCTCTCCCCGAAATTCCGTTACAGTCGAAGAAAAATATATCTGCACATTCGGCTGTTCCAGCAAACGGTCAATCAACCGCTGCTCACCGGTAAAGCCGTCAAGATTCTGAATCACGAAGACATTTTTACAAGTCTGACAAAGCAAAAGCGCCTCTTGCAGCGCCGAATTTCCGCCGCCGATTACCGCTACCGTTTTGCCCTCATAAAAAGCGCCGTCGCAAACCGCACAAAACGAAATGCCGTCTCCGATAAACTTTTCTTCTCCCGGCACGCCGAGCAAGCGATGCTTGGCGCCCGTGGCTAAAATCACGGCCTTTGCCGTATACGCCCCTGTATCCGTCACAACGGTTTTGACATCTCCGTCGCGCAGAGCAACAACCTTAGCAACCTCGACTTCGGCGCCCTGCGCAAGCACCTGTTCCACCATGCGGTCGGCGAGTTCACTGCCGCTGACAGATGAAAAGCCCGGATAGTTTTCGATTTTCGGAGAATAGGTCATCTGCCCCCCGAAACCGCCTTTTTCAATCATTAAAACCCGTTTGCCGCCGCGGCAGGCATACAGGGCGGCGGTCAGTCCCGCAGGACCGCCGCCGACCACAATTACATCATACATGAACACGATTTCCTTTTTGCGCGATATAATCCCGTATATCGGCAACCCCGGCAAACTTCTGCTGACCGACAACCAGCGTCGGCGCCTGTTTCAGTCCGAGCGAAGAGGCAAGCTCCTTATTATCCTCTACATAAAGCTTTTCATAGCCGATCCCCGCGTCTTCAAGAAGTTTTGCCGCAATTTTGCAGTTGGGACAAGTCTTTGTGGCAAACAGCACCGCCGTCTCCGCTTCGGGACACGCCGTCGGTTCCGCCGCCGAAGCCTCGGATACAGCATCACCGTGACGCTTCAGTACGCTGGCCGCAACATCATATTCAAGGCGATCCTTAAATTCATGCGATTTGCCGTCATTCCAGTTCTGCACAGGACGATAATATCCGGTAATACGGCTGTACACCTCGGTTTTTTCGCCGCAGTGCGGGCAGGTATACTGCTCACCGGCAAGATAGCCGTGCGCCTTACAGATCGAATATGTAGGAGAAATCGTATAATACGGCAGCTTATAGTTTTCGGCAATTTTGCGCACCAAAAGCGCGGCCGCTTTCCAGTCAGGCAGCTTTTCACCGATAAAGGAATGAAATACCGTCCCCGAAGTATAGAGCGTCTGCAATTCGTCCTGAATATCCAGGGCCGAAAACAGATCGTCGGTATAGCCAACCGGCAAATGCGAACTGTTGGTGTAATAAGGGGCGCCGTCGGTTCCGCCGGCCGTGATAATGTCGGGGAAACGCTTAACATCATGCTTTGCCAAACGATATGTCGTAGATTCGGCAGGCGTTGCTTCCAGATTGTACAGATCTCCGTATTTCTCCTGATAATCCGCAAGACGCTCGCGCATATGGTTCAGCACGGCCTTGGTAAACGCCTGCGCCTCCGCATCGGTCAGATCCTTACGAATCCAGCGGGCGTTCAGGCAAGCCTCATTCATACCGATAAGGCCGATTGTGGAAAAATGATTTTTAAAGGTGCCGAGATACCGTTTGGTATACGGATACAACCCCTCGTCCAAAAGCTTTGTGATGACCTTGCGTTTGATGTCAAGAGAACGCGCGGCCACATCCATCATATGGTCAAGGCGCTTATAGAACTCGGCGCTGTCAGATGAAAGATACGCGATACGCGGCATATTGATGGTCACGACGCCGACCGAACCGGTGCTTTCCCCGCTGCCGAAGAAGCCGCCCGACTTTTTGCGCAGTTCGCGCAGATCCAAACGAAGACGGCAGCACATCGAACGCACATCGCTCGGCTCCATATCGCTGTTGATATAATTGGAGAAATACGGCGTTCCGTATTTGCTCGTCATCTCAAACAAAAGCTTGTTGTTTTCGGTTTCCGACCAATCAAATTCCCGCGTGATCGAATAGGTCGGAATCGGATACTGAAAACCGCGACCGTTGGCATCGCCCTCGATCATGATCTCAATAAATGCCTTATTAATCAAATCCATTTCCGCCTTGCAGTCTCCGTACGTGAAATCCATTTCACGGCCGCCGACCAGCGCGGGCATATTCTCCATATCCCGCGGAACCGTCCAGTCCAGCGTAATATTCGAGAACGGTGCCTGTGTGCCCCAGCGCGACGGCGTATTCACGCCGTAAATGAATGCTTCCAGGCTCTTCTTGACCTGCTCATAGCTCAGATTATCAGCTTTTACAAACGGCGCAAGATAGGTGTCAAACGAAGAAAACGCCTGCGCGCCCGCCCACTCGTTCTGCATAATGCCGAGAAAATTGACCATCTGATTGCAGAGCACGGAAAGGTGCTTTGCGGGAGAGGAAGTCATTTTGCCGGGAATGCCGCCGAGTCCCTCTTTAATCAGCTGTTTGAGCGACCATCCGGCACAGTAACCGGTCAGCATGGACAAATCGTGAATATGAATGTCCGCGTTCTGATGCGCCTGTGCGATTTCATTATCATATACCTCGGAAAGCCAGTAGTTTGCCGTAATCGCCCCGGAGTTGCTGAGAATCAGACCGCCGACCGAATAGGTCACGGTCGAATTTTCTTTCACGCGCCAGTCAGTCGCTTTGACATAGCTGTCCACGATTTCCTTATAATCCAAAATCGTAGATTTCATATTGCGCAGCTTCTCGCGCTGCCGGCGGTACAGAATATAGGCTTTTGCCACTTCCGCATAACCGCCCTGCACAAGCACGGACTCCACGCTGTCCTGAACATCCTCAACCGAAATCAAACCGTCTTTAATTTTCGGCTCAAAATCCGCCGTAACTTTCAGCGCCAGGAAATCAATCACACTCGGATGAAAATTCACCTCGCAGGCTTCAAACGCCATTTCAATTGCCTTGGAAATTTTAGAAAGGTCAAAATCCACAATTTTGTTGTCTCGTTTTTTTACATGGTACATAAAAGCCGTCCTCCTATTGTATCGAATCCGCCAAAAGCGATCCGGCGGAAATCTGTCAGTGCTTATACGATACCACAGATTGGACGGCTTGTCAATACAAACCACAATATTTGGATTATTTTTTCGATATACAACTATATATTGTATATTATAAAAATGTCACTGTTTGAATAGCGGAATGCCTATACGGCGCAAATCCGGACTTTTCCCTTTATTTTTGCAGCGCGTCACGGCGAAGCGCGGACGGCACAAACGGACGCACCGCTGCAAGGCAGGCATCCAGCAACTCATCGGAGGCTGCAAAATCGCCCTGCCCCACAAGATCGCCCGAATCTCGAAAAGGCTGCAAAAAATAACGGTTTGCCCCGGCAATCCATCGGCCGATCGAGGTAAAATCCTCCGGCGTATGAAAAGCGCCCGTCACGGTTGTACGAAATTCATACTCTACGCGCCCGGACAGCAAAAAGGAAACCGATTCCCGCACCCCGGACAACAGCTTGGGCTCCACTCCCGCGGTAACTGCATATTTTTCCGGGGCGTTTTTAATATCCATCGCAACATAATCAATAAGTCCCGAATCAACCAGCGCTCGGAGACGCTCCGGAAACGTGCCGTTGGTATCCAATTTTACGGCATAACCGAGCGCGTGTATTTTTTGAAGCAACTCCGCCGCATCCGGCCAAAGCAGCGGCTCTCCGCCGGTCAGCACGACACCGTCCAAAAGCCCCTTTCGCTTTTTCAGGAAAGACAAAATTTCTTCTTCATCGACACAAGTTTCAGAAGAACGGACAACCAAACCGGCATTGTGACAAAACGGACAGCGCAAATTGCATCCGTGCGTAAACAAAATAGCCGCGGTTTTCCCCGGAAAATCGAGAAGCGTCAGCTTCTGCATCGCCTCTATCCGCATAACATCCCTCTTTTTATTTATTTTCACTCTGCGTTTTTTGCACCCTGCGGCATTTTTATTTTCTCACAAATCGAAAGCCCCGCTTACCACGGGGCTTTCAAATTTTTCGACTATGTAAACGAAACGGATTATTTCAGCAAATTGAATTTGCCGATCAAAGGCAGTTCTTTTGCTTTGCCGGTAACGGCATTCACAATGCCGAGAATCATCAGGACAAACAGCGCAAGCGAGCCGAGGCCTGAAACGATAGAAAGCAACGCTACAATAATACCGAGTCCAAGCACCCCGAAAATCGAACTCACGATGCCAAACACAATTCCCCAAGCGATTTCAACAATCAGCAAAATCAAGCCCTGATTTACATGAAAACGCGCATACTTTGAATTGTTGGTGGCGAGCAGCGGAATCAAAAGCAAAATTCCCAAATAAGCGAACAGTGAAAGAACCTTATTCTTTTCAATATCACCGGCGTCAAACTCGCTCGTATGATCAGCCGTGTTATTGAGATTCTTTACTTTTTCCTCAAAAGAAGCGCCGGACGCACTTGCGTTTCCGTTTCCCGACATCGAAGCACCGCATCCATCACAGAATTTCGCATCACTTGGCAACTCTTTGCCGCACTTAGGACAGAACATAAAATACCCCCTATTCTATTTTTCAAATTGCTGTCTTGCAATGGTACAATTCTATTATAAAAGTTTACATCGGCAGTGTCAAGAAAAACAGAGAAAAAATCTTTTTATTCCAATATGTTTGAAAGCGCTTACAGAAAGCGATGAAATAGAAAACGCATATGGCACATACAAAGTTTTCATGATGCAAAAACGCCGCACTTTTTTGAACAGCACCCCATTTATTAGACAGTATGATATACTATCTAATAAGTGGGGTGT
>OLGD01002508.1_pt1 | contig 20702 bp, 19 predicted proteins | sample 1605311 | NCBI WGS metagenome assembly OLGD01 (sample SAMEA3888917, study PRJEB22519) | human gut metagenome | biome: human gut; feature: human-associated habitat; material: faeces | place: Denmark | collected 2010
TAACAAGGTATCCCTACGGGAACGTGGGGATGGATCACCTCCTTTCTAAGGAGAAAAAATCAAGAAAGAAAAAAGAGAGTGCAAGGAATTGAAGAGGAGTTCTGTCTAGTTTTGAGTGATTAAGAAATTGATTACTCAGAAGGAAGAAGAAAGCGATCATTGAAAACTGGATATGGAAGTTTTTCCTAAATAGAAAAAAGTGTGGGAAAGTAAAAAGAGAACACACGAGCGGAAAAAGAAAAGAAGTTACGAAACACAGACACAAAAGAGAAAGGGCGTTGGGTGAATGCCTTGGCACTATATGGCGAAGAAGGACGTGACTACCTGCGAAAAGCTGCGACGAGCTGGAAGTGAGCAAAGACTCGCAGATATCCGAATGGGGGAACCCACTGCAAGTAACGATGCAGTATCCACTGATGAAACAAATAGTCAGTGAGAAGGCAACCTAGGGAAGTGAAACATCTAAGTACCTAGAGGAAAAGAAAGAGAAATCGATTCTCCAAGTAGCGGCGAGCGAACGGGGAGGAGCCCAAACCGTAGAAATACGGGGTTTAGGACCTCAAGAAGTGAATGCGTTGCTGTAGACGAATCATTTGAAAGATGAACCAAAGATGGTGAAAGTCCAGTAGTCGAAACGGCAGAATGCAGCGAGAGGGATCCAGAGTACGGCGAGACACGAGGAATCTAGTCGGAAGATACGCAGACCACTGCGAAAGGCTAAATACAAGATAGTGACCGATAGTGAACCAGTACCGTGAGGGAAAGGTGAAAAGAACCCCGGGAGGGGAGTGAAAAGAATCTGAAACCTGATGCCTACAAGAAGTCAGAGGGCGTTAAAGCCTGATGGCGTGCCTATTGAAGAAGGAACCGGCGAGTTATGCTATCGTGCGAGGTTAAGTAGGAGATACGGAGCCGAAGCGAAAGCGAGTCTTAATAGGGCGGAAAGTACGATAGGATAGACCCGAAACCAGACGATCTAGCCATGATCAGGTTGAAGCGATGGTAACACATCGTGGAGGACCGAACCAACTTTCGTTGAAACGACAGTGGATGAATTGTGGCTAGGGGTGAAATTCCAATCGAGTTTGGAAATAGCTGGTTCTCCCCGAAATAGCTTTAGGGCTAGCCTTGTGGGATGACCTATGGAGGTAGAGCACTGAATGACTGAGGGCCCCATCCAGGGGTACCGATTTCAATCAAACTCCGAATGCCATAGGGGGAAGAACACAGGAGTCAGACTGTGGGGGATAAGCTCCATGGTCAAGAGGGAAACAGCCCAGACCAACAGATAAGGTCCCAAAATACATGCTAAGTGTAAAAGGGAGTGATATTGCGCAGACAACTAGGAGGTTAGCTCAGAAGCAGCTATCCTTAAAAGAGTGCGTAACAGCTCACTAGTCGAGTGACATTGCACCGAAGATTTACCGGGGCTAAGCATGATACCGAAGCATTGGACTCTGAGGAGTGGTAGGGGAGCGTTGTAGGAGCGGCGAAGTCATACCGAAAGGAATGGTGGAGCGACTACAAGAGAGAATGCCGGTGTGAGTAACGAATAGAGGTGAGAATCCTCTACACCGATTGACAAAGGATTCCTGGGGAAAGGTTCGTCCGCCCAGGGTAAGTCGGGGCCTAAGGCGAGGCCGAGAGGCGTAGTCGATGGAAAACTGGTTGAAATTCAGTACCGATTATAGGGAGAGGGAGAGACGGAGATGGTAAGTTGTGCCGGTTAATGGATTCCGGTCGAAACGGAGCAGCTGGTAGGGAAGGCAAATCCACCTACGGGAAGCAGGCCGTGATAGGGAGCGAAAGGGAAACCAAGTAGTGAAGACAATGTAGACAGCTTCCAAGAAAATCTTCTATCAAAAACTTATAATTGCCCGTACCGAGAACGAACACACGTGGTCAAGGAGAGAATCCTAAGGTGAGCGAGACAACTGTTGCTAAGGAACTCTGCAAAATCACCCCGTAAGTTAGCAAGAAGGGGAGCTCGAGAGAGCCGCAGTGAAAAGGCCTAGGCGACTGTTTAACTAAAACACAGCTCTATGCTAAGCCGAAAGGCGATGTATATGGGGTGACGCCTGCCCAGTGCTGGAAGGTTAAGGGGAAATGTTAGTGAGCGATTGCGAAGCATAGAACCGAAGCCCCAGTGAACGGCGGCCGTAACTATAACGGTCCTAAGGTAGCGAAATTCCTTGTCAGGTAAGTTCTGACCCGCACGAAAGGCGTAACGATTTGGGCGCTGTCTCAGCTGTAGACTCGGTGAAGTCTTAGTACCTGTGAAGATGCAGGTTACCCGCGACTAGACGGAAAGACCCCATGGAGCTTTACTATAACTTGATATTGGGATGTTGCTATTGATGTACAGGATAGGTGGGAGACGAAGAAGTGAAGGCGTCAGCCTTGATGGAGTCAACGTTGGGATACCACTCTTCAATAGTGACGTTTCTAACCCAGGCCGTGAAACCGGTCACAGGGACAGTGTCAGGCGGGTAGTTTGACTGGGGCGGTCGCCTCCTAAAGAGTAACGGAGGCGCCCAAAGGTACCCTCAGTATGGATGGAAATCATACAATGAGTGCAAAGGCAAAAGGGTGCTTGACTGTGAGACAAACAAGTCGAACAGGGACGAAAGTCGGGCTTAGTGATCCGGCGGTGCTGAGTGGAAAGGCCGTCGCTCAACGGATAAAAGCTACCCTGGGGATAACAGGCTGATTGCGCCCAAGCGTTCACAGCGACGGCGCAGTTTGGCACCTCGATGTCGGCTCATCGCATCCTGGAGCTGTAGCAGGTTCCAAGGGTTGGGCTGTTCGCCCATTAAAGCGGTACGTGAGCTGGGTTCAAAACGTCGTAAGACAGTTTGGTCCCTATCTGTCGTGGGCGTAGGAAGTTTGAAAGGATCTGTCCCTAGTACGAAAGGACCGGGATGGACATACCTCTGGTGCACCAGTTGTCACGCCAGTGGCACAGCTGGGTAGCTACGTATGGAACAGATAAGCGCTGAAGGCATCTAAGTGCGAAACTGACCTTAAGATGAGACTTCCCATTCGCAAGAAGTAAGATCCCTTTAAAGTGAAGAGGTAGATAGGTCAGGGGTGTAAGTGTAGTGATACACTAAGCTGACTGATACTAATCGATCGAGGATTTTGTGAAAGTGTAAAGATAAAGAAGCGCAAAGGAAGAGGGAAAAGGAGATCCATATCTAGTTTTGAGGGATTGAAGAAATCTTTCAAGAGAAAAAGTCTGGTGACGATGGCACGGTGGACACACCTGTACCCATCCCGAACACAGAAGTTAAGCACCGTAACGGCGAAGGTATCCGCAAGGGGAGAATAGCAAGTTGCCGGGCTTTTTTTTTGTTTACTATGTTATTGAAACTATTAATAAAATCATGATATAATAAATCATATCGAGGTGACTATAATGTTTGAGACCTTACCTCCATCTTTTTTTAATTTATTAGTATCTAAAAATAGAGATTTATATATATCGGCTCTATTTGTTTTGCGTCGAGCCATTCGACAAGATTTATATTTGACAAGAGACGATCTTGTTCGTAGAATTACAATCTCTTTGGAAGAAAAAATTAAAGAGGCTCATTTAGATGAAGAAGATCAAGTGGATCAAGAAGATTTAGAAAATACAACAAGTAAAGCCTATTTTATTATCCGAAAATTACGTGACTATGGTTGGATTAATATTGATTTCAATGCTAAAAATTCATTTGAAGAATATATTGCCGTACCCGCTTATGCAAGTATGGGAATTAATTTCTTGTATGCTTTATCTGAAGGTGCAGAAACAGAATATAATTCAATGGTATATAGTGTTTATGCTGCTTTAAAAATGGCCGATACAGAAAATAATGATTATTATAATGCGTTACAATCGGCCTATAAAAATACAGAACGGTTAAACGAATCTTTATCTAATCTTTATTATGGTGTTCGTAGTATTGAACAACGAATTGCTGAAAATATTGATATTAATGATGTCGTTCGCATTCACTTTACTGAATATATTGAAAAATTGCATGATAAATTTTATCATCCTTATAAAACATTTGACTCCATTCAACGTTATCGTATGCCGATTATAAAAATGCTGAAAAACTGGCAAAGTGATTCTTCGATTCGTAAAAAAATGATTGAACTTGGAAAAACAAAAAAACCGGATATGAATAATACGGAGTTGTTTGAATATATCACAAGTCTTTATCAATATATCCTGCAAACTTATGAAAATATCGAAGAAAAAATGGATATTATAGATAAAAAGATTTTTGATTATACGGCTTCTTCTATCGATAAAATGAAGCATTTAATTAGTATTGATGAAAGTTATAAAGGAAGAATTACTTATTTAATTAAAGAATTAAATGATCATAAAGAAGATAGCGAAGAACTTGTTGATATCATTCAAGATTTCTTTGATTTATCTACTTTAGAATATGCGCATCAAGAAGGGCTTTATACAAAACGTGAAATAACAATTAATCCTGATATTCCAGTTATTGAAATTTTTACTGAAGAAAAAACTGGAGAGGATGTCAATGAAATTTTTGATAAGATACGGCAAGGATATAATTTAAGCAAAATTAAGGAGTTTATTGTCAGCCATGCTGAAAATAAAAAAATTGTAACCATGGAAGATTTAAATATCAAAGATGATGAAGATTTTATTTTATCTATTCTTGCTATGTTACGTGGCGATGAAAAAGAATTGCCATTTAAAGTAGAATTTGATGAAGGGTATTTAAAGATTAGGAATTATCTCGTTCCAAATATCAAATTTATTATGAAAGAAGGGCAACGCTAATGTTTGAAGAAGAATTTGAAAAACTATATGAAAGTGAAAAAGAAGAATTTAAACGAGTTTGTAATTATCTTCTTTCAAAAACCTTTGTATTAAGAGATGTTTATGATAAACAACAAAAAAGAATGATTACTTCTCCAGAATTTTTATTTATGGAAAAATATTATGACATTTTTGAAAATTACTTAAGTTATTCTGGATGGAATTTAACCAAAGATCCTATCAATGGAATATATAAAGTGGAGAATATTTATGGCTATAATAAAGCTAAATTTGATTCCTTTACAACTTATATTTTATTGGCTTTGATGCTTACCTATGAAGAACAAGCTCCTATTACTACAATGGGCAATAGTGTGATTACAACCCCTTATGATATTGCTACAAAAATGCAAATTTTAGGGTTGATTCAAAAAAGACCTTCAAAAGAATCCTTTAGAATATCTTTCCGGAGATTGGAACAGTTTAATTTGATTTTACGTTTGAATACTTCCCAAGATTTAGATGCTTGGAAAATTATGATTATGCCAACAATCAATCATATCGTTACATATGATAAAATGAAAGAACTTTGTGAATATATTCCAACGATTTTAAAAGAAAAATATGAAAAAAAATCTGAAGATCAAGAAATGCTAGAAATGGAGGGTGCGCTTTCATGAAATTACTAAAAAAAGTTTTACTCATTAATTGGCACTCCTTTAGCAAAGAATTAATTGAAGTTGGGAATATCAATTTCTTAACAGGGAAAAACGCGGTTGGGAAATCAACGATTGTTGACGCCATTCAATTAGTCATTTTAGCTGATACGAGAGGAACATCCTTTAATAAAGCAGCAAGTGAAAAATCTGGACGTACGGTCATTAGTTATTTAAAAGGTGAAATTGGCGGAGATGAGCAAGGCAATAAGCGTTATATGCGTGATGGGGAATTTTCTTCTTATGTTGCTTTGGAATTTTATGATGATCAAAAAGATGAACCTTTTGTTATCGGCTTACAATTTGATGTTATTGGAGATAAATTAGTATCACATCAATTTATATATGATGGTGCTATTCCTGAACAATGCTTTATTTTAAATAATCGTGCAATGCCGTTTAAGATTTTTAAAGAATATGTTACTTCTGAATTTAGAAATGTCATTTTACCGGATTCATTATCTACTTATAAAGAAGAAATGCGTAAAAAATTGGGACATTTAAGTCAACGCTTTTTTGCATTATTTAAAAAAGCGGTTCCTTTTCAACCTATTTATGATATTCGAAAATTTATTACAGAATTCGTTTGTGATGTCAAATATGATATCAAAGGCGATTTAGAAAAGATGCAAGAAAATATTCGAAATTATACTTCTTTAGAAGTTGAATCGAAATTAATTGAAAAAAAGATCTATCATTTACAACGTATTCATGAATATTATGAAAGTTATGCAGCAGACAAAAATAAATGTGAACAAGCGAATTATTTAGTTGCAAAATTAGAAATTGCAAAGAAGAGAAAAGATATTGCGAATCTCAATGAAGAAATTAAAAAACATCAACGGCGATTTGATGATTTAGGAGTTGAAGAAGTCGCTTTGACTCAAAATGTTGAAAGCTGGAGTAAAGTTCGTGACCAATTAATTGTTGAACGAGATAATAGTGATTCTAAAAATAAACATGAAAAATATGGTAAACAAAAAGAAGATATCAAAAAAGAAATTGATATGATTACAGATGTTTTTAGTCGTTCTGCAACTCGTTTGATTAATACTTTCCAAGAATTTATTCAAAAAGCGGAACAAATTAAAGAATACACATTTGATCCAGAAGTGGCTAATCTTGCCAAAGTTGATTTGGATTTATTTTATGCAAAAGCGGATCAAGTTATTGAAAAGGCAAGTGTTTTATCTAAACTAAATGCAGATAACTTAAATAAATATAATGAACATCAAGTAATTGAATTGACACAAAATGTAGCTTCTTTAGAAGATGATTTCATGAAAATGCATAATGTAGTAGAAGCAACAAAACAAACTTATATCGATCAAAGAGATCGTTGTTTGAATACAATTGAAACTTTAAGAAATGGGAAAAAGAGTTATCCAGCCCATTTGATTGAATTTAAAGAATTTATTGAAGAAAAACTATATGAGATGCATCATGAAAATATCGAATTAAACTTTGTTGCAGACCTTATGGAAATCAAAAATAAAAAATGGCAACAAGCTTTAGAATGCTATTTAAGTGCGCAAAAGTTTTCTTTTGTTGTCGATAGTCGTTATTTTAAAGATGCAATTACGATTTATAATCAAAACCGACATTTATTTTCCGATGTATCGATTATTGATACCGAAAAAATTTATCAAAGAGCACCTTTTAAAGTTTTAAATCAATCATTAGCTACTGAAATTGAAACCGATAACAAATATGTACGTGCCTATATTGATTATTTAATTGGTACTTTAATTAAAGTAGAAAATATTGAAGATTTAAATCAATATGATCGAGCAATTACTCCATCATGCATGCTTTATCAACAATTCAGTGCTAGACAATTAAATGTCAATCGTTCACGCACACCTTATATTGGTAAAAAAGCAACGCAAACTCAAATTGAAGCTTATGCATTAGAGGCAGATGAATTAGTCCAAAAAATTGCAAAGGAACAAGAAAAAGAACAAATCTTTTTATCTGTTGGTAAATTGAATAATTTATCGATTGTGGATATTAATTACCATTTTGGTAATTTAAAACAAATCTATCACATTGATGCATTACAATCTGAAATCGAAGAAATTGATCATAAAATGGAAGCGATTGACATGAGTGATGTTTATGAAATTGAAGAAAAAATCAATGATGTTGATAGTGAATTACGTTATGCAAACAATGGGCTTCGTCAAAATTCTCAAGAAAAGGGAAGCATTTTGGCAAAAATTGAAGAACTAAAACAAGTAAAATTAGCGGATGCGGAACGGATTTTGCAACAAAAAGAAGAAGATTTGGAAAAGAAATATCCAGCAGAATGGATTGAGGCCAATGTTTCAGAAGAATTACAAGAAATGCTAAACTATATTAGTGAAGATCAAATTAATAAAAAACTTGTTGAATCAAAACGGATCGCTGAAACTTTACAAACGAAAAAGCGGATGCTTGACCGCAGTCGAACGGATTACATGCGTACTTTTAATGTATCGATGGAAATTGATGATGATTCCAATAAGGCGTTTGATGATGATTTAGCCAAATATCAAGAAATTGAATTGCCTCATTATCAACAAAAGATTGTTGAGGCCAAAGAAAAATCTTATGATCAATTTAAAGAAGATTTATTAGCAAAACTAAAATCTTCTATTGAATCGGTAACAGAACAAATTGAGCAATTAAATCAATCATTGAAAAATTTCCAATTTGGTCGAGATCGTTATGAATTCACCGTTAAGCCGAATTTAACGTATATTAAAATATATGATATGATTATGGATGATTTGCTCATGCAAGATTCACGAATCAACGCAGCAGCATTTTATGAAAAGCATAAAGATACCATTGATGAATTTTTTGCAGCCATTACGGAAGCTCCTGGAGCAAATGATGAAGAAAGAAGAGAAATTATCAATAAAAATATTGCACGTTATACTGATTATCGGACGTATCTTGATTTTGACTTACTCGTACATAATATTGAAACCAAGGCTGTTCAAAGTTTGGCTAATAGTATGAATACGAAATCTGGGGGAGAAACCCAAACACCTTTCTATATTTCCATTTTGGCATCTATTGCCAGTGAATATCGCATTGATTTAGATGATACAGGTAATAATACTCCGCGTTTAATCTTATTTGATGAAGCATTTAACAAAATGGATTCAGAAAGAATTAAGGAAAGTATTGAATTATTAAAGAAATTCCAATTACAAGCCATTTTAGTTGCTCCACCTGAAAAAGTAAGCGATATTGCTCCATTGGTTGATCGTAATTTATGTGTTATTCGCCGTAAAAATTCCGCTTTTGTCAAATGGTTTGATAAAAGTGAAATTAGTTCTATTGCTAGTTAAAGAAAAGTTACCCAACTTTTCTTTTTTTTGTATATTTTTTAAAATATGGTAAAAACTATCACTGCCGGAGGTGAAAGAATGGCACAAAGACAATCATCAAATAAAAGTCAACAATCTAATCGTCAAAGAACACAAAGCCAAACTAAAGATTGCAGATCTAACCAAAATATGGAAGCGAGTGAAGAATTGATGACAAACACTAATCGTTCAAGACAATCTCAAACTCGTCGCCAAATTCGTTCTAATCGTAGTAGAAATTCGAAATAATAAAGACTGCCTTTGGCAGTTTTTTAAAAATTATGATAGGAATTATTGTATTTCTTATCCTTTTTATCATTATAGATCTGTTATTTTATATACCGATTTTAATTCATATTTTGATAGCGGATGATCTTGTCGGTGTTTATATTTTTTCTATTCCCATATTTTATGTTACGCCACAAAAAACGATTAATCATTTAAGAAATAAAATTTCGATTGAAAACTTAAAATATGCTGATAAAGAAGATATGAAATACATTGAATCCATTGCTATTGAAGAAATTCATATAAATACGACTTTTATTGATCCATCCCATGAATATTCTTATATTTGGTATCCTTTATTAGGCATATTCGCTGATTTAAATACTAATATCTTTAAAAACAAAATGACGATTGAACATAATCAACAAAAAAAATATCATTTTTATTTAAAAATGCATGTTAAAATTGCTAGAGTCATTAAATACTATTTTATTATAAGGAGATTAAAGCATGAAAGAGCATCCAATTAGTGAAATTTTAAAGGCATCCATCATTCAATTGGGTGATCTGATTGATGTTGGAAAAGTAGTAGGGTCCCCTATTTTATTGCCAGATCAAAGTATAGCTATTCCTTTAACTAAAGTTAGTTGTGGATTTGGCGTCGGTGGCAGTGAATTTACTTCTAAAAAAGGAAATGCCGAATTTTCCGAAGAATTATTTCCTTTTGGTGGAGGTACAGGTGGAGGTGTAAGTATTACACCAACGGCACTAATTATACTGAATCATGGAAAAATTAAAATCATGAAAATTGAAAAAAATGGTTTTTTTATTGAAAAAGTATTTGGTGCAGTAAAAGATATCATAAAGTAGCTCAAACCTCAACATTAGGTTTGAGCTATTTTGTTTAAAAAGACAGAAAAAAACATTGAAAAGTATTGACATTAATATCAATTTTTGATATATTAAATGAGCGCAGTGGCATGGGTGTTTAGCTCAGCTGGGAGAGCATCTGCCTTACAAGCAGAGGGTCGGCGGTTCGAGCCCGTCAACACCCACCATTTTTTTTAAAATAGTTATGGGAGAGTAGCGAAGTGGCCAAACGCGGTTGACTGTAAATCAATTCCTGAGGGTTCGGCGGTTCAAATCCGTCCTCTCCCACCACTTTAAAAGCTTGTTGGGACATAGCCAAGTGGTAAGGCACCAGATTTTGATTCTGGCATCTCCCTGGTTCGAATCCAGGTGTCCCAGCCAATTGTTAATGTCCTGTTAGCTCAGTCGGTAGAGCACTTGACTTTTAATCAAGGGGTCACGCGTTCAAATCGCGTACAGGATACCACTTGCCCAAGTGGCGAAATAGGTAGACGCACAGGACTTAAAATCCTGTGGTTAGTGATAACCGTGCCGGTTCGATTCCGGCCTTGGGCACCATATTGAAACAATAGGATTGATACCAAAAATATCAGTCCTTTTTTCATTTTATAAGGATATTTCGCTTATTTTAGGCATAGATTGCTTAATTTTTGGTGAAATAGCCCTTTTTTCTTTACCTGTTTTAAAAGCAGGTAATTTATCAAAAGCACAACTACTAATAAAAAGCACGAACTGACTATCAAAAGCACGAACATACCTTAATCCATGTTAATAGGCCTCTAGGGAAAGATGTTTAAGGCCTTTTTTGCGGCTATATGGGAGTTGGCCACCAAATTTTTGGATGTTTTCTAAACGATTCTTGAACAATCAAGATCAAAACGATAGACAAAACTAGTACTATATAGTACAATATATCAGGGTGATTGAATGGTTATTAGCATTAAGGATAAGATTAAGAACATCAACGCGGTTATCGGCTGCAACATCGGCTGCAGGTACTGCTACGCCAAAGCGGTGGCAAATAGATTTCACCTGACAGACGATTTTTCTAAGCCAATTGCGGATTTGCATAAATTGGAAAGACTAAAAAAGCCCGGAGTATATTTTCTGACAGGAATGTCTGATTTGTATCTATGGAAAAAGGAGTGGCTTGATAAGTCATTTGAATTATTGAAGGAATCTCCGAAAACAGTAGGAATATATTTAACTAAAGCCCCAAATAAAATAAAGCTTGACGACATTCCCGATAATGCTTGGATGGGGGTCACCATCACATCGAAATCGGATTTATGGAGGTTGAAAGCATTAAAGGAAAATATCAAATGCAAGAACTATCACGTCACGTTTGAGCCATTGTTCGAGGATCTAGGCGTCATTGATTTATCGGGAATCCAATGGATAGTTATTGGAACAGAGACCGGGAAATGCAAGGGCAAGATAGATGCCAAAAAGGAATGGGTCAATCATTTGGTGGATGTCGCTAGAAAATGCGGCTGCAGGATTTTTTTCAAAGAAGAGCTTGTTTATAAAATTATGGGCGAAGAAAACGTGATCCAAGAGCTCGCTTTAGAAATGGAGGAAGCATTGAAATGAAGAAGCATTATGGTGGAACTCTTATCTCTCAAATCAAGCAGCTTCAAGATAGGATTTTCAACAAGATTCTAAAAGAAGAGGGCATATACGAATTCAATGGTCAACAAGGGAGAATCCTATTTTCTTTATGGAAAGACGAGAAACTCTCCTTGATTGAATTATCGAAAAGGACTTCTCTGGCTAAAACAACATTGTCCTCGATGGTGGAGAGGATGAAGAACGACGGCCTTTTGATTGTCGAGGAATCCAAAGAGGACAAAAGAAGTTTGATTATCTATTTAAGCGACAAGACGCTGTCACTTGAAAGCAAGATAAACAGGGCCACGAAAAGAATGGGCGATATTTTCTACAAAGGCCTTAGCGAAGAAGAGGCAAGCGAGTTGGACAGATTGTTGAACAAAGTAAAGGAGAATCTAAAAGATGAATAAGAATGTAATCATAAGGCAAATCCAAGTAAAAGACGTAATGACCAAGTCTAACGCCCCTATCGGCGGATATTGCGTCAACCCTTATATCGGATGCACCCATGGCTGCAAATACTGCTATGCCTCATTCATGAAAAGATTCACAGGCCACACGGAAGAATGGGGAACGTTTTTGGATGTCAAGAACTGGCAGCCGATCAAGAATCTCGATAAATTCAAAGGCGAGCATATCATCATTGGGACCGTGACCGATGGGTATCTGCCAGAAGAAGCCAAATACAAGAACACTAGAAAACTATTGGAACAATTGGTGGGCGTTGACGCAGAACTGTTGATATGCACGAAATCCGATTTGGTAGTTAGGGATTTGGATTTATTAAAGAAATTCGACAAAGTCACGGTTTCTTGGTCAATTAACACCTTAGACGAAGGTTTCAGAAGTGATATGGACGATTCTGTGTCAATAGAAAGAAAATTAAAAGCAATGAAGGAAGTGTATGATGCTGGGATTAGGACGGTATGTTTCATCTCGCCAGTATTCCCAGGCATCACGGACTTCAAGAAGATATTCGAATTGGTTAAAAATCAATGCGATTTGATATGGCTTGAAAACCTTAACCTAAGAGGTGGATTCAAAGGGGAAATAATGGATTATATCAAAGAAAAACATCCCGATTTATATCCTTTATACGAAAATATATATAATAAAAAAGACAGGAGCTATTTTGAAGAATTAGAAAAAGAGGCTGAGCAATTAGCCAAAGATAATGATTGCCCATTCGTGGATAACGAAACACCATATGGAAGAGCAAAAAAAGGTCATCCAGTAATCGTTGATTATTTCTATCACGAAGAGGTTAGAGGTTCAAACAACACAGGAAAAAGAAATCGGAAGCAAGAGGGAAGATAAGTTAAAGGCAGCAATCACATATGATGCAAAAAAACAAATAGCGCTTTCCATTATTTTACAAGAACTGAATATTTTTTATATATTTAATACCGAAGCAAGCGAAGAAGAGGTAATAGATAATGGCGGATATACCCATCATAATCTAGCCACATATCTAAAGTTGCTTAGCATATCAACCTTAATTTGTGGTGGGATTGGCCTCTTGCGGAGTTGAAGCTGCGACTGCTTCAGGCCTTGATTTGATATTAGGAGCCACTGATGATATCAAAGACGTAATTAAAGCGTTTAAAGATGGAAACTTACATGGTAATCCAAATGCCATGCATCGGCGAAGCATTGAAGGACATCATCACGAACATTAATTGAATAATACACCATTTTTTGGCAAGATGAGTGGCTTTTTGATAAGGTAGGAAATGGTATGTAATTATATTAAATGTTATGTTTCTAGACATATTGTAAGCAATGGTTTGATACAGTGAAAACGGCTGGTCAAACTTTTTTTGTGCCAAAATGAGCAAAAATTAGCAGATATTTAACATAATTTGAACATTTAGTTTGATTTCGCTTATCTCATTTTAAAGATGATCCAGAGCTCAAATTTGACATGAAAAGACTAAAAATAAATTAGATGAATTAAATGACGAGAAACAAATCAGAAAGGGTAAACTTCTAGAATTAAGTTCTTATTTAGCGTCATTTAAAGAAGCAGGGGAAATAATAACAGAATGGGATGATAATTTATGGATGACCGTTCTTGACAAAGCAATAGTAAATAGAGATGGAACGATAACTTTTAAATTTATTGTAGGTATAGACATTACTATATAAATGTAGGGGTTTTGCATTGTTTTTTATTAAGTTCGCTAGATTAAGTTTTAGTGAACTTTTCTCTTATTGTTTTTAAGATATAGATTCTTTGATAAAATTTTATAAAGCAATAAGTTTTGAAAACAAAAATTTGATAACATTAGTCAACCATTAAAAATAATGGTTTTGGGACAGATGAAATTAAATCAGCGGGTTTAACATCATCTAAAGCAGATATGGTCAATGCTCCTATGATTGATGAATGCTTTATGAATTTAGAATGCCGTTTTAAGTGGGAAAAAGAAATTTCTGAAGGGGATGATTATGCTTTAGTGGTTCTTGAAATAGTTAAAGTGCATATTGACGAAAGACATATGGATGAAAACGATCTTGGTAGAACTGGAGAGACCGGGATTCTTTACAATATTCATCATCCTATTAATCCAGAAAATTTCAAAGGTACGGCACATGATTATGTTGGCATTATTAAAAAAATACGTGATTATAGTGAATATTAAAAAATAGATTAAGTAAACATTCACTCTGTATTAATTTCTACTTTATTAGGAAAGCCAATGCTTGTGAAAGTATTATCAATATCTTTTTTGATTCGACATTAAAAGAGAAATAGTAAAGTCCCGAAAAGTTGGGGAAAAAAGACTTTTATATAGATATTCAACTTCAATGGTAATAAACAACTCTTTGTAGTAGGGGTCGCAAAATTGGCAAAGGGGTTGCATTTCGATACTAGGGGGTCGCAAGGGCATCACAATAGGTCTTTCTAGCCATAAAGAAAGCATAGGTTTGATACGCTAGAAATAGCTAATCAAGCCTTTTTTTGAGCCAAAATTAGCAAAACTTAGCAGTTATTTAACATAAACTGAGCATAAGCAGCTTAACATCCTATCTTCTACCAATGAAGTTTTAGCTCGTGATTTTGCACTAAAAACTTTTTATAGCACAATAAAACTTTTTATCTAAGGGTAGAATAACAAAAATGGACAGTCTAAAAAATACAAAAAGCAGTCTGGATTTAACGAAGAACGACCTCTGATGTTCAGAGGTCGTTCTTCGTTTTTGTTGGATTTATACTCTCAAATATTTAATTTAGTAAAATGACCATTACCACTACCATTGCAACAATAGACAATAAAGCGATAATGAATGCAAAGATTGCATAGCCACGCTCTTCTCGGTTAAATATAAAAATAAAATTAACAACAGCATGAATTAGCTGACCGATCACGCCGTCGATCAAAAAAAGAATCGCAAACGTAGCGCATACAATCAATAATAGCAATCCCCCTATAAAGGTTTCGCTGAACATTATTTCCCACGCCTTTAAAACGCCCCAACCAGAAAACACTGCTATCGCTATAAATACAATGTTAACAAGGGCGTAAAAAATACGCTTGCCTTTTTCTGCCGTAATACAGCTGCCAATATGTCTTATCAGTTGTCTTACAAAATTCATACATTAAACCTCCTCATAAAGTCTTTCAGTCGAATATTGTCTCGTCGCTACAAAAAATACTTGCAAAGTACCTTGCTTATTCGACAGGATCGTACGAAAGTTGATATTCAAGAACGTGAACTCTCGAATGTGCAGTTGAGTCAGTTGCCTTAATGCGCACCAACAGAATGAATGATGTATATCTAATTAGGTCAAAAAAATTAATAAAACCTGGTAAAAAAAATTGGCTATTAATAAGTGAGAAAATAGCGGAATTTAATTCTACAAAAAAGAATTTTAGCCCTATCATAGATAGAGGGAGGTTCTTTTTTTGCGTTTTTTTGCCCAATTCAATTATAACCTAAATACTTTTTAATATCAATAAAAATAGAACTTCTAATTTTAAAGAAACTCGCTATTTTTATTTTACCTAAAGCGGAATTTAATTCTATTATCGTTTTTTGAATTTTTACAACTTCTAACAGCGGAATTTACTTTTACAATTCACCCTCCTAGTTTTAGTATACGAAAACTAAATAAATCTGTTTTATATGTTAACTCATATAATCTTGATATAGATGAAAAAAACAGTGCAAGAGCTGGAGCATGCTTTTTCCAAAACGGAGAAAATAAAGCTGAAATACCTGTTGGTGAAGAAAACATTCTAATAATAGAAATTTAATTAATATTTTAATACTTTACTAAAATTAGTTTGTTATATATTTTTTTAGAAAGATACTTATAAGCCTCTAAATTTGTTAATATTATCCTACTACTTAAATGCTAAACAAATCTATTATTTCCTATTTTTGGTTTATCATCCTTATAAGAAACAAATTGTAAATCGTTCTTATTATAATTAATATATATTTGATTACAAGATACTAATTTTTCTACATTCCTATATTAGCATTAGCAAAAATTAGAAAATTTAGAAGTTATTTAACTCATTCAACAATTATTTATAAATGTAGATGTGATTGCGGAAACATTGTAGAACTTACCATTAATAAACTGCACTCAGGTCATACTAAATCCTGTGGATGTCTAAAAAGAAGAACCATTGATTTAACAGGTCAGAAATTTGGAAGGCTAACAGTTATTGGATTTGCCTATACAAAAAACAAAAAGAACTAGTGGGAGTGCAAATGCGACTGTGGAAATATATGCTTTGTTCCGACTACTTATTTGACTACAGGAGTTACTGTTTCTTGTGGATGCAAGAATGAGGAAAATAGAGCAGCTCTTCCTAATCTAGATCGTGGTCTAGTTGATGGGACAATGCTCTGTGGTATTAAAAAGATAGGAAACTAAATAAAAATAACACCTCTGGAGTTCGAGAGTTCATTTTGATAAAGATAGAGGGTTATGGGTGGCACAAATTATGTTTCAAAGAAAAGCTCATATTCTTGGTAGATTTAAAACTAAGAAAGAAGCCATAGAAGCTCGTAAAGCTGGTGAAGAAGAGTACTTTGGTAAATATAGGTAAGTGAGGCTATTGTAATAAACACCTTTTATAGGGGTCGCAAAGTTGTTAAGGGGGTTGCAACTCGTTAATAGGGGTCGCAAGGGCATCACAATGGGTCTTTCTAGCCATCTTTCAAATAAACCCTAAATCTAGGGTTTTTTATTTTTTTCTATGTAAATTTATGTAAAATTTTTACATTAGTTTTTCATTTTTTCTTTTAACGGTTTTTTTTGATTGGCAAATCGCTTTATCTTTTTGATATATGATATGGCACATGTTCCTCAATAAGATGAAGTTTAAATTTGATTTCAAAAAAAAAGACATATTAAACATCTTGATTTAATATGTCTTTTATTTTACAAACGATAACATCAACTGCAACATCATGACTTTTATCATTTGGAATAATAATATCGCAATATTTTTTTTGAGGTTTTACGTATTTATGATACATTGGTTTAACGGTTGTTAAATATTGTTGAATGACGCTTTCCACTGATCGACCACGTTCATTGATGTCTCTTGTTAAACGGCGAATAAAACGTAAATCGTCATCCAATTCAACAAATATTTTTATGGATGCTAAATCACGAATTCTTTTGTCTACTAAGGATAGAATACCTTCTAGGATAATGACTTTTTTGGGTTCAAGTAATTCCTTATTAGTATTTCGATTGTGTTCTATAAAATCATAAGTTGGTTTTAAAACAGCTTTATTATTTAATAAATCTTGTAGGTGTTGATACAATAAGTTATTATCTAAAGATGAGGGATGATCATAGTTGACTAATTTCCGTTCTTCCATAGGCATATTTGTTAAATCAACATAATAGTCATCATGTTTAATAATCGCTACATGTACCGATTTTAATCGTTCTATAATTTCATTTACAACAGTAGACTTTCCTGATGCACTTCCACCGGCTACAATGATAAGAATTGGTTTCATAATACTACCCCCACAACCTATTTTATTATATAAAAAAGTGAAAAGAAAAGAAAGAAAAACATATATATTAAATGAAAATTGTGTTAAAATAAAAATATAATTTACAACCGAAAGGAGCGAATAAATGAAAAAAGAGTTTGCAAAAAAAATAAAAGAAGCACTCCTTTCAGCATTACCTATTATTTTGATTGTCTTAATTTTACATTTTACTAAAATTGCTCCAATATCTAATCAACATGATTTCATTATATTTTTAATTTGTTCTATTTTTTTGATTTTGGGTATTGGATTATTTTCATTAGGTTCAGATATGTCAATGATGCCGATGGGTGAATATGTTGGAAAAGAAATTATCAAATCGAAAAAATTATGGTTGGGTATTATTATTGTTCTCATTTTAGGAACACTAATTACCATAGCAGAACCGGATTTATCTGTCTTGGCTAATCAAGTTCCTGTGAGTTCAATTACACTCATATTGACTGTATCTTTAGGCGTAGGTATTTTTTTAGCCATTGCTTTATTGAGAATATTATTTAAAATTGATTTAAGAATTTTACTTTTTGTTTTTTATGCCCTTTTATTTGTTTTAGCCATTTTTGCAAATCAAAGTTTTTTACCACTTGCATTTGATTCGGGAGGCGTGACGACTGGTCCGATTACCGTCCCTTTTTTAATGTCGCTGGGTGTTGGATTAGCAACAATGAGTAATAGCAAAAGCAGTGCTGATAATTTTGGAACCGTTGCTTTATGTTCGATTGGTCCGATTTTAGCAGTAATGATTCTTAGTTTATTTTTAAAAGACACGCCAATTTATGAATCTACAGTTATTACATCTCACGGAAGTATTTTAAAAGATATTGGACATGGTTTAGTTGATTCATTAAAAGAAGTTGGTATTGCTTTATCTCCTATTTTTATTTTCTTTTTCATCTTCCAATGGTTTAAAAATCGTTTGTCTAAAAGAAAAATGGTAAAAATTATAGTTGGATTATTATATACCTATATTGGACTTGTTTTGTTTTTGACTGCTGTCAATATTGGATTTATGCCGGTTGGAATACAAATTGGAGAAACTTTAGCGGCTACAAATTATTCTTGGGTTTTGGTTCCTTTAGGATTTGTTATGGGAATTTTTGTGGTTTTGGCCGAACCAGCAGTTCATACTTTAAACAAAGAAGTTGAAGAAATCAGTCAAGGGACGATTTCTAAAAAATCTATGTTAATTAGTTTATCCATAGGTGTGGGTTTATCTTTAGCTCTTTCTATGTTGCGATTGATTTTCAAGTTTAGTGTAATGTGGTATTTGGTTCCAGGATATGCGATTGCTTTATTATTAACTTTATTTGTTCCTAAAGTTTATTCGGCAATTGCTTTTGACTCTGGTGGTGTAGCATCCGGTCCAATGACTGCAGGTTTTATTTTACCCTTTGCAATTGGTGCATGTTTTATGCTTGGAATGGATGTTTTAGAAGGCGGCTTTGGCATTGTTGCAATGGTTGCAATGACCCCTTTGATAACCATTCAATTGCTCGGATTCCATTCTGTAATGAAAGAAAAAATAAAACTTCGTTTGGCCAAAGCACAATCTTCAGATCAATCAGAAAATACCATTATTAATTTTGAATAAAGAGGGGATTGTATGAAAAAAAAGATTTTTAAAATCAATAAAGAAAAGCAAGAGCAAAAACCCAAAAAATTATTTTTGATGATAACGGTTTTAGAAAGAGGAAAAAGCCAAAAATTCATTCCTATTTTAGAAAAGCATGATGTCGTTGTTCAAATGACAATGCTTGGAAAAGGAACGGCCTCATCAGAAATTTTAAACTATCTAGGTTTAGCTGAAAATGAAAAAGATATATTATTTAGTTTAGTAAAAGAAGATAAAATTCATCCGATTTATCGAGAAGTTTCTCCTTTTTTAGAAAAAAAAGGATATGGGATATCATTTACCATTCCTTTAACGAGCATTGTAGGGAAAACGCTTTACGAATTTTTAATCCAACATCACAAGGGAGTGAAAAAAAATGGAAAAAAAGTATGAAGTCATCTTTTGTATTGTAAATAATGGTTTTAGCGATGCTGTAATGGATGTAGCTAAGAAAAATGGGGCTCGTGGTGGCACAATTTTGCATGCTAAGGGTTCAGGAAATGAAGAAGCAGAAAAATTTTATGGAATAGTCATTACTCCTGAAAAAGAAATTGTTATGATTCTTGTGGAAAAAGAAATTAAAGATGTTATTTTACATGCTATTTATGAGGAAGTAGGACTGGCTAGTCCAGGACAAGGGATTATTTTTTCCTTACCAATTTCACATGTTGCGGGAATCAATAATTTAGAAAATAACTAATTAGAATTTTGATTAACTAAAGAAGTGAGAAATTTATTCACTTCTTTTTTATTTTTTAAGATAATGACATTTTTATTAGAATTTGAACATAATTCTAAAATTTTAGGTCTACTTTGTTTATAAAAGTCCGTTCTTACCCATTTTAAAAAAGATGAATCCAGCTTTTCATTACATAAAACACTTCTAGATTCTCTGGGCTTATTTTTATATTTAAAATACCGTTTAATGACTCTAAAAAAGCAAAGCCAACGATTCATATCTAAAAAAATAATGGTATCACATTGTGCAAAACGTTCTGAAGCTTTTTTTAAAAAATTGCCATCACATATCCATTGTTTTTGTTGAATAAATTGATAAATGGTGTTTTCAATTTGATCTAATTCTTTTTCTTGCCAATCATGTTTCCAGACAATGGTATCTAAATGTAAATAAGGAATTTTCAGAATATCAGCCATTTTTTTTGTTAATGTTGATTTTCCACTTCCAGAATTACCTAAAACCACAATTTTTTCCATGAAAATAACCTCTTTCTTCAGAAAAATTATACACTACTCTTTATAAAATAACAATAAACAAAATATGTTGCTAATTATTTGTAAAATAGTGTATACTGAATAAAAGTGGGTGATAAAATGGATAAAGAAGATCAATTGATTTTAGAAATTGATGCCAATTTGTTTGATGCTTTTTGGAATACTTATGGAAAAAAAAGTCAATTAACCTACGAATTTATTAAAAAAATTTTTTTATCTGTTGATTTAAAATATAAAAACTTTAT
>OLGD01002512.1_pt1 | contig 20677 bp, 15 predicted proteins | sample 1605311 | NCBI WGS metagenome assembly OLGD01 (sample SAMEA3888917, study PRJEB22519) | human gut metagenome | biome: human gut; feature: human-associated habitat; material: faeces | place: Denmark | collected 2010
GGTGCGCGGTCAAAGCCGTAGAGACGTACTTCGCGGCGATGAACGCGCTTTACGGGCCTCGGAGAACAAGCCGTGGGAAGTGCTCGCCGCGATGAACGCGCTTTACGGGCCTCGGAACAAGTCGCAGGGGAAGTGCTCGCCGCGATGAACGCGCTTACGACCGACTTTTTTTCTTTTTTCAGCAGCAGACTTGCATTTCATTTCTTCGGCGCTATTTTAATAATAAATAATTAAAAAATATATATTTAATAATATAAAATAAAATCAAACCCATTGCCCTCAGGCAGGAGGAAAGATTCATGAACCGGAAACCGTTTTTCGCTTATCGTTCCTTTCGTAAAGAGTTCAGCGCGATGCAGGATTTCACTGCGGCAGGCGTCAATCAATTCTGCGTTTTCCCCGCTCACAGCACCAACTCGCTCGGCGAACCCTATTCAGAATACGCCCCCACCTGGCTTGCGCCGAACGTCTACGACTTCACCCCGTTCGATCAGCAGATCGAAGATGTGAAGAAAATCTCTCCGAATCCGGAAATTCTCTGCATGGTGGACCTCAACTCTCCCTCTTGGCTGGCACGCCGCCTCAACGTCGCCCACTGCGGCCCCGCCGACAGTTTCCTCTCGCTCACCGATGCGCTTGCATCTCCCGCCTGGTTCGAAGCGACTCGCAACTACATGGAGGCGCTGATCCGCCACGCCGAAGAAAAATACGGCAATCTGATATGCTGCTACATCCTCGCCTGCGGCACCACCGATGAATGGATGGACTATTCCAACGGCCGCGAATCCCTCCAGAAACTGAATCGATACCGGGAGTGGGTAAATGCGCGCGGCGAAAAGAAACCGGAATGCATTCCCTCTTACGTAAAGCGTTTTCATGCCCCTCACAACGGGCTTCGCGATCCACAGGAGGACGCCGAAGCGCTTCGCTACTGGCAGTTCCACAGCGAACTGGTGGCGGATTCCATTCTCCGGTTCGCCGAAGCGGCCCGCGCCCTGATTCCGGCGGAGAAGCAGATCGGAGTCTTTTACGGCTACGTTCTGGAACTCAGCAACAGAAGACTGGTCCAGGCAGGCCATCTCGCCTATGAAAAAATTCTCGCTTCAGACCAGGTCAATTTTCTCATCAGTCCCGGATCCTATCAGGACCGCGAACTCGGCGGCGGCGGTGGATTCATGACGCCGAACGGTTCGCTCCACCTCGCCGGCAAAGGCTGCCTCCACGAATGCGACCACCGGACTCATACCGCCAACCTGGAGTTGAACGCCTACACCAAACTCACCTGGATGCCGATGCTCTGGAAGAATGAGGCGGAAGACATCGCCGGTCTGCGACGCGAATTCTGCCGTTCCCTCTTCCACGGTACCTCCCTCTGGTGGTTCGACATGTGGGGAAAATTCTTCATCGGCAGGGAAACACTCCGGGAGATCGCCCGATTCAAACAACTCTGGGAGCGGTTCGCCGACCAAAACCGCCAGCCGGACGCCGAAATCGCCGTCATCGTCGACCCGGCGAGTCTTCGCTATGTGGACGATGAGTCAGATGACAATTTTACCAGAAAACTCATACAGCCCCTGCTCCGCTGCTGCAACCGGCTCGGCACCCCGTACCGGGTCTATACGCTCTCCGACCTCCCCCGGATCGCAGAACTCAACCGCTTTAAACTGGTGATTCTGCCCGCGCTCTATGAGGTGACACCAGAGAAACGCTCCCTGCTGGAGTCTTATCTCTTCCGCGACGGCCGGACCATTCTCTGGCTCCACGGCGCCGCACTCTCCAACGGCAAACAGTGGTCGGAAACGGCGATGCGGGAACTCACCGGCTTCTCCTTCGGAGTCCCCGGGGAACCGGTTCCGCGTAACGGCTGGCTTTCCGCCTATTGCCCGCAGTTCGACACACTCACCCCGGAGACGCTGCGGGAATTCGCGCGCAACGCCGGTGTGCACCTCTACTGCGACATGCCGATACCTGTCTGGGCGGCAGAGGACCTGCTGATGGTCCACAGCGGCGGCCCCGGCGGCTGCGAAATCCGCCTGCCACGGCATGCAGCCGCGATAACGGAGCTTTTCGACGGAAACATCCAGCTGGAGAAGACCGACCGAATCCACTGCGAATTCGCCGGCCCGCAGACCCTGCTCTTCCAGCTGGAATACCGCTGACGCGAACACGGCCGGAGTTATTCGGCGGGCTCCTCCACGTCGTCGACCAGGTCGGCGGGCGGATCGAGCAGCGTCACCTTTTCGCCGAGGCGGAACGTGGTGTTCCGAAGCTGGCTGTGCGTCATTTCCGGAAGAATCTTGACCTGAATGTTCGCATCGAGCGTCACATCGAGCGATCCATCGGTCAATTTTTCCCATTTCACCTTGAGCCTGCCGCGAGCCATCGGGATGACCGCTTCGGCCCAGTCCACCTGATTCAGGGCGGGGGAGAAGTAGATAACTGTATGGCCGGCTTCCGCAATGCGGATTCCCACCACCTCCCGGAGCAGGAAAATGTTGGGTGAAACACAGCTTCCATCGGAGAATTTGGTGGGAGCCGGATCGAGACTGTCGAGCGAAGCCCGCCATGCACCGGAGTCGCCGCACAGCCGCCGTTCCCAGTAATCGCGGAAATAACGGAACGCCCAGTCCCGTTGACCGAGCGCAAACATCATCTCCAGAAAGAGAAAGTGGAAATAGGGATGATGCGACTCCTCACTCCGGTCGAACGGCGGATCGAAATTGAAGAAGGAGAAGAAAAAGTGTTCGAACGCTTCAAGCGGCAGCACTCCGCCGAACACTGCGCAGAAATTGGCGAAAAGATTGTCGTCCGGATGACGCGGACTGTCCAGGTTCCAGCGGGCGAAGAGCTTCTTCTCCGGATCGAAATTCCGCTCACGCAACGCCTCCGCCACCTTCTGCGCCAGCTTGACGCATCTGGCGGCAACCAGAGGCTGGTTGACCACCCGGTAGATCTCCGCGGCCGAAAGCAGGAACCGGCAGAATAGCGCATTGAGATAGGTCGGCGTCTCTCCGGGCTGGAAATCGCCGTAAGAGAGCCGGCTCTGCAGCGCAAAACGACTTTCCACATCAACCAGCAACCCGGTCGATTCATCGAGCAGAGCTTCGAAATACTCCCGCAGAAGATCGAGGTTCGGGACCGCGCGCTCAAGTTCGACGAGGTTCGCGCTGAAGCGGTAGTTGTAATTCATCCACACCGGATAGAAGAAGAGATGGTGGATTTGCGAGGCGTGGCGGACGCCGTAGGTCAACGCCGGAATCTCGCCGTTCTCCAGCTGGGCATCCGAAAACTGTCGGAGCCGCGCGGCCATGTAATCGAAGTCGCCGAAGGCCGACGCCATGTTGGCCGCATCAATATAGGCGTCGAGCATGTAGCAGTCGTAGTCCGCCCGAGACTCCGAAAGCGGCACGAAAGCCGCCGAACGGCGGAGCGTCTGACGGCCGGTCTCCCAGAAACGGTTGAGCAGTTCGTCGGAACAGCGGAAAAGACTTTCATGCCGTTCATGCCGGACCAGCTCTTCAAAGCTGACGCTCTCCACCAGCACATGCCCCGCGGCTCGTCGAATCGACACCATTACATAGAGGCAGTCCGCGGGAATGAAAGTCAGGTAGGTGGTCTTGCCCCCGCGATGAATCAGCGTCCCGGTCCCGCGAATGCCGTCTCCGGCAGAAACGCCGCCGGAAGCGGTCCGCCGCAGTCCGACCGTGATGTCGATGATGTCATCTTCGGAAGCGTCAAAATAGAACCGCACGAAACCGTACCGGACAATGTCGAGGCGGTAGATGAGGTAATCGCCGGTCTGGAGCGGCTGATTCAGCACCGGGGAGTCCTCCGGTTGCATGAGACAGTTTGCCAGGATATCCGCCGGATCAGTAAGATCCCCCATGGTTGGGAAATAGCTCTGCACCTGAAGCCGTTCGAAATGAAGCGAAGGAGTCGCCTCCTCCAGCGTCATCTTGAGCGGTCCGGCCATATTCCAGGCGGCGGGAGCGTTTTCGACCATGTCCTGGTAGATGCGGATCGTATCGTCATCCAGCTCACCGGGGAAGATCAGCAGAAATCCCATCGAATGGCGGCCCGGCTCCTGAACCAGCACCAGCCGGTTCCAGCCGGCGCGAAGGGGCAGGACATCCCCCTCGCTGCCGTCACGATGACTTCCGGAACAGACCAGATTGTTGTTGCAGAAGAATTTGAACGGATCATCCGTAAAGATCCGCACCGGCAGCTCCTGCGCATCTTCGCAGAAAAGATAACTTCCGGCGGCAAAGGTTTCCCGCCACTTGCCCGAACAGTCGCGAAACCTCACCTGCGTCCAGTTCGGCGGAGCGATGATACGGCCGCGTTCAACCGGTTCGAAGAGCGGATGCTCGTCGGAAATCGCAGCCGGGGCAAGCGGATGCAGTTCGAGCCGGGAACCGAACTCCCCCACCGGTACCATGTGGTCCGGGCGCGTCCAGGAGTGATCGGGCATGTACATCTGGTGAGTCCATTTGCGCGGACACATCGATGAGCGGAAAAACTGGGTCAGCCCCTGCTCGGCGCTGATTCTCGCCCTGGGGCCGCAGAAACACTCCCCTTCGAGAATGTGCCAGGAGTCGTCGGAGCAGAGAATCTCCTGACGCGATGACTCCATCTGGCACCAGAGTCCGGGAGTGCGCCGGTTGGGAGCGGCAAGTTCGGAATTGTAGTAGACCTGGACGGCGATGACGTTGATGCCGGCCTCGAGATAGAAGGTGAGTTCGTGCTGGTCGATGTAACTGGTGCCGCAGGACTGGTGGGCGCGCGGCCCGAAGCCGACCAGACGGCCGTTGATGAAAAGCTGATAGGCGCTGTTGGCGCTGATCCAGAGGTTGGTCTCAAGCCCGACGCTGGGGCAGACGAACTCCCGACGCATCAGGAGAAAACTGTCGGGCAGATTGAGAAGGGATTTTTTCCAGATCCAGTTCCCGTAAATTCGATTCGGCAGTTTCACATTCGCCATGGTTCCACCTCCCGTATTCCTCCGGCGGCCCACCGGCGCCGGGATTTGAACGATTCGGATCATCCCATGTTAGTATGAAGCCGAAACCGGGATTTGTCAACCGCCGGAGCGAAGATTTTCCGCTTTTTCTTCCGCGACCGCAAGGCTCCGCGCACCATTCCCCGACTTTTTTGCGAGAAAAAATGCTCCGGGAACTTTTTTTGTTGTGATTGCGGTGTATATTAGTGCTCATGGACAAGAAAGAGCACTTGCAATACAATGATCTGACCCTGCTTCCGCGGCGCTGGTTTCCGCTGCCGAAGCTGGATGGCTATATTCTGCGCGAATTTCTCATCAAATACAGCGTTCTGCTGCTGGTTTTCGTCATTCTCTTCATTCTGAGCGACGTCTACCGCGACATCTCCGACTTTCTCGAAGCGAAGGCGCCGTGGCGGAGCATCCTGCTCTATCTGGCCTACAAACTGCCGGGGAACGTCCGGTTCATCCTGCCGATCACCATGCTGCTCGGCTGCATGTGGACGATGGCCACTTTCGGCAAGAACATGGAGGTCACCGCCATGCGGGCGTCCGGGGTATCGCTCTTCCGCTGCGGCGGCGCGATTTTCGCGGTGGGGCTGGTGGTGACCGGCGTGAACATTTACTTCAATGAAGCGCTGGTGCCGTACACCGAACGACAGGCGGAACGGGTTCATGACGCGGTAGTCGACCGACGGAAAAGCGTGCAGAATCTGCTGGCATTCCGCAGTTCTGATCAGCAGCGGCACTGGCTGTTCAAAACCTTCACCGCCGGGAGCGCCCAGGAGAATGTGACCGTCAAGACCTTCTGGTCCGACGGCATGATCCGGAGCATCATCCTCGACCTGCCGGAGCAGGAACAGCAGGCAATGATCAAACAGATATTCCGTTTCAAATCCGAGCAGTTGCTCGGGCTCTCCCGCGAAGCCAGAACCCGCGAAATCACCGCGGAACTCAAAGGACGCAAGGTGGATTTCTTCGCGAATCGGGTGACCTTCGATCCGGACAGCGGCGTCTGGACCTTCCAGGACGGCAATTTCCTGAGTTACGATAAAAACGACGAAACCGAGTACACGGCGAGCCGCGGCACCTCGACGATGCACGATCCGATTTCCTATCGGTCGATCGCCTTCAGCGCGGAGGAGATTCCGGAGACGCCATCGGATATCATCAATGCGATCAAGGAAAAGGATGAGCTGCCCACACTGGTGATCTGGGATTATGTCCGGCGCAATCCGAATCTGGCGGAACGGGTCAAGGCGATCTACATGACGGTGTTCTACTACCGGCTGGCATTTCCGTGGGCCTGTTTCCTCGCGGTTTTTCTCGGGATTCCGCTGGCGACGAAGAATGAGCGCACCGGCAGTTTGATGGCGATCATCACGGCGGTGGCGATCATTGTGATCTACATCGTGGTGGCCCAGGTGTTTCTGGTGCTGGGCAAAGGTGGGATTCTCAATCCGATGTTCGCCGGTCTGGCGCCGACGATCGGCTTCATTGTCTGCGGGGCGGCCCGCATCTACTACGACCGGAACTGACCGGTTCCGCATGGAGGAGGCAAAGTATGGAGATCCGATCCTTCACCCGGGCAGAACGAGTTCGGTTGCTCCAGTTTGTCAGGGAGGCTCTGGAGCGGGATCTCGCCGGAGCGGAGCTGCCTGCCCCTCCTCCGTTTCCCCGACTGGCGGAAACGGGTTCCTGCTTCGTCACCCTCAAGGAAGCGGGGGAGCTTCGCGGCTGCATTGGCAACATTGAAGCGTTTGAACCGCTGGGGGAAAATCTGCTTCGAAATGCGATCAACGCGTCGCAGAGTGATCCGCGCTTTCCGCCGCTGGAAGCGGAAGAGTTGCCGTTTATTTTGATTGAACTTTCGATTTTGACTCCGGCGTCTCCGATCGCCTCTGCGGAGGAGTTCCGAATCGGGCAGGATGGGATTATTTTGCGACTGGGCGGCCGCGGGGCGGTATTTCTGCCGCAGGTGGCGCCGGAGCAGCACTGGGATCGGGAGACGACGTTGCGCTATCTTTCACGCAAAGCGGGTTTGCCGGAAGATGCCTGGCGACGGCCGGAGGCCCGGCTGTTCACCTTTCAGGCGGAGGTTTTTGGAGAAGAGGAGTGCGGCACCGGGTTTCGGGGCTGATACGTGAGGGGTGAGACGCTTCTTCAGGGGAAGAGGACGTTGCAACCGGGAATCAACTAGAAGAAAGGAGCATTGCAGATGAAGAAGTGGCTAGGAGTTGTACTGGGAACGGCGGCGGCATTTTTCTTCACCACCGGCTGCACCACGATCAACACCAGTGACGGGGCGGAGAGTCTGGCGCTGCCGGAGACGGTATCGACCGGCTATCAGGAGTACTACACGCACAAAGACCAGCGCGTTTCGGGCGAGGGGAACGTCAACGTGCTTTTCGGGATATTTGCGTGGGGATCGGATGGGTTTGCGGACAATTCGGATCTCTCCTCATTCAGTTTTTTCCCGTCCCCGTCCAATTATGCCAAGAGTGCGGCGGTGTACGATGCCTGCCAGAAGAATGGAGCGGATACGCTGCTCGGGACGCGTTACAAGCTGACGACGACCGATTATTTTGTATTCAAGCAGGTCAAATGTGAAGTTGCGGGTTTTCCTGCCACGCTGACTTCGGTGAAAAAATTGACTCCCTACGTTCTGGAGCCGGGGCAGAAGCTGATATTTGTGGATCCGCTGGTGAAGCCCTCCCGGATCAAGTAAGAGGTAAGGAGCGAATCGACGCGGGTGCCGGCAGAGGGGATACACTCTGCCGGTGCTTTTATATTTCGCAGGGGCATTTCGGGAACGGAACTGAAAAAATTACCAATTTCGGAAGATGAGGGGGAGGAAAAATTCCGGAATTTCCATGATTTCCGGGAAAATCATTAAAAAAAACGGGATTCTTGTCAACTCCGGCTTTAAAAATCAAAAAAAGCGAGTATTTTATATAACAATGACATGGGCACCCGTAGCTCAGCTGGATAGAGCGTCTGCCTCCGGAGTAGAAGGTCATGAGTTCGAATCTCGTCGGGTGTACCATTTTTTTTGCCTTTTTCGCCTCAGAATCCCGGTTCTGAGGCATTTTTGCTTTTTGCTGCCGAAAGCTGCAAAATGGTGCAAATCGAATAAAAAGTCCGTCAAAAGTCCGGCAAAAGTCCGGCAGGAATTTCCGGTGCGGAAAGGTGGCTCGTACAGCATGGCAGTTTTTCGGCCATGGCCGCAGATACAGGAACGCGATATCCGTTGATTTTTTTGGAGATTTGAGCTGCAACTCTCCATCAGGCTCCTCCAAAACCAGTGGAAAAACTCCCCCTGGAAAGCATGATCTCTCCAGGAGGAGTACCGGTTTATTCCTTCAATTTCGCATAGAAGCTCCCATTGGAAACCGCCAGCATGGTCTGAATGTCTTTATCGGTAAACCCGATTTTCCGATATTTGGCGACGATCAATTTGAAATTCTCTTCCCGCAGCTGCGTCACATCGTCGACACTAGCCGGAAGCCACCGGCCATCAATGAAGCGAATCTGCTGATCCGGGCTGTAATCCGGTTCCCGCAACGACTCCCAGTGCACGGTCAGGGGCGCCTCATCCAGATCCCGGGCGGCGGCACCATCCTCGCGCAACAGAGAAACCGCACAGCAAACCTGATCGCGTTTTTCACGAAATCCCCGGACATCGCCCTCCGCGTTGCTGTGATGCACAATCAGGATCGCAGTTCCCCGTTCCGTGATTTTCCGACACAGCGCCGTAAAGTCTGTAATTGTTTTGGTCGTCTCCCGAGAGTTGACAAACCGGGAATACGGGTCCAACACAATCAGATCAATGTGGCCGCTCAATTCGTGTTCCGCTTCCTCCAGCCATCTGAGAACGGTAGCATGATGCTCCTGCATCGCGTAGTTTTCCGCCGGCAATTCGCTGCCGTATCTGATGGCCAGATTGCGTTTGGCGGAGTCGTCCTCTTTTCCCCAATATGCCTGACATATTTTACTCAGACGATTCGCAATCTGACTTTTGCTGTTCTCAAAGTCCAGATAGAGCACCTTGTGTCCTTTTTTGGGGGTCACCCACCACATGCCGGGGCATAGATCGATCTGCTTGTCTGCGGCGACAGCAACCGCAATGGAATAAGCAAACATGCTTTTCCCGATTCCTTTTTCCGCATGGAGAAGTGTAACAGAATCACGCACAACGAAATTCCGGACCAGGTATGGGTACGGCTCCAATTTCGTTGCGAGCAATTCCGCAGTTTTATTGCCGGCGGCTTCCTGTGAGGATGATGCCTGACCGTCGAGCCAGAAAGGTGACGCGGGCTGCAATGCTTCATGAGCCTTCTCCACCATTAGCTCGAATTCCGGCAGGGGCAATGCCCGGAAACTTCTTTGAATCGCGTATGGCTCCTCGCCGGAATACTCCACTGCCAGTTGTAAGGCTCCGAGGTTTTCCAACCCGATGTCATCCTTCAAGTACCGTTTCAGGCGATCGATTTCGAGATACGCCTCCGGCAACCCCTTGCCCGAATGGTTGGTCACCAGGAGCAGAACCTCTGCCGCCTCGCGCAGAACATTCCAGTTGCTATACTGGAGATCCCCGATCCAGGTCGTCCAGATCGCGGAATCGTCCTCGGCGTTTGCGGCAGCCAGCTCGATGGAATCGGTCACAATCACGGTTTTCCCGGCACAGTTCTTCAACTTCGGCAGTTGAAACAACGGTAACTTCCCTGAGACACAGCTTGGTACGCAAAACAGCATCGGTACGCCACTCCCGGAACGAAACCACTGCGAAACCGGGACATGAATTTTGCCACCATCCGGAGTTCGCATCTTCACGACCCGCATTATGATGTTGCCGAATTCGTCATACCACGGCGTGCTGTCGACGATGGAATAGATTTTCAGCCATGGCTGAAGATTTCGGAAATCGTCGTCGTCATTGAACGGCACGCTGAACATTTCCCGAACGCCGTTTAATGCTGCAAACGGATACGGCTCCTGTCTCCAGTAATTGCATATTTGTTCGGGGCTTTTACAGCGCGAAAAGATCCGAGCCACATTGTACGCAGAACCAAACGCTTCAAGTGCTGACATACGAAGGCAGTCCTCCCAGGTTGTTTCTTGTTTCAACAGCTCGAATATATCCTGTGGAAGCAGGCAAAATAGTCGGGAACCGTTGTAAAATTGCAGCCCCCCATGCAAGTCCATTTGGAGTACAGTTTGGCAACGGCAGTCGGGAGTCGGCTTACTCAATTTCAGTGATTTTCCGCAGTAGTACTTATTTTGCCCGCACTCAAGCTTCAGCTCCCTGTCTGTCGCGAACTCACTTTTCATGAATGCCGGCCATCTGCTGCTTGTGATGCTGGCTTCAACCAGCAACGAGGCTTTTTCTTCGAGACAAATCTGATTACGAAGCCCGGTACCCTCCACCAAGTTATCAAGAATATCGATGTGGTTGATATCCCTATTCATTGCAGGCCTCCTGCTGTGTTTGAGTATTTCCTTCCAAAGATTCAATGAAGCGATACAGTGACTCCCGCCGGATCAATATCCGGCCACATCGAGCCCGGTTTAGTTTGCGGAACTCGATCTTTCCTGCGGTTGCCCAGCGTCGGATGGTAAACGTTGAAACGCCGGAAAACGCGGCAGCCTCATCCAGCTTCATCCAGTGAGATTCCTGTCGTGTAGCCTTATGTTCAAGACATTCGTTATAAAAATCAAATCCAGCCGCACTGCACGCCATAATTACCAATTGCTGCTTGGCGGCAGGAAGAGATTCAAAATTGGCAATAGTCATATAACTACTCCATATTATTTTTGGGGTCTTCCGAATACCACGAAATCCTCGTGGTAACAACATTGGGAAAACAAATTTCCCACAAGCAGAAAATGAGACGCGTAGCCATGCAGAATAACATGCTGCCATTACGACAGCGGAGGAGCAACATTTTGAAGCGGAACTCGAAAAAGTTCTGCCCTGCTCATCAATACTCGCAACAGGCTATTAGTAGACTATATGCCGCCGAAAGTTTAACTTTGTGATGCATCCCTCAAATTGACTTTCAGGAAACATCTCGTTTACCTTCGCCCCAGCAAACACTTCGATAAAGCGAATTCACGCCTTATATTCAGAACCATGGCCTCTTATGTTCGATGTAGTTTTCATCGTTGTCCATGGCCTGTATACGCAAAACTGTTCCGAAACCTACTCCTATAGAGCCTTCCGGTTTCTGTAGATTTTCCGATAAAGCGAATTCACGCCTTATATTGACCAAACTCAGAACCATGGCCTCTTATGTTCGATGTAGTTTTCATCGTTGTCCATGGTTACATTTAACTCTATGTACGCAAACTTGCTCCGAAACGCACTCCCGATGGAGTCTTCTACGTTGAAAATCATTAGAGTCCCAATAGCCTATTTCGGAACAAGAAAACCTGTTAAATCAGTTTTTTCCCGGGACTCTTCTAATAAAAATGTTCAAGCCGAAATTTTCGGCATTCTATATTTTTTGCACCTCCTCGTATTGTATTTTAATTCATTTCTATCCGGGCGCAGCCCCATGCTCCGCCTCGGTGCGCCTATATTTTGATACAAAAACAAGAAAAAAGCAAGTGTTTTTTCAAAAAAATGACCATTTTTTTACATGACATCAAATCATTACGCTGTTTTCGAATCAGATTCATCTTCAGCTCATCGACAGTTTGGCTTGTTCACGTTCAAAACAACTCCGAATCAATACTACCACAAGGCGAGAAGCAAATCCAGGAAAGGATCCGGTAAAAACGTTATCCCTCAGCGATACTTTACCACAAAATAATATCAAACCCTCTATCGGCCGCAAAGCCGATAGAGGGCGTTTTAGCTTTCGTTGCCAATTCAGTGGACAATGACCAGCTTGTACCAGCAGAGTACGTGGAATTGTTATTTCTGTCTCGCCAGCAGTTACATTTGCCAAATGTTCATTTGCTCAATTTCTCGTTCGAAAAATCTGGAAGCTATTTTGCAAACAACATAGCGGATGCTATATTGATACAGGAATTAATTTCGGGAGTTCTTGAGTGGCCTTCCATGGGAAATATCGCTGAACAATTGAAAGTTTTGCATCGGCAGTACGGTTGGTTGCAGGAAGATTTGGCCTGTGAACCCGGAGTCAGTTTCCCCCCGTCAACCGCTGGGAAAACGGCAAGATCAAGCTTTCCCGGCTGGCTCTGAGGGGTATTGGAGCGTTGGTAGTTCATGCGGCAGGTGATCACCTGATCGTTGATGGGGAAAATTCATGAAGAAGAAAAATCCGATTCCTCCCAACGGAGAAATTCTGCTTTATCAAGCGCCTGACGGCACGGCGAAACTAAATGTCCGCCTGGTCAATGAAAGTGTCTGGTTGAGCATCGATCAGATGGCATTGCTGTTCGGTGTGGATAAGTCAGGAATCAGTCGCCACCTGAAGAACATTTTCTCAACCGGAGAACTGGTAAAATCGGCAACTGTTGCAAAATTTGCAACAGTTCAAACGGAAGGGAACCGCCAGATCAGTCGTAATATCGACTATTACAACCTCGATGCCATTATCTCAGTCGGTTATCGGGTGAACTCGATACGCGGGACGCAATTCCGTATCTGGGCGACGCAACGGTTGCGCGAATACATCGTGAAAGGCTTCACGATGGATGACGAGCGGCTGAAGAATCCGGCGGTGGGCGACAATGAAGCGCCGGACTATTTCGACGAGCTGTTGGAACGGATCCGGGACATCCGGGCATCGGAGCGCCGGATGTATCTGCGTGTGCGGGAAATCTTCAGCATGGCGGCAGATTACCGGATCGGCTTTAAAGAAACGACACAGTTTTTTACGTTTATTCAGGATAAATTGCATGTAGCGGCAACCGGCCATACTTCGGCGGAGTTGATTATGGAACGTGCCAACCACCTGCTGCCGCACATGGGTCTGACGAATCATCCGCGAAGTGAAGTTCGCAAAGCGGATACTACTGTCGGCAAGAACTACCTGAAAGAAGATGAAATCAACGCTCTGAACCGAATTGTTTCAATGTGGCTGGACTTTGCCGAAGATCAGGCAAAGCGGCGCAAACAGATTTTCCTGAAAGACTGGACGCAAAAACTGGATGATTTTCTGCGTTTCAACGAACGTCCGGTCCTGCAGAATCACGGAAGCGTCAGCCGGACGGCAGCCAACGAACACGCCCATCGTGAATATGAATTATTTGCCGCCAATCGCCGTGCACTGAAAGAAGCCGAGGGGGAGCGTCAGCTTGAACATGATTTGGAAGACATCGCGAAGAAGCTGCCCTTACGGACGAAAAGCAGCTCCTCTAAAAATACAGAAGGACAGAACTGATGCCGACGCTGGAATGGATTGGAAAAGACAAAGTCATCAATCATCATCTGGAAGTGCCGTTCCGGGTGTTGGATCGTAAATACAGCTACGATGAAACCGGGCAGCATGCCGAAGACAACGGCAGCGAGAACATGATTATCAAAGGCGACAATCTTGAAGCCTTGAAAGCCCTTTTGCCCAGATTTGAAGGGAAGGTTGATTGCATTTATATCGATCCTCCATACAACACCGGCATTGAAAAGTGGGTCTACAACGACAATGTCAATGACCCTAAGATCAGGAAATGGCTCGGAGATGTCGTCGGGAAAGAAGGCGAAGATTTGACTCGCCATGACAAATGGCTCTGCATGATGTATCCGCGTTTGAAACTGCTTCAGCGTCTTCTGTCTCCCAATGGTGTAATTTTCATTAGCATAGACAATAACGAACAATCAAACTTGAAGCAGATTTGTGATGAGATTTTCGGAAGCGGCTGTTTTGTTTCAAATATCGCCTGGCAACGCACCTACTCGCCTCGCAATGATTCCAAAGGCATTCCCAGCGAAACAGACTGGATTCTCGTATACGGCAAAGCACCCGGATGGAATCCGCGTAAATTGTCTCGTACCGAGACCATGGATGCCCGCTATGCCTCACCAGATGGAGATCCAAGAGCATGGACATCCGGTGATGCCAGTGCACCTGGGGCAGCAACCCATCCGGGAATGGTTTACGCAATTCAACACCCGATAACGGGAGATATGCTCTATCCCACTAATGGACGTTGTTGGAGCTTAGGGCAACCGCAGATGCTGGAGATCATGAATCGGTGGGCAGAATATGAGCTTAAACCGCTCGATGATTTTGAAAGAAGAGTTCAAATTTGCGGGAGTTCGCCTGAAAAAGTTCCCGCAACAATTGATGCGCTTGTATTGAAATACCCTATCTCTGAGGTCGAGAATAAATCTCTGGAACGATATAAGCAAGGGTGTTGGCCTGAATTATTTTTCACTGGTAATGGACGTGGAGGTATTCGACTAAAGCGCTACCTTGATGAAATGGAAGGGCGTATCGTTACGAATTTATGGCCTTATACGGAAGCTGGTCACACTGATGAAGCAACGAAAGAACAAAAGGCTATTTTTGGCGGGAAGTCACCATTTGAAACCCCCAAGCCGTCACGCTTGATTGAACGGGTTCTGGAGATCGGTTCTGCTCCAGATTCGATCATTCTGGATTCCTTTGCTGGAACCGGAACCACCGCCCATGCGGTATTGAGCCGGAACAGGAAGGACGGAGGACGACGGCGCTTTATTCTTGTTGAGATGGAAGATTACGCGGAAGCGATAACAGCGGAGCGAGTGAAGCGAGTCATTTTCGGTTATGATTTTAAGGGCAAACAGGAAACAGAAATTTTCTGCAGGAAACTGAATACATCTAATTTGAAAGATGGTGCAAATCTGTTGGCAGAAGCTCAGACGGCAGCGGACTCTGCCCGTGACCAATATGATAAAATCAGCAAACCGACGATCAAAGATAATGCATTGAAAGTAATCGGCACGAAGGTTTATGCGGAACGAATGGATGGTCTTGGAGGTAACTTCAGCTTTTACGAGCTGGGTGAACCGTTGTTAGTCGGTGAAAACCTCAATGAATCCGTCGGGGTGGAGAAAATCCGGGAATATGTCTGGTTCATGGAAACCAAACAGCCTTTCTCTGAGCCGCAAACCCCCGACAATGCCGCCTACCTCGGGAACTTCGCCGATACGGCCTACTATTTTCACTATGAGAAGGAGCGAGCAACCACTCTGGATCATGATTTCCTGAGTACAATCCAAAATTCCGCGCCGGGATTTGTCATCTATGCGGACTTGAACACGCTTTCCGAAGAGGAGTTGAAAGAGTTCAGCATCACGTTCAAGAAAATTCCCCGCGATATCGCGAAGCTGTAAGGAGCCTGTCATGGAACTGAAAAAATACCAGATCAAGGTGATCGACAATCTGAATCATTTCCTTGCCGCTTTCCGCGAGTCAGCTACCGTGGCGGCAGCTTATCAGAAATATTGGGAAGACCAGAACGTTCCGGTCAACAACGTCGGCGGCATGAAGCCTTATACCAACATTCTGGGAGAAGTCCCGCACGTCTGTTTCAAAGTCCCGACTGGAGGAGGAAAAACATTTCTGGCCTGCAATGCACTCCGGCCGATTTTTGACGCATTCCCGTTTACCGGGACCAAGGTTGTGGTCTGGCTGGTTCCTTCTGATGCCATTTTGCAACAAACGGTGAAAAACCTTTCCAATCCCGATCACGGTTATCGCCACAAAATCAATGTCGATTTCAGCAATCGGGTCGAGGTCTATGCCAAGAGTCAGTTGCTGGCCGGGCAGAATTTCAATCCCACCTCCGTCCAGGAGCAGCTGAGCATTCTGATTTTGAGTTATGATTCCTTCCGCTCTCGCAGCAAAGAGGGACGGAAAGGATTTCAGGAAAACGGCAACCTTGCCCAGTTCTGTCGGTTTTTCGGTACTCCGGAACATCCGATTGACGGCGCGGACGAAACTTCGTTGATCCAGATAATCAATCAACTCAATCCGGTGGTGATCGTGGATGAAAGTCATCACGCGACCAGCGAATTGAGCGTGGAAATGCTGAAGAATTTCAACCCGAAGTTTGTTCTCGACCTCACAGCCACCCCCAAGCCGAACAGCAACATCATCTCCTTTGTGGATGCTGCGGAACTGAAAGGGGAGAACATGGTCAAGCTTCCGGTGATTGTCTACAACCGTCCCGGCAAAGAAGACGTCCTGGCCGATGCGATTACCTTCCGTCGGCGTTTGGAAAAGATGGCGCAGGAAGAACGAGCCGGAACCCACTGCTATATTCGACCGATTGTATTATTCCAGGCCCAACCCAAAAACGACGAAGACAGCACTACGTTTGAGAAATTGAAGGAGGGGCTGCTGGCTGTTGGCATTCCCGCAGAGCATATTGCCATCAAGACCGCGAATAAGGATGAACTCAAGAATGTAGACCTGATGTCGGAGGGATGCCCCGTTCGTTACATCATTACAGTCAATGCGCTTAAAGAAGGCTGGGATTGTCCTTTCGCCTATATTCTTGCTACGATCGCCAATAAAACTTCCGTTGTCGACGTGGAGCAGATTGTCGGTCGTATTCTGCGGCAGCCGTATACTCGGCAGCATGTGAATCCATTGTTGAACTACTCCTACGTATTCACTTCATCAAACCAGTTTTCCGAAACGGTCAATCGGGTTGTTGCCGGCTTGAATCATGCCGGTTTCGGGAAATGGGATTGTCAAGCTGTCGATGATTCATCTCCTGATACTCCTGACTGCGTGTCCAATGTCGTCGCAGCCCAGGGGGAATTCCATTTTGACGAAGCTCCTGCAGATGACAGTGATTTCGATTCCCGGAAAGTGGATGAAAAATTGAAGTTGCAAACGTCGGCAGAAACTTCGACTTCAACCGGTGGTGATGATCCCATCAGCCAGACGGCGCTCACGCGGGGAGCCAGTTATGCTGCCGCAATAAAGACCGCAACCATGCAGGGGAATCAGGCTGCCCCGGCGGAAGTGAGGGAGAGAATGCATAATTACAGAATCAAAGCGGAATTTATTGAAAATGTGAAAGGAATTCTTCTTCCTCAGTTCTTTTTGCGGCAGCCGCCCAGTCTTTTTGTCCGGGAAGATTGCTGCATGCTGGATAAGAAGCATCTGAGCAAGGGATTCACTTTGCGAGACAAAGATACTCAAATCGACTTCAATCAAGTCGGGATGGATGCCTATGCCATTGATATCACCGGGACTGGGCGCGAACAGCAGGCACAGCGCAAGGCTCTGGATGATGCGGAGCGTCTGAAGTTTCAGCAATATCTGAACAGTCAGCCCCCGGAAAGCCGCGTCCGGTATTGTCAGGAGGCGATTATTGCCCAGCTGAATCGCTATGATGAAGTGGAAGCCCGGGAATTGGCCGATTATGTCAGACGGATCGTCGCTAATCTCTCTTCGGATCAACTTGCTTCTCTGGAAACCGATTATTATCTTTATGCGCGTAAAATTAAAGAGAAGATCGATCACCTGCTGGAAGAGCACCGGGAAAATTTATTTGACGAATGGCTGGATCTTGATAAAATCATTGTTAAACCCTCCTGGGCTTTTCCCTTGGAAATTTCTCCGATGCAGACATCACCTGCGATTGCCAAATCTCTGTATACCGCAGAGGCGTCAATGAATGCTCTCGAAACCCGAGTAGCAGACAAGCTTGCCTCGCTGCCGAATATTATCTGGTGGCATCGGGTAATGGAGCGAAACGGATTTTGCCTGAACGGATTCATCAATCACTACCCGGATTTTATCGCCGCCACGACCAATGGTCGTTTTCTCTTAATTGAATCGAAAGGCGAACAGCTCAAGAACGACGATACCATCGCCAAAATTCATCTCGGCCGGTCCTGGGATCGCGTTGCCGGTCCTCAATACAAATATCTGATGGTCTTCGACCAGTACCCGCTCGACCTCAATGGAGCATACAACTTCGATGATTTCAGCCGGTTACTAAGAGAGATGTAATAGTCATGAATAAAATTACAAAAAAATAACACATCGACCCGATATTGCTACTTGACATTGTTTTTTTTAGTGCTATATTCTTTCCAGACGAAAAAAAGGGGAACTATTATGCCATTCAATGCAGAACTTTTGAAGCTGGTTCGGGAACAGCGGGAAAAGACCCAGACCGAACTTGCGGAAGCATTGGACATCAAACAGGCATTGATAAGCAAGTTTGAACGAGGAGTTGTGGTTCCTACAGATGAGATGGTGAAAAAGATTGCTGAGTGTACCAATTATCCAGCTTCTTTTTTCAGTCAGCAGATTTCTGTCGGCCTGAATGGGCTGGTTTATCATCGAAAACGAACTTCCTTGTCCGCAGCCAAGCGTTCCGCTATTGAAGCCGAAGGAAAATTGCGTGCCCTTGAAGCCAAAGCGGTCTGTGAGAAACTGGGGAGAGGTTCAGATGTCTTGACTCGGCACGAGCGCACTCCAGAAGAGATGGCCTGTGCTATTCGTGAATACTGGCAAGTCCCTCCTCGTACCATTGAAAATCTGGTTGCTCTTTTGGAAAACCATGGTATCGTTATCTTAAAATTTGATTTCGGGACTGATCTTCTTGACGGCTTCTGGGTTCCGCTGGAAGCTGATTTTAAACTGATTTGCATCGCATTGAATTCCAATCCCGCCTTTTCTGCTGATCGACAACGCTTTACTTTGTGTCACGAATTGGGGCATGCTTTGCTCCATGAAGATAAATTTCCCGGAAAAGAAGCCGAGCAGGAAGCCAATCGATTCGCCGGGGAATTTCTTCTCCCTCAACGCCTGGTTTCGGACGATCTGACCCCGCCGATTTCTTTCTCCAGGCTGAAGGAGCTTAAGACAAAGTGGAAAGCGTCCATGGGGAGTTTACTTTTCCGGGCGAAAGAAATTGGCAAACTGAAAGAGAGCAATTACCGGAGGATGTGGTCGTTTCTGTCGGAAATGGGATTCCGGAAGTGGGAACCGAATTGTGGTATAGAGTTTGAAACTCCCACACTGCTGCGGCAGATGTTTAAAGAAATCGGCTCCGATGAGGTCGTTTGCAGTCTATCGCATTTGAACTTGTCGGAATTTCAGAAACGTCATTCAACACTCTAAAAGAAGGAGGGCTCGTACATGATGAAATATGGTTAAAAAAGAACAACGGAATTCGAGGAAGCAGAAAAAACTAGTTCGACGAATCCCGTATGTTGAGAAATAGACACTCTTAATATAGCAGGTCTTGTCAACTTTTCAAGTTTTTTTCTTGCCTTTCTCGGACTTCCGCCCTTTTGTTTGCGATTCTCGTATCGCATTCGCAATGTTTTTTTCACTTGGAGCTTCGTATTCCAAAAGCGAAGCAGGAGGTTTACCATGCCGAATTATTGGATTTCCCCGAGAGGGGAAAAAGGTTGGGCGGTAAAACGCGAAGGAAATGATAGAGCCAGTAAATTGTTCGATACACAAAAACAAGCTTTTGAGCATGCCCGTGGTATCGCGCAAAAACTGGGGGGAGAAGTGATCGTGAAAAATACCCAGGGTGTTATCCGTGAGAAAAACACTTATGGCAAGAAAGACCCATTCCCTCCGCGAGGCTAAAAAGAAAGGATACTGATGATGTTGGAACATTTTTATGTCAATAAGAATACGGACGCACAGGGAAATCACGAGGTTCATCGAGAAAACTGTGACTATCTGCCACGTCCTGAAAATCGAGAATATCTCGGTTTTTTCTCTAATTCTTATGACGCAGTGCGTGCGGCAAGGCGGAAATATCTGACGGCTGATGGCTGTTGGCATTGCTGCCCTGAATCACACACTCGGTAAAAAATAGAAAAGCCCATTCCGCTGTGAGTGGGCTTTTTTTTTTGGACATTTCATTCTTTGAGCTAACGACGATATTTTTTGTTTTGTGTAGTTCAAATGGATTTCATTTATATATAACCTTCGTGATGGCAGGCTGAGGTAATCGGCCTGAATGAGTGATCAGCCCTGTCGGTCTTGGTGGACCGGCGGGGCTGATTGGTTTTAATCGCATGGAGGTGGTGAAGATGAAGATCAAAAAGAGTGTGTTGCTGGAGGCGTTGAAGGTGCTGGGGAAGGTCGTGGCGCAGACTTCGCCGGTGGAGGTGGTGCGGTCGGTTCGCTTTGTCGGGGACGGCGGGCGGATGCGGCTCATGGCGACTGACGGCGTGGAGTGTGTCGCATTGCGCATGGAGTGTGAGGTTGCGGAGGCGGTCGATTTCGCGGTCGAGTATCGGACGTTGCGGGAGCTGATCCGTTCCACGCGGGGTGGCGAGGTCGAGGTTACAGGGGAGTCGCTCGAATGGCCGGAATTGGAGGTGGTTCCCGAGGAGGCGGTTAAAGTCGAGCTTCCGGCCTCGTTCGGGGAGTTGCTCGCCTTGGCGGCACCAGTTGCAGATCGCGATGGTGCGCGGCTCATTCTGCGGGGCGTCAATCTTTCAGCGGAGGGCATTACCGCGACGAACGGGAAGGAGCTGTTGCATCTCCCTTGTCCGCTCGCGATTCCGGAGGAGGTTACGCTGCCGTTTCCGCTTGCGTTGTTGACGGTGAAGCCCGCTGCTCCCGGTGTACTCCACCTCTGGAGTCGGCGCAATGAGCGGCTCTTTCGGATTGAGATCGGCGGCTTTCTGTGGCAGGGGAAAGCGCTCTCCGGGAAATTCCCCGCCTGGAAGCAGGTGATTCCGTCCGGCAATGCATTGGATTATTCGCTGGAGTTCTTCGAGCCGGAACGGAT
>OLGD01002523.1_pt1 | contig 20608 bp, 20 predicted proteins | sample 1605311 | NCBI WGS metagenome assembly OLGD01 (sample SAMEA3888917, study PRJEB22519) | human gut metagenome | biome: human gut; feature: human-associated habitat; material: faeces | place: Denmark | collected 2010
CGCCCTTGACATCCGCCACCACCGGCGTTATGTTGTTGAAAAGGCGGCAGCCGGACTAGCCTGCTACCGCCCTGAATCAATTTTGCTCTATTCGCACCTCAAATGGTGTTTACACAGAATTGGGGATTGACCCTATGGCGCTACAAGATCAAACTATCTGATTGATTTTCCCAAAGTAAGTGTTTGCTTGGAATTAATTCTGCTATATCCAAAAGCATCATGCTCACCTGGCCACTTTGCCGTCCCCGCATGCTCCATCTCTCCTTTATTTCAATTATCCCATGGGAATGAGGTGTTTGGGACGTTTGTCGACAGTTCCATTCCTTAACACTACCTATTCTCCGCCGCCCCCTTCTTTACCCCGTGGCTTTCCTCACGATGCAAAAAGCCACTGTCCCAAGCCTTTCGCAAGGGACAACGGCATAAAAACTCGGTTAGAGGAATAAAGTCCTCCCGTTAAAATGATGATGAAATCGTTAGCTGTTTAACAAGGCCCGAATTACAGCTTCATCTACCTTACATGCCATTTCTAACTGTGAGAGTTCCACGTATTCATTGGGTTTATGACAAATATCAATTATATTTGGCCCGATAATAATAGTAGGAATACCTGCCCGCACAAAGTGATTCATATCCGTATTGCAGGTAAGCCCAAACGGAATCTGTTTTTCTCCTGTCACAGATTCACATGCAGCATAAGCGATGCGAGCAATTTGACTATCCTCTTTTACTTCGCTGGCCGGACCAGTTGTCATCAAGTAATGATCTACCATAACTTTTGCACCAGGAAATGCAACTTCGGCCTCTCTGCAAATCGCCTCCATATCTTCCATCAACTCCTGTTCATCCTCTCCAGGTACCATACGCCGATCAATAACCATCTCGCAATAATCAGGCAAAACATTTTCCTTAACATCCGCCCGCAGAATCGTAATAGCAATGGAGGGGCATCCCGTCGTAGGATGAATTATTTTTCGTAATTTCTCCTGGCGGATATCTACAAGACCTGATATATGTGCTGCGATCCGAACAGCGCTAATGCCAAGTTCCGGCGTTGAGGAATGAGCAGTACGCCCGTATATTTTTATAAATGGGCGTAAGCTTCCGTTATGCCCCAGTGCGACCCTGCTTTGCGTTGGCTCACCTACGATGCCATAATCCGCCTTTATTTTCCCATGCTTTAACAGATATCGAGCGCCCCGGCTATTTGTCTCCTCATCTACCACAGCGGTAAGAATAATCGTTCCATTGGTATCTGCCGGGTTTTCTATAATAGCTTTTGTAGCTATCATCAATGCTGTTAGGCATCCTTTTGCATCTGTTGCGCCTCGCCCATATGCCTTTCCATCCCACACCGTCAAAGTAAAAGGATCTGTCGTCCATCCTTCAGCTGCCGGTACCACATCCATGTGCGAGTTCAAAACAACGGTCTTTCCATCCCCAGAGCCAATCTTTGCCAGCGCAATTACATTAAAACGGTAATCATCAATGTATTGACGCTCCACCTCCATGTGTAACGACTCCGCAAACTTCGCTACATATTCTCCCGCCTCTTTTTCTGCCGGCGTTGTGCTTACACTTGGAATCGAGACAAGATCTCTCAATACCTTCAATGATTCTTGCAAATAGTCCATATATTTCCCTCATTCTTAGTGTAATCTTGCTAACGCGCATTCTATCCGATCTAGACCCTCTTTGATATAATTCATGGAGTTAGTATATGCTACTCGCACAGTATTAGGGGAAAGGAAAGCGCCGCCTGGCACCAATGCAACCTTATACTCACGCAAAATATAATCACACATATCAAAAGAATTCTGAATAATATAATCCCCGTCTCGTTTTCCATAATAAGCACTCACATCCGGCAGCAAATAGAATGCGCCTTCCGGGTCGCTGCAATGAACATTCTTCATTGCAGACAGCCGTTTAAATGCATATTCCTTTCGCCGTGCAAATTCTTCTACCATTTTTTGAATAGATGCATCTCCATTCCGCAAGGCTTCTATAGCAGCCCATTGTACAAATGTGGTGCTATTAGACGTCACATGTCCCTGAATAGATTTGATTCCATCTGCATAAGGCGCGGGCGCTGCCGAATATCCGATTCTCCAACCAGTCATCCGATAGGCTTTTGATAGTCCATTGATAACAATACAATGCTCATATGCAGCTGGTGAGATGGATGCAATACAAACGTGTTGCGCATTTCCGTAAATAAGTTTTTCATAAATTTCATCAGATATAATCATAAAATCATGCTGTATCGCTAAATCTACCAACGTTTCTAAACTTGTGCGAGAGTAAACGGCCCCAGTTGGATTATTCGGGGAATTTACGATAATAGCAGCTGTTTTTTCCGTAATTGCTGCAGCAATTGCACTTAGATCTAATTGATTATCCGGTAGAGTATTGACACACACAGGTGTACCGCCAATCATTTTTACAATCTCTACATAGCTTACCCAACTAGGCGTGGGAATAATGACTTCGTCTCCTGGATTAGTTACGGAAAATACTGCATTATATAATGCTTGTTTCGCACCCGTTGAAACACAGATTTGTTTTGGATCGTAGATTACATCATTGTCCTTCTTTAACTTTTCACAAATCGCATTCCGCAACTCCGGAATACCTGCTGTATCCACATAGGTAGTTTTTCCTGCATACAACGCCTCTTTGCATGCGTCTTTAATTATAATTGGCGTCCCATAATCCGGCTCTCCAATATTTAATGCCACTACATCAATTCCAGCAGCTTTCATAGCGGCAACGTCGCCTTCCAATTGGCACGTTGCTGACGGCGTAATATTTTTTACAATTTTGCTCAGCATATTGTTTTTCGTCCTATTTTTCAATATAAATCACAAAATCCGGGCACATACTTTGGCAAATACCGCAACGAATACAGGCTTCTGGATGCACCGCGTCTACATAGTTATATCCTTTTTTATTTACGTGGTTAGTTATAGCAAACACGCCTTTCGGACATTTGTCTATACAGATTTTACAACTTTTACAAAGCTCTTTATCAATATATACTGCCATCCTTATTCTCCTTTATTCAGCAGCTTTTTAATTACATGTATCATTTCCTTCGGGTTATATACCACATGAGCCCCGGCATCCTGCAAAGCCGTAATTTTTCCCGCCGCAGTTCCAGCAGAACCGCTCACGATAGCGCCTGCATGTCCTAAGCTTTTTCCTTTAGGCGCATTACGGCCTACGATCAATGCAACCACCGGCTTCTTCACTTGTTCCTTAATATAAGCAGCTGCCTGTTCCTCCGTATTTCCACCAATCTCGCCTAATAACACGATCGCATCGGTATCCGGGTCTTGCGAAAAATGCTCTACTGCATCCTTTTGGGTAAATCCCCAAATGGGGCCTCCACCTAATGCTGCAATGGTAGATTGTCCAATTCCCGCATCTGAAAGGGTTTTACCGATTTCATAAGAAAGCGCCCCGCTTTTAGATATGATCCCCACTCGGCCTGGCCGAAAGAATCGAACTGGATGGGAGCCTACCTTACTTTTCCCCGGCGCAATCAGTCCTGCGCAACCCGGACCCACTACTATGGTATTATGGGCTTTTGCATAAGCCAATATCTCCACAACATCCTGCAAAGGCAACTCTTCCGTGGTAAGCACCAGCAACCGTATGCCGGCGTCTATTGCTTCATAACAAGAATCTTTGCAAAAAGCAGGCGGAACAAAACTAATGGCCGTATCAAATGCGCATGCGCTAGCCGCCTCTGCAACATAGTCAAATACAGGTACGCCATGTACAAATCTGTTGCCTTTACCAGGCGTAACGCCGGCCACAATTTTGGTACCGGCATCCAGCATGGCTTTAGTTTGTAACGAACCTGAATTTCCTGTAATCCCCAATACGAGCACACGGGTATTTTCATTTATCAATATTGCCATGCCCTGTTACGCCTCCTTTCCGACGGCACATACCAATTCCACGGTTTCCGTTAGGTCATAGTAGGTGGGCAAACCTGCTTCCTGCATAATGCGGAGTCCCTCTTCTTCCATTGTACCGCACATACGAGTAAAAATTGGCGTATTAATTTTATGTTCTGTAAGATAACGTATAATGCCGCGGGCCATATTGTCCATTCGATTGAACCCGCCGATCAATATGATAATTACACTCTGAACATTTGGATGTTCTGCTAGCGATACTTCCAGTGCACGATACATTACCTGCTCTGTTGTCATGCCGCCCAGTTCACAAAAGCTTGCCAATTTTCCACCATGATCATGAATTAGATCTAATGTAAGCATCCCAGTTCCAGCTCCATCGGAAATCAACGCAATATCTCCATCTAGCGGAACATAGGTAATGGTGGTTTCTTCCCGATGTGGAGGTTGATAAGCAAATAAATCTTTGCGCGCTTCTTCCAACTGCGCTATAGTATCTTGCATGGATCGCACATTGTCATCCAGAACAAATTTTGAATCCAGCGCCACCAGTTTGTCATCCACTACTCCTAATGGATTAATCTCCAAAAGCTTTGCACCAGTCCGGAAAAACGCCTGCTCTACCTTGCGAACCAGTGCAATCAAAGCGTGCTTATCCACATCTTGGGCTTGCTTTGCAAGATAATTTAGTTGATATGATTTTAGCCCAGTAAAAGGATCGATCTGAATTTTACAAATTTTTTCAGGCGTGTTTTGGGCGATGCTTTCTATATCCATACCGCCTATACTGCTAAAAATCAAGGTAGGTTGAGAAACACCTTGCAAAGTAATAGAGAGGTATAATTCCTTCTGGACCTGCTGCATTTGCTCTGCGAGAAGGCCATGTACCTTATGCCCTTTGATTTGCATATGTAAAATATCATGAGCATACCGGCGGTATTCGTCCTCATTTTGACAAACCTTGATTCCTCCCGCCTTTCCCCTGCCGCCAGATAACACCTGCGCTTTTAGTACAAACGGATAGGCCATAGGGGCCGGCGCATCTTCCTGTGTCAGCAGCTGGCTATTGGGAACCGGTATATCATATTGCTGTAAAAGGCTTTTTCCTTCAAATTCAAATAGATCCATATTATTCCCTACCCTCTATAATACATCCCATTGTCTTTAGCATATGCTACGCCCGCTGCAACCGCCTTCACATTCAAGTCCATAAAACGCGCAGGAACAAGTTCCTTCACCACACTAATCAGGTCATTTTGATCGATTACACCTAAACACTCGCATACAAATCCAAGCATCACCATATTAGCTGCCATTCGGTTGCCAAGGTCTACGGCAATTTGCGTAACAGGAACGGCAAAGGTATGTTCTACCTCTCGTATCTGCCTGGTGACTAACTGGGGGTCAATAATCAATACGCCATCGTCCTCTAGACAAGGAATATATTTTTCGTATGCATCCTGAAACAAGGCAACCAAAAGATTTTTTTTCTCTGCCACAGGAGAATTGATGGGCTTCTGATCGATGATCAACTCTGCCTGGCATTGGCCGCCGCGGGCCTCCGAGCCATAGGATTGGGTCTGAACGGCATACTGATTTCCTTTTGTAACGGCGGTCGTACCAAGGATTACCGCGGCAAGGATAATCCCTTGCCCGCCAAATCCACATAGAGATATTCTTTGAGGATATGCTAACATTCTGCTTACCTCCCTATTCCTTGGCGTTAGTTCCAGCATAGACCGGTTTTTCCACTCGTAAAAACTCGCCTACAAGCAGCTTGCCTGCTTTTTCTTCATCGGTCATGGTATTTCCTTGCGTCTTAGTATAGGTATTGGCGTCAATCCAATCCATTAGCACTTTGGGTGAGCCGGATTTAAGCGCATAGCGACCAAAATGGGTTGGGCACTGAGATACAATTTCAATGAGAGAAAATCCCTTATGCTGTAATGCACGCTCAAGCGCCTTTATGCATTGCATGGGCCTGGTCGTAGTCCATCTTTCCACATGGGTTGCGCCGGCAGTTATGGCCAATTGGCATACATCAAAGGGCTTTTCCGCGCTGCCGTAGGGTGTGGTCATAGTAATGGCTTTATCCGGTGTCGTAGGCGCCACCTGTCCGCCGGTCATGGCAAAGTTCATGTTGTTTACCATTACCACCGTAACGTCCAGATTGCGCCTAGCTGCATGAATAAAATGATTGCCGCCAATAGAAACAGCATCCCCATCTCCTGCAAAAATGACCACCGGCAAATCTGGACGCACCATTTTCACGCCAGTTGCCCAAGCGAGCGTGCGGCCATGAACTCCGTGAAGCATATCCGTCTTTAAATACACGGGAATGCGAGCTGTACAACCAACGCCGCCGATATGCAGCATAGTTTCCGGCCGCATGGAAAGGGCTTGTAATGCCTGCGTATAATAGTTTAACACTTCGCCGCAGCCACAGCCGGAGCAGAAAAAGTGCGGTAGCTTTTCCGGCCGCAGCATATCCCGTGCAGGATTGATCATCTGCGCATCCATTTAACGAACCTCCCTTGTGATCACACTCAGTATTTCCTTGGCAGTATGCACGAGTCCCAAATTCTTGGTAACAGGAATCACCGGGCATTTGCCGGCCACTACCCGCATAATCTCATTAACATATTTTCCCATATTCATTTCAACGGCAAAAATCTTGCTTGTATGACAAGCAACCTCCCGAATGGCTGTTTCTGGCACAGGCCATACATTGCATAGTTTCAGCACCCCAACCTTAATCCCCTTGTCTCTCGCCATTTGTGCCGCCTCTATGGCAGGGCGTACTTCGCTGCCATATGCAATCAACGTATAATCGGCATCATTCATCATATAGGACTCTGTCCGACAGATTTTGTCACAGTTTTCCCGTATCTTTCCACAAACGCGCTTATACAGCCGCTCAAATACACCAGGGTCCCAATCAATCCCGCCCCGTTCATCGTGAGGGTTTAGAGAATAAATTGTTGTATATCCTTTTCCTAATGGGGCAAAATCCGGACTGCTTGTCGGATCCGCGCGGAATGGAAGATATTTATCAGGTTTACAAGTGGTATAACGACGCATATATAGATCTATTTGTTCAGCCTGTGGAATGTCTAGTCGTTCTCGCATCAATGCTATTGTGGTTTCAGACATAATAATTACTGGATTTCTATACATCTCTGCCAGGTTGAATGCCCAAATAGCATAATCATATAATTCCTGTACAGAAGAGGGACAGACAACAATGGCTTCATAATCGCCGCTGGCGCCATAACGCATTTGATATACGTCTGCTTGCGAAGCATAATTCTCACCGCGGCATCGTTGTACATTGGCAACAACGATCGGTGCTTCAATAGCATAGCAATATCCAAGTCCTTCCTGCATGTAATTAAAACCCGCACTAGCTGTTGCAGTCATGGCCTTCGCCCCTGCCAACGAAGCACCTGCCAAGGCATAAATGGAACACAATTCGTCCTCTCCTTGTACGAATACGCCCCCAACTTCAGGTAAGCGCTGCGACATCCGTTCAGAAATTTCATTAGCAGGTGTGATGGGATATCCTGCGAAAAAGTTGCAACCTGCACTGATTGCCCCTTCCACCAATGCATAGTTTCCCAGCATGAAATGAACGCCGGACATTACACGATCAGATATCGCTTTTTCATTTGGCATGGTTTTCCTCTCCTCATTGTATTGTGCATTTATTTTTCTCGATGTGATTTTCTAGGAAAAAAACTCATTTTCCCAGCTTAGTATGTTTTGCTTGACTATATTATAAAACCCGTTTATTATATAGACTAATACTTATAATCATATAAACATTATATTTTTTAACCTATAATCTAAAATTCAATTTCAAAGGGAGGAACCAGGCTATGTTTTCTGGTATGCGTTATGTATACGAAGTCTATAAAGAAAAAAGTTTTTCCAAGGCGGCGCAAAATCTATTTATTGCGCAGCCTTCATTAAGCGCAAGCATTAAAAAGATCGAAAAAAAAATTGGAACCCCTATTTTTGATCGAAGTACGAATCCAATTCACCTTACCTCCTGCGGTGAAGAATATATCAAGTGTGTGGAAAAAATCATAGATATCGAAAATACCTTTGCTGATTATCTTGGCAATATCAATGCCATGCGAGCAGGAAAAATTGCGATTGGTGGGAGCCAATTTTTTGTATCATTTATTATTCCATCTATCATTTCCACTTATAAGGAAAAATATCCATTAATAGACATCTCTGTTGTAGAAGCTTCTTCTGCTGCTCTGGAAGAACTGCTATTTAACGGCACCTTAGATGTTGCCATTGATAACAATCCATTTAATGAAGCCATATACGAACGATTCCTCTTTCGCGATGAGAATTTACTGCTGGCTGTTCCTGCTGATTATAAGATTAATTCCAAGTTAAAAAGCTATCAACTGCATATCGAGGATATTATAGCTTGTCGCCATCTTTTGCTGGATTGTAAGCCCGTACCCATTAAATCGTTTGCCTCAGAGGTCTTTATTTTACTTGGTCAGGGAAATGATTCAAGAAAGCGAGCTGATCGGCTCTTTCAAAATGAAAACATCAAGCCAAAAATCCTTTTGCAAGTAGAACAACAATTTACTGCCTATCTGCTGGCCAATACGGGAATGGGCGCCACATTTTTAACCGACTCTCTTGTTCGACGAGTATATTCTTCCGATAAACTGATATACTATAAATTGCCAGGGGAGATTTCAAGGCAAAGCCTATATTGTTATTATAAGCGAAATAAATACATTACACGCGCACTTGGGAAGTTTCTAGAAATAGCTCATGAATCTATGGATAGATAAACAGATTATTCATCTGTTTATGATAAACATAAATTCATCCGTCTATTAGAAAATAAACAGCCACCAATGAAGCCTTTCGCTATCAAGGATTTCACCTGTGCTATCCCTTAAAAGGAGATTAGCGTGCTGCGTTAGGAATCAAACTCCACCTCAACTCGTCCGGAGGACGTATACCACTATGTGGAATCAAATCGGAAGGTGCATCATTTTTTCTATGGCTAAGTCGGCTCCATCATTTTCTCCAATGCCCTTATTACCCCAAAGGAACACTCACCCTTCTCCTTTGGGGTAAGCAATCGAGCGAACCATTTTCCGCTGCCGCTGAGACTTTTCTATTCTTGGCGCTATGATTGCTCAATGCCTGAATCGATTGACGAGATAAGGCATCAACATATGTATAAACAATGCATATTAGTAAACCTGGTTTGCTTGTAGTTCTTCGAAAGCAAGCTTGGCTATTCTACCCAATACCACGGTAGCATTTTCCAAGTGTTGACTAAAAGCCGAAATTCCCAAAATAGGGTTACCCGCCTTTGTGCAAATCACGCCTACATCATGTTCGAGGCCAAATTCTAAAATGGTTCCCGTTTTGTGGGCTATTTTCACATCTTCAGAAAAATACCGGGGAATTGAGTCGTGATAGCGTTGTCTATATAGGATGCTCTGCATTTTAGCGTGGCAGGAAGGGAGAAGCTCGGTACAGGAAAAAATCTTCTGGAATAGTAAATCCATGTCTGCGGCCGTGGTTTCATTGTCTATGCCTGCCCGTACCTTATCATACTCCATCATTCGCCGCTGGACCCTGGTTCCCTTCAATCCCAACTTCCTCATTGTGCAGTTAATATTATCGATCCCCAGCAAGTCCAAAAGAATGTTAGTAGCAGTATCATCGCTAATAACTATCATCATTGTAACCAAATCCTCTAGAGTTAGCTGAATCCCATCATGGAGGTCCCGCAGGATACCCGTATCATATGGCGTCTTTCCGACTTTCATGCTGTTCTGGAGAACAAAGAGCTCTTCTTCTTTTAAGCTTCCTTCGCTCACTCGCCGGTAAAACTCCCACAGCACCGCCATCTTAATAACGCTGGCTGAGGGAAACACCCGATCGCCATGAATCATCAGCACTTCATCAGTACTCATCCGGCGGATCACCAGCCCTAGTTTGTCCCGGTAAGGTTGGCAATAGCTGGCTATACTTTCAAACATGATTGACCTCTCCATCATACGGTTTTAGTAAAACATCTTCATAACAGTGCGTTTTCCGGTCTTTGTACATAGGAATGATTTGCCGGACAGCCTGCAACCTATCTCCTTCTATCTCTCCCTTGAGAATCTCTTCCCCTTCTCCGGCTTCTCCTATGATTTCTCCCCAGGGATCAATAATCATAGAATGCCCGAAGTAGACACAGTCGGCCGCCTGGCCCACACGATTGCAGGCAACCACCGCCAGCTGATTCTCAATGGCCCTAGCCTGAAGCATTACTCGCCAATGGTTTAGCTTGGGCTTGGCCCAGTTAGAGACCACGACGATGGCTTGGGCGCCTTTGAGGGCATAGGTCCGCGACTGCTCCACGAAGCGAATGTCATAGCAGGTCATAATAGCAATCTTTCCAAAATCCGTTTGGAAGACCGGCATCTCCTCACCCGAGGTAAATGCCATATCCTCATCCATGGCGCTATACAGATGTATTTTGCTGTAGCGGCCGGCCACATTTCCTTCCCGATCTATCAAAAAGCAGGTATTGTAACATCGATCGCCTCGCTGTTCCACCATGGACCCTCCTGCTATATACACACCATATTCCTTTGCTAGCTTTTTCAGCATACTAACTGAGGCTCCGCTTTCTGTTTGCGCAAACTTTTGGATGTTGTGAAATATCTCTACCGAATACCCGCTGGTCCATAGTTCAGGCAAAACGATCAGATCCAGCTTTTTCTTGGCTGCTGCGCGAATTTTTTTTTCCATTCGTCGAATATTCTCTTCCTGGTTCTGATATTGCGTATCAAATTGGATAGCGCAAACCGTCCAGTTGGGTAGCATAACATTCCCTCCCTAATATGATTATCGGGGCATTGGCTGATGGGCGTCCAGTAAACAAAAGCGCCCATCAACATTTTCTGTTTAGTTATTATGTTTTCATCGCTCTTATTCCATCATCTTTCTATAATCGATAACCTCCCAATATATTTGTGTATTTTGTTTGCAGGTAATACTAACGTCACCATAATAGATATCGTCCATACAAAGCGATCAACAAACCATTTGCCTTTTTCTTTAAACTCCCAAATATGCCTTAATGATATCTGGGTCATGAAGGAGCTTTTTCGGATCACCACTTTTAGTGATTATACCTGTCTCAAGCACATAGGCCCGGTTTGCAATATTTAATGCCATACTAGCATTTTGCTCAATAAGAAGAATGGTTTTCCCCGATTCGTTGAGTTGCTTAATAATCCTAAAAATCTCTTCCACCACCAATGGAGCTAATCCCATTGAAGGCTCATCCAACAGCATCAAATCTCCTTGAGTCAAAATTGCACGGCCCATAGCCAGCATCTGCTGTTCTCCGCCACTAAGGGTACCTGCCAGTTGTTTTTCTCGTTCTTTAATACGAGGAAATTTTTCATAAACATATTCCAAATCTCGCTCAATACCAGATTTGTCTTTTCGTAAGATGGCACCCAGCTCTAAGTTTTGCTTTACAGTAAGGCCTGCAAAAACCCGCCGTCCTTCCGGCACATGTGCAATGCCCATTTTTACCCGAGCACTTCGAGAGGTCTTATTGGTTAGCTCTGTTCCTTTAAATTCAATAGAACCACTGGTAATCGATTCCAGTCCTGAAATTGTGCGTAAAATCGTAGTTTTTCCAGCCCCATTGGCACCGATGAGCGCTACAATTTCACCTTTATTAACGTTAAAACTAATACCTTTAACCGCTTTAACCATCCCGTAATACACATGAAGATCAGTCACCTTCAACATTGGCCACACCTCCTCCCAGATACGCCTCGATAACATGGGGATTTTTACGCACCTCATCGGGAGTACCTTCGGCGATCGTTTCGCCAAAATTGAGCACTTTGATTCGCTCTGCCAAATTCATAACAAAACTCATATGATGCTCAATCAGAATAATACTGATATCAAATTCTTCCCGGATTAAATGGATGAGTTGTGAAACTTCATCCATTTCACTCTCTACCATACCTGCGCATGGTTCATCTAGCAGCAATACTTTAGGTTCTGTCATCATTGCTCTGCAGATTTCTAACCGACGTTGCTCACCATAAGAGAGATTTGAGGCCATCATATAATATTTTTTGTCCAAATGAAAGCGCCGGAGCATATCCATTGCCTTATCGGCCATTGCCTGTTCCTGCTCATAAAACTTCTTGTTGCGCACAATGGCTGAAAAAAGGCCATACCGAGCATGAAATACTTGGGATACCAACAAGTTGTCAATTACAGAAGTATCACCAAACAACCGAATATTTTGGAATGTACGGGCAATACCAGCCTTCGTCCACTCATCTGGTCGCAACCTTATCAAACTTTTCCCGTTTAACTTGATATCGCCACTGGTGGGTTTATAGAGGCCCGTAAGCATATTGAACACTGTGGTCTTTCCAGCGCCATTGGGGCCAATGATAGCCACCAGTTCTTTTGGATGCAATTCTAAACTAAAATTGCTAACCGCTTTCAGGCCGCCAAATTCAATTGAGATTTGTTCGATATCCATCAGCGCCATGTTTCACCCACCTCTCAATCTTTCGAGTTCTTTGTATCGCGAATTTTAGACGTAACCCATCGGAAAAGCGGATTTTCTTTTGGGGCGTTATGTATATCCACAGGAACCTTATTATGAACGAGATAATTATTGACCCTAAGAAAACGGAACTCCTTACCGCCATAAATACCGTTTTCTCGCTTGATCATAATGATTACTAAAAGGGCAGCATAGATAACCAAACGCCAATCTTGTAGTACTCGCAGTACTTCCTGGAATATGGTAAGAACACCTGCACCTAAAATTGAACCACTAATACTGCCTGTACCACCTGCATAAAGGAATACCAAAAAGTCCGTAGACTTCGTGGATTTAAATTGTTCCGGGTTAATAAACATAGTAATGTGGGCAAATAAACCGCCAGCCACACCAGAGAAGAACGCTGCAATAACAAAGGACAGTGTCTTGTATTTAAGTAAAGAAATTCCCATAGTGGATGCTGCAATCTCATTATCCCGTATCGCTACTGCAGCGCGGCCGTAGGCAGAACGAGTGTAATTACGGATAATAAAAATACAAAGAAACATCCAACCAAAAACAATAGGGAGAGAGGCATATCTAGGAATATTGATCATCCCTCTGGCAGCACCAGTATACGGAATCAAATTAAGCGTAGCGCGTATGATTTCTCCTGCTGCTAATGTAACGATAGCTAAATAATCTCCCTTAATACGCAGGGTAGGCAATCCAATAAGATACCCCACCAACGCTGCTGCTGCACCACCTATCAACAAGGAAAGGAAAAAGAAAGGAATGCTCAAATAAGTAGGCCATGAGGCAGTATTAAAGACTAGGGTCGTAAGAGTAGCGGAAGCATAAGCCCCAACCGCCATAAAACCTGCCTGTCCAAGAGAATACAGGCCAGTATAGCCATTAACCAAATTAAGGCTAACAGTAACCATCACATTAACACAAGCCAGCATGATGACCTGCTCTATATAGTTGTTAAGAACACCGAACCATACCAGCAATTGAATCACCAAGTAGACGACGGCGCAACATAGAACATAAAAAAGCTGGTGATTTTGAAGCTTTTCGTCTAGTTTCAGAAATCTCATATCCTCCACCTACACTTTCTCAATTGTCGTCTTTCCCAGAAGCCCAGCAGGCTTAAAGACCAGTACCACGATTAGCATCATAAAAACGACCATATAAGCAAAGCGAGAATCAATAGAGGTAGCAAAAATCTCAATGAGGCCTAATAAAAATCCGCCTACCATTGCGCCTTTGATATCCCCGATGCCTCCTGCAACGGCGGCAATAAAAGCTTTAGTACCGATCCAGCTTCCCATATATACATCAATCATAGGGAAAAAACTGGTATAAACAATACCACCTATACCTGCGAGGAAAGCACCAATAAAGAAGGTCACGGAGATAATTCGGTCAACATTTATTCCCATCAATGATGCGGCCTCAGAATCCATACTAACGGCACGCATTTGCCAACCCGTCTTGGTATGCTCGACAAAGTAATTAAGGACAATGCAACATATAACCGTAACAGCAATCATAATCAGGGAATTACTATCGGTTTCAACGCTTCCCAGCCGAATTGTCTGACTTTCAATGATAACAGGGAAACCTCTGGGAGTTGGGCCGATGAAGGGGAGCGCTCGAAACAGATTTTCAATGAACATTGAAACGCCAGTTGCAGTAATGAGAGAGCAAATTTTTGGTTTATTGCGCAAGGGGCGATAAGCAATGCGTTCTACTGCTACGCTAGTAAGGCCCGCGAGGATGCATGCAACCAACAGTGCCATTAGAACAAATATGGGATTTCCCATATACACTGCTCCTAGGGTCAAAATAAAATACCCTGCGAAGGCACCAATCATCAGAAAGTCACCATGAACCATATTGATCATATTGACAATTCCGTAGACCATGGTATAACCAATGGCTAACAATGCATAAACGCCACCAATTCTTAGCCCAAAAATAATCAACTGAAGAATATTTTCCATTTTCAACCTCAATTACGCCGTCAAAGGATTCGCTCTGATCGGACAATATGTAAGAGCAAGCGGCAAACCAGGTAAAATAATACCTGGGTTCGCCGCTTTAGTTCGTTTTTATTGATTACTCAGGATTAACTGTAGTGACATAACGACGATTTAATTCCTCATCATACGTTTGAATGATAGCTGCTTTAACGCCGTTTCTATTTTCATCAAAGGAAAACTTACCACTAGGCAAATCAACGTTTTGAAGTTGTGCCATAGCATCGCGAATCCCTTGAGGAGAAACTTCCGCAGCATTCTCAATGGCCATATGCATTAGGGCAGCGGCTTCCCAAGCGAGGGCAACATTGGAGTTAGCTTGCTCACCAGTGGCTTCAAAGTACATTTTTGAGAATTCTTGAGCAGCAGGCTCTTGACTCTCATAAGAAAAAGCACATACATACTCGATACCAACTAGGGCATCTCCAGCAATGGTCACAACATCCTGAACATCCCAACCATCGCCACCAACGATGGGAATATCAATACCCATCTGCTTGATTTGTATAGCCTGAAGGGGGAGCTGTGCATAGCTGTTGGGGACAAAGAGTACATCGGCATCCGAAGCTTTAATCTCATTGAGCTGGGCACTATAATCTTTTATTTCAGTTCCTGTGTACTGCTGATTGCAAACAATCTCGCCACCTAAGGCTTCGAAGTTCTCAATAAATGCTTTGGACAGGCCATTAGGGAAGTCATCGCCATTATTGAACAATAAAGCTGCTTTGCGAGCACCTAAATCATTATAAGCATAATAAGCAGCTACTTTACCCTGGAACGGATCGATGAAACACGCACGGAAAATATAGTCGCCAACCTGAGTTACCTTTTCATTCGTAGCAAATGTGCTAATAGCAGGGATCTTAGCATCTTGAGCAATAGGCGCAGCAGCAAGCATGGGTGCACTATTATCCGGGCCGATAATAGCCATTACTTTATCTTCCTCAATTAACCGCCGGTAAACGTTAGCCGTAATATCAGGCTTGCCCTCAGTATCTTCCATAACATATTCAAACTTGTAGGTCTTGCCGGTAGCTTTATTGGTAACTTCATAATTTTTGCTCTCGCCAAAAAGACTCACAGATGTGGTTAGATATTTGCCACCAGCGGCATTTTCACCGGAAATCGGCGCAGCCACACCAATTTTAATGACCTCAACATCCTCCGTATTCGACGCCGCGTTGTTTGTGGCAGTTTCGTTACTGGCTGCGTCATTACATGCACACAAGGAAAATAACACACAACAAATTAGAATTAATGCAACTAGTCTCTTCATTCTCATTTCTCTCCTTATTTAATTTATTTGCGGTTTAGATGTGGTAGAAAACCACTTGAACCCCCATTGGCCAAGTTATCGAAAAAGCGGCCCAAGCCACTTTTTTAGGATTGCATAGCTCCATTTCATCTACGGCGCGGTTGAGGACCATGCGAAAAACTCCTTGCTAAGCAAAATTTTTTCACATTTATCATGCATGCCGCCAAATCCCACTATAGCCTCTAAGAAGGCATTACCAAGTCCTAAAGATTTCACAGACCGATCTGATCTATATTGAAAAAATAAATATTCTTTACGCATTACTCCATGTTTTTAAATAGATTTTTACCGTAGAATTAACTTCCTCGGGAAATGCGTTACAACTTCGCATCCATTTTTAGTTACAATTATCGATTCACTGAATCCCACACCAAATTCGCCCCGCATCCGGATCGCCGGCGGCACGTGGAACACCATGCCTTCTTTCAACACCAGAGGATCATCTTTTTGCAAACTAGCAATATGTCCTTCGCCCCAGTCAGGTGCAAAAGCGCAGCCCATAGCATACCCAGTTCTTTTACGGAAGTATTCGTATAAACCTGCTCGTTCAATCACGCCCCGACATGCTTCATCAACCTCTCCGCTGGTTACTCCTGGCCGAATCGCCTTAATGGCTTCATTCAATGCCTCAATACAGATCGCAGACCACTCCCGAATCATCGTTGGCGGGTCTCCCACATAGACCGTTCTCATCAGAATCCCATGATATCGATTAATGGCTGCTGGAACCTCCAGCAAAATACAGTCCCCTTCCTGGATGGGCTCACTAGACCATACATTGTGCATCAATCCTGACTTCCATCCCTTGGCCACGAAAGGTTCCATTCCCAAATGCTGGCATCCATGAGAAACAATGGCTCCGTACAAAGAGGCGGCCACACAGTCTTCATTCACTCCTCTTCCAATCGCATGAACAGCCGCTTCCATTCCCGCATCTACCGCTCGACAAGCTTGACGAATGTAATCTAGTTCAGCAGGCGATTTCACAATTCGGAGCTGCTCTACAATACCCGCTGTATCTACCAACTCGCCCTTAGCCAGTCGCTTGGAAAGACGCTTATAGTTTGCAATGGAGAAGAACCAAGACCGGACCTCTATACCAATGTTACCATCTGCCAGCGGGAATTGCGCTATGACCTTGGCCGTCTTTTCCACTGGATCTTCAATATCGTCGTAGCAACAAATTTGTTTTTCATCCAGGAAGGAATAGATCAACGCATTTCCAATCTCTCCATATCGCAAGACCAAAACCGGAGATTCGGTCACATGTACCACTAGACACATGTACATAAAGTACCCTGCAGAATGGTGACCTGTGAGATAAAAAATATTCTCCGGCGTATGAATCAGCAATAGGTCTAGTTTCTTTTCTCTCATGCTTTCCTGCACACGAGTCAATCTTTCTCGAAACTCCTCCTGTGGAAATGGCATTCTTTTCTGATACAAACTTTTCACCCCCTTCTCTTTTACAACCGAGCCCGGCTTAGCTGCTTTGTCTGACTAGCCGGTCTTCTCTAGCTAATCGAACTCCGCATATTCGTTGTACATATATGCACCTGCCAGATCAATGAGTTCGATGATGGCGCAGAGAATACTAATGCGGATAAAACGGTTCATTTTAATGCTACAGAAAACCTACTAACTTTGGTCATCTTTTTGCAAAGTGTATGTTCTCCTGCGCATCGGAGAACTAGATTTCCCATCTTTACTAACTATTCTCAAGGATATGGATAACCTTCTCCTCGTTCTCGATGGATATCATCTATCGATCACTTGTAAATATAATTTCGAAATGGTCGGCTCGTAATGCATGCGCATACATTCCCATTAGAAGTATTGGCATGTTCTGCAATTTCTATAGAAGTAATTTCTTGGTCTTTGTCTCGGCCGATAATCGTCACCACATCACCAATTTTTATATCGCCAGGCACATCGGTAATGTCAACAAATGTCTGATCAAAATTTAAATCAATCAGCCTTGCTCTGTGTCCATTAATTAATACGTCTGCATTTTTTTCAATATTTTGAGAAACAGCAGCCCGAATATATCCGTCTCCCATGCCAAATGAAACTATTGCAATACGGGTACGACGTTTTGGCACATAATAGTTATAGTAACTTATGCTCTCCCCTGCCTCAACCCACATCGTATTAAGGACATAGCATGTCCAACTCGTAACTGGTTCTAGATGCAGCCTGTTTTTCTCTCCGGGCGAAATGTCATGTCCAAAAATTAGGGCAGCTAATCGAACCGCATCATAATAACATTCAGGCGATGCAACGGTTGCCGCTGTATTCGCCATGTGCACCATAGTAGGACGGATGCCTGCCTGATGCAATTGACGTAGGCCTTGTTCAAAAAGCGCATGTTGATGGTGCGTAATGGTTTTGTCCAAGGAGTAGCCATTTGCAAGATGCGTAAAAACACCTGCAACCTCTAAATTTGGCAAATATTTTAATGTTTCAACCAATTTTGCTAACGGTTGGCCTATAGGCAGGCCAATTCTATGCAACCCCGTATCAATTTTTATATGTACTTTTATCTTCTTTTGTTGTTTAACAGCTTCCTTGAACAGTGCCTTGGCAAAGGAATCGTCATATACCGTTGCAACCAAGTTTTGATGCACAAACTCGGGGATGGCGCTGAAGGGCACCGCTGACAAAACCAAAATGTCTTCTGTAATCCCTGCTTCACGTAGCTGCAATGCCTCTCCTATCTGGCTGGTTGCAAAGTATTTCATGCTGCAATTATCCCGCATATAAACTGCAGGAACAGAAATGCCATTGCCATATCCATTGGACTTGGCAACATATATAATTTCTGTCTTTGGTCCAATGTGTTTGCGAATACGGGCAATGTTTCGTTTCATTGCTGGTAAATTCACATGGATGATTGAACTTGCGGTATCTAAAGTTTGTGACATTTTTATCAACCTCTATATTATAATAAATTGATACCCAATTCCTTGGCTATCAATCCATTTGCATGCATTAATACATAGTATTGTAATTCATAATCTATAAATTGATTTATGCGAATATTTTAATACAGGTCATGCTTTTATTTCTTCTGACAATTTTATTCTACATGGATCGAAAACCATAGTCTAATATATATAGTAATATAATTCTTATAACTTTTTTTCTATATTTATTGCAGCTTCTCCATTCTATTCTTGCAAAATCCTCAAAATAAAAGCCAAAAATTTAGCTCCCTTTTCCAGGTGGCCGCAATCTTGGAGGGGATGCTTTCTTCATTGCTAAACCAGCCCTTTATATTATAATGGAAAAAACAGTCTAGTTAAAACGCTGCATATCGTATTAAATGTGAGCATGGCAGCGCTTGTATATCGGCCGTTTGGATCTACCGTTAACCCCTTTGTGCAAGATACAGAAATATCTCCGATACCCGTTCTGCGTCAACGCCAGCGATCTGCGTAATCTCCCGGTCAATTCCTTTTATTGTGAGCTTCCAACCTCCCGCTGCATCTAGGCGGGTTAGCATGCCTTGAAACGGTATTTCATTTATCAGTAAGAACGACATCATAAGCTGTTCCATTCAGGTACAGACCGGCCCCAAGGGACAGGATATAAGCAAGCCCTTTCAGCAACCATGGCCATTTCATGAAATGGCTTCCCGCATTGGATGATGTTATCTGTATTATAGTAAATCGTCCGCCAGAAAAACAGCTGTATGAAAATAAAATGAAAATATACAGTCATAAATAGTGATGAAGCCGACTTTTCATGGTAAAATCAAGAGAAAAAAAAGGGAGCACCACACCGGAAGTGAAGTAAAGAGGAAAAACTGCAGATCATTCGCTTGCACTTGGATGAGCACCTCTCCATCCAGGAGATCGAGAGGAAGTGCGGCGTGGGGCACAGCCTGGTGTCCGCCTGGGTGAAGCGGTATCTGGAAGAAGTGGGAGAAGGGCTGGAACCAAAGAACGGTAACCCGTATGCAGCACTGCACAGTAAGTCGTTGCTTGAATTGGAACGACTGCGGCTCATCATTGCCAAGCAGGAAATAGAGATCGCCCGGTTAAAAAAAGGGTATTGGGTGGAAGGTGTTGGTGCAAGCAAGGAATACGTTACCGGCAAAGGAAAGACTACGAAGTCATCGAAGAACTGAGAGCAAAGTATCCTGTGGATTTTCTGTGCCGGCTCATGGGAATAAACCGATCCGGCTATTACAAATGGCGGCAACGAGGAACACCAAACCGATATGAGCAGAATCGGATCGGAAAGACACAACTGTTGCAAACCGCTCACGGGAAGCATCCCTCACACGGGTATCATCACTTGGCGTTAGATGTATTGGGGGAAACCGGGTATGTATTTTCTCACAACCTGGTGCATAAGTGCTGTAAGGCTGCGGGTAATCCGCTCAAAGGCGAGGAAAGGCGGCTATCAGCCCGCCGATGAGGAAAGCATTCTCTTTGCCAATGAAGTCAAGGACCGATGGAATGCAGCCCATCCCCTCCAGCTCGTCGTTTCCGATATGACCATGTTCAAGGTGGGAACTACCTACTGGAAATGGACCATCCTTCTGGATACCTTTAACAACGAGATCCCAGCGCACAGCGTTACATCACTAAAGAGGAAGCAACAAGCCCTACTATTACTGCTTGGAGGCGTTGAAAAAGCGGATGGACAAAAGAGAAGAGCAAACGCCCCAAGTAATCTTACGAGACAGTCCCAAGTTTTGTGTAAACCTCCTGGGTGGTGCAGAATAGAAGCACCG
>OLGD01002528.1_pt1 | contig 20593 bp, 19 predicted proteins | sample 1605311 | NCBI WGS metagenome assembly OLGD01 (sample SAMEA3888917, study PRJEB22519) | human gut metagenome | biome: human gut; feature: human-associated habitat; material: faeces | place: Denmark | collected 2010
CTCCCAAAGCAAGCGCGCTACCAACTGCGCTACACCCGGTTATGGAATTGTTTTATCTGTGGTCTTACATGTGGTCTTAGTCGTTTTTTGACCAACGACTTTGTGGAGATGGTTCCCGCTTCTGGTAGTGTCCCAGCGGGTTGTGGGGTTGGGCTTTTTCCCTCATGGATGGGCGGGATACGCTCCCAAATCACGCGTGCTGCCAACTACGCTACATTTGGTCATAGATATTTCTCCCGCCCGGGGGCGTTCTTCCCCACATACGTGCGGCAATATACTCTGCGATCCGCCGCGTTGGCACTCTGGCACCATCTTTTACTGGATCGGGGACAGCACGATGGGTTCATTTTATACCTCTCTATTTTACCTGTTTCTCCGCCAAAGTCAAGTCTATTCGCTTCCGGCCGGTATGTCGGAAAGGCCGTCCGGAGGCTATGGGGCCTCCGGACGGCTTGACCAGGTCTCTTCACTTGGAAACGCAGAGTCGATTGTTCTCCACGGTAAGCTTGGCGGTGTCACCGGCCTTGAGGGTGCCGTCCAGCATCTTCTCGGCCACGGCGTCTTCCACCTTGCTCTGGATGGCCCGGCGCAGGGGACGGGCCCCGTACTTGGGATCAAAGCCCTCCTTAGCCAGCTCTGCCACAGCCTCGTCGCTGGCATCCAGGTGGATGCCCATGGTCTCCATCCGGGCGGAGACGGTCTTCAGCATCCGCCGGGCCACTTCCCGGATGTCCTCCTCCGTCAGGGGGCGGAATACGATGATATCGTCGATCCGGTTCAGGAACTCCGGGCGGAAGGTCTGACGCAGCTCCGCCATCACCTGCTCCCGGGCGGTCTCGAACTTCTTTTCAGCGTCAGGATCGGAGTCCCGCTCCTCGGCGGAAAAGGTTTCCAGCATGGTGGTGAAGAACATATTGTAATCGATCTCGCACCAGCGGGCATATTCTTCGCCTTTTTGGGTGAGCTGCAAACGGATGCAGCGGGTGTCCTGCTTGTCCCGCACCCGCTTGACAAAACCGCCGCTTTCCAGCCTGCGCACGGAGATCCCGGCGGAGGCCTTGCCAACCCCCAGGGTGGCGGCCAGCTCATTTTGGGTGGGCCTGCCCAACTCCTTCAGGGCAAAGAGGACCTGGGGCTGCCCGGGATATAACCCATACTTTCCCAGAGTAAGCTGCATACAGATGTTATAGGTATGGTTAAGGCTATGAAGCGCCCGGCCGATGTCGCCGGTGGATTGTTCCTGGGCCTTTCGCCTGGCTTCCATGGCTTGTCCCTCCTTGTTGGATAATCCTTCCATACCTTAATGATAAACGCCGGGCAAGGGCGCGTCAACCCAAAATTGTTATGTCGCCATACGAATATTGTCGTTTTTTATCGGCCCCGGGCGGGGAAGCGCATTGCAAGGCGAATGGGATTGTGATATAATCCAATCGTATTTTTTAAATAGGCGGGAAAGGATGGCGAGGTTGGAGACAGGGCTGGCAGGCGAAATTTGGGCCGCCGCCACGGGTCTCGATTTGCAGGCTGTTTTGCCGGGAGGCAGCGTCCAGCGGGGCGCGCATTCCCCGGGGGCCTTCCTACACCGTTTCATTTTTATGTTTAGGGGGAGTAATTGCTTATGATGGAACCCACCATGATCCTGCGCCGCATGGAAGAGCAGTTGCGCAGCGATTATCAAATCGACCTGTGCGAAGCCAATACCATTCAGCTGCATAAGGCTTTGGCGGATGCGGTGATGTACGGCATGTCGGACGATTGGCGCAGATCCCGCCGCGCCCATGAAATGGTGCGCCGGGCATATTATTTCAGCGCGGAATATCTGATGGGCCGCATGGTGTTCAACAACTTATACTGCCTGGGCTTGCTGGACGAGATGCGCAAGCTCCTGCGAGCCCGGGGCGCGGATCTGTCCGTAATGGAGGATATCGAGGACGCGGCCCTGGGCAATGGCGGCTTGGGCCGCCTTGCCGCCTGTTTCCTGGATAGCGCGGCCACATTGGATCTTCCCATGGACGGCTACGGCATCCGGTACAAATTCGGCCTGTTTAAGCAGACCATTGAAAACGGTTTCCAAGTGGAAAAGGCGGACGACTGGCAGCGTTATGGGGACCCCTGGTCCCGCCGGCGGGATGATAAGACCATTGCCGTCACCTTTGCGGACCAGACCGTCCTTGCCGTGCCCTACGATATGCCCATCGTCGGGTATCATACCCGCAACGTGGGCACCCTCCGGCTTTGGCAGAGCGAACCGGTGGAGGAGTTTGACTTCGCCCTGTTCAACAACCAGGAATACGACCTGGCGGTCCGGGAAAAGAACAAGGTGGAGGATATCACCCGGGTGCTTTATCCCAATGATTCCACCTATGAGGGTAAACGGCTGCGGCTCAAGCAGCAGTATTTCCTCTCCAGCGCCAGCTTGCAGGATATCATCCGGCGCTATAAGCGGGTGCGGGGCAACGACCTGAGCGGGTTTGCCGCCCATTGCGCCATCCAGCTCAACGATACCCACCCCACCATCTCTATCCCGGAATTGACCCGGCTGTTGATGAAGGAGGGGATGGACTTTGACGCGGCCTTTGACATCACCCGCAAGACCTTCAATTACACCAACCACACCCTGATGAGCGAAGCCTTGGAGAAGTGGGGCTATGACCTGATGCGCTCCGTGGTGCCGGAGATCACCGAGCTGATCAGCCGGATCAACGATAAGATGAACGGGGAGCTGCGGGCCAAGGGGGCGGATGAAGCCCGGATCTCCCGTATGCAGATCGCTACCGATGGCCAGATCCATATGGCCCGGCTGGCGGTATACGGCAGCACCTATGTGAACGGGGTGGCCAAGATCCATAGCGAGCTGATCAAGCGGGAGCTGCTGCCGGATTGGTACGCCCTGTATCCGGAGAAATTCTGCAACAAGACCAACGGCATCACCCAGCGCCGCTGGCTAGGCTTGTGCAATCCGGAACTGACCGAGCTGATCGAGGACCGGCTGGGCAGCCGGGATTTCCTGCTGGATCTGGATCTGCTCCAGGGGCTTAAAAACCACATGGACGACGCCACCATCGCCCGGTTCAACGCCATCAAGCAGCAGAAAAAGGAACAGCTTTCCGCCATCATCCGGGAGCGGGAAGGGGTAAACATCCCTTCGAATTTCCTCTTCGATATCCAGGTGAAGCGGATGCACGAATATAAGCGGCAGCTGCTTAATGCCTTGAGCATTGTGGATATTTACTATTCCCTCAAGGATGGGAGCCTACAGAATTTTACGCCCACGGCATTTATCTTCGGGGCCAAGGCAGCCCCCGGCTATGCCCGGGCCAAGAGCATCATCAAGTATATCAACGAGATCGCCAAGCTGGTCAACAACGACCCTGCGGTACAGGATAAGCTGCGGGTGGTCTTTGTGCAGAATTACAATTGCTCCTACGCGGAGCATATCATCCCCGCGGCGGACGTATCCGAGCAGATCTCCCCGGCGGGCACCGAGGCCAGCGGCACGGGCAACATGAAGTTCATGCTCAACGGCACGGTGACCCTGGGCACCTATGACGGGGCCAATATCGAGATCGTAGCTGAGGCGGGGGAGGAGAACAACTATATCTTCGGCGCCCGGGTGGAGGATATCGAGGCCATTCGGGATACCTACAATCCCCGGGCCATCTACGACCGGGAATACCGGGTGCGCCGGGCGTTGGATACCCTGGTGAACGGCACGGTACAGGATGACAATACCGGCATGTTCCGGGAGCTGTACGATTCCATCCTCAACGGGGCCAGCTGGCACCGGGCGGATCATTATTATCACCTGCTGGACTTCCTGCCCTATGTGGAAGCCAAGCTCCGGGCCAACCGGGATTATCAGGACCGGATGGCTTTCGGCCGCAAGTGCCTGATGAACACCGCCAGCGCGGGCAAGTTCTCCAGCGACCGCACCATCCGGGAATATGCCGGCGAGCTATGGCATATCCTGCCGGTGAGCCGGCTGCGGTGAATTTCCCTTTGGGGCGTAGGCGGGGCGATGAAAGCCCTGCTTCGCCGTGCCGCCCGGTGGGCCAGAAGGCTGGGATGGGGTCCGGGCAGATGACCGGCGCTATCCCGGAGCAAAGGAACAAAGGAGAGCAGAGCGAATGCATCCGGCGCTATTGGGCTTGTTTGTACTGGAGGCGATCCTGTATGGGCTGATCGCCTATGTGCTTTTGCGAAAGCGTACCCCTTACCCGGATACCCGGATCGGCTATCATGTGGGGGAGGCCATGGCAAGCCAGGCGGCCTGGGAATATGCGAACCGGGCTGCAGGGGCGGTTTGCGGTGCCGTAGGGGTGGTTTTCCTGGCGGCGGGGCTGCTCCTGTGGCGGTTGAGAGTGGGACTGGGCCTCGCTATAGGAGCGTTGTTCCTGCTGTCCCTGCTGGGGGCGGCCGCCGGGGTGTTCTTACCCTTGGGGCTGCTGCGGCGAAAGGGGCTTTAGGCTGCGCCCAGCACCGTAGGCGGACATGCCGGAATTGCGGCATGCCCGCCTGCTTTTTGGTTGCGGTTCCCTAGGCGGGCCAGGCTGCGGGAAGCCCCTTTTTTTGCGGCGGGAAATAGGGTATAATGCTGCTATGAACCAGGTGATCCAAGAAAAGCTGAAATTATTGCCCGATGCGCCGGGGGTATACAGGATGTATGACGCCGCCGGCCAGGTGATCTATGTGGGAAAGGCGGTCAATCTGAAAAACCGGGTGCGCCAGTATTTTCAGAACGGCCCAAAGCCCCCAAAGGTGGCGGCTATGGTGGCCCACATCCAGGATTTCGAGTATATCCTTACCGCCAACGAGACCGAGGCCCTGACCCTGGAGAGCAACCTGATCAAATCCCTACAGCCCCGCTACAACGTGCTGCTGAAGGATGATAAGCATTTTCCCTATGTGCGGCTGGATATCCGCCAGGATTTCCCCCGCTTTGAGGTGGTCCGCAAGATCCAAAAGGACGGGGCCCGCTATTTTGGGCCGTATCTGTCCGCGCTGACCCTGCGGGACGCTTTGAATATGATCCGGGATTCCTTTCCCGTGCGGCATTGTAAAAAGGATATCCACAAGGCCATCGCCCGGGGGGAGCGGCCTTGCCTGATGTATCACCTTGGGAAATGCTGCGCCCCCTGCTCCGGCAAGGTGAGCCGGGCGGAATACCATGCCCTGCTGGATAGCGTATGCCGCTTTTTGGAGGGGCATACCCAGCCGATCATCGAAAAGCTCACCCAGGACATGGCCCGGGCATCGGAAGCCATGGAATTCGAGCGGGCGGCCCAGCTCCGGGACCAGATCCAGGCGGTGCGGGGCCTGGGGGAAAAGCAGCAGGCCATCTCCACCGCCGGGGCCATGCGGGACGTGTTCGCCCTGGCTCGGGACGATTTGGATGCGGTGGTATTCGCCCTGTTCGTGCGGGGCGGGAAGATCGTAGGCACCGAGCGGCTGCGCATGGCCTGCGGCCAGGAGAGCGGGCCGGAGGTCATGGGGGAGTTCCTCAAGCAGTATTACGCCGAGGGCGTGCCCATTCCTCCGGAGATCGTGGTGCACGAGCTGCCCGAGGACGCGGCGGCCATAGAGGCGTGGCTTACGGAAAAGCGGGGCCATAAGGCGGCGTTGATTTGTCCCCAGCGGGGGGAAAAGCGCAAGCAGGCGGATATGGCCTATCAAAACGGCATGGACGCCATAGAGAAGGCACGGGAATTGGAGCACCGGGCCTGGGAAAAGGGGGAGGGCGCCCTGGCGGCCCTGTGCGGGGCCATTGGGCTGGAGGTGCTGCCCGCGCGGATGGAGTGCTATGATAATTCCCACATTCAGGGCCGGGATACGGTATCCGGCATGGTGGTGTTCCGCAACGGCCAGCCTGCGCCAAAGGAATACCGCCGCTTCCGCATCAAGGAGGAGGCGGGGGGCAACGACCTGGTGGCCATGGAGGAGGTATTGACCCGCCGGTTCCAGCGGGCTCAGGATGGAGACGAAAAGTTTGGGGAGCTGCCGGACCTGGTGGTGGTGGACGGCGGCGCGGAGCAGCTGAAGGTGGCCCTGGCGGTGCTGGAGCGGTTTGGCCTGGATATTCCGGCCATCGGCCTGGCGGAGCGCAGCGAGACCATCCTGCTGCCGGGGAACCCGGAACCGTTGGTATTATCCAGGCGGGACCCGGCCCTGCATCTGTTGCAGCGGATCCGGGACGAGGCCCACCGGTTTGCCATCACCTATCACCGGAGCCTAAGGGGGAAGAATGCCTTGATGAGCCAGCTGGATCAGATCCAAGGCATCGGCCCGAAGCGGAAGCGGGCGCTGTTCAACCACTTCCTGACCCTGGAAGCCATTAAGCAGGCGGATGTAGAAACCCTGCGCCAGGCGCCGGGGATGAACCTGCCGGCGGCAGAACAGGTATACCGGCATTTCCATATGGAAAATTCTGCGGATGCGTGATATATTGAATGCAGAAAGTTGTAAATTTTTGTGAAAGGAACCCGAAACCCTGTATGTATAAGCTGTTGGTCCTGGATATCGACGACACGTTGGCCCCATCCGGCGCCCGGGAGGTGCCGGCCCGCAATCTGGCCGCTATCGAAAGGGCCAGAGAGGCTGGGATATATGTGACCGTATCCACGGGCAGAGGCTATTTTGCCTCCTCCTATATTTGGAAGCAGCTCAGGATCCAGGGACCGGTGATCATCTATGGCGGGGCCACCATCATGGACACCCGGACCGACCAGCCCATCCATACCACCGCCATCCCCCCGGAATTGGTGCGGGAGCTGCTGGAGCGCGCCAGGGAGCTGGGGATCCACGCCCATATTTACCAGGGCGACTGGGTGATCTGGGAAAAGCCCTCCTTGTTCGGCGAAAAATATTGCGAACGGCTGGGCCTGCCCCATCGGGCGGACCCGCAGATCCGTAGCCGGGTATGGACGGACGTGCCCAAGGTGCTGTTTATCGCCGAGGACAGCCAGGCCCAGGCGTTAATCCCCAAGTTCCAGGCCCAATACGACGGCCTGCTCAAGGTATCCGGCTCCAGCAAGGGGTTTATCGAATTCAACCACCCCAGCGCCCACAAGGGCAGCGCCACCGCCCTGCTGGCGGCCCATCTGGGCGTGGCCCAGGAGGAGACGGCGGCGGTGGGGGACAATTCCCTGGATACGGAGATGATCCAGTGGGCGGGATTGGGCTGCGCGGTCGGGAACGCGCTGCCGGAGCTCAAGGCCATAGCGGATCTCGTGTTGCCGCCCTGCGAGGATATGGCCATTGCATACCTCATCGACCAGGTGCTGCTGAAAGGATGAAATTATGACCACTGTAAACATTCGCATCGAGGAACTGGCTCAGCAGCTGGATCTGGAGATCCTGGAGCGGGGCAAGGGTATCATCTGCTTCCGTTCATCGGAGATCAGCCGGCCGGGCCTGCAATTCGCCGGGTTTTACGATCACTTTGACCCCCACCGGGTGCAGCTGATCGGCAACGCGGAGATGAATTACCTCTATAGCCTGCCCCAGGACGAGCTTAAGGAGCGTATGGGCCGGTTTATGGGGCTGGAGATTCCCTGCGTGGTATGCGCCAGGGACAATATGCCCCCCGAGGCCCTGCTCCACAGCGCCCGGGAGCATCAGATCCCCGTGTTCCGGGCGGCCTGCAATACGGACCAGGCAGGCCATGCTATCAGCAATTACGTGGCCCGGCAGCTATCCCGGCATATCCTCACCCACGGGGTGCTGATGGATATTTTCGGCGTGGGCGTGCTGCTGCGGGGCGAAAGCGGCATGGGCAAAAGCGAGGTGGCCCTGGAGATGATCCGGGCCGGCCAGCGGCTGGTGGCGGACGATGTGGTGGAGGTGAGCCGCATCGGGGACAAGCTGGTAGGCCGGGCGCCGGAGCAAACCCGCTATTTCATGGAGGTGCGGGGCATCGGCATCGTGGATGTGCGATATTTGTATGGCGTAGGCGCGGTGCTGCCGGAAAAGACCATTGAATTGGTGGTGGATCTTGAATATTATAATGAAAAGCAGGAATATATCCGCATTGGCGCAGAGGAGATGCGCACCGTGGAGATCCTCGGGGTGCCGCTGCCCAATTCGGTGATCCCGGTTAGCCCGGGGCGGAATTTGGCCATTGTCATCGAGGTGGTGGCCAGGAATTTCCGGCTGAAGCGGCTGGGCTACGACCCCGGCGAGCAATTCGACGCCGGGTTGCTGCGGGGCGAATGAGATCGATATGACGGGACGTTTTTCCCAAACAGAGGGAACCAGGAAAGGATAAAAGGAGCAAAGCGTATGTATCGGATCGGGGTGGACATTGGGGGAACCAATATCGCATTGGGACTATTGGATGAGCAATGGGAGCTGCTGGCGCAAAAAAGCATCCCCTTCCAGCGGGGCGGGGAGGTGGTGGCAGCCATCATCGCCCAACAGATCCGGGCCATGCTGGGGGAAGCGGGCGTTGGGGAGGATGCGCTGGAGTGCATTGGCATCGCGGTGCCGGGGAGCATCACCCCGGACGGCCAGCTGGTGCTGGACGCCTATAACCTGGGATTCCATAACGAGCCCCTGAAGGAACGGATCCAGGCCCATTTTCCCGGCATACCGGTGGCCCTGGGCAACGACGCGGACGCCGCCGTGCTGGCGGAGCTCCACAAGGGCGCCCTGCAAGGGTGCAAAACCGCGGCCCTTTACACCCTGGGCACAGGGATTGGCGGCGGCTTCATCCTGAACGGCAAAATGTTCCGCGGCGGCCGGGGCAACGGCATCGAGCCCGGCCACGGGGTGCTGGTGGACGGCGGGGAGGCCTGCACCTGCGGGGTAAAGGGGTGCATCGAAGCCTATTGCTCCGCCACGGCGCTGATCCGGGAGGCCCGCAAGGCCATGGCCATCCGGCCGGACAGCCTGCTCTATGAAAGGACCCAGGGCGACCCTGCTGCCATGACCGCCAAGGTGGCCATCGACTGCGCCAAGGCGGGAGACCCCACCGCCCTGGCGGTGTTCCGGGCCTATGTGGGGCATTTGGGCTCTGCCATTGCCTCCATTATGAACCTGCTGGATATGGAAGTCGTTGCCATTGGCGGCGGGGTGAGCGGGGCTGGGGAGTTCCTGTTTGAGCCCTTGCGGCGGGATGTGGATACCAAGTGCTTCTTCCAGAACCATGGTGACGTGGTGCCCGCCCAAATGGGCAATGCCGCCGGCATGGTGGGGGCGGCCATGTTCTACCAGAACCAGCAATAACCGCATGAAACTTCAGGTTGGAACAGAACGCCCCGGCCATTTCCAGCCGGGGTATCCGGAGCAGTGGGACATCGTATCCCATTTGGAATGCGCGGCGGGCATCCCCCAGGCCCTGTTCGCCATCACCACCCGCAAAGAAAATGGCCAGCCCAACGTATGCTTTCACAGCTGGAGCTGCTTCCACGGGGACAAGACCGCCTTTTTTGCGGTGCTGGGCGGGCTGTTCCAGCATACCCACACCTATGCCAACATCCTGCGGGAGGGGATATTCTGCCTGAATTTCCTGCCCCTTTCCGCCTACGAGGGCCTGTGTAAAACCATTCTGTACAACCAGGAAGACCTGGATGAGATCCAGGCGGGGGGCTTTACCCTGGAGCCTGCCGCTACCATGGACGCGCCCTGCATCCGGGAGAGCTTTTTGCAGCTGGAATGCACCCTGGAGGAAGCCAAGGACCTGAGCGGGGCCGGGATCACCGCCATGGTGACCGGCCGGGTGCAGCAGGTCCGCCTGGAGGAGGCGTACGCCCGGGAGCTGGACCGGCGGTATGGCCCGGCGGGGTTCATGCTGCTGGCTTCGGCGCCCCAAAACCTGCAAACGGGCCAGGCGTCCCCTTCCAGGATCCTGACCCTGAATGTCGCCCGGTACGATTAGCCGTCCAGGCGTTCCTGCGCCAGCTGGATGCCGATGTCCACGTTCACCAGCCGGCCGGAGACCTCCGGGCCCCGGCCCCGGAACATGCCCAGTTTATAAAAGCCGATGGATACCGTAAGGTCTGCTTGGACCGCCAGCTCCGCCTGGCCGGTATCCCCGTTGAGCCCGCTGCTGATATCCGCGCTGACCACGTAAGCCCCGCTGCGGTTGATGGCCATAATGGCCTCCCGCAGGGGGCTTCTTACGTTCCCCTGGAAGCCGGTGCCCAGGAGGGCGTCCACCAGAATGGCATAGGCGGAAAGGTCGACATCCTCCCGCCAGGGCTGGATGGGCACCCCCAGGGACAGGGCCTTGTCCTGGTAATGGCGGCCGTCGGGGGAGAGCTTATCCGATAGGGCGTAGACGCGGGTTTGGATGCCCGCCCCCGCCAGGAGGCAGGCCAGGGCATAGCCGTCCCCGCCGTTGTTGCCGCCCCCTGCCAGGATGGCCACAGGGGCGCGCCAGGCCACCGCGTCGAAGATGCCCTGGGCCGCCCGGCCCATCAGCTCCAGGCTGGGGACGCCCCCGGCGATGGTCATGGCGTCGCTGCGCCGCATGGTATCCACGCTGACCAGGGTTTCCATGCGGCCGTTTATCATGCGTTGTTCCTGCATCGGGATCGCCTGCCTTTCAAATAGACGGATTCGGTTGGACTGGCTAGAACAGGCCGGTCACCTGGCCGGTGGCGGTATCCACGTCCACCCGGCGGTAGGCGGGGTCGGAGCCGGTACCCGGCATCATGCTGATGGCGCCCGCCATGGGGCAAAGGAATTGGGCGCCGCCGTATTCCAGGATATCCCGGATGGGGAGCCGCCAGCCCTTGGGCACCCCCTTCCAGGTGGGTTCGTGGGACAGGCTCAGGTGGGTCTTTACCATCATGGTGGCGTATTGGGCGTATTTGGGGTCAGATTCAAAGCCCTGGGCCTTCTCCAGGGCCAGGGGCGCCCAATCCACCCCGTCCGCCCCATAGACTTCCCGGGCGATGGCTTCTACCCGGTCCCGAAGGGGCATGTCCAGGGGATAGAGATAGCGCAGGGAAGAAGGCTCTTCGCAGGCTTCCACCACCGCCTGGGCCAGCTCCAGGGCCCCTTGGCCGCCATATTGCCAATGCTCGGATAGGGCGCAGCGCACCCCATATTGGGCGCAAAGCCGACGCAGCAGCTGGATCTCCGCGGGGGTGTCCGTATGGAAGCGGTTGATGCAGACCACGGGGACGATGCCGCTTTTGCGGACGGTATTCACATGGTGAAACAGGTTTTCACAGCCCCGCTCCAGCAGCGCGAGATCCTCTCGGGTATAGGCTTCGGGCAGAGGCCGGCCGGGGACCACGGCGGGGCCGCCTCCGTGCATTTTCAGGGCCCGGATGGTGGCTACGATCACGGATACATTGGGCTGCAGGCCGGAGAGGCGGCATTTTACGTTCCAAAACTTTTCAAAGCCGATGTCCGCGGCAAAGCCGGATTCCGTCACATGGTAATCGAAGAGCTTCAGCCCCAGCCGGTCCCCGATGATGGAGGATTGGCCGATGGCGATGTTGGCAAAGGGGCCGGCGTGGACCAGGCAGGGCTGGTGCTCCACGGTATAGCAAAGGGTGGGGTTGATGCAGTTGCGCATCCAGGCGGTCATGGCGCCGGCCACCTCCAGATCCTCAGCGGTGACCGGGCGGCCTGCCCGGTCGTAGGCCAGCACCATGTTGCCGATCCGGGCGCGCATATCCTGTAGATCCCGGGAGACGGACAGGATGGCCATCAATTCGCTGCTCACCGTGATATCCGCCCGGGAATCCATCGCATAGCCGTTCATCTTGCCTTCCCCCAGGCCGATGCGGATCTTGCGGAGGCATTGGGCGCAGAAGTCCAGCACAAAGCCGATCTGCACCCGTTCCGGATCGATATCCAGCCGCTTGAGCCCCCGCTGGGCCAGGGCTGCGTCATCGTAATTGCGCTCATGCTGCATCCGGGCGTTCAGGGCTACCATGGCCAGGTTGTGGGCGTTGGAGATGTCGTTGATGTCCCCGGTAAGCCCCAGGGAAAAGGCGGTCATGGGGATCAGCAGGGCGTTGCCGCCGCCGGCGGCCGAGCCCTTAACGTTCATGGTGGGCCCGCCGGAGGGCTGCCGCAGGCAGCCGCCCACCCGCTTGCCCAGCTTGCCAAGGCCCTCGATCAGGCCCAAAGAGGTGGTGGATTTCCCTTCCCCCAGAGGGGTGGGGGTGATGGCGGTCACCTCGATATACTTTCCATCGGGCTTGCCTGAAAGCCGGGCCATGATCTTCATGAAATCCAGCTTTGGGGTGTTGCCATAGGGGATGATCTCCTGGGGCAATAACCCCAGGCGCTCCTGAAAATAGGAGACGGGGGGCAGATCCTTTTCCGCTGCCTGGGCGATCTGCCAATCCGGATATTGGGTTGGGTCCAGCATAACGTCCCTCCTTTTTCCCCCGCATGGGCGGGTCTCTCGCTTATCCTTTATCATACCAAGAACGCCTGGTTTTTTCACCAGAAACTTTCTTCTTTTCCGGCGCAAAAGGGCCGCGTTGCATTCCCCATAAACATATGGTAGCATGAAACTATGAAACAGATAGCATTTTTACAGGAGGACGCGACCCTGCGCGACCGCTATACCTGGTTGCTGGACCGCCTCGCCGGCTTTGACGGCTTGGCCATTGCCTTTTCCGGCGGGGTGGACTCTACGGTTTTGCTTTATTGCGCGCAGCAGGCCCTTGGGGAAAAGGCAGGGGCTTTTATGGCGCGCTCCCGCCTTTCCCCAAAGTGGGAGCAGGCGGAAGCCCGGGACTTTTGTAAGGCCCAGGGCGTTGGGCTGACCTGGGTGGATTTTGACCCCCTGGGGTCCCCGGCCTTTTGCGAAAACCCGCCGGACCGGTGCTACCGGTGCAAGACCCTGCTGCTGGGGGCCCTGCAGCAGGCGGCCTTGGCGGCGGGCTTTAGCCATATGGCGGAGGGCTCCAACCTGGACGACCTGGGGGACTACAGGCCGGGCCTGCAGGCGGTGGCGGAGCTGGGGGTATACAGCCCCCTGCGGGAGGCGGGGCTGACCAAGGCCCACATCCGGCAGCTGGCCCGGGAATTGGGGCTGCCGGTTTGGCAAAAGCCCTCCTTCGCCTGCCTGGCCAGCCGCATCCCCTATGGGGAGCCCATCGACGAAAAGAAGCTGGCCATGGTGGAGGAGGCGGAGGCGGTTTTATTCGCCCAGGGATTCCGGCAGGTACGGGTGCGCCTCCAGGGGCAGACCGCCCGGATCGAGGTGCTGCCCGGGGACATCGAGCGATTGGCCCATCCGGCCCTGCGGAGCCAGGTGACGGAGGCGCTGCATGGGCTAGGATTTTTATATGTTTCATTGGATCTGGACGGCTACGCCTCGGGCAATCTGAACAAGGCCCTTGGTTAGCCGCCGGGGGCGGACAAACCGATCCGCCTGCGCCACGCCGGTGGATACCCTGCGGCAACGCCGTTCCTCCGCCACCAATGCCTCCGTTTGCGAAACGCGAGGGAGAGAGGGGCGGCGACATGGGAAACCATCGGTCCGTTTCGGTTCCATTTGCCCCGCGCTGCCCTTGTAAGGGGGAGGCCCTGCCGGTGGCCGTGCGCCTTGCGCCGAACCAATGGAGGATGAAATGGACGCTGCGCCCTGAAAGCGGGCCTATTTGCGGCAGGCGGGCCAAGGGGAGGGCGGCATTGTAAAATTCCGCCCCGACGACGACCATATGGCCGCCCCCCAATGTTCCCTTTCGGGCGATGGTTTCCTGTGCCGCCCGAAGGCGCGGAGGTTTTTGCATCCGCTACGTTTCGCCTTCCTTGGCAGTGCGGCGGCTTAAGTTATCCCCCGGCGCAAAAGGGCGCCGATGAGAGCGACGCTTCCGGTTGCATGTTTATGGAATCGTTATACGATTCCCCCCTATTTTAATGAAACGTTGTCCGGTTTTTCCACCACAAGAACGGCAATCCCGGCAAGCAACGCCGGATATGTAGATGGGGTTTATACATGGATGCGATCAGGGAGGCGTACGAACATGAAAAGGAATATTTCGGTATTATGGATATACCCGACGGTTTTTTTGCTTGTCCTTTGCATAATCGCATGTCAGCGCGGCGCACCCGACACGCCAAACGTCCTTTCACCTGCCGTAATGGTGGATGACGTTATGTATGTTTTGCTAGGGGAGGAATTGGATACCGCTCCGCTTGAAAGTTCTTTTTCCGGTAAGATAACGTCAGTCGTTAAATTGACGGAGTTTCCAGCTCAAAACGGCGAAGCCAATTTTGATTGTTTGAATGCGCCCTATGTTATTTTGGATGAAGGCGTCGCTGTACGATTCAATGAGAAATGAATGCTGTTTGAAGAGTTTGATGATTAAGCGGCCAAATGCTTCGATTTCTGCCTGGATTGCTATAGGAAAAACTTATGCGTCAAAACGGGAAGCGATTTGCTTCCCGTTTAAGGCGGAGGAATAGCAAGGCGGTTTACCTGGTGCGATTCCTTGGGCTTCGTTAAGCATACATACGCATTACCGGGGGGTGTAATCTCTCCTATCGGCGGGCATGTATGGCGCCGAGGATAGATTATTCGTCTCTTGCTCATTTCGGAGGCCGTCGCGTTGATGCGCCGGGGAAAGCTTCCTTGCAATCAAACAGCAAAGCGGCGCCAACCTACTCCCAAGAACCGGCTGGCTTATAATTTCATACCCGCTCGCGGACAAATATGCCGTCAGCTCCGGCACATCCCACATGTGATAGACCTGAAAGCCCGATAATCCCATGATCCAGAGCTTGCACTTTGCTTTCCAACCTTTGCCCCATACAAAGGTTGGGGCAAAAAGCCAGCCCTCCGGCTTCAGCACCCGCCACGCTTCCGCTAGCGCCTTGTGTGGATGGGGCATCACATGGAGCGCGTTGGAAATTACCACCGCGTCAAAGCTCATGGACCCATAGGGCAGGTCCGTGGCATCCTGGACCGAAAAATGAAGCCGGGAAGTGGCGATTTCTTTTTTTGCCAGCCGGATCATCTCAGGGGAAATATCAGTCGCCTCCCAACCGCGGACATAAGGCGATAGCGGGATCGAAAGCTGGCCGGTCCCACAAGCAAGCTCCAGCACTTGCATGTCCCGCTTAAGAAAAGGCCGTATGGTTTTACATATTTGATAATAGGTTTTGGCTTCGCAGCGCATGAATTTGGCGTAGCGCTTTGCAAACCGATCCCCAAATAGTTGGTTGCAATCCATAAAAACACTCCTTTTTTCCAATAGTTAGAATTAACTAACCAATTATATCATACGCCTTCAATCAAAGAATTGCAAGGCGAGGAAAAAGAAAGTTGCTTGACGAGTTAGTTTATGCTAACTATAATGAGAAAGGAACATGTTATCCTGTGAGGTGCCTATGGAAAAAAACTTGATTGAAATGGATTCCGTAGAGGAAACGTTGCTGATTCCACTTTATGGGCGCTGGCTCTGTACAAAGCGATTTCCCGGGCTGTTTCAGGATGCTGGGACAGGGGAGCTGATGGAGCGGCTGGATTATGATTTCCCTTTGTTGGAAAAGCGGGCAAGCAGCCTGATGCAGTCCTTTGGCGCGCTGGAGGCGGCCATGCGTCAGAGCGACATGGCCTGGGAGATACGGGATTATTTGCGGCTCCATCCCAATGCCGCGGTGGTCAACTTGGGCTGCGGCTTAGACGACACCGGACGCATGTGCGACAATGGGCGGTGCCGGATCTGGAATTTGGATTTGCCGAATGTGATTGGGTTGCGCAATCGACTGCTGCCAGAGAGAGAACGAGAGCGGAACCTTGCCGTAAACCTGTTGGATTTTCGCTGGATGGAAGAAGTGGAAATGGATCCCCAAGCGGGCGTGATATTGTTTGCTGCTGGCGTTTTCTACTACTTCAAAGCGGAGGAGATCAAGCGCCTGCTCGTTGCCATGGCAGAACGCTTTCCGGGCGGACGGCTGGTTTTTGACGCCGCCGGCAAAATCGCCGTGGGGCTGATGCGCAAAACCTGGGTCAAGCAAGCGGGGATTCAGGATTTGGAGGTCTTTTTTACCATCAAAAATGCAAAGCGGGAACTGGAGGCCTGGTCGCCCCGCCTTTCGGTTTCCAGCCGGGGCTATATGCTGGGATATCAGGAACTGCGCGGCCCGGGCATTAAGCCCGTGCATCGGCTGCTGGCAAAGACGGCCGACGGGCCTTTGGGGCTACAGATTGTACGGGTAGAGTTTTTGCAGGATGGTTGATTTATCCCCCTGCCGGCAAAGGACGCCCAGGCGCTTTGTAAAGGCGTTGCCATTTGGTGAAACGGACGTTGCAGAAACATTCGGCTGCTGTTTTCCAGGCGCCGCACAAAGAGAGTTGCAAGCCGCCCGTCGCGGGATACGGACAAGCGCATGGCGCGCCCGGCAATGGGGGCGATGGGTTGTGGATGCGCCTTTTAGGAACGCTGGACGGCCCAGGGGAGGGGAGAAAGGATCTTGCGCGCGGCCGGGCGGCATCCTTTGCCCCGCAATCACTGAATCTACGGCTGGCCTGTGCGGAAAGCAAAACAACGGCTTGTCCCGCCCCGAAGGGCGGGAGCTTGGCTGCGGGCTCCCCCAGCGGGTAGCGGGGCGCGCCTTGCCGGAAGGACGGCTGCAATGGCCGCTCCCTCTGCGTTCGCCGGTGAAACCGCCGGCAGGGTGGAGGACGAAGATTATTTCAATAAGGAGGAAATTTCAATGAAACCAAACCAACTCCCCCAAGAGCGCATCCGTCTAGGCGCGCATGGAGAGGATTACGGAAGCTGGATGTCCAATCCGGTATTTTATATTGTGGGCGGAATGGCCGTTTTGGCTGCGCTTACGGCTGCGCTTTCCTTTTTGGTGTTCCGGCTTTTCGTTCTTGGCATTCTGTTTTCAGTCGCCGCTGCGGCGATGTTGGCGTTGTTGCTCTGGATCACCTGGATTCGGCGGCAGTATGCTTCTGACGGCGGCGGGATTATGGAGCGGGTGCATCGGAAGGTGCTCTCCCATCTGGACTTTGAAGGCAGAGGCACCCTGCTGGAGGTGGGCTGCGGTTCTGGGGCAATGACCATCCTGGCGGCGTTACTGTGGCCGGAGGCGCGGGTTGTGGGCGTGGATTATTGGGGCGCAGTATACAACTATAGCAAAGAATGCTGCGAAAAAAACGCCGCCAGCGAAGGGGTGGCGGACCGGTGCCGGTTTCAACGCGGCGACGCCAGAAGGTTGGACTTTTCGGACCAAAGCTTTGACGCGGTCGTCAGCAACTATGTTTACCACAATATCATGGGGGCAGATATGCAGGGGCTGCTGCTGGAAACCCTTCGGGTCCTGAAAAAAGGCGGCGTTTTCGCCCTGAACGATGATATGAAGCCCAAGGCGTACGGCGATATGGAGGCCTTTGCGCAAAAGTTGAGAGACATGGGCTATCAGGATGTCCGGCTCATCGATACGGCGCAGGAGGCGTTCGGGTCACATCAGCGGGCAGCCATGATGATGCTGGGGAATTCCCGGCTTCTTGTGGGAAGAAAATAAACTGGCGAAAGGGGTGGAGCGTTTATGCCGAAATTGGGCGTTGTGGAGGATACGTTATTTGTCCCTATGCAGGGCAGGATCTATGCCAGCGGCCATTGCCCGCAGATCCTATATGATGCAAAAGCCTTGTCCTTACAGGATAAGCTGCCCGCCGGATTACCGGACCGGGATAGGCAAAGCCAATATACGTTACTGGCGTCAGCCGTGCGTTCGACGAATATGGACCGGTTTATTGGAGCATTTTTGGAGCGCAGGCCGGAGGGGGCGATCGTTCAGCTGGGTTGCGGCCTGGAGACGGCGTATTATCGCGGCGATAATGGAAAAACCCGTTGGTATGCGATAGACCTGCCCCATGTGATAGAATACCGGCAAGCGTTGCTGCCGGAGCCGGAGCGGGAAACATATTTGGCCGGGGACGCCTTTTTGGAGGACTGGGTCAAGAAGGTTCGCGCAGACATGCCGGACGCGCCCCTTTTGGTCACCGCCGGCGGGCTGTTTTACTACTTTGAAGAAGAAAAGGTCCTCGGCCTCCTTCGGATGCTTGGAGGATTTGGGGAGATAGAGGTCGTGTTGGATGCGGTGAGTAAAACCGGTATGGCCATGATGCGCAGGAAGTATATGAAGCAGGTCGGCCACGTCGATGCGCAGATGTTTTTCTATGTGGACGCTGGGGAAAAACTGGCTGAACATATCGGAGGAAAAGCCAGGCTTCTTGCCGAGGAGCCCTATTATTGCCGCATCCCAAGAAAGGGTTTGCAGCTTTCCACAAGGTTCAACATGGCGGTTTCCGATCGGTTGCGCATGGTAAAAATGATTCATTTGAAATTATGAGAAGGGCGCGGCTATCCCGAATTGTGGCTGCGGGTTTACAGCCTGTAGCCCGGTAACCCCGATGCGGTTGCACAGCCCCGGCTTCCACGGCAAGGCGCCGCGCCAAAGTTTCACGGGATGCACAGGCAAACGAATCGCAGCTGCATAATACAGGGGCCGGATTGGAAGCGCGGCCCCAGGATAGACCCCTGTTCATGGCTGGGCGGCACAGGCGTGTAGCGGCACCTCCGCACGGTGAACGCAAAAGTTAATAAACGCACTTTCTCGCATCTGGGGCTACCGCATAGCTGGGAGCGCGGTACAGCGGGGACGTAAAGCGGACAGGGCGGGACGCTGGCTGCCTTAGGGGACGGAATTGCAGCGGCTGCGCGAAAAGCAGGGGACATTCAGCGAGCCATTCCCCTGGCGGGGGGCAATGCAGAAATGCCCCCTTTCTGTATCCAGATGAAAAAGAAAACCATGCTCCCAACGCAAAGGCTGCCTCCGAAGAAAAAGGCTAGAGGCAGGCGCCAATCCGACAATGCGCCAAATAGCAAATTGGTCCCGATGGCGATACAGCTGATCAACATGGAATGAATGCTAAGGGCTGTGGCGCGATTTTCCGTTTGGATTTGTTGATTCTGTATTTCCAATTGGAAGGGCTGAAATAGGGTATTGGACAACCGCAAGGTTAGAATGCCCATGACAGACGGAACCGCGCGTTTTGTCCATGCAAGCGCCAAGCAAGCTGCTGCGGCGAGCCCGCAAAACAGGAAAAGCGAACGCATCAGGCCCAAGCGGCTGGTTACCGCGCAGGAATACGTTCCCAATAGCCCCAGTACGGTGGCAACCATGTATACGAGGCCAATGGAAGTGCTGTCCATGCCGCAGCGTGCATACTGAAGCTGATTTAGAAAAACGGTAATGGTTTGGTGGGTCTCGGATAGGAGCGCCACTCCTACGAGGAACAGCAAAAGCGCCCGGTTGCGGAGGGTTGTTTTCAGGGTGACAGGGAAGGGCTCCGGCGGAGTTTTTTCCGGCTTTGGCTCTTTGACTTCCCGCAGGGAAAAGGAAAGCAGCGCGGCCAACCCATAGCTGATGACCGTAAGAAAGCCCGCCAGGGCATAATTGTCCTTTACAATTAACGAAAACGCACCGGTTGCCAGCAGAAGGCCCGCCATGCTCAGGCTGTTATAAATCCCAAAGATTTTTTGGCTGTCCTGCCCCCGGCAGGACAGATACAGGATGCTGGCATCCACCCCGGAAAAGCCGGCGAGGACAATGCTGAGCAAGACCCGCTCCAACAGAAAGCCGCAAAACCCGTCGGCTCGCCAAAAGACGATTTTGGAGATAAAATACAACCCGGAACAGATGATCATAGTCCTGCGGTAACCAATTCGATCGGCGACCACACCCCAGGGAATCTCCAGCAGGATGCACAGGGCCAGGGAAATGCTTTCAATCACCGTAATTTCTAATACGGAGACCCCATGGGCCTGGCGGTATAAGGTGGCGACGGGGCCATAAAACACCATGCCCTGCAGCAGGGCGATGGCATATAGGATAAATATATTTCTCTTCATAAGACGCCCTTTTCAACTTCAAGCATAATAATTAAAAGCCGTCCTTCCATTACGGCTGCTATTTTGCATACTATCCGGGAAAATGCTTGAAATTAAATCGGACGGAGCATATAATTCCTGCGCTTTCTTTTGGAAATTTTTGCTATTATATCATAAGGCATGTTAATTTTCAACCGCTAGCGCTGGCGTGCTAAAGCGTCCTTTCCTGCTTTTAGCCTTGCGTTTCATGGAGTGCATCCAACCGTTTTGCGCCGCCTTCCCGCTGCGGTTGACAGCCGTAAAACAACCCCGTTTCAAGCTGTTTGCAGCGGCTTCCAGGCAGGAAAGTGTAAACCCGCTTGGGCGGCTCCATTTGCCTGGGCAGCTGCCGGTGGGCAAGGCAACGCACGGTAGGCACAGATCTGGGAGAATCTAGGGGGGCCATAGAAAATTAAATCGACCCCGGGGAAAGCGGGTGGGGCTCGCGGTTTAACCGGGATACGTTCCTGCGCGCTATGTCGCTTGCAAAATGATTCCGCTCAAAATACGCGGCTGCTGCCCAATCCCTGGCGCCGGCTGCTTTTTCGCAAGCAAAAAGCGAATGGCGCATCCGGACGCAATTGGCAGCCAAGCCGCATTTAATATTTGATGCGTGTAGGGATTCTTCATTTCAGAAATGAAGAAAAGCCCGTAAACCAAGGGTTTACGGGCTTTTTGGGTCCGGTCACCAAAATAGATGCAGGGTACTTTTCCTAAATCTTTAAGGACTG
>OLGD01002535.1_pt1 | contig 20559 bp, 28 predicted proteins | sample 1605311 | NCBI WGS metagenome assembly OLGD01 (sample SAMEA3888917, study PRJEB22519) | human gut metagenome | biome: human gut; feature: human-associated habitat; material: faeces | place: Denmark | collected 2010
GAACAGGGTATAGGCATCTGCAGCACGCATTTTACTCATATACTCCACATATTTGGCCATTAGCATCTGGATTTCCGTGATATCAGAGGCCCGGCGCAAACGCTCCAACTGTTTTTCAGTCAACTGGATATCCACTTTCTTCCCTCCGATCATCTATAAAACGTTTTTTTATAGCCTACCTAAAATCTGAATAGCTCCTCCCGTCTCAGAAACTTTCATCTTCCGGGAGGTAGGGCCCCCAATCGTATTGTCCGTTTTGAACATAAACTTGGTCTGGGTGATAGACATAGAACCTAGCCTTCTTGTCCGGTTTCATGGCCCAGAAGGGAGGCTCTCGGTAGCACTCCTGCTGTTTGACCCAGCCAGTGTGGTACTCGGTGGTAAAATAGGTCAGCTGATGAAGACTGAGAATCTTCCAGCCCTCAGGAGTGTGTATCAATTCCCAATGCATTTTTCCAGCTTGCCAGAAAGCGGTCAATGTCCGCTGTCCGGAGAAGCTTGCATTGGAAGTGGCGGGCTTGGCCTTTGGGGAAAAAAGAGTCCACATGGCCTGGGCACGCTGATGATCTTTGCTTAGTACGACCTGGGGTGTACCTGCATCGTGAAAATCCAACCAACCACGTTTTGTGTGCCAGTCGGACAACTTTGCCGCAAAGTCTTCCATAAACGCCTTCACATGTTCGGGCCCACAGTAGGTTCCGCAGGTCTCGTACTCGATGCTGACATCGGGGTGATCAATGGCAAAGAGCTCGTAATAGATAGACATAGCATCCATTTGATCCATCAGGGTGACATATCTGCCGAACATCATCTCGATTTCATTGATGTCCGCCGCCTTTTGGAACCGCAGTAATTCTTTTTCGTCTACATGCATAAATTGACCTCCTCTTTGCATAAAACATATTTGCATCTTTGGCGTGATTGCATTATACACCAGATTTGATTTTTGCATATTTGCTAAAATTTATATGGTATAATCAAATTTAATGTATATATTGACGCATAAAAGAAGAGAGCTTGAAAAAGCTGAGGGGGTATGATATAAATCTAATAGGATTTATAAAGCATAAGAGGGGTAGGGGCCTATGCAAATTGAGCATCTGCGTTGTTTTCAGGCCGTTGCGGATTACGGGTCCATGAGTAAGGCTGCCAAGGCCCTTTTCTGCACACAGCCGACAATCACCAACGCGATCCGAAATTTGGAAGCAGATCTGGGCTATCCCCTGTTGCTGCGGACGGATCATGGCATTGAACTGACAGATTTCGGCCGCTCCGTTCTGGAGGATACGCACCTAATTTTGGGCTATCTGGATCGTTGGAAGCGGCTGGCCCAGAACAGTTCTTCCGGGCAGACCATTACCATCGGTCTATCTGGCAGTTCGCCTAAATATATGCTTATAGATGCCATTTTGCAGATCCGCGCCCAGGCCCCTGCATTGGATATCAATATGACTTGCCTGCCTACGATTGCGGATAACGCGGGCCGCTACCCCTTTGTTAGCGACACGCACTGTCGCATTATTATTACCTATCGTGTTCCTGCACATCTTTCTGATGCAAAGCGGTACTGTGCCATGCATGGTATGCGGCTGGCAATTTTGCAGAAAGATGAGTTCCGTCTATTTTTCAATGCCAACCACTCCCTCGCCAGCCTTTCCGAGGACATTACACTGGAAGATTTGCGGAATCGTAGGGTCATTTTGTTTCAAAATCCAAATGGGTTTCCCTATATACAGAAACTTCTGTCTGTCCACTGTGGTATTGGGCCTCAGGTATGGTCAGAGGAAAACTTGATGATTGCCCTGGCTTTGGACGATAATATGATTTCTTTCCGCCCGAGTGGAACAGCGGATCGAAACCCATATGTCCTGGACGGTACGGTGCGTACCGCTTCTGTAGTGGACTGTCCCATGCCGGTAAACCTATGTATTTTCTATCCTGTGTCGGGCCGAATTGCCGAGTCTGAGCGTTTTTTTATAGAGTATTTAAAGAAATATTTTCCGGACTTTGAGGCGATTGGTTGAATCCTGTCTCCATTTACAGAGTGAGCTACTTGCAGAAAAATGGCTGTTGTTCCTGAAGGTGCTTTCCTGGTCAAGAAAAAAGTCTGCGAGTTCTGTCGCATATTTTGCGATTTTAGAATATTGTTCTGCCAGGACACTTACACTACCACCTTCCTATCGATTGGGGTTATCAGATAGGCATCACTCAAGCATCGTCCCCTACTTCGATGCTCGAATGATGCTTATCTGATGCTTATGACATTTTATTGTGCGGTACATTTGTCTCAATAGTATTAAATAGTTTGATATTTCTCTCATTTTGACACTAATGAGACTAAAAAACACGGGGAAGATTATCTTTTTCTGCCTCATAACCCGGAGGTCAGTGGTTCAAATCCACTCCCCGCAACCAGAAAAACGCCTGATTTCGTAAGAAATTAGGCGTTTTTATTACTTTTTTGCCGTTTTTAAAAATAAGGCGGACCGGGAAATTCAACTTTAGTTCAACTCGCCTTTTAAATTCAAGCCTTTTTCAAAAAGATATCTGACAAGATATCCGCATTGCGCTGGTCGGCCTCCTCCATCACATGGGCGTAAATATTGGCCGTGGTGCTGACCTGGGCGTGGCCCAGCCGTTTGGAAATGCTCACACTGTCCACCCCGTTGAAGTACAGCATAGAGGCCATTGTATGCCGGAAGGCATGGGCATTGATGTGTGGGAGACCGTGGCGCTTGCTGAACTTTTTGAGATAGTCGGTCACGCTGTCCGGGTGCATGGGCTTTCCGTTATCCTGGGCAAACACAAAGCCTTGGTCTTGATAATACTCACCCAACCGCAGCCGCTCCTCTGCCTGCCATGTCCGATACCGCCGGAGCAGCTGCATGGTCTCCCCAGGGAGGGCTACATACCGCCGGGAACGCTCTGTCTTGGGTGTGCTCTCATAAATTCCTACATCGGGGGAGTAGAGGACACTGTTGCAGATGTATATCCGGCTACCATCAAAGTCCACCTTGTCCCATTTCAACCCCAGCACTTCACCACGCCGCGCGCCGGTAATGAGCAGCAGATGGACAAGCATTTTCCATTTGATCGGCTCTTGCTCCAGTGCGTCCCGGATCGCCGACACCTGTTCCGGCTGGAAGTAGTTTACTTCCTTGTGCTCCGCCTTTGGAAGTGTGGCACGGCTGGCGACGTTGAAGGGGACAAGGCCCTCTTTCACCGCTTGCTCCAGCACCGTGGAGATCAGCCGATGATGCTCCAGGATCGTCTTTGTGGACAGCTTGCCACCCCGCTTGTTCTGTCCCTCCTGGCCCAATAGGGTATAGAGATCATTCAGGTGGTCGGCCCTCAGTTCTCGCAGCTTGATGTGTCCTATCTGTGGGTAAATCCGGCCTGTCAGCTCCTTGTATCTCACAATGGTGGAGTGCTTCACGCCCCGCTGCTCTTTCAATCCAATTACATAATCACAGTAGGCGGCAAACTTCTGGCGGCTGTCCGAGGTCATGCCCTCCTTGCACTCTTTCTCAAAGGTCGCGGCGAAAGCCTCGGCCTTTTTTCTTGCGCTTTTTTCCGTCCATGTGGGCGATACCTCAAAAGTAGCCGTCCAGGGCTTGAGCTGCTTCCCATCCAGCCCACGGCCACGGTGGACGCGGATGGAGTAGGAGATCAGCTTTCCGGACTTGTCCCGGCGCTCTTGGATGTTAGCCATTCTCTATACCTCCCTTGGTCGATACAGGCAACGACACCATGTCGTTTTTCACAAGAAGGTTTACCAGATATGAGGCATAGTGCTCCAGCTCATCCCGCATTTGATCAAATGCCTCAGCAGGAACAGCACCCACGGCCTTTCCATTTTTATCCGTGACCACAATATACTCCCCTAGGAGGCTATCGGCCCCCTGGGATTGCAGGCCGTAACCGCTTATATCCTCTATGCCGTCTATGAAGCAGTGAAATGCTTGGTTGTAAAGGCGGGTAGCTTCTTGTCCCTCTTCCCACGTTCTCTTTGCCGCTGCCTCCTTCTCCGCTTCGGTCTTGAAATTGTCACGGCATAAAAGCCATTCCGGCCGCACATCAGGAAAAATATCTCGTGTGAGCCTATCCGCAAAATCTCCCGTGAGCCGCCTATTTCCCCGCACAATATTTGAGATATGCTGTGGTTCATATCCCAAACGGGCCGCCAGATCTTTTTGAGTGACATTCCGCTCTTTTAACAGAAACTTGAGACGCAGCCCGCACTCCCGATTTACTTCGACCGGCTTTCTCGGCATACCGTTCACCATCCCAACAAGACTTATTTCAGCCCATTTTCTTACCAACACGGTAAGATGTTTATTTAGAATAAATCTTCTTTTTGATATAATAGGTGTTCGACAAATATATCTTGCTGATATATACTTCATTATAGTACGATACATACCCAATGTCAATTAAATTGCTATGAAAAGGGACGGTGTAACACTATGAGCGAGAATATCCCCAAGTTTTTAACCATTCGAGAAACTGCAAAAACCGGTATTCTTTCTGAGCATCACCTCAGGATCATGGAGAAGCAAGGGAAATTGCCCGGAGTCCGTGTCGGCAATCGCTTCAAGGTCAATCTGGAACTTTTGGTGGATCAGTTGAACCAGGAAAGCACAAACGGAACCGCCTTTACCGGCCACGGAGATCAGGCATGAGCAGAGAAAAAAGGCCGGCATATTTCCGCTTCTTCCTGGAGGCCTGCGACCTGATTTCTATTCTTGATGTAGAGAGTGCTGGCCGTGTCATTCAGGCTGTGAGCGCTTACTTTTCTGATAATATCGAGCCTAGAGATCTAAGTAAAAACGAGCGGACGGTTTTCAACCGGCTCGGGCGTGATGTTGACAAGAGTTTTTCTGATTATGAGGCGGCGGTCACCTATGGCAAGCAGGGAGCTGACAAGCGGCACGGAGGCCGGAAAAGTTAGGGGGGCTATAGGGGGGCTATAGGGTCCCTATAGGGGGGCTATATAACCCATAACCCAGAATATATACCCCCTACTTCTACCGCACACACAGGAAAAGGGGGAGTATGAGGGGGAAAAACCCGTTTTAGGACCGTCCACGGACTGTCCACAGGACTGTCCACCTGTAACCATAACCAAAACCATAACCAGTACCATAACAGAACCATATAGGGAACGGGGGTACAAGGGGGGATGGATTGACAGGGCAAAGGCTGGACTATACCATGGGGTTACCGTTTTGGTAATATTTTGGCCTCGGAGGAAGAAAAGTGACCAGTGAGGTAATAGACAGCAAAAACGGCGCTTGCCTGGATGAATTGGCCCTCTGTCTAAAAGCTGGAGAGCCGGGGGCCGCCCTGAAGCTGTGGGACGCTGTACGGCGATTTGTGGAGATGAAGGCCCGGAAGCGAGCCGCCGCCCACGGTTGCCGTGCCCAGGCCGATGACCTCACACAAGCCGGATTTCTGGCCATGCTCGAAACGGCGGCGCAGTATGAACCAGGCGAAGGGAAGAATTTTCTCTCCGCCCTCTCGTTTTCGTTGATGAAAGCATTTGCCGCCGAAGAGGGGATCAGGACGACCCGGCGTGATGCCCTGCAATATGCCGATAGTACAGAGGCGGCGGCGTTTCGGGATGATTCAGAGGGGGAAACCGTTGGGGACCTGCTACCGGATGACGGAGCCGCCCTTGCTTTTGTGGGTGTGGAGTATGTGGACTTCCTGGACTACTGCCGCCGGGAGATCCGGGCGGCCCTGGACACGCTGCCGCCGGAATATGCGGCCTTGCTTAGGTTGCACTACCTGGAGGGCCGGACGCTGGAGGCGGCGGCCCCCTTGTGTGGCTTTTTATCGAAGCAGACAGCGAGCGAAGCGGAGGAGCGGGCCTTACGCCGCCTGGAGCGGGGAAAGCACCGGTTGGAATTGTGGGAATGCTTGACAGCCTTCGAGGACTTCGAGCAATACCGCGAGGCGGCAAGGTATGACAAATGGAAAACGGCTCGTATCAGCAGGACAGAGGCGGCGGCCGTGGTGAAATCTTGAAAGGGGGATACGGATATGGACATGAAAAATATCACAGAAGAAGACCTTGCACGCATGAGGGCGGCATGGAATGTTTTAGACAACATGGAGGAGATAGGGCCGGAGCGGCGGCGGGAGCTCGTGGCAATCGTCCGGGCATTGGCCGAGCTTGCCAGAGAGAACAGCGTAGCCCGTGAATACCTGGAGCGACGTTTGGAAGCTGTGGCCCGCTCGCTCCCGGACGAAGTAGAAACCTTCCGGGCCTGTTACCTGGCCGGCGACCAACGGGAGAGCGCCCGCAAGATTGGGCGGCGGATGCACATGGATACATGCACCGTACACAGACACAACCGCCGGGTTATGGAAGCTCTTCTTGTTCATGTGTTCGGGATTTACGGCGTATTCCAGGACAGGGCCGACCAAGGGGAGAACGGAGCATGAACCAGAGGCGACGAGCCTTCTGTGAAGCCTATCTTGCGAGCGGGAACGCCACGGAGGCGGCCAGGGAAGCCGGGTACAGCCCCCAGAGCGCCCGGAGCCAGGGGCAACGCCTGTTGACTTTTGCGGACGTGCAAGAATACCTTGCAGCACGCAACCAGGAGATCAGCGCCGCCAGTACCGCCCAGGTGGAGGAGATCCGCCAGTTCTGGACAGCCACCATGAGGGACCAGGGAGCCAAGACCGGGGATCGGCTGAAGGCGTCCGAACTTCTGGCAAAGACCTACGGCGCCTTCCTGGATCGTGTGGAGGTTGACGCAGAAGTAAAGACCCGGGAACTTATGGCCGAAATGACAGAAGAAGAACTTCGTGCCCTTGCCCAGCTCGGCGGGGAATGGTGACCACCTCCACCGACCTTTTCCGCACATTGCCATATTTCGCCCAGCGTGATATGATGCCTATGCGAGTCAAGCCACTTGCAAATTAGATAGCCAAGCAACGCCCCCGGACAGGCTAGCGCCTTCCGGGGGTGTTTGCTGCCCACTTTATGCCCATATTGCAGGAAATGGAGAGAGCAGAAGCGGAACAGCCCACGGGAGGCCGTAGAAACCGCCTACAAGCGTTTTGTGAGTTGGAGGCAGGAAAAACCCGCCTATGGAACATAGACCCGCTACGGAGCTTGTAGGGGCCAATACAGCAGAGAGCAGAAAAAGGCCGGGGAACAGCCCCCCGGCCCTTTTGCTGCCTATTCAGAGAAAACCTTGCTCAGCTCCACGAAGCAGCCTTCCAGCACATTGACTTTTGCCACATCCTCCCGCCCGTAGTCCTCACAGAGGCGAAGCAGCCCACCGCCATTCTGTAAAAACACCTGGACGGCCTTGTTTTCCGGGTCAACAATCCAGTATTCCCGGACCCCGGCCCGCTGGTATAGATCCAGCTTCACAAGCCGGTCATGTCTCCGTGTGGAGGGAGAGAGGATTTCCACTACCAGATCCGGCGCACCCTTGCACCCGTGCTTATCTAATTTTTCACTGTCACACACCACGGACAAATCCGGCTCGACCATTGTATCAACCTCTTCCGGCTCGTCCCCGTCCTTCTCGAACAGGCGGACAGCAAAGGGGGCCGCATACACCCGGCACTTCTTGCCGTCCAAGAAATTAGCCAGTTGCCGGAATAGCTCACCACTGATTTCCTGGTGGATCCTGGACGGCGGGGCCATCATGAACGGTTCTCCGTTGATGATTTCTATACGCTCATCGCCTTCCCATGACAGGCAGTCCGCAAAAGTGTACCTCACGTTCTCCGCTGGTAATGCCATAAAATCACGCCTCCTTTTCCAGTTTGCCCCCGGCTGCCGGATTGATACCCAGGCGCAGGGAATTGTGATCCCGCTCCGTCTGAGTAACCACAGCTCGCTCCATAAATTGCTCCAGGGTCTCCCCTGTGGCTTCTGCGGCTTTCTGCGCAGTCTCCAGCGTATCGGGGACAAGAGATACCCCAACACTATCCTGCACAACTCCATGGGCTTTTGCAGGGTTTCCAGAGCCATCCCGCTCCATAGCTTCATCTATGGCCCGACCTATGAAGCCATTCAGGCTTTCACCCAAGGCAGCGGCGTGCGCCTGGATTTCTACCTTATGGCCCTTGTCTACACGCACTTTAATTTCATCATATGCTTTTGCGTTATAACGGTCTTTAACTATGCTGGATGTTCTCCCCATGTCATCACCTCCACAGTTATTATATCAGAATCAGCGTACTGGGTACAGTATGTAAATTTAACAAATCATACTGGGTGCATTTGTTATTGTTGTCAATTTACATACTGGGTACAGTATGCTACAATAAGACCATAGCAAGGGAGAACAGCCCCGGCGAAGGTGGACGATAGCATCAAGACCACCACATAAGAGCGGGACGGGATACGGGAGATTGGGACGCACTGAGAAGAACGCTATGCCGTAAGGCCCACCGCCGCCGGAGTAGTTCCCAATAAATACAGGAGGTCAACACCATGAGCACCACTGAACTGGAAATGAAAATCCGGGAGCTGCGCCAGCTCCAGAGCCTCATTGAGGAGGCCCAGGCGGAGGCTGAGGGCATCCGGGATGCTATCAAGGCCCACATGGGCGACTCAGAGGAGCTGCGGGCTGGGGAGTATAAGATCACCTGGAAGTCGGTGACCTCTTCCAGACTGGACAGCAAAGCCCTGAAGGCCGCCGCCCCTGAGCTGGTGGAGCGGTTCACGAAGACCACCACTACCCGCCGTTTCTGTGTGGCATGAGACAGAGAAGGCCCCCGGCGGGCTGCTACCCCGCCGGGGATCTCTTAAGCAGTAATAAATGCACTTAAGATGCAGAAAACATACAGGAAGGAATACTTGAACTATGGATTTCTATGAGTCTATCACACACGCCCTTTACTGCCGCATGGAGGAACGGGAGGAATCCCTTACTGCTCCCCTGGAGCAGACGGAGGCATACCACGAACAGGAGGCCGCCCTGGAAGCTGCGCTCTCTCAAGTGGAGGACACTGCAAACGCCGAGCGGGCATTGCAAGCCGCTCGCCGTCTGTGTGACCTGCAAGCCCATTTCTTTTACCGTGTTGGTCTCCAGGACGGCGTGAAGCTGGCCGCTTCCAATTTTCCGGTGTGTGGGATAGACAAGAATATGTGCTAAGGGGGAACAGATATGGCCTTCACCGAAAAAGAGCTTAAAGAGCTGCGGCGGTTTGATGCCCTGATAGATGCCTCCCCGATGACATACAGGGACTATATCATTTCGGACTTTATCGAAGACATACTCTTCCCGGAGCTGGAAAAGCAGCGGGCGGAAGCTTACCGCCGGTATCAGCGCCGGAAGAATCAGGCCAAGGCATACGCTCAGGCATACCAGGCCGCTCATCGTGAAGAAGTTGTGGCCAGGAAAAAGGCGTGGTATCAGGCCAACCGAGAGAGGATTCTTGCCAGACAAAAGGAACGGAGAAAATCCAGGAGGGAGACTGCATGACCGGACAAGAGCGTGTATCGGCGTTATGGGAGCTCCTACGAGAGGACTACGGTATCAATACTATGGAACAATTTGTGGAAGCATACACCAGATGCCCACCAATTCATATTTCCGCCTTTGTCGAACCGGGAGCCACCTCATTTTTCCCCAAACCCTGATATGCCACCCACAACAAACGGCACTTCCAAAGTTCAACAAAAATTCAACTCCATTACGAAAAGTTCAACTATTTTACCAGACGATACAAAACAGTAAAACTCTTAAAGTCATTGTGCCGCAAGACTTTACAAAATTTTATAAGACCATAAAAAACGCCCGATTTTGAACTCATAACCCGGAGGTCAGTGGTTCAAATCCACTCCCCGCAACCATAAAACCCTGAAACCGCAATGGTTTCAGGGTTTTTCTCTGTCCCGTTGTAATTTGCAACTGTTTTGATTGAAGAGTCTGTCTCCCTCTTACTCGGGGAATCATTTTATTTTTCCTTCAAAATGTCCAGCTTCCTCTTATTTTTGCGCGGCGGCGGTCTTCTGCGCCTTCACGTTCAGACAGTCTGTAAAATTGGTGATGGCCTCCCGCTCCGCCTCGGTGCTCTTGTAGGTATAGATCTACCTCGTGGAAACCGAAGCATGGCCGTTGGGGTTCACTCTCTTAATCTCGCAACGCTTAGAAACTGCGGCAAGACGAATCTCAAAACTCTTGGGAGCGATATAGGTTCCCGTCTTGGAGGGAAACAGCAGATTGTCTGGGTTCGGCCAGTTCGAGTGCTGCAAGGTAAAGAGGTGGCGCAGCAGCAGCTCGCCTTTTCTCCGGCCGGTAAATCGGTGGGATTTCCATCCAGCTTATACCGCCCCTGCGCATAGCCGAAAAAGTCTTTCCGAAACATGTGGTGGTTCCGGATGGTCTTGGCGGACGGGCCGCCGGGCCTGCCGGCCTTCTGCGCCCCGTTTTTTGGAAGTTTATGGTAATAGGTCTGGATCGTGTCCTGCGTAATCTCGCACAGTTTCATCTCCCCAAGGCAAGGGAGATAATGCGTGTGGTACAGGTCGAGATACGTCCCGTAGGTCGTGGACTTCTTGATGGGAGGAGCCTTATACAACTCAAGCCACGGCATAAACGCATCTTTAACAGCGTTTCGGCCTCGGACGGATGCTCCAGCCGGGCGGCTTCCTCGGCCTCGCGCTGGCGCTGCGCTTCCCGCTCTTTCTCGATGTCCGCCAGGCGTTTTTGCTCTTCAAAATACTTCTCTTTCCGCTCGATACCTTCCGCCCGGTTCCTTCCCTTGAAGGACTTCCGATTCGGCCCGCCATCCGGCTCTATGCCTATCGAGATCTGGTGAACGCAACTCTTGTCCTCAAGCTGATAAAACGTACCCTCACCATTTGGTGAGCGGCGAGTCCACTATAAATGATGTCTATACCACCGGGGTTTGGACCTATCCGGCTGGCCCTTTCACGGCGCGGAGGGCAGTCTCTGTTAATATTTTACCACAAGCCCGATTCTACGCCCCGCACACAGCGATACGATGGCAAAGTTTACCTTGCAGATGCCCAGCTTGATCGCGTGCTGGACGTCCTCACCCGGGACGCCGGAGGAGCCGTGGAACACCAAGGGGACGCTCACCGCGTCTCAGCCACGAACCGAGCGGCCTCCTCCGGGTCGGTGTAGAGGTCATCGCCGTGTTTCACCTCTAGGCTGTCCTTCTTCCTGCCCAGCCTGCCCAGCTCGGCCTCCACTGCGGGGCGGTGCGGGTAGGCAGCGGTCATCTCCACCACCCGGCGGGCGAGGGCGATGTTCTCCTCCAGGGACAGCTTGGAGCCGTCGATCACGAGGGAGGTGTAGCCGTCCGCCGCGGCCCGGGCGCAGAGGGTGCCGGGGGTGGTCTGGGGGAAGACCGGCGCGTGTTCCGCCTCCGCCGCCGCGATGACCGCCTGGATCATCTCCATGTCCTCTACGTTGAACGCGCCCACGGCATAGCCGTGGGCTTGGGCGTCCAAAAGAAGCTGTCTGCTATTTCACCAATGCCATATTTTCAATCCTTCATCTGCGCCACCAGCTCGGCCAGGGCGTCCACCGCTTCCTTTTCGTCCTCGCCTTCAGCGGAAAGAATGGCCCGCTCTCCCTGGGCCAGACCCAGAGACATGAGCATGATAATGGACTTGGCGTTGTACTTGTCCTCCTCACCCACACGCTGAAGCTCGACGCGGGACTGAAAGGTTCCGGCCAGCCCCACGAAATCCGAGGCTGGGCGGGCATGGAGCCCGGATTCGTTGACGACGACGATCTCTCTGCTATACATGCTGATTACTCCCTTCTGTCGCCCGCTCCGCAAAGGCGGTGAGCCGGGCTCTGATGTCTTCCGCGGTCTTCATACCTTGAACCTCTTGGGCCAGCGCCTTCGCGTCGGCCATATTCAAATTCCGAATGACACGTTTGGCAGCGGGGACGGAGGAGCGCCCCATGGACAGCTTGTGGATGCCCAGTCCAGCCAGAACCGGAATCGCCAGAGGATCACCCCCCAGCTCCCCACAGACGCTGACGCTCTTTCCTGCGGTCTGGAAGGTGCGGGCCAGATCGTTCAAGACGCGAAAGACCGCCGGATGGTACTCCTGATAGTAGGGCCGGACCGCCGGGTTCATCCGGTCGGCGGCACAGAGATACTGGGTCAGGTCGTTGGTTCCCACGCTGACGAAGTCCACCTCATCGGCGATCAAATCGGCAATCAGCGCGATGGAGGGCACCTCCACCATGATTCCGAGCTCGGTCCCGTGGTCCCAGGGGATACCCGCCGCGTCCAGCGCGGCGCCCTCCTCTTTGAAGACCATCTTGGCCGCGCGCACCTCGTCCAACGCGCCCACCATGGGCATCATGATCTTCAGGTTTCCATGGACCGAGGCCCGGAGCGCGGCGCGGATTTGGATGCGGAACAGGTCCATCCGGTCCAGCGAGAGCCGCAGCCCGCGGATGCCAAGGAAGGGATTGCTCTCCTTGGGCAGTTCCAGGGCAGGAAGCTGCTTATCCCCGCCGATGTCCATGGTGCGCAGCACCACCGGCTTGGACCCAAAGGCGGCGAGCACTTTTTGATAGGCTTGGAACTGCTCCTCCTCACCGGGCAGACGATCGCCGCTCAGGTAAAGAAATTCCGTCCGGAAGAGACCGCACCCATCTGTGTGGGCCGTGCCGGAGAGCTCACGGTCATTGACCGCCGCCACGTTGAGGCGGACTTCCAGCCGGACGCCGTCCCGGGTGACCGGCTCGGTGCTCAAGTAGGTCTTCTCCTCCCGCAGGCGGGCGGCCACCTGATCCGCCTTTGCCCTATAAGCCGTTAGCTCCTGTTCCGAGGGCTCCGTCAGGATCTTACCCTCCACGGCGTCCAGGATTACGGTCTGTCCGTCCGTCAGACATTCTATTACCCCGGCTACGCCCAGGACCGCTGGGATTTCATAGCTGCGGGCAATGATGGCGGTGTGGGAGGTTCCGCCGCCCACCTGGGTGACAATACCCAGCACATGGGCCCGGTCCAGCGCCACCGTGTCCGACGGGAAGAGGTCGTCCGCCACCACGATGACCGGCTCAGGCAACGAGGAGAGGTCCCGTTCCGGCGCTCCAGCCCAGCAGCGCAGTAGGCGGAGCTTGACGTCCGCCAGGTCGGAGGCCCGTTCGCGCATCATGGGATTTTTTGACCGGCCCAGCACGGCCGCGTAGGTGTCGTACACCTGGGCAATCGCCGCGTCAGGGCTCGCATTTTGACTCTTCACCAGGGCGCGAATCTCCTCGTCCATGGCCGGGTCCAGCAGAATGTCCCGGTGGGCGGCGAGGATCTTGGCCTTGTCCGGATCTCCGCCCTTCAACTTCTCCTCCAGCGCGGCCAACTCCGCCCGGGCGCTGGCGCGAGCCTGCTCATACCGCGCCAGCGCCTGGGGAACCTCCGTAGCCGGGATGGGACTCTCCTCCACTTCGGGGCGGAAGGGCTCATACCTCAGAACTTCGCCGATGACAACGCCCTGCGACACCGGCTTCCCCAATAGCTCCATTGCGTTCACCTCATTTCTGAATTTCCGTCCGCCCTCACGGTCAAAAAGCGCTCCAGCTCACCGGCGGTACGGACCACCGCCACGGCGCCCGCCCCCGCCAGCTCGCCGGGGTCGGCATAGCCGCAAAACTCCACCCCCAGGCAGGGAATCCCCCAGGTCCGGGCGCCAAGCACATCGTCCGCCCGGTCGCCGATCATCAGCGCGGTCTCCGCGGGAGCATCCAGGAGGCGCAGGGCCTCCTGGATGACCGCCGCCTTCTCCTCTGGGACGCCGTTGTGGTAGCTGCCGGAGACCGCCTCGAAGCAGTCCAAAAAGCCGCACTGCGCCAGCGTGGGCCCGCAGTAGGCCCAGGGCTTGCAGGTGGCGATGGCCAGCCGGAACCCGGCGGTCTTGAGCCGGGCGGTCAGCTCGACCATACCGGGAACCGGGACGGTGGCATAAAGGCCGTGATCCCGGTAGTGGTTCAAAAACCGTTCCCGGACCAGAAGCGCGGTCTGTGCGTCACAGCCGAACCGCGTTTGTAGGACCCGCTCGATGGGGGTCCCGAGAAAGTGCCGCACCGCGCCGCGTGGAAGCTCCGGGCCTCCTACAGACTCCATGGCGTAGCGCAGGGATTGAAACACCCCATCCGCGGAGTCGATGAGGGTGCCATCCATATCAAATAACAGTGTAGGATACATGGCCGTCCCTTATCTCTGCGCCAGCGTCGCGTATAGATAGTCATCGATCCAGTCGCCCACGTGGTCCAGCAGTAAATCCGCCGCGCGCAGAGGGAGCTGCCCGGACCGGACACGCTGATATTGGGTGGGCAGGTATTGGCTGAGCAGCGCCAGCGGGATGCCCTCCCGGTCCAAGTTGTGGAGCAGCGTGGTCACGGCGGCCGAGACGCGAGGGGCGGGGAGGTAATACCGCGCCCGGTCGGAAAAGCTGAACGCTCTGGCATACCGCTGGTCGGATTCATGGCCGTGGTAGTAGCCGCCCCAGTACTGGTCGTTCTCCCGCATGGCCCACTCCAGCGTATCACGAAACGCGCTGGCTGGGAAGGGTCGCAGCCGGCCCAGCTCCGCTTCGATCCGCTCTAGGGCGAACAGCCCCTCCCGGAGGGCGAAGGTGAGGGCGGGGCCAACCTTTAGAATGGCGATGCCGTCCTCCACCATCTCCCGCAGCCGCTCCTTGGACTGATAGTCGGTGGAGTGCCCCTCGAAGACCAATCCGGGCCACGCGTCCAGGGAGGCCGTCAGATCCCGGGCGGCGGCGCGGTCGTATTCCACCACGCTCTCGTCCGCGAACTCCACGCCGGGCTGGACCACCAGGGCGATGACCCGATCCCAGGCGTCTTTCAACCCCCGCCGGGTGAACGCAGCCTGGAACGCCTCCAGGGTCGCCTTGCAGTCCTCCGGCTTTGTCACGGCAACGGTCTCCTCGTTTTCCATGGCGCCGCCGGGGATGGGAACCTCGCTCCCGATGACGTAGACCGGGGCGGGGGCGCCGGGATGGGCGGCGCGGAACCCCGCGAAAGCGTCCTCCGCCGCCGCGCACAGCTCCGCGCCCCGGCGGGCGATGGTCTCATCCGGCAGCCGGGCGGAGGGATCGTCGTCCGCCAGGCGCATACTGGTGTCGATGTGGATTTTGGAAAACCCGGCCAGAACATACCCGCGTACCAGCTCCAGCGCCCTGGGCATGGCTTCGGCCTCGGGGAGATTCCGCCAGGTGAGGGGGCCCAGATGATCCCCTCCGCAGAAGACACGCGCCTGGGGCATCCCCTCCTCCGCCGCAAGCCGGTTCAGAAAGGCGCGGAAGTCCGCCGGTTTCATGCCCGTGTAACCGCCGTCCTGATTCACCTGGTTGGCGGTGGCCTCCACCAGGACTACGGTGTCCCGGTCCCTGGCGCGCCGGATGGCGGCGCGGATCACATACTCGTTGGCGCTGCAACAGGCGTAAATCCCCTTTTCACGGCCCTGCTCCCGCCTGCGGAGCAGCTCCCGCACGGGGTTTTGATTCACAGCTTGATCCATGGGTCCAATCCCTCCGGCTTGTCCGGATCGACACCCCGGGCAATCGCGTGGTGGAAGCACAGAAGCTGGATGCAGAAGAGTGCAAAGACGGCCTTTGCGTCGTCATCGCCGCACTCCGGAAGCTGGATGCGCGTGCCCGGCAGAGCATCGCCGGAAGAGGCGCAGTCCAGCACCAGCAGATGGCCAGTCTTCCGCGCCACGTCGGACAGGAGCGCGGCCTGCAATGCCCGATCCCCGGAGGACAGAACCGCGATCACCAGCGTGTCCGCCCCAATCTGCACCATGGGGCCGTGGCGGACGTCTAGGAGGTGATAGTGGTTGGAGTCCCGGCGGCAGATCTCCTTAAACGCCAGCGCCCCCTCCTCCAAAAGGCCCGCCATGCCGCTGTCGGCCAGCACCACCGCCTTGCTCCAGGTCTGGGCGGCCAGCGCGGAGAGCGCAGCCTCCTGTGCGGGGCAGAAAGCGGTGGCATGACTTTTCAGCGCGTCAAGGGCGGAAAGGCCCGCCTCGTCGCCGCCCGCGATGCAGGCGAGGCCCAGCGCGGCCACGTACAGATTCGTGACGGTCCGGGTCTGGCACACGGCCTCGTCGAAGGCCCAGGGAAGGGCCAGGTTCCAATCGGCCAGGGCCTCCAGCGCCGTCCCCTCCCGGGCGCAGATGGACAGGAGCTTGCAGCCCAGCTCGTTTTTGCAGCGTTCCGCCGCCCGGACTACCTCGCTGGTGGAGCCGGAGCGGGAGAGCAGCAGAAGAGTCGTGCCCCGCAGCATTTTCTCATAGGCGGGGAAGTTGACCAGCAGATCCCCGGCGGCCAGTGCGTAGGCGGGGACGCCGGTGTGCTGGGAAAACTGGATGGCGGCGGACTTTGCCAGACTGAAGCTGGAGCCGCAGCCCAGGGCGCACAGGGTCTGGACACCGGCGAGCGCGGCCACGGCTTCGGCGCGCTTGGCGTGCAGGGCCTCTAATGTACGGGCCACGGCCTGGAACTGGCCCTTCAATTCCTGTTCTGTCAAATACATCGTATCCTTCCTTTCTGTTCTGTCTTCTTGAGTCGTAAGGGGCGGAGGGTGGCTGGCCACCCTCCGCCCCTTAAATACGCTGTTTACTTTGCCTGTGCGCCCACAGCGATCTTCTTCTGATACCGTACTTCCAGTACAGAGAGGAGCACGAATGCGGCGACAATGATGAGGATGCCAACGACGGGGCTCTTCATAAGGGTCATAAGCGCCATTGCGTCGATGCAGTCATGCCCGGTTCCCTCTGCGCCAACGGCTGCGAAGCGGCCAAAGAGCATATAGGTGAAGCCGGAGAAGAGAATCAGCTCCACGCCATAGACAAAACCGGAGACCATGGCCCCGATGCGGCCGCCCAGGGCGTTGCCCATAATACCGGCTACGCCGCCGGTAAAGAAGGCGCCGATGATGGAGACCAGGGGCACCGCGCCGAAGAGGGCGGAGGAGATAAACATGGCCACGATCATGCCCAGGGTGGCGAAGATGAAGCCCAGCATCAGGGAGTTGGGGGCGAACCCAAAGAGGGCGGGGACATCCAGCGCGGGGACCGCGTTGGGGACCAGCTTGTCGGAGATGCCCTTAAAGGCGGGAACCAGCTCGCCCAGCAACATCCGGACGCCCTGGAGCAGGACCAGCACGCCAGCGGTGAAGCCCAGCGCCTTCAAAAGGCCGAAGATGATGTAGTTCGTACCGCCGGAGTAAGCGTCCACGGCCTCGGGTCCGGCCATGATGACCACGATCATGTAGAAGATGAACATGACGATGGCGATGGACATAGAGGTGTCCTTAAAGAACTTCAGCCCCTCGGGGAGCTTCATGTCCTCGGCGCTCTTGCTGTTGCGGCCCACCAGCTTACCCACATAGGCGGAGGAGACGGTGCCCAGGGTGGTGAGGTGGGCGATGGCGATGTCGTTGCTGCCGATGATCCTGCGGACGATGGGCTGCGCGATGGCGGGCAGGAGGGTGAGGATCGCGCCCTGGATCACGCTGCCAATTGCGATGATCAAGCCATTGCTGAAGCCAGCTTCATAGAGGGAGAAGGCCACGGCCACGGAGCTGATCCACATCATATGGCCGGTGAGGAAGATGTACTTGAGGGGGGTGACCCGGGCCAGGACGATGTTCACCAGGAAACCGACGCCCATGATGATAGCCGAGGTGGAAGCGATGACGGGGACTGACTTCTGGATGGCGCCTACGATGATCTCCGAGCCGGTAGCGAACCCGCTGAGATGGAAGACCTCTTGGAAGAGTCCCACGAACGGGAGAATTTCCGTGACGAGCAGGCTGGAGCCCGCCGAGAGGACCAGGTAACCCAGGGCGGTCTTGACGGTGCCGGAGAGCACGTCGGGGACCTTCTTGCGCTGGGCGAGGAGGCCGATCAGGGCCACCACTGCCAGAATGACTGCCGGGGTCTGCAATAACTCCAGGAAAAAATTCAGAACTGCCATATTTTCTCCTTCCCTTCTTTATATAGATGATGAAACGACGCCATCACAGGAGCCGATTTGCCTCCAGATAGGCTTTCAATTGCTCTTTCACCTCCGCCGTGTTGACCACGTTTTTTACAAAGATCACGTTGTCCCGGCCGGCAAAGCGCTCCTGGAAGTCGGATGAGGTGACGATGAGATCGGCGCCCCTGCTGTCCACGGTCCCCGCATCCCAGTGCTCGATCTCGTGGCCGGTAGCGCCCAGTTCCTTGAGGGCCTTGTCCACCGTCATCTTCAGGATCAGACTGGAGCCCATGCCCAGTCCGCATACACAGACGATATGCATAATTACCTCCCTCTCGCGCCGCCGGCGGCTCAACACGCACCGGACACCGCGGCTGCCGTACTTACGGCGACGGCCAGCCGATTTTGGACCTTCTCGATTCTGCCCGCTTTCCCAATTACAGGCAGGAAATCAGCTTACTGTACTTTTTGATGTGCTCGTCGTTGATGGCGTCGCCCTTGTCCAGGTTGGAGCTGACATAAATCGGAGGGAGGTACCCGGCCTTCACGCAGTTTTCCACGGTCTGCGCCACGATGGATTCCATCACGGACATACCCAGCACGGTGGAGGTGCCGCAGAAATGGGGTTCCAGGCCCTCCATCTCCAGCGCGGCGTCTCCGGCCACACACTTGATGTCGATGACCACGTCCGCCACCTCCATCAGGTTCTTGCCGCTGGAGTGGCGGGAGGTGGTGCTGCCCGCGAACTGCTTGGAGACCAGGGCCACCACCTTCATGCCGATCTTCTTGGCCTCCAGAGCCATATCCACCACACCGGCGTTGCGCCCGGAGATGGATACGATGATCATCGTATCCCGGCTGTCCACGTCTTCCAGCTCCAGATAATTGCCGGTAAAGCCCTCCACGCGCTCCTGGAGGGTGCTCAGCTTGGCCTTGGGGAAGAGCGCCAGGTGGGGGATCAGCAGCGCGTTGACGGGGACCAGCCCACCAGCCCGGTAAAAGACCTCCATGGCAAACATCTGGGAATGGCCACAGCCGAACACGTGGATAACCCGGCCGCTGGACACGGAGGCCGCGCAATACTCAGCCGCCTTTTCAATGTTGGGCCCCTCCTGGTCGAACTGCCGCTCCAACTGCTCCTTGATGACGCTGTGGTACTCCTGATACTTCATTCCAGTTTCGCTCCTTTGTGTAATCTTTCCATGATTGCAGTCTTCCCGCCGTGATTGCGAAGGAGATCCATAAAGCTCTCGTCCTGAAGATAACCGCCCAATTCCCGCATCAATTCCAGATGACTGCTCTTATCGACTGCGGCAAAGGTGAACGCGGCCTTGATGCGCTTTTCCGACAGATAGACCGGATTCCGTAAGAGCGCGAGGCTCATGGAGGTTTCTTTGACGCCGGCCTCCGGACGGCCGTGGAAAAACGCGATGTCGTCCACCAGAACCATATAGGCCCCGAATTCAGCGATCGTGTCCTTGATGGATTGGATAAACCGCGGCTCCACAGAACCCTGCTTCACCAAAAGGCCGCCGCCAATTTCCACCAGCTCTTCCCAGTCGGCGCATACCACGTCTTCCAAATAGCTCTGGTCCGTAATTAGGTCACAAATCATTTTCTCACCTCCCCGGTTGTTGCTCTGATTTTATCACATTTGCATAAATATTTTAATAGCAAATAGGCAAATATGTCCATTCCGTCAGTGGTATGCCTATTGGATACATACCAATTAACAACTGGTGGTATTTGCTTGACTGCCATTCCCTGCCCGGGTATAATTCCAGTCAAGAGGAGGGGTGCGATATGGATGGTACGCCGTTGTACAAAGAGATTTACCAGGATATCTGCGAAAGAATTAAGGACGGCACTTACCCGGAAAACTCAGCCCTGCCAGCAGAGCGCGTCCTTTGCAGTATGTACCATGTCAGCCGTTCCACACTCCGCCATGCCTTGGACGAGCTCTATCGGAACGGTTTTATTGTCAAGGCGCATGGAAATGGGAACTTTGTCAAAAGTAAGGTGTTTGATCAGAAGCTGACGAAATTCCACTCTTTTGCAGGCAGCTTAAAAGCTCAGCACATTTTAATCAAAAACCAAGTTGTGGACTATGAGCTAATCGACATGGACAAGTATCTGGATTCCGTGGATCTGGTTCGCCAGAGCTGTCCACCCAATACCAAGTGGCATAAGCTGGTACGGCTCCGCTCCGTCGAGACCTTCCCCCTGATGATTGAGACTAGCTACCTGCCCCAGGGCCGGTTTATGACCTTTGATGTGGACATTCTCCGGGACGGCTCCCTCTACTCTTACCTGGAAACCTATTTCAACATGGAAATCACAGACGCCAGCGAAGTTCTCTCACCGCTGATCCCATCAAATAAAGAGCGTGTGCTGTTGCAGATTCCCTCTCACCTGCCTTGCATGCTTTGCGAGCGGTTCTGCCATGAGCGAAACACCCTGGTCGCCATTCACCGCACCGTTGTCCGCGGAGATAAGTTCAAATTCAAGGCCGCCTACTATGTGGACGACAGCTCTCCTGGAGGCGGAAAATTATGATTATTAAAAATGGAACCCTGTTCTGCGAAGGC